>Ga0310827_100845_pt1 | contig 19264 bp, 16 predicted proteins | sample WT_ome_2_FD_201309 | JGI IMG/M metagenome (GOLD analysis project Ga0310827, IMG submission 201309) | Sorghum-adapted microbial communities enriched on wild type (WT) sorghum from Joint BioEnergy Institute, Emeryville, California, United... ... | reverse complement strand
CTGGCCTCGCATTTTCCGATGGGCCGGACCGGCGTTTCCAAACATCTGGGCATTCTGAAAGAGGCCGGGCTTGTGAAAGACCGCAAGGTGGGCAGGGAGACCCGCTACAAGCTGGATGCGGCACCGCTGAAAGAGGTTCAGGACTGGGTCGCCTATTACAGCAACTACTGGAGCGCCAACATGATGCGGTTGGGCCAATTGCTCGAGGAGGAGGAGGACGCATGAGTTTTTCGTTAAACATGGATTTTCAGTTTGAGACGACGGTGGAGAAGCTGTGGTCCGCCTTGACCGATTCCCGCAAGCTGGCCAAATGGATCGCGGACAACGACTTCAAGCCGGTGGTCGGGCATCGATTCCAGTTCCGCCATCAGCCGAACGAGTACTGGGACGGCATCGTGGACAGCGAAGTGCTCGCCGTGGAAGCGCCGCATCGGCTGTCCTTCTCATGGGTGGTCGGCGAGGAGCGGCACACGGTGACGCTGACCCTGGACGATCTCGGGAACGGCAAGGTGCACCTGCGCCTCGAACAGACCGGTCTCTCGAACAAGGCGGCGCTGGCCGGCGCCCAATACGGCTGGAAGGCCTGGGTCGAAAAGCTGGAGCAGGTATTGGCGGAGTAAAAGCCAAAAGCGCGGCGGAGGGAAAACGGGCAGCTGTACTTTCCCGGCACGGGAGCCGCGGATGATCCATTGAGAGGAGCTGAGCGCATGGGATTTCTGCAGGACAATCTGATTCCGTTTTTCAGGCAACGGGAGATCGTCTTCAGGGAAAGCCGCAGAGAGGCGGACGATGTCGTGAGCTTCCTGTTCGACAAGCCGGATGATCTGGCCTGGAAGGCGGGGCAATACGGGCTGTTCACGATCACGCACAAGAAAATCAAAAACGCGACGAAACCGTTCAGCGTCTCGTCCGCGCCCGCCGAGAACGTCAGCTGCTTTACGTGGACAGCCGCCGGCGGTATCTGTTCAAAGACGAACTGGACCGGATCGCCGACCGGTCCGCCGTCAGCATCGACTACCTGGACTCGCGCGATCAGCTGTACCGCGAGCTCGACCGGCTGGCCGACGCGTACCGCAAGGACGGCAGCATCATGATCGCGGGACCGCAATCGATGGTGAATCCGCTTGCGGCGGAGCTGAGAAACCGGAAAATTCCGAAGCGGAACATCGTCAAAGACGCGTTCTTCGGCTATTAATTCGGAGGAGACGGAAGGAAAGATCCGCTGGCGTTCGCCACATGAAGCCAGGATCGGACGGAAGCCGCGCCGCTTTCGTCCGCGGATTTTGCCGGTCCGTCGGACCTTCAAATTTCTCGTGATGCGGGCGAATGCAGGCGCGGCGGGCATTCGCCCTTTGTCGTCCGCCCTGGCGGAGGCGCGCTGCTTGTGTCGGAAAAAAAATAGCCGCCGCCTACCGAATATGACAAACTCCTGAAGGCACCCCGCCTATAATAGGAGTCACTTCTCGCGTCCGCTGCGGGCAAGTGCGGACAAGCATATTCGGATGGGTGGTGCTGTTCAAGATGGACAAGCAGAATATTGTGCCGCTTCCCGGGACCGGCAGCCGGCACGGCGGCGGCCGGTCGAAGCTCGGGTACAGATGGCGGAAGCTATCGTCATCGGCCTCGCAGCTGTTCCTGTCCCGGCGCTGGACGATGCTGATCGCCGTGGTCGGCCTGCTGCTCGGCCGCGCCGCGATATTGGACACGCTCGCGCCGTTCGCGGCCGCCTATTTCGCCGTCATTTATTTCCTGCGCCGCGATGCGGCCTTCATTGCCGCGCTGGCGCTCGTCGCCGGCAGCTGGCTGGCCGCCGCGCCCCAGGCCTGGTCGACCGCGGCCGAGCTGCTCGTGTTCTACCTGCTCGTGCGCGGGATGGAGGCTTACGAGCGCGCTGAAATATCCTATGCGCCGCTGCTCGTTTTTATATCCGCCTTGCTGGTGCAATTGTTCGGCGTCGTGCTGGACAAGGCGCTGACCGGCTACCAGCTGCTCATGGTCGGGGTGGAGGCGGGCCTGGCGTTCGTGCTCACCCTCGTCTTCATCCAGGCGGTTCCCGTCCTGATGCTGACGAAGAAGCCGGCGCTGCTGCGCAATGAAGAGATCATCTGTCTGATGATTCTGCTTGCTTCAATCATGACGGGCGCGGCCGGCTGGACGGTCTATGATCTGGAGATTACGCACATCCTGTCGCGCTACGTCCTGCTCCTGTTCGCGCTGGCCGGCGGCGCCCTGCTCGGCGCGTCGGTCGGCGTGATCGCCGGGCTCATCCTCAGCCTGGCCGACTTCGGCGCCGTCCTGCAGATGAGCCTGCTCGCGTTCGCGGGGCTGCTCGCCGGCCTGCTCCGGGAAGGCGGCAAGCCGGCCGCGGCTTTCGGCATGCTGCTCGGGACGACGATCCTGTCCGTCTATGTCGGCGGAACGGAAGGCGCGCTCACTTCGACGTGGGAATCGGCAGCCGCCGCGCTGCTGTTCCTGATGACACCGCGCGCGCTGCTGAAGACGATCGCCCGCTATGTGCCGGGCACGGCCGAGCATGCGCGGTCACAGCACGAATACGCCCGCCGGGTTCGCGACGTGACCGCGCAGCGGGTGACGCAATTCTCCGAAGTGTTCCGTCAGCTCTCGGAAAGCTTCGCCGAGACGGCCGATGTCGAACCGTTCGGCCGGCGGCAGCAGGAACGGGTCCACTTCGTCAACGCCGCGGCCGAGGCGGTCTGCGCGACCTGTTTCCGGCAGCAGCAATGCTGGGAAGGGAAGTTCCAGCAGACGTACCGGCTCATGAAAGAAATGACGGCGTCCGTCGAGCGCGAACGGCCGCAGCTGGGCGAGGAGCTGCCGGAGACGTGGACCAGGCACTGCGTCAAGCCGCATCAGGTGCTCGCCGTGCTGCGTCAGCAGGTGGAGCTGGTCGAGCACGACCGGCTGTGGCGGAAGCGCATCCGGGAGTCGCGCCGCCTGGTGGCCGACCAGCTGTCGGGCGTCTCGCGGATCATGCAGGATCTGGCGCGGGAGATCCGCCGGGAAGGCCAGGAGATGCACCTGCAGGAAGAGCAGATCCGCGAGGCGGTGGAAGGGCTCGGTCTGTCGATCCGCAGCGTCGAGATCATCAGCCTGGAGGAAGGCAACGTCGAGATCGAGATCGCGCATACGTTCCCGCGGGGATTCGATGAATGCCGGAAAATGATCGCGCCGCTCCTGACCGACATTCTCGGCGAGCCGATCGCGGTGAAATCGGAACGACTGCCGGAGCGCAGCGGGGAGCCGTCGATTGTGACGTTCGCATCGGCGAAGGCGTATGAGGTGGAGACCGGCGTGGCGGGCACGGCCAAGGGCGGCGGGCTGCTGTCGGGCGACAGCTACAGCACGGTGGAGCTGGCGAACGGCAAGTTCGCGGTGGCCGTCAGCGACGGCATGGGCGGCGGCGAGCGGGCGCGGCTGGAGAGCCGCTCGGCGCTGGACATGCTGCATCAGCTGCTGCAGTCGGGGATGGACGAGAAGCTGGCGATCCAGACGGTCAATTCGGTGCTGCTCCTCCGCTCGGCCGACGAAATGTTCGCGACGGTGGACGTGGCGCTCATCGACCGGTACACGGCGAAGACGACGTTCCTGAAGGTCGGCTCCACGCCGAGCTACATCAAGCGGGGCAGCGACGTCATCCCGATCACCGCCGGCAATCTGCCGATCGGCATTCTGCAGGAGATCGACGTCGATCTCGTCCGCGTGCAGCTCTATCCCGGCGACACGCTGATCATGATGACCGACGGCGTGTACGACGCGCCGGGGCATGCGGTGAACAAGGAGATCTGGATGAAGCGCATCATCCAGGAGCTGAAGGCGGAAGATCCGCAGCAGATGGCGGAAGAGCTGCTCGACACGGTGCTGAAGAGCAGCGCGGACGAAATCCGCGACGACATGACGATCGTCGTCGCCCGCGTGCGGCGGTTCCAGCCGGAATGGGCGACGTTCCGCTGGCCGGGGCTGACGAAGCTGGAGCGTCCGAGGACGGTGAGTTGAGCAGGCGGAAACTTTTTTTCCATGCCGGACAATTGCCGCGCCGAAGTTTACCTCTCTTCCATATCGGGCATGCTGTTACCAGAATCGATAGATTCGAGATTCGAAGGAGGGGCTTCGGCCATGAGACAATTGTTGCTGATCACGGACGGCTGCTCGAACGTCGGGATGAGCCCGGTCGTCGCGGCGGCCCATGCGAAGGCGGAAGGCATTACGGTGAATGTGATCGGGGTGGTGGAACGCGGCGAATCGATTTCTTCCGCGGAAGTCGAGATCGAGGAAATCGCGCGCGCCGGCGGCGGCATGAGCCGGCTCGTGAATACGCACCAGCTGTCGCAGACCGTGCAGATGATGACGCGCAAGACGGTCGTGACGACGATCCAGCAGGCGGTGAACAAGGAGCTCCGGCAGGTGTTCGGCGCGGAATCGGTCGAAGCGCTGCCTCCGGATCGGCGCGGCGAAGTCGTGCGCGTCATCGACGAACTCGGCGAATCGTCGCCGCTGAAAGTCGCGCTGCTCATCGACACGAGCGCGAGCATGCGCCCGAAGCTGGCGGCGGTCGAGGAAGCGATCCGCGATCTCGTGCTCAGCCTGCAGTCGCGCTCCGGACGGAGCGAGATTGCCGTGTTCCATTTTCCCGATTCGGAAAACGGCGAGGGCTGCGTCTGCGATCTGGACTGGACCGACAACATCGCCGGCGTGAAGCGCATTCTGCCGCGGCTGGCCATGCGCGGCACGACGCCGACCGGACCGGCGATGATGCAGGTCATTGATTTTTTCCGTCAGGGCGATTATGGTAGAACCATCAGAGGCGAAATGGACGGGATGACAGGTGAAGACGTCGTCTGAACTTCGGCTGGCGCCCGGCACGGTCATCACGGGCAAATGGAATCGCGGCCGATACCGGGTCGAGCGCCTGCTCGGAGAGGGGGCGAACGGCAAGGTTTACCTGGTGGAACACAGCCGCCGCCTGTATGCGATGAAGGTCGGCGGGGACGCGGTGGATCTGCAGTCCGAGATCAACGTTCTCCGCAGCCTGGCATCCCGGCGGCGGAGAACGGAACCGTTCCTGCTCGCCGTCGACGATTATGTCCATCGGGACGGCAAGGAATATCCGTTCTACATCATGCGGTATGTGCGCGGCAGCGTGCTGCACGAGTATTTGCAGCGCGAAGGCGCGGACTGGTTCCCGCTCGTCGGGTACAATCTGCTCGGCAAGCTGGCCGAGCTGCACGAAGCGGGCTTCGTGTTCGGCGATCTGAAGCGGGAGAACGTGCTGGTCGGCAGCTACGGCCGCGTGGAGCTGGTCGATTACGGCGGCGCGACGGCGATCGGCAAGAGCGTCCGCCAGTTCACCGAGCTGTACGACCGCGGGTACTGGAATGCGGGCAGCCGGACGGCCGAAGGAACGTACGACCTGTTCTCATTCGCGGTGCTGTGCCTTCATCTGTTCGAAGGCCGGCGGCTGCTTCAGCTGACGAAGACGCTGCTGCCGCAGAATCGCTCGCCGGCGGATTTGATCCGGCTGACAACCGGCCATCCGGCGCTGAAACCGTTCGCCGGCTGGCTGGCCCGCGCGCTGCGCGGCGAATTCGCTTCCGCGCGGGAAGGCGCCGCCGCCTGGCAGCGGATCATGTACGGCGGGGGCGTGAAGCCGGCCCGCAGACGGCGGTCGACGGCCGGCTGGGCGGCCGGCCTGTTCGCCTGCACGATGATCGCGCTGGCGGCGGCGATTGTATGGATGATATCGGAAGGCATGCTGCCGACCGGGCTGTCGTGACGGAAGTCCGGCGCATGCGGCATGCTTCTTCGTCATGCGCATATTTGCAGGTAGGGGGACGGCAGGATGGATCTGGCGGCGCGCATCCGGCGGACGGCGGAGCGGGAAGGGCTCTGGCAGCCGGGCGATACGATACTGGCCGCCGTATCGGGCGGTCCGGATTCGACGGCGATGCTGCATCTGTTGCGGCGGCTGTCCGGCGAATGCGGCTTCAGGCTCGCGGCGGCCCATGTCAATCACGGCTTCCGCGGCGAAGAATCGGCGCGGGAAGCGGAATTCGTGCGCCGGTTGTGTGAAGAGCTCGGCGTGCCGCTCGACGCGGTCGAATACGATCTTCCTTCTTATATAGAAGAGACGGGGATGAACGCGCAGGCGGCGGCGCGGGAGAAGCGGTTCGCGTTTCTGCGATCGGCGGCGGCGCGGCGGGGCGCGTCGCGGATCGCGCTGGCGCACCATGCGGACGACCAGGCCGAGACGGTGCTCATGCGGCTGCTGCGCGGGGCCGGGACGTCCGGCATCGCCGGCATGCCGATGAAGCGGCGCGAAGGAAATGTGGAACTGATCCGGCCGCTGCTTCGTATATCCAAATTGGAGCTGCTGCAGTACTGCGCGCGCGAAGGGCTTGGCTATTGCGAGGACAGCAGCAACCGCAAGACGGTGTACTTCCGCAACGCCGTCCGGCTGGAGATTCTGCCTTTCCTCGAGCGGTACAACCCGAACGTGTCCGCATCGCTCGTGCGGCTGGCCGAAATCAGCCGCGCGGAGGACGACTTCCTGACGCGGGAAGCGGAACGCGCGATGGCCGGACTCGTGCGCCGGGAACAGGGCGGATTTGCCATGGAACGCGGCGCGTTTCTCGGCCTGCATGTCGCTTTACAAAGAAGATTGATTACTCTAATATTAATCTATCTTGGGGTGGAAAAAGGGGCCATCCCGTTCGAACGGATCGACGCTATCCGGGAAGCCGCCGCGGAAGGCTCGCCGACGACATCGGTGATCGAGGCCGGACGCGGCGTCCGCTTCTTGCGGGAATACGACGTGCTGCGGTGGATGACGGGCGATGCGGCCGGGGACGATGCCGGGTTCGAGTATGAAGTGACGGCGGATGTCCGCGAGCTTGCGATTCCCGAAGCGGGCGGCCGGCTCGTCTTCCGCCGCATGCTCCGCGCGGCGGGCGAACCGCTGCCCTCACCGGGCGCGGAATCCCGCTGCGCGGCGCTGTTCGACGAAGACGCCGTCGCTTATCCGCTTCGCGTTCGTTCCCGCCGGCCCGGCGACCGGATGCGCCTCGCCGGTTTAAACGGCTCCAAAAAGGTGCAAGATATTTTCGTTGACGGCAAGGTTGCGCGGGCCATGCGCAGCCGGATTCCGCTTGTTGCGGATGCCGAAGGCCGGCTGCTATGGATTGCCGGCATCCGGCGGTCGGCGGACGCGCCGGTGACGGAGGATACGACGCGCATACTGCGGATCGAGTGGCAGGATGATACATTGGAGGTCTGGCGTTGTTAAGCGACATTCAGGAAATTTTGTATGACGAAGAGCAGATCCGGCATAAAGTAATTGAAATGGGCCGTCAGCTCAGCCGCGATTTCAAGGATCGGAATCCGTTGGTCATCTGCATTCTGAAAGGCGCATTCATCTTCATGGCCGATCTGGTGAAAGCGATGGACATTCCGCTCGAGATCGATTTCATGGCCGTCTCCAGCTACGGCGCGTCCACGAAGTCGTCCGGCGTCGTCAAGATCGTGAAAGATCTGGACGTGCCGGTGGAAGGGCGTGATGTGCTCATCGTCGAGGACATCATCGACAGCGGCCTCACCCTCAGCTATCTGATCGATGTGCTCGAACGTCGCAACGCGAAGTCCGTGACGGTTGCGACGCTCTTCGACAAGCCGTCCGGCCGGACGGTCGAACTCGAAGCGGACTACGTCGGTTACACGCTGCCGGATGCTTTCGTTGTCGGCTACGGGCTCGACTACGCGGAGAAATACCGCAACCTGCCGTTCATCGGCATTCTGAAGCCGGAAGTCTACAACCGATGACTCCGAAGAACGTTCCGTCGGCGGAGCTGCCCAACCGGGGGCGTCCCCGCGCCATGCTCCTCCTCGCGGTCGTGTTGTGATGGCAAGACGTGCTATGGTAAAATAGTTGAAGCGCCTTGAGAGGAGGTAGGGGATGAATCGGTTCCTGAAGAATACGGGATTCTATCTGATCATCTTTCTCGTTACCGTCGGAATCGTCCATTTCATCAGCACCCAGAACGAAACAACCGAGCGGAAATCATACGACGAACTGCGCCAGCTGATCAAGGCGGACAATGTCGAAGAACTGACGCTCCGGTATGACGGCGCTTCGTATCTCGCCACAGGCAAATATCGCATGCCTCCCGCCGGGGTGCAGCAGAACGCGTTCTACTCCCGGATACCGGCGGAAGAATTTGCGATCGAGGAAATCAAGGACGCTTCCGAACAGAACGGGTTTACATTATATGTGGAGAAGCAGCAAGGCCAGAGCATCTGGCTGACGTTCCTCACCTCCATCATACCGTTCGTCATCATGTTCATCCTGTTCTTCTTCCTCATTAATCAGGCGCAGGGCGGCGGCGGCAAGGTGATGAACTTCGGCAAGAGCCGTGCGCGTCTATATAATGAAGACAAGAAGCGGGTGACATTCGAAGACGTCGCGGGCGCCGACGAGGAGAAGCAGGAGCTGGTCGAAGTCGTCGAGTTCCTGAAGGATCCGCGCAAGTTTGCCGCGGTCGGCGCGCGCATTCCGAAGGGCGTGCTGCTCGTCGGTCCGCCGGGTACGGGCAAGACGCTGCTTGCCCGCGCGGTGGCCGGTGAAGCGGGCGTGCCGTTCTTCAGCATTTCCGGCTCCGACTTCGTGGAAATGTTCGTCGGTGTCGGCGCATCCCGCGTTCGCGACCTGTTCGAGAACGCGAAGAAGAACTCCCCGTGCATCATATTCATTGACGAGATCGACGCCGTCGGCCGGCAGCGGGGCGCCGGTCTGGGCGGCGGCCATGACGAACGCGAGCAGACGCTCAACCAGCTGCTCGTCGAGATGGACGGTTTCGGGGCGAACGAAGGCATCATCATCATCGCGGCGACGAACCGTCCGGACATTCTCGACCCGGCGCTGCTGCGCCCGGGCCGCTTCGACCGCCAGATTACGGTCGATCGTCCGGACGTGAAGGGACGCGAAGCGGTGCTCAAGGTGCACGCCCGCAACAAGCCGCTGGCGAAGGATGTCAATCTCGAGACGATCGCGAAGCGGACGACCGGGTTTACCGGCGCCGATCTGGAGAACCTGCTGAACGAGGCGGCGCTCCTGGCGGCCCGCCGGAACAAGCGGGAGATCGCGATGATCGAGGTGGACGAGGCGATCGACCGCGTCATTGTCGGTACGGAGAAGCGCAGCCGCGTCATCAGCGATCGCGAGAAGCGGATCGTCGCGTACCACGAAGCAGGGCACACGGTCATCGGCTATTTCCTGGAACACGCGGACATGGTCCACAAGGTGACGATCATTCCGCGGGGCCGGGCGGGCGGCTATGTCATCATGCTGCCGAAGGAAGATCGAATGCTCGTCACGAAGCAGGAACTGCTCGACAAGGTGACCGGGCTGCTCGGCGGCCGGGTCGCGGAGGAGCTGTTCATCGGCGAGATCGGCACCGGCGCCTACAGCGACTTCAAACAGGCGACGTCGATCGTGCGCAGCATGATCATGGAATACGGCATGAGCGAGAAGCTCGGACCGATGCAGTTCGGCAACTCGCAGGGACAGGTGTTCCTCGGCCGCGACCTTGGACACGAGCAGAACTACTCCGACGCGATCGCCTACGAGATCGACCAGGAGATGCAGCGCATCATCAACGAATGCTACACGCGCGCGAAGGAACTGCTCACCGCCAAGTCGCGGGAAGTGAAGCTCATTGCCGAGACGCTGCTTGAAGTCGAAACGCTCGAACTCGAGCAGATCAAGCGGCTGATCGAGACCGGATCGCTGGACGGCGGCGAAGGCGGCAGCGGCGAGGGCAACGCGGAGCCGAAGGAGACGAGCAGCGAGCCGGCTGTCGATACGCTGGGCAATGTGCGCGTCCGGATTCAATCGAAGGAGCCGGGCGAGGATACGCTGCCTCCGGGCGGCGACGACGGCAGCGGCGACAAGCGCGGCTGAACCGTCCCGGCATTTCAGCGACGGACAAGTCGACACAACCGCCTCGGCGCGGCCGAACAGGCCGCTGCCGGGGCGATTTTTGTGGTTCCGGCGGCGTGCGAAGGTCCTCAGGCGTCGGCATGCTCCATCCGGCGGGCTTGCGGTTGTGTCTATTTGTTGACAGAGTCCTGCACCCCGTGTAAATTAGGTGATAATCAAATGGTTTTGCGGCCGGATGGCCACACTATGACTGTTCCATCGCATATGCGAATTCGTGAAATTTGGCACAAATTACAGCGCGGATCGGACAGCGGTGTCAAGCGCGCCTCGGCGGGAACATCGGCGTCATGCGCGCGGCTCGAAGGAGAGGATCGACAGAGATGGAAGCATTGGCGCTCGAGCGGAGGGCGGAACAGAACCGCGAACTCCGCGAACGGCTTGAGCAGTTGAAGAAGGAACGCAACGCCATCATTCTGGCGCATTATTATCAGCGCGACGAAATCCAGGAAGTGGCCGATTTCCGCGGCGACTCGTTCCTGCTGGCGCAGAAGGCCGCCCAGACCGACGCTGAAGTTATCGTTTTTTGCGGCGTCCACTTCATGGGCGAGAGCGCGAAGATTCTGGCGCCGGACAAGACGGTTCTCATTCCCGACGAGCGGGCCGGCTGCCCGATGGCCGACATGGTCAACGTCGACGGCCTCCGGAAACTGAAGGCGCAGCATCCGAACGCGACGGTCGTCACTTACATCAACTCGTCCGCCGAAGTGAAGGCCGAGACCGACATCTGCTGCACGTCGTCGAATGCCATCAAGGTCGTCAATTCGGTACTGACCGACGAAGTCATCTGGGTGCCGGACAAGAACCTCGGCCACTATGTCCAGCAGCACACGGACAAGAAGATGATTATCTGGGAAGGCTACTGCAATACGCACGACATGCTGACGGTGAAGGACATCGAGGAGATGAAGGCGCAGCATCCGAACGCGATCGTCGCCGTCCATCCCGAGTGCCGCCCGGAGGTCGTCGCGATGGCCGATTTCGTCGGCAGCACGACGGCGATCATCAAATTCTGCCGCGAGTCCGAGCACAAGGAATTCATCATCGGCACGGAAGACGGGACCGGCTACCAGCTTCGCAAGGACAGCCCGGACAAGATCTTCCACTTCGCATCGAAATATCTCGTCTGTCCGAACATGAAGGTCAACAACCTGAAGAAGCTGGTCAAATGTCTCGAAAATATGCATCCGCAGGTTTATGTGCCGCCGCATATCGCAGACAAGGCAAGGCTGTCTCTGGAGCGCATGCTGCAAGTGAAGTAGCATGCGCTGCTTCTTCGCTTACCCCTCGCACGCATTCCTGAGCCGCATGATACGGATGAACGCATCGGAGGAACGGATATGATCCCGCGATATTTGGTCGACGTGGCGCCGGACGAGCTGCCCGTCATCGAGAAGGACGTCATCGTGATCGGGGCCGGCATCGCCGGTCTTTTTACCGCCATCAAGGCGAGCGAACGGCATTCGGTGCTCATGATTACGAAGAAATCGCTGATGGACAGCAACACCCGCTATGCGCAGGGCGGCATCGCCGCCGTCATTTCCGACGAAGATTCGCCGGCGCTCCACCGGCAGGACACGCTCATCGCGGGCGCCGGCCTGTGCTCGCACGAGGCGGTCAATGTGCTGGTGCATGAAGGGCCGGAAGGCGTCCGTGAACTCATCCGGATGGGCGCGCAGTTCGATCAGGAGAACGGCGAGTTCGCGCTGACGAAGGAGGGCGCCCACAGCCAGCGGCGCATCCTGCACGCGAACGGCGATGCGACGGGGTTCGAGATCGTGCGTGCCTTGTCGGAGAAGGCGCTGGCCAATCCGAACATTGAAGTGTGGGACGATCACTTCGCCATCGATCTGATTACGGATGACGGGGAATGCCACGGCGCGCTCGTGCAGAAGCCGGACGGTTCGCGGCTCATCGTGCGGGGCAAGGCGACCGTGCTGTGCACGGGCGGCACCGGGCAGCTGTACCGGTACACGACGAATCCGGAGGTCGCGACGGGCGACGGCATCGCGATGGCGTACCGCGCGGGCGCGGAGATCCGGGATATGGAATTCGTCCAGTTCCATCCGACGGCGCTCTGCTATCCGGGGGCTCCCCGGTTCCTCATCTCGGAGGCGGTGCGCGGCGAAGGCGCGGTGCTGCGCAACATCGGCGGCGAGCGGTTCATGTCGCGGTACCATCCGCAGCTCGAGCTGGCGCCGCGCGACATCGTCGCCCGCGCGATCGTCAGCGAGATCGAGCGGACGAAGTCGACGTTCGTGTACATCGACATTACGCACGAGCCGGCCGATCTGGTGCGCCGGCGGTTTCCGACCATTTACGAATATTGCCTGCAGTACGGCCTCGATCTGACGAGCGACTGGATTCCGGTCGCGCCGGCGGCCCACTACATGATGGGCGGCGTGAAGACCGACCTGTACGGCGAGACGAACATCCGGCGCCTGTTCGCCTGCGGGGAATGCTCGTCGACCGGCGTGCACGGCGCCAACCGGCTGGCCAGCAATTCGCTCTCCGAAGCGATCGTGTTCGGCCGCCGCATTGTGGAGCGGATCGGGCAGCTCGGGCCGCTGGCCGGAATGCCGAAGTTCGAGAGCGGAGAACCGCGCACGCAGCCGTCCACCCAGGCGGCCATCGAGAAGCGGCTGAAGCTGCAGAAAATCATGCTGCGCTGTTCGGGACTCAGGCGGGACGCGAACGGGCTGAACAAAGGGCTGCTGGAGCTGAAGCGGCAATTGCCCATTTTCCAGACGGTGCTGACGAAGCGCGAGGAGTACGAGTTCGCGAACCTGCTCACCTGCGCGCTGCTCACGACGCAGGCGGCGCTCGCCCGCGAAGAGAGCCGCGGCGCGCATTACCGGGAAGACTTCCCCGAGCGGGACGATCTGCTCTGGCGCAAGCATATCGTCCTGCATCGCGAGCGGGGGATTTACGAGGAGCGGATCGACGATGTTTGAGCTGGACCGTTACAATGAAGCGATCCGGAGCATGATTCGCGGATGGCTGGACGAAGATATCGGATACGGCGACATTACGACGGAATCGACGATTCCGGCGGGCAGCCGGCACAAGGCGGTCATTCATGTGAAGGAAGACGGCGTGCTCGCCGGTTTGCCCGTCGCCCGGCTCGTCTTCCATGTCGTGGACCCGACGCTGGAATTCCGCGCTCTGGCGGAAGACGGACAGAAGGTTGCCAAGGGGACGGTCATCGCCGAAGTCGAGGGCAGCACCCACAGCATTCTGACGGGCGAACGGCTGGCGCTCAATCTGCTGCAGCGGATGTCGGGCATCGCGACGAAGACGCGCCGGTTCGTCGACGCCCTCGAGGGCCTGCCGGTTCGGCTCGTCGACACGCGCAAGACGACGCCCGGCCACCGGCTGCTCGAGAAGTACGCGGTCCGCATGGGCGGCGGCGCGAACCACCGGTTCGGCCTCTATGACGCCGTCATGATCAAGGACAACCATATCAAAGGGGCCGGGGGCATCCGGGCGGCGGTCGCCGCAGCGCGGGCGCGCATTCCGCATACGATGACCATTGAGGTGGAGACGGAGACGATCGAGCAGGTCCGGGAGGCGCTGGAAGCCGGCGCCGACATCATCATGCTCGACAACATGCCCCCCGCCGGGATGGCGGAAGCGGTCAAGCTCATCCGGGAGCGGGCGCCGCATGTGAAGATCGAGGCGTCGGGCGGTGTCAGGCTCGACACGATCCGGGAGATCGCGGCGACGGGCGTCGACATCATTTCGGTCGGCGGGTTGACGTACTCCTTCGATTCGCTCGACATCAGCCTCGATCTCGGAGACAAGAAGCCGGGAGGGACGCAGGCATGATTCTCGCGGCGGATGTCGGCAACACGAACATGGTGCTCGGCATTTTCCGGGGATCCGAATTGCTGCACCATTGGCGGCTCAGCACGAACCGGACGGCGACGGCCGACGAGTACGGGATGATGCTTCACAATCTGTTTCATTACGCGGGGCTCCGGATGGAAGACACCCGCGGCATCATCATTTCTTCGGTCGTGCCGCCGCTGATGCGGACGCTGGAGCAGCTGTGCCTGCAATATTTCCGCAAGGCGCCGCTGTTTGTCGGCCCCGGGGTGAAGACCGGGCTCAACATCCGCTACGAGAACCCGCGCGAAGTGGGCGCGGACCGGATCGTCAACGCGGTGGCCGCGATCGAGAAATACGGCGCTCCGGTCATCGTCGTCGACTTCGGCACGGCGACCACTTTCGATTACATCGACGCCGGCGGCAACTATCTGGGCGGCGCGATCGTGCCGGGCCTCGCGATCTCGGCCGAGGCGCTCTATCAGCGGGCGGCGAAGCTGCCGCGCATCGAGCTGGCCCGCCCGCGAAGCGTCATCGGACGCAACTCGGTCGCATCAATGCAGGCGGGCATGGTGTTCGGCTATGCCGGCCAGGTGGACGGCATCGTCCGCCGCATCCGGGCCGAGAGCCGTACGAACGCCCGGGCGATCGCAACGGGGGGGCTCGCGGAACTCATCGCGCCCGAGACCGAGACGATCTCGGTCATCGACCCGCTGCTGACGCTGGACGGGCTCAGATTAATCCATGAACGGAATCAGGACGACACCGGAGGGAGAGTCGAATCATGAACGAATCACGCGGCGCGGATGACGTGCTGGTGCGCGGCATTGCGTGGGGCGGCGGACTCCGCGCGTACGCGGTGCGGACGACCGGACTCGCCGGCGAGCTGCAGCGCCGTCACGGCACGTATCCGACGGCGACGGCGGCGCTCGGCCGGGCGGCCACGGCGGGCGCCATGATGGGCGCCATGCTGAAGGGCGAGGAGAAGCTGACCATTCAGGTCAAGGGTGACGGACCGCTCGGCCAGATCGTCGTCGACGCGAACGCGAAGGGCGAGGTGCGCGGCTACGTCGACAATCCGCAGGTGCACCTGCCGGTGAGCGCGCAGGGCAAGCTGGATGTCGCCGGGGCCGTCGGCCGCAGCGGATATATCCATATCGTGAAGGACCTCGGCCTCAAGGAGCCGTACCGCGGCAGCGTGCCGATCGTCTCGGGCGAGCTGGGCGAAGATTTCACTTACTACTTCGCATCGTCGGAGCAGACGCCGTCCGCCGTCGGACTCGGCGTACTGGTTGATGTCGACGGCAGCGTGCTGCACGCCGGCGGCTTTATCCTGCAGATCATGCCGGGCGCGGAGGAGAAGGATATTGCCCGGCTGGAGCAGCGTCTGCAGGAGATGCCCCATGTGACGTCTCTCCTGGACCGGGGCGAGACGCCGGAGTCGATTTTGCGCTTTTTGACGGATGACGACGTGCAGCTGCTGGATGCGATGCCGATTGTCTTCAAATGTTACTGCTCCCGCGAACGGGTGGAGCGGACGCTCGTCAGCATGGGCGAAGCGGAGCTTGCGTCGCTGATCGAGGAAGACGGGCGGGCGGAAGTGACCTGCCATTTCTGCAACTCGGCGTACGAATTCGATCGGCATGATCTGGAGAGATTGCTGGAGCAGGCCAAACCCAAGCAGGATGTGTAAGATCGGAAGGCGGACCATGGAAAATGAGAAAGAACCAGATACTGAAGGCGGTCATCGTCCTTCAGACGGTCTGTCTGATCGCGCTGGCGGCGCTGGTGTCGGTGAAATGGCCGTCAGCGCGCGGCGACGATTCACAGGATGGCCCGGCGGGCGGCCATAACGCCGGGGACCGGATGAGCCGGCCGGTTGCGGAGATCGGCGGCCGGACAATTACGGCGGACGAGCTTGCGGATCAGCTCATGCGGGAGCACGGCTCGTCCGTTCTGCGCCGGATGCTGGTGCGCGAAGCGATCCGGCTGGAGGCGGAAGCCAACGGCATATCCGTATCGGAGCGCGAACTGGAAGAAGAATTGGACGAGATGATGTCGGGCTACGGAGACGAGGAAGCGTTCTACGAAGCGATGCGCGAGCAGCTCGGCATGAGCCCGGAAGAGGTGAGGGCGGACGCGGAAGAGCGGCTGCTGCTCGAGAAGATCGCGGTCCGTCCGATTCTGATTACGGATGAGGAAGTGGAGGCTTACATACGCGATCATCCGGAGCTGCTCGAACCGAAGACCAGGTTCACATTCTCCTGGATCGTGACGGAGGAGCAAGACGAAGCGGAGGCGGTGCTGGATCGGCTGAAAAAGGGCGAATCGTTCGAGGAACAGGCGCGCATCTACTCCATCGACGACTACACCGCGGAGTACGGCGGTTTCTACGGCACGGTGGAAGCGGATGACCCGTTCCTTGACGCGGAGGTCATGGAGCTGGCCGCATCGCTGTCGCCCGGCGAGCTCGGCGGCCCCGTCGAAACCGCGGACGGATGGGCGGTCATCCGCCTCGAGGACCGCGAGGTCGAGGAACGGCCGGACGAACGCAGGCTGCGGGAGCAGGTGCGGATGCAGCTCGGACTCGCGGCGGCGCCGTCGCTCAAGGAAGTCGAAGAAGCGCTGCTCGGCAAGTACGGCGCCAGGATCCTCGATGACGAACTGGCAGACCGGGGAAGTGCGGAATTCCGGCATGAAACTGGCTATTGACAATTCCGATAAGACATTGTTAAGATGGAAGAAAGCTAAACCCTACTAATTCGGTCGGAAATAAAGGAGGTTCTGCCATCATGCCAAAGATTGTAAACAGTGTTACGGAACTGATCGGGGATACGCCGCTTGTGCGCTTGAACCGGCTCGTACCGGAAGGCAGCGCTGAAATTTATGTAAAGCTGGAGTATCAAAACCCGGGCGCCAGCGTCAAGGACCGGATTGCCATCAGCATGATTGAAGAAGCGGAGAAGCAAGGCCGCATCAAGCCGGGCGACACGATCGTCGAACCGACGAGCGGCAACACGGGTATCGGTCTGGCCATGGTCGCCGCGGCGAAGGGCTATCGCGCGGTTCTCGTCATGCCGGAGACGATGAGCATCGAGCGCCGCAACCTGCTGCGCGCTTACGGCGCCGAACTGGTGCTGACCCCCGGTTCGGAAGGGATGAACGGCGCCGTCCGCAAGGCGGAAGAGCTCGTCGCCCAGAACCCGTCCTGGTTCATGCCGCAGCAATTCAAGAATCCGGCGAACGTCAAGATCCACCGCGAGACGACCGGTCCGGAAATCGTCGAAGCGATCAACTCGCTGGACGGCAAGCTGGATGCTTTCGTCGCCGGCGTCGGCACGGGCGGCACGATCTCGGGCGCCGGCGAAGTGCTGCGGAAGCATTTCCCGCACATCAAGATTTACGCGGTTGAGCCGGCGGCATCCCCGCTGCTCTCCGGCGGCAAGCCCGGCCCGCACAAGATTCAGGGCATCGGCGCAAACTTCGTGCCGGACATCTTGAACCGCGAAATTTACGACGGCGTCATCACGGTCGAGAACGAAGAAGCGTTCGAGACGGCTCGCCGCGCCGCAAAGGAAGAAGGCATTCTGTGCGGCATCTCGTCCGGCGCAGCCATCTTCGCCGCGCTGAAGGTGGCGAAGGAGCTCGGCGCAGGCAAGCGCGTCGTCGCGGTCGTGCCGTCGAACGGCGAACGCTATCTGTCGACGCCGCTGTTCAACTTCGAAAACTGATTCCCGCCTGAAGCACCAACAAGCCCTAACCCGGCATCGGGTGGGGTTTTTTTCATGCATCCGCAGGCCTGCAAATCCACCGAGAATCCGGTATGATGGTGTCACATGAATGAAGCGAGGTTGCTGCGATGGCCGAAATCGAGAACCAAGTCCGATTCGCCGAAGCTTTGCGCGCGGGAGTCGCTTCCCTGAAGTCCCTTCCCGGCTACAAAACAGTTCGGCGAAACCGCAACTCCCACGCCGCCCAACCGGAATCTTATCTGGACAGAATCGCGGCGCAAATCGGCGTCTCCTCCAGCACGCTGAAAAGCTGGATCGGCCAGATGGGACGGAAGTACGTTCCCGGACGCGTGGAGGACGGGAAGCTGTTCGGCCTCCTGTGGATCGTGCTCCGGGACGGCGACCGGCCGACCGACTGGCTCGTCGATGTGCTCGGTTCGACATCCATCCCGGTGTTCACGCCGCCGGCCGAGGGCTGGGTCAGGGCATGCCTGCGCAAGGCGAAGGTGCTCCTGGCAAGCGGCGCGTTCGGGCCGCCGGAGGAGGCGGAGATCGACCGCGTCATCGCGCGCCTGTTCCCGGACACCCGGGACGAGCGGCCCGTTGCGGCTGGCGGACCGGCAAGGTCCGCGGCGGAGGCCACCAGGGAAGGGGCCGGGGCGGGGACGTTTCAGCCGCAGCCCGCGGTTGGGGCCGCACCGGAACGGTCCGCCGGCATCCGGCACAATCTGCCGACGCGCTGGTCGAACCGGTTCATCGGCCGCAGGACGATTCTCGACATCCTGAACCGGTGGATGCATACGGCGTCTCCCCTGTGTCTCATCACAGGCTGGAGCGGCGTAGGCAAAAGCACGATCGCGCTGGAAGCGGCGTACGCCTGTCTCGGAGAAACGCGCGGAGAGGCGGCGATCACGGAATCTCCGTGGCCGCGCGTCTCTTGCGCGATCTGGATCAGCGCCGACCTGAAGGGATTGAGCTACAGCTACTTCCTGGACACGATCGCCTATCAGCTGGGAAGGGCGGAGCTGCTCGGACAATCGGAGAACGAGAAGCAGTTCGTCGTGCGGAACGCCCTCGCCCATTATGCGACCGAAGGAACCATCCTGCTGATCGTGGACAACGTGGGCGCGTCGGATCGGGACATTCTGTTCTTCCTGGCCAATCTGCCGCAGGGGACCAAGGCGATCATGACCTCGCGCGATCACCGGCACAATCTGTTCCACGACGTGTCCCGCGATGTGCTCGCCATTCAGGTCGGGGGCATGGAGCGGGAGGATGCGCTGCGCTATCTGCGCCAGGAGACGCAAGTCCACCTCGCCGCCAGCTCCGGTGAACCCGGACGCGGCAACTTGCGGCAGCTCCTCGAATCGGACGACGACATGCTGGCGCAGCTGGTCGAGGCGACGAACGGCAACCCGAAGGCGCTGTCCCTCTGCATCGCCTACATCGCGGACGGCGTGATCCCCGTCCGGTCGTTCATCCGGGAAGTGCAGTCGGCCGGCTATTCGCTCGCCTCGCTGTTCGACTATCTGTTCGGCCACACCTGGGAACGGTGCCCTGACAGTGTGAAGAAATTGTGGATGGCGCTTCCGCTGTTCCAGACGCCGCCCGGCGAGCGGAGCTGGGCGGCAGCCGCCGGCCTGAACCGCCGGGCGTTCCATCAGGCGGCGGACCAAATGCGTGCGTACGCGCTGATCAC
>Ga0310827_100843_pt1 | contig 19309 bp, 17 predicted proteins | sample WT_ome_2_FD_201309 | JGI IMG/M metagenome (GOLD analysis project Ga0310827, IMG submission 201309) | Sorghum-adapted microbial communities enriched on wild type (WT) sorghum from Joint BioEnergy Institute, Emeryville, California, United... ... | reverse complement strand
CTGGACGGGGGGCATTCTCGTTGTTTTGACGGCGGCCGGGTTGTTTGCCCTCAACATGGCCATCGAGAAGATGCTCGGTTCCCTCGGCGGGTTGGAAGGGATCGACGCCGGTGTCGTGCGGCAGATTTCCGAGCCGACCGGCAAGGGCGGACACGGGGATCCTTCTTCCGATGCCGACGGCGGGGCAAATCCCGATTCCCCGGCAGGAACCGGAGATGCGGCGACGAATAACGGGGGAAGCGGATCCTCATCTCCCGGCGGAACCGGGGGAAATGCCGGCAGCGACGGAACGGCAGGCAACCCGGCGGAGCAAGCATCGAATTCGGAGACGAATGCTTCCCCAGGACAGGGACAGCCGGATGATGCTTCTTCGGAATTGGCCTATTCCGCCGAAGTGTCCGCCGAGAAGGCGCAGCTCATCCAGGAGAAAGTCACCGTCGGTGAAAAACGGACGATCACTTCGATCCTGATCAAACGCCTGGACGCGTCGGACATTTCCTGGATCATGGAGCTGGCGAGTGACGGGCTGTCGGTGGAGGACAAGCGCGCCATTCGTGCGGTTCTGCTCGACAAGCTGACGGAAGAAGAATATGACACCCTGATCGCCATTGCCCAAAAATACGGCCTCAGTCAAGGAAAAAAATACGCCGAAGTGAAGGGATCCTCATGATCGACTTGCATTGCCACATCCTCCCCGGCATCGATGACGGTGCGCCGGATTTGGAGGAATCCCTGAGCATGGCGGAAGCCGCCCGGGCGGAAGGCATCCGCGTCATCGCCGCAACGCCGCATCACAACAAAGCAGGCTGGGACAATCCGGCGGAGCGCATTCGCGAACTGGCGGATCGCCTGAACGGATCGATGGCCGAACGCGGGCTGGACGTCCGGATCGTGCCCGGACAGGAAATGCACGTGAACGGGCGGTTTTTTGACGAATGGCAAGCCGGGCGCGTTCAACCGATCGGCGAATCCCGTTACGTGATGATCGAGTTCCCGTTTGCAGATTTGCCGCGGAATGCAGCGGAAGTGGTGCATGAACTGGCGGTGTCCGGCCAGGTGCCGATCATCGCCCATCCGGAGCGTAACCGCGCATTCCTCGAAAACCCGGATTTGCTGGAGGAACTCGTTCGCACCGGCGCGATCGGCCAGCTGACGTCCCATTCGCTGCTTGGCACCCTCGGCCGTCACGTCCAGCGGCGGTCGGAGGAGATGGTGAGCCGCGGGCTTGTCCACATCCTGGCATCCGATGCCCACCGGTCAGGAGCGGGCGGTCGGGGCTTTCTGCTGAAGCAGGCTTATGAGGCGGTAACCCGCAAGTTTGGCGACGCCTGTGCGGCAACGTTCATGGCCAACGCGGAAGCGGTAATCGCCGACCGCTCCATCGATCCGGAACCGAAGTGGACCAGGATCGCGGGCAAAAAAAGCTGGTTTGGCCGGTGGATCGGCAGGAAATGAACCATGACGCGAAGAACTGACCATAAGTTGGAAATTCAAGCGCCTGGAAGGGAGAGTGAATCAGGATGCAAAGAACGAGACGTTGGCTCACGGCGTTGCTGGCGCTCGCGCTTCTCATGCCGGCCGTGCCGGCCTTCGCCGCGCCGCAGCCGACCACGGTGACGGGCAAAGGAATGATGCATTTCATCGTGGACGGGACGGAATATGCGCCGCCTGAAGACGCCATCGGCGGGTTTATCTACCAAGGCGGATACACGTATGTGCCGCTCCGGTTCGTGGCGTACATTCTCGGCAAAGACGTGAACTGGAACGGCGAGGCGAAGAGCGTTTCGATTTACGAGCCGGCCACGAGCACCGCGAAGACGAAGGTCGAGGCGTTCCGGGAAGCGCAGAAGGTGGCCGAATCGGTCATTGAACCGGTGACGGCAGTGACGAAGGACGTGTTGCAGATTGAGGTCGTTCCCGAAGTCAGCTATGTCATCGACGGCCTGTCGGTGCAACCCGCAGAGGAAACGCCCGGATTGATGGTCGGCAACCGGATCTATGTGCCGCTTCGTTTCGTCGCGGAAAATCTCGGCTACCGGGTGGCATGGGACAGGGAGACGTACACCATCAACATGAGCCTGTCCGAGGAAGACCGGATCGTCAGAACGTACAAGGCGTTGAAGGAGGAGAAGCAGAAGGCGATCTGGGAAGAGGTGCTTGATCTGCTGGAGCAATATGGCACGACCGCGGTCGAGGTGAGACTGAACCTGGCCAGTGAGGAGGTCATGGCCGAACTGAGAAGCGTCGCGGAAGTCCGGCTGCCGGAAATCGAGCAGCAGATCGACGCGTTCATCGGCGAAATGGAAAGCGAATTGAGAGCCGTGAATGCGTCGACCGAGCCTGCGCAGAAGATGCGCGCGGAACTGGACGGCTTGCTCCAAACGATCCGCGATACTCTGAAGATGTCGTGATGGTGACCTTCGAAAGCGGTTTTCCCGCCGCGGGAGAGACGGGAAAACCGCTCTTTTTTTTGGCCGGGATGCGGCTTTGTTGCCGTTCTGGCATGAGGGGCCGGGCGCCTTCGTTGTGACCGGTGTGACAAAGGGTACTGTGATTCGGCGGAAGTCCGTGTATATTTATTCAGTTATCGTTTTAGTTTGGGTTCAATAAGCCAGCGAGGAGCCAACGGAATTATGATATGGAGACGGAATCGACAGACAGGGGACGGCGGCGGACGGCAGATGAATTGGCTGGCGGTGGCCGTGCAGGAGCACGTAACCATCGACCTCGAAGGGTTTGACGACATCCGGAAGCAAATGGACATGATCGGACTGATGCCGGAAGATTTGCAGCTCTTGAAGGCGGTCAAGCCGCTTGTGGAGCCGCATCTGGACGAGGTGACCGAAGCGTTCTATTCGACGATCACCCAGGTGGAGCGCGTAAACCAGATCATCCACACCTACAGTTCCGTGGAACGTCTCCGCGAGACGCTGCGTGTCCATCTGAGCGAAATGTTCGACGGAAACATCAACGGCGATTACCTGCACCGGCGGGACAGGGTCGCCATGGCGCACATCCGGATCGGGCTGGAAACCAAATGGTACATGGGCGCTTTCCTGGCGTTGCAGCAGACGATGTTCAACATCGTCAACCGCCAGGTGCCGGACACGGAGCAACGCATCGCCATTCGTGAATCGATCAGCAAAGTTCTCAATTTCGAGCAGCAGCTCGTGCTGGAAGCGTACCAGAAGGAAAACATGCGGCTGTTGGAGGAAACGTACCAGCGGGTGAAGGACGAAATCAAGTCGAAAATCGCGCTCTCGACCCGTGAAGCCGTCAAGTCGACGGAGCAAATCGCGCAATCGCTGCTGCTGCTTACCGAAACCAGCAGCCAGGTGAGCCGTTCGTTCGTGGGCACGGTCGGCAAGTCGCACCAGACCGCCGAATGGGCGGCGAGCGGCAAAGCGAAACTGGACGACCTTGCGCAAGACATGGGCCGGCTCGGCAAGACGGCGGACGAACTCAGGAGCACGTTCGAAGATTTCCTGCAATCCCTGGAGTCCATCAACCGGGTTGTCGCCCTGGTGGAAAGCGTGGCGGACCAAACCCAGCTGCTCGCGCTGAACGCGGCCATCGAAGCGGCGAGGGCCGGAGAAGCGGGCGCCGGGTTCCAGGTGGTGGCGACGGAAGTGCGCAAGCTGTCGGAAAACACGAAGGCCGGCATCGGGGAAATCCAGGCCCTGATCAAACAGCTCGGCCAAAAATCGGCGGCGGCTGCCGCCAATCTTCGCCTGGCCAATGCCCAGTTCCGTGAGACGTGGACGGAATCGACGTCCACCAATGAAGTGTTTGAACGGATCATGGCCTCGATGCAGGACAACCAGCAGGAAATCGTGCTGGCGGAACAGGAGTTGATCAAGCTGGATTCCGCGTTCCATGAAATCGGGGCGGCGGCGCAGCAGGTGGCGGCGACGGTGGATTCGTTGTACGAGGCAACAAAAAACATGTAAAAAACGGAAAACGGATGGATCCGGGGCGGGCAAAGCCGTCTTTCTGTCACGAATGTGGCGGAAAGACGGCTTTTTTGCGGGTAAATTTGGGGATTTCGACTTGACAAAGTGGCGCCGGACCATTAATTTTTTATTCAAGAATAAATGTTTCCTTAGAGAAACATTTTTGATGGAAATCATATAAGTTGCATTGAAGCATAAACTGGGATGGAGCGGAGGAGGAGCCGATGATGAGGAGATTGGGAAGCAAGCTCAAAACACCGGCATGGATGTTGGCGCTCGGCTGGCTGGCGATGGTGCTGTCCGGGTGCAGCGGAGGGGACGGCGGCACCGCGCAGTCGGAAGGGAAAATCCGCATCACGACGACCATCGCGCAAATCGCCGAGCCGCTGTCCGCCATCGGGGGAGACCGGGTGATCGTGGAAAGTTTGATGGGCCCGGGCGTCGATCCCCATCTGTACCAGGCGACCCAGGGGGATATTCGGAAACTGCAGGAGGCGGATTTCCTTTTTTACAACGGGTTGCATTTGGAAGCGAACATGGTGAAGGCGTTCGAACAGCTCGGCAAGGAGAAGCCGGTGCTTGCCATCGCGGAGGCGATTCCGGAGGAGAAGCTGCTGCGGGATGAGGAAGGGGCCGTCGATCCGCACGTCTGGTTCGATGTGGATTTGTGGCAGACGGCGCTGGATGCGGCGGTGGAACTGCTGAAGAAGGAAGTGCCGCAATTCGCCGATGAGCTGGAAGCGGGGAAACGGGCGTATTTTGACCGGCTGGCGGAATTGAAGGAGGATGCTGCGGTGCTGGCGCAATTGCCGGAGGAGCGCAGGGTGCTCGTGACGGCTCACGACGCCTTCGGGTATTTCGGCCGCGCCCATGGCATCGAGGTGGTCGGTTTGCAAGGACTGAGCACGGAGGACGAAGTCGGCCTGACGGACATCGAACGGACGATCGCCCTCCTCGTGGAACGGCAGGTGCCGGCGGTGTTCGTGGAAAGCAGCGTCAATCCGGATTCGATCCGGGCGGTGATTGAGGGCGCCAAGGAGCAGGGATTGGACGTGAAGCTGGGCGGTGAGCTGTTCTCCGACGCGATGGGGGAAGCCGGAACGGAAGAAGGCACGTATATCGGCATGTACCGGCACAACGTGCGGACGATTTTCGAAGCGTTGAGCGGGAGCGCGGAGTGAAGCGGCCAGGCGCAGGATATGGGCAGCGGGCATATAAAACGGATATGGCAGGTGATGAGTCCGTGATGGCAAACGTGATCGAGGTCAAGGATCTGTCCGTCGCGTATCGCAACAACCGGGTGCTGGAAGACGTGTCCTTCACCGTTCCGGCGGGCACGCTGACCGCCATCGTCGGCCCGAACGGCGCCGGCAAATCGACGCTGCTCAAGGCGATGCTGGAGCTGGTGCCGCGGCTGTCCGGAGAAGTCCGTCTGTTCGGCAAGCCGTACCGGTCGGTGAAAACCCGCATCGGCTACGTGCCCCAGCGGGGGTCGGTGGACTGGGATTTTCCGACGGACGCGCTGGACGTGGTGATGATGGGGCTCTACGCCGGCATCGGCTTGTTCCGCCTGCCGGGGCGGCGCCATCGGGAACAGGCGATGGAGGCGCTCCGCCGCATGGGCATGGCGGAATATGCGGGACGGCAAATCAGTGAATTGTCCGGCGGACAGCAACAACGGGTGTTTCTGGCCCGGGCGCTCGTGCAGGACGCGGACGTGTATTTGCTGGATGAGCCGCTGGCCGGCGTTGATGCAACGACGGAGCGGGTTATCATGGAGACGCTGCTGGAGTTGAAGGAGCGGGGCAGGACGGTGCTGGTGGTGCACCACGATCTGTCGACGGTGGAGGCGTATTTCGACCGGGTGCTGCTGCTCAACCGCAGCGTGGTCGCCCACGGCGCGACGGATGAGGCGTTCACCGGGCGGAATCTGGCTGCCGCCTACGGCGGTGCACTGCGCTGGATGATCGAAAGGAGCGGGTGAGGGCGATGGGATTCGGTTTCGGATTGTCCGCCAACGCCCAGTGGGTGCTGATGAGCACCGCCATTCTGGGGATGGCGGCAGGCGTCATCGGCAGCTTCGCCTTCTGGCGAAGGCACAGCCTTCTGAGCGACGCCCTCGCCCACGCGGCGCTGCCGGGCGTGGTGATCGGGTTTTTCGTCGCAGGTGGAAAACATTTGCCGATGCTGCTGCTCGGAGCGGGTTTGAGCGCCCTGGTTGGGGCATGGTTCATCCAGTGGATCCGCTCGTCGACCCGCATCAAGGAAGATACGGCCATGGGGCTCGTGCTGTCAGTGTTTTTCGGGTTCGGCATCATGCTGCTTACGGTTGTGAACCGGTCCGCCGCGGGCGGGCAGAGCGGCCTCGACAACTTCATCTTCGGCCAGGCGGCGGCGATGGTGCGCCAGGACGTGACGGTCATGGCCGTTTTGGCGTCGGTGGTGCTGGTTGCCGTTCTCGTCGCCTTCAAGGAATGGAAGGTGTTTCTGTTTGATCCGGCTTTCGCCCGGGGTCTCGGACTGCCGCTCGGCTGGATGAACGGGCTGTATTTGGCGCTGCTGGTGTTGGTGATCGTCACCGGCATCCAGGCCGTCGGCGTCATTCTCATCGCCGCGCTTCTCGTCATGCCCGGCGTGAGCGCGCGATACTGGACCCAATCCTTCGGTAAAATGTTGGTGCTGGCGGCGCTGTTTGGCGGCGGGGCGGGAGCAGCCGGCACGCTGGTGAGCGTATTGGGCGACGGGTGGCCGACGGGTCCGTTCATCGTGCTTGCGGCGGGGAGCGTGTTTCTGGTTTCCCTCCTTTTTGGATCGAGGCAGGGCGTTGTCGTGCTGGCGGTCCGGCAATGGATCGGGCGATCCCGCACCGGCGGCAGGAGAAGGATGGACGATCCGGTCGGGGAAGGAACCGGTTCGGCCACCCCGAAAGCCCTGGGAAGGGGGAGCGCGGGATGAGTTACGCGGCATGGATTTTGCTGACGGCTTCGCTGGTCGGCATCAGCTGCGGGTTGGTCGGGGTATGGCTCATTCTCCGCAAAATGGCGATGATGGCCGATGCCATCAGCCACACCGTGCTGCTGGGCATCGTGGTTGCGTATTTGGTGACCCGGGAGCTGACGGGCGTGCACATGCTCATCGGCGCCGCGGCCGCCGGCCTGCTGACGGCGGTGCTGGTGCAGTGGCTGCACGGACGGGGCGTGAAGCAGGAGGCGTCCATCGGCATCGTGTTCACGCTGCTGTTTGCCGTCGGCGTGGTGTTGATCGCCACGAAGGCGGGCAACGTCCATCTCGACATTCGGCATACGCTGATGGGCGACATCACCTTCATTCCGTGGGAGCGGGTGCACGTGCCCTTGATCGGCGAAATTCCGGAGGCGGTGGTGCTGCTCGTCGCGGTGCTGGCGGTGGTGGCTGTGGTGCTGGGGCTGTGGTACAAGGAGTGGAAGTTGACGGCGTTTGATCCCGCGCTGGCGGCGTGCCTGGGCATTCCGGTGATGGGGATGCATTACGTGTTCATGGCGCTGGTGTCCTTCACCAGCGTGGCCGCCTTCGACGCCGTCGGGGCAATTCTGGTGATCGCGATGCTGATTGCGCCGGCCGCCGCCGCTTACCTGTGGACGAACCGGCTGCCGGTGATGATGGCGCTGAGCGCTGCCTTCGGGGTGCTGTCGGCCTTCGCCGGCTACGGTCTTGCGGTTTGGCTGGACACGTCGATTTCCGGAGCGATGGCGTTCGCCGCCGGGCTCGTGTTTCTGGCGAGTTTCCTGTTCGCGCCGTACGGCGGGGCGTTCGGGCGGCGGCGCGCTGCGTCGCGGGTGCGGATGCGGGGCGTCGGGGCGGGACTCGGCGAACGTTAGGAGCGGGCGGGGCGGATCGGACAGGAGATAAATCGCAACAAAGAGGGACACGACATGCGCTTCGCGTAGAGGACGAAGTGCGTGCCGTGTCCCTCTTTCAGTGTTGTCCGGCTGGTCCGGCCAGCCGCTTTATTCCGCTTGGGTTTGCTGCATCAGTTGGGTCACGATTTGCTGCACCGGTTGAAACATCAGCTGGTAATAGAAGGCGGCGGCCTCCCGGCGCGTCAGAGTCGCCTTGCCCAGGAAATCGACGGAGCCGTCGGCGCCCGAGACGACTTCCGGCCCGTGCAGGCCGAAGGTGACGGCCATGCGGATCGCGTCTTCCGCCCACGGATCATAATCGCCCGCAAGCGTCGTCGCCTGGTCGATCGCATCCAGCGGGTACACGCTCCGGTACACGTTCCACACCATGACCGCGGCTTCCTGGCGGGCGGCCGGACGGTCCGGGTGGAAGTTGCCTTGCCCGTCCCCGAGCACCATGCCCATGTCTGCCGCCATTTGAATGAAGGGGGCCAGTTCATGGCCGGCGATGTCCGCGAACGCATAGGTGTCCCGCGGAATCGCCTGGGTCAGGCCGCTGATGACCAGAAGGTCGCGGGCGAGTTCCGCGCGGGTGACCGGCTCATCCGGCCGGAACGATTGGGCGGCGTCGTTCGGGTACAGGCCGAGGGATTGCCAGACGCGAATGTACGGCTCGTACGGGTCGTCTTCCGCCACGTCGGCAAAGCCAACCCCTTCCGGCGCCTTCTCGGCATAGCCGAGCGGATTGAGGGCGCCTTCCCTCAGGTGGGTCGCGTTTCCTTCGCCATCGACCCGGAAGGCGACCAACGTTTGGGTCATGCTGTCGACGAACAGGTGCTCGCCGATTTGCTCCAACGGGCGGGTACCCAGGTAGGCGTCATGGATGGCCAAATACGCCCGGCCGTCCTGTTCGGCCGCGCTGACCCGCGACACGATGCCGCTCATGCGAAGGTCGACGTACAGCCCTTCATAGCGCGCCAGTTCCGCCGCATCGCCCGGTACGAACCCGGCGGGAGCCGCGAGCGGAATCAGGTCTTCCGGGAAGAACGTGCCCATGAACTGTTGGTAGAACACGTTTCGCAATACGCTGTTCGAGTTGTACGTCAGGAACACGCCGACGTCCTCGTCCGGGATGAACATCAGCATGGAGCTGTTGCCCGGCAGGTCACCGTACTTCGCGATGACCCGGGTGCTGGACGCCGTCTGCGGCAGGAGCATCGGCGATTCGAAGCCGTACGTCGTGTCCGGCAGCAACGGATGGATGAGGGAGCGGTACGCTTCCATTTCCTTGACCGATGCCGCCGCAAGAATCCGCCCGCCATCCGGCGTTGCGCCTTCGTTCAGGAACGCCGTCATGAACCGGGCGACGTCGCCGGCGGTGGCCAGCATGCCGCCGTGGGGCATAATGTTCGGCAGATAGAAGTAGGTGTCATACGGTTGTCCGGACAGATCGTAGGCGACGGCGACGTTGTCCAGCAAGTCGCCCTTCAGCTCAAAGCCGCTCATCGACATGCCGAGGGGGGCAAACACGTTGTCCGCCATGTACGTTTCGTACGGCTGGCCGCTGACGTTCTGCACGATCAGGCCGAGCAGCAGGTAGGCGTAGTTGTCGTATTTGTACGCGCTCCCCGGCTCCCGCACGACGTTCGGCATGCGCTCTTTCGCGTAGTCTTCCATGCTGACGTAAACGGACAAGTCCGTGACCATGTCCGTCGCCAGCGGTTCGCTCGGAGCAAAGCCGCTGCGGTGGGTGAGCAAATCGGCCACCGTCACCGGTGTATCATAAGGATTGATGTAGGACAGGCCTTCGGGCAAATATTGCCGGATGTCTCCGTCCAGATCCAGCTTGCCCTGTTCCGCCAGCTGCATGATCGCAACGGCGGTGAACGTTTTGGAGACGGAGGCGAGCCGGAATACGGTCGTGTCGGGATCGACGGCTTTCTCCGCCGCCGCGTCCGCGTAACCGTACCCTTCACTGGCCAGCACTTCCTCGTCCTTCACGATCACGACGGCTGCGCCCGTGTACATCGATTTGGCGGCGTCGGAAGCAAAAAATTCATCCAAAAATGCTTTCGCGCTCTCCGCGGTCAATTCGGGCGTTTCGGGGGCGATGGTCCCCGGTTCGGCCGCCCATGCCGGTTGGGTGGAAAGCAGAAGCACAAGCGTCAGTGCGAAGATGACAACTTTGCGAACTTGCTGCGACAATCCGTTCATCCCCGGTTTGCGTTCCATGATTCTCTCTCCCTTGTCTTTTCTCGATCCTGGCGCCACAACGCAGAAAGCCGCGCTTTCCCGCCATGTCGGGGAAAGCTTTGCCGCTTGCCGTGGCGAGACGGCAATCGGCCGTCGCATCGGCGGATGCCCCGTTACGCCCGACACGGATGGTGCACGGCAAATCACCCGGCAAACGAAACGTGAGGCAAGACCGGATCTTCCCGAAAACACGGACTATCAGGTCATACGGATAAGGCCGCGTTTGGTTTCGTTTTTTTGCGCCCGGTGCGGCCGACAGGCCGGGGTTGTCCGGGTTTGTTGACGATTTGTGTTCGGTCCGTTATGTTACGATTACCGATCCTTGCACACACGGATCCGGTTGAACGGCACGCGGACGGAAGCCGGCGCAGGCCGGCCAAGGACCGACGGAGCACTTGGCATTCGGCCATGCTTGCGCGGTCACAAGTGCGATGTACGGAGGGGACGGCATTGGAAACATTTCTGAAAATCGTGGGCAAAGGAAAACGCGGGGCGCGGGATCTCACCCTGGATGAAGCGCGGGAAGCGGCGCGGCTGATCGTGCGGGGAGAGGCGAAGCCGGCGCAGATCGGCGCTTTCCTCGTGGCGGAACGGATCAAGACGGAGAGCGCGGATGAGATTGTGGCGTTCGTCGAGGTGCTCCGGGAGGCGGCGGTCCGGTTTGCGGGAACCCCGCCTCAAGCCCGTCGCATCGACTGCGCGGGACCGTACAACGGCCGGCAGCGGACGTTTGCCGCCACGTGGCCGGCGGCGTTCGTGCTGGCGGCGTCCGGGATGGCGGTGACGCTGCACGGCGTCAGGGAGATCGGGCCGAAGCGGGGGATTACACTCCATGCGATGCTGCTTGCCCGCGGCATCGACATGGACCGGATTCCGCTCGACCGGCTGGCATCGGCGCTGCGGGAACTCGGCGTCGGATACGCGCCTGCCGAGCGGATGTGCCCGCCGCTGGCCGGCCTGCACGACATCCGGGAGCAGCTCGGCCTGCGCACCGTGCTCAACACGGCGGAAAAACTGCTGGACTATGGCGATTCGCCCTGTCTCGCCATGGGCATTTTCCACCGCACGGTGGCCGAACGATACGGCGAAGCGGTGATTCGTCTCGGTTACCGGAGGACGGCGATCGTCCAGGGCATGGAGGGGTCGGAGGATCTGTATGTCGACCGGCCGACCGCGGTATGGATCGCGGAGGGGGATGCGGCAGGGCGCCGGGAGGAGAAGGCGTCGGATGCCGATCGTCCGGACCAGACAGCGGTCGTCCGTCAGGTGATCGATCCGGCTGCCTTCGGTCTGAATCGGGATGTGCCTGCTGTGGAATGGACCGCCGCCAGCCAGATCGAAACGGCCGAAGCGGTGCTGGACGGCAGCGCGCCGGCAGCCTTCGTCGACATGACGGTGCTGAATGCCGCCTTCCGGATGCACCTGTCCGGCCGGGTGGAATCGCTGGAGGAAGGCATCGCGCTTTCCCGGGAGCTGCTCGCCTCGGGCAAGCCCCGGCAACGATACGGGGAATGGCTGTCCATGCTGCGCCGGGCAGAGTAACGGGCAGCCGGCTTTGCTACAACAGGCGTTCGATGTGCGGCCCGATTTCTTCCGGTTTCGTCGCAGGGGCAAATCGCCGGATGACCCGGCCTTCCCGGTCGACGAGAAATTTGGTGAAGTTCCATTTGATGGCGTTGAACGGCCAGGGGCCGGTTTCTTTTTTCAGGTGTCTGAAAAGGGGATGGGCGTTTCTGCCGTTTACGTCGATTTTGGCGAAGGTGGGAAAGGTGGTGCCGTACTTCACCCGGCAAAACGTCCCGATTTCTTCATCCGTTTCCGGGGATTGCCGCATGAATTGGTTGCACGGAAAGCCGAGCACCGCAAAGCCGCGATCCCGGTACTTGGCGTGCAGGTTTTCCAGCCCTTCCAGCTGGGGCGTCAAACCGCAGCGGGTGGCCGTGTTGACGATGAGCAGCACCTGTCCGCGGTAGTCGGAGAGCGGCTGGACGGTGCCGTCGGCCCTGACCGCTTCGAAGTCGTAAACGTTCATGGACGCAACCTCCCGTTCATGGTGGGTTTGGATGGCTCAATGTGACCCCTTCCGTCACGGTGTCCCTCGCCGTGCCTGCACGGCCGAATCGGTTTCCATCCCGCTGACGGGGTTCATGTTGATTGTAACGTACGTGCAATTGCCGCATCAATCGTTCCGAAAAAGGACGTACGCGCCGTTCACCGCTCATCCATGCATGTTCCCGGTGCAAGCGCCGGATTCCCGTTTCCGGGGGTCTGGTGTTTATTTTTGGAAATCTTTTAATAAATCTTTAATAAATGACGAGGTTTTGTTTGATAGGACAAAATTATGCCAAATTTTGTAGAAAAGGATGTTATCAGGAGGAATTGCGGATGAGAACACAACGGCCTGTGTCGGCCGAAAAGCGGGGTGCATCAGGCAAGTGGCGGGCATTCCTGACGGGCTTGCTGGCCGTGTGCCTCGCCATGGCCGTCATGAATCCGGCATCGGCGGCGGTGGAGCCGCCTTCCCGGGGGATGGAACAACAAAATCCGGCCGACAAGTGGAAGGACTTGGCCGACCGGATCTTTACCCGGGAGCAATTTGCCGAAACGGTCACGGAGTTGTCCCGGGATGTCATCAGGAGGCCCGTCCAGGAGCTGATGCCGCATACGTTCGAAGATGTAACGGATCCTTATACTTACCAATATATTACATATACGGTCAACATGGGCTTGTTCATGGGGCACGATTCGACGACCTTCGGATTCGGCGAAAAACTCACCATGAAGCAATTCGCCGCGGTGATGTTGCGCTTGCTGGATATCAATGTCTCATGGGATGAGGTCGAAAGCAAAGCCATCGAACTCGGTTTGGTGCCGGAAGGTACCGATTTCAATGCGTCGTCCACCGGACAAGATTTCATCCATGCCATGGAATCGGAACCGTTGAAAAATGTCGTTGAAGCAGGGAACGGGCCGGAGCTTCCGGCGATCGGCAAAATGGAAATCGGCAGGCTGGGCGGCGGAACGGGCACGCCCGTTGCGGAATTGGAGATCGGCCAATCCGTCCTTCTGTCGGTGAAGGTGTGGGACGCCGACGGCAACGAAATCGGCGATCCCGATCGCCTGAACGGCGAAGCCGGGGTGGAGGTTGTCGCCGAATCGCCGCTCAAGGCTTCCGCGGTGGAAGCGGACCCCGACGGGACAACGTACATCCGGGTGACCGCGGAAGACGGCGCATGGTTCGCCGGCATCCGCAAGGCCGCCGTCCTCCTGCGGGCGAAGGACACCGCCGTCGAGGCACGGGCGGAGATTGCCGTGCGCGGCCTGGATCCCGAACGGATCACGGTGCATCCCGCCAGGGGAACCATCAAGCCTGGCGAGGAGCTGTCGTTCCGGGCGGAAGTGGTGGACCGCAAGCGCGGCGAAGTGACCGACGTACCCGTCACCTGGCATGCTTCCGGGGGCACCGTGGACGACAAGGGAACGTTCACGGCAGACGTTCCCGGCCTTTATCGGATTGCGGCCGTCCTGGAAACGGATGAATCGGCGGGCGCCGGTGAACTGGAAGGAGCGGCCTGGGTGCTGGTCGAGGGAGTGCCGGACGCCGTCCTTCCGACGCGCTACGTCACCGTGACGACGCCGTCCGCACCGGCTTCGCGCATTTCCTTCGGCCAGGTGTCCGACCTGGAAAATAACGAAGGGGACGCCGTGTTCGTGGACCTGTCAGCTTCAGCGAACGTGCCGGTCACCTATTCGGCCGTCGGGTTGCCGCCGGGGCTTGCCATCGACCCGGCCACGGGGGCCATCAGCGGCGTGCCGTCCCACGGCATCAGTGAAGGGCCCGATACCGTCTTCCGGGTGGTGGTCATCGCCGCGGAACAGGCGTCGGGACGGGAGGCGGCCGCCGTCGCCTTCAACTGGACGATCCGCGACAGCGTGCCGTCGGTGAACGTTCCCCCCGTCTGGAGGGACATCAGCCCTGCCCTGTCGGTTTACGAAAGCGGGCAAACGTTCAGCATCGACTTGTCCCAATACGTGTACGACCCCAACGGGGATCTCGTGGAAATGGCCGGCCTGGTCGTGGAGGCAGACGGCGTGCAGGTGATCCCTTCGTCCTTCAGCCAGGCAGCGCCCGGCGTGCTGGAGATCGAGCGACTGATCCCCGGGACGTACCATGTTGTGTTGTATGCGTTTGACTCGGCCGGACATGCGGCTTCGGTCGCTTTTACGATCGAAGTGACGCCGTAAAAACGGCCGGGATCGTTTGGCGGGAATGGCCGGCGGAAGCGGTCTGCAGGAGTGATCGACGAAAGGGGTCGACGGGAGCGGCCGGAGGAATTTGTCGGCGAAAGCGGCCGACGAAAGCGGTTGGCGGGAGAGATCGGCGGGAGGGTCCATGCGAAACAAAGAGGCCGTGCGGCGGGAAGCCGCGCGGCCTCTTTGTTCGGTTGGGAGGGGGTTTGTTCGGTCGGGAGGGGGCGTGGTGAAAATGTCATGCATTTTTACAGCATCATTTCTGACAAAACGAGAAAAAGCGGAATTGTGGTGCGAATATGCAGCATATTTTGAGTGAAATCGAAAAAACGGAAAAATAAGCTGCATATTTGCATGACATGGCGGCCAAATGAAGAAAAATCAAAAATGATGCTGTAAATATGCAGTACATATTCGTCGGAAGACTGGTGCCCGGAATAACGTACCCGGACGCACGATCATTCGCCTGTTACCGGCCGTCCGGCCGTTTGTCCGGGACGGCGTCCGCCGGGATGTCCGGCGGGGCATCAGCCGGAACGCCGAAATCCTCCGTCAGCGCATCCCGCGCACTGATGGAAGCCAGCGGCACGCTCGCCCGGTGGGCGGCGCGGATGATCATGTGTCCGGCCACCGGCGCCGTCAGAAACACGAAGAAGATGACGAGCAAAAGCCGGATGCTGATCAACTGATGCGTGTGCAAAAAATGGATGAACGTGCCGCCCAGAATGCAGAGCAGTCCCAGCGTGGACGCTTTGGTGGCGGCATGGGCGCGCGTGTAGACGTCGGGCAGGCGGAGAATGCCGAAGGTGCTGATCAGAATGATCACCGTGCCCAGCACGACGAGAACGGCGACCAGCCCTTCAATGATGTTCCCGATCGCGGACAATGACGACACCCCTTTCGATGAACCGGCTCAAGGCGATGGTGCTCGTGAACGCGATGATGCCGATCAGCAAAATCGCCTCAAAAAACGCCGTCGAATTGAGCCAGATGGACAAGATCGCCACAATGCCGATCAGGATGAAGCTGAGCGAATCCAGGAGCAGCACCCGGTCCGCCATGGACGATTCGCTGTGGAACATGCGGTACAACATCGCCGCAATGCTAAGGGTCAGTCCGAACATGCAAGCCGGCAGCACGATGCCCATCATTTTCCGGTGACCTCCCGTATCGCATTTTCAAAAATCCGTTTGCTCGCCATGACGCCCCGCTCGAACTCGTCGGCGTCCATGGCGTGGACGTACACGATGCCTTCCCGCGGCGCGATTTCCATGACGACGGAGCCGGGGGTGAGGGTGATCAGCATGCTCAGCAAGGTGATTTCCCAGTCGCTCTGCAGTTCGGTGTGGAATTTGAAAATCCCGGGACGAATGTTAAGGCGCGGCCGGGTCACCTGGCGGATGACGACGATGGTGGAGCTGATCAACTCTCTGATGAACAGAAACACCAACTTCAAAATGGCCCAAAGCCGCTTGACGTAAAACGGATCGGGAAAAAAGCGGCGCAGAAGCCAGATGATCCCCATGCCCACCAAATACCCGATCGAAAAGCTGTTGATATCCCACCGGTCGTGCAGCATCATCCAGACGCTGGCGAGCAGCAGATTGAGCAAAATTTGTAACGTCATGCGCATCCCTCCCTGTTCCGTTGAATGGCGCCGATGCCGGCAAGTTGAGCATGGTTGGGACCGATGCCTTCAATGCAGGACATGAAATGTTTCGCCTCAGCCATCGCCCGTCCCCAGCACGGATTGGATGTACGCCGACGGATTCAAAAGCGTATCTACGGCCGGCTCCACCCATTCCAGCACGAAGCCGGACCCGATGCCGAGGCCGAGGGACAGCGCGCACAGGATCAACCCGGGCAGGACGGCGCTGCGGCCGGTGTCGTACTGTTCGCCTTCGTTGAGCAGCGTCTCGCCCCAGAAGCTGCCGATGAACACCTTGAGCAGCGAATAGAAGGCGATGAGGCTGGTGAGAAGGCCGATGATGCTGGTGATGAAGGCGCCTTGTTCGACGCCGCTTTTCAGGATGAGCACTTTGCCGGTGAAGCCGGACAGCGGCGGGACGCCGGCGATGGCCATGGCGGCGAGCAGGAACATCCAGCCGAGTTGCGGCCGGTAGCGGATGAGCCCTTTGATTTCCCGAAGCTGGTCGGTGCCGGCGATGGCGATGACCGCGCCGCCGAGAATGAAGATCCACGCCTTCGTGACGATGTCGTGGATCAGGTAAACGAAGGCGCCGGTCAGCGACTGTTCGTCGGCCATGCCGATGCCGAACAGGATGAACCCGACCGAGAGGATGACGTTCCAGGCGAGAATGCGGCGGATGCCGGAGTGGCTGACCGCGCCGAAGGCGCCGAGCAGCATCGTCACCGCACCCATGGCGATCATGGCCGTATGGGTGATGTCGGGCCGGTGGCTGAACATGAGGGTAAACATCCGCAAAATCGCATAAATCCCGACTTTCGTGAGCAGCGCCGCGAACAGGGCGGTCACCGCCGCCGGGGGCGCGCTGTACGGGCCGGGCAGCCAGAAGAACAGCAGCAGCGCCGCCTTCGTGGCGAACACGACCAGGAACAGGAGGCTGACGGTGGTGAGCATCCCGTTTTGTCCGGCTTCCGCCACCCGCTGGGACAGGTGGGCCATGTTCAGCGTGCCGAGCAGCGAATACAGGAAGGCGACGGCCACCACGAAAACGGTGGACGAGATCATGTTGATCAGCACATATTTGATCGATTCCCTCAGCTGCATTTTCGTTCCGCCGAGGGCGAGCAGCACATAGGAGGCGATCAGCGTCACCTCAAAAAAGACGAACAGGTTGAAAATGTCCCCCGTCAAAAACGAGCCGTTCACGCCGACGGTCAAAAGGAGCATGAGCGGAAACAGGTAATGGCGATGATGGCCGGCGAGGGGCTGCGGATCCCAGGCAAACAGCAAGCAGCAAATGGCGATGATCACGGCGGCAAGGACGAGCAGCGAGGCGGTCATGTCCGCCACCAGGGTAATGCCGAAGGGCGCTTCCCATCCCCCGATGTGCAGCACCTGGATGCCCGCATGTTTGTTTTGGAAGGCCAGCGCGGCCGCTGCCGCCAGGGCGCCGAGCAGGCTTGCAAGCCCGACCGCAAGCTGCAGCTTCGGCCGTTTCTGCAGGAATACCGCGGCCATGGCGGCGACGAGCGGCAGGCCGATCGGCACGATCAGCAGATTATTCATGGTCCATTCCTTTCAACTGTCGCATATCTTCGAATCCTGTTTCGATATAGGTGCGGTATCCGAGCACCAGGATCAGCGCGGTCAGGGAAAAGTTGATGACGATGGACGTCAGGATGAGCGCCTGGGGAAGCGGATCGACAAACCGCTCCGCATTTTCGCCGATCAGGGGCGCCGCCCCGTTTTTCAATCCGGCGACGGCCATCAGCATCAGATGGGAAGCGTGGGTGTACAGGCCCGTGCCGAAAATGATGCGCAGCAAATTTTTGCTCAGCAGCATGTAGGTGCCGATGGAAAACAGGATACCGGCCAAGATGATGATCATTGTCTCCATGGCTCATCCGTCCTCGCTTATGCTGGAAATGATGGTCATGGCCGTGCCGATGACGGCGAGGAACACGCCGATGTCGAACAGCACCGCCGTGGCCAGATGGACCTCGCCGAACAGCGGAAGTGCCAGATGGAACATGTGGTGGGTCAGGAACGGCTGGCCGAAGAAGGCCGGAACGGCGCCCGTCAACACCGCTGTCAACACGCCGGCAGCGCCGACGATGCGGAAATTGATCGGCAAAATCTGGCTCACCGTTTTGGAATCGAAGGCCAGATAAAGGAGCACGAGGCCGGTGGCGATGACGAGGCCGCCGACAAACCCGCCGCCGGGATTGTTGTGCCCTGCGAACAGGATGTAGACCGCGTAGGTCATGATCAGGAACACGAGCACGGTGGAGGCGGTGTGCAGGTAGACGTCGGTGAAGTTGTCCGGCAATTTGAAGCGCCGTCTGTCGTCGGCGGCTTTGTCCTCGTCGGCGACCCGGCGGCCAAACAGATGGGAACGGATTCGCCGGCGTGCCGTCGGCTCGTTGCCGGGCATGTTCGCCGCCGGTGCGTTCCCGGATGCTTGCACCGCCGGATGGATGCCGTTGCCCTGTGCAGCCGGTTCGTTGCCTGGTCGTTGATCCGTCGGATTGCTCACGGTTCGTTCCTCCTCCGGTTGCGGAATCGGGTCAGCGTGTACACGCCGATGCCGGCGGTGATCAACACCACGATTTCCAGCATCGTGTCGAAGCCCCGGAAATCGACGAGAATGGCGTTGACGATGTTGTTCGCGCCGGCCAGTTCATTGGCGTTTTCATAGAAACGGGAGATCGGCTCGAACAGCCGGTGTCCGGTCACGGACAGGCCGATCAGGGTGAACAGGAGGCCGACGCCCACGGAGATGATCAGGTTCGTCGCTTTGAAAGAGCGGCCAACCTCGATTTTGCGCAGTTTCGGCAGAAAGTAGAAGCAAAGCAGGAACAGCGCCGTCGAGATCGTCTCCACGACGAGCTGGGTCAACGCCAAATCCGGCGCGCGGAACAGCACGAAGAAGAGCGACACGAGCAGGCCGACCGCGCTCAGGGCGATGATCGAGGTCAGCCTGGACGGGCTGATCAGCAGGGCAACGGCCGCCACGACGATGCACAGGGCGACGACCAGCTCGTACGGTTCGATTTCGGCGTTTCCGGATGTGTCGATGCCGAGGGCGCCGGTGAGCACGAGGGAACCGCCGACGAGCAGGATCATGAAGCCGAGAATGTACAACAGGTAGTGGCGCAGATGGCCGGTCATGTAAAGGCCGGTCAGGCGGGAAGCGCCTTTTTCCAGGCCGGTGACGCTTTTTTGGAAAGCGGTGTTCAGCGTCCACTTGCGCGGCAGATGGTCATACAGATGTTCCCATTTGTGCAGCCGCCAATAAAGCAGGCCGCCGAACAGCACGATGCCGA
>Ga0310827_100841_pt1 | contig 19454 bp, 15 predicted proteins | sample WT_ome_2_FD_201309 | JGI IMG/M metagenome (GOLD analysis project Ga0310827, IMG submission 201309) | Sorghum-adapted microbial communities enriched on wild type (WT) sorghum from Joint BioEnergy Institute, Emeryville, California, United... ... | reverse complement strand
ATCGCCACCCGCTACGACAAGTACGCCCTTTCATACCTCGGCGGAGTCACCCTGGCCGCGATCATCACCTTCCACCGAGTCCGCAATTAACAGACACGACCTAGTCACACTTTCTGGGGCCGCGTTCGGCCTCTATGGTCTCACCCAGCGTCGCAGGGTGCCCACAGAAGTAGCAACCAGGCAACTCACCGAGGCGCGGACAGCCCTCCGCTCGGCAGAGCAGCGGGCTGAAGAGGCCATCGAAGAACATGAGCGTGCGGTTGCTCGGTGCGCCGAACTCGGTATCGCGGCGGAGTCCGGTTCATTGCGTAATCTCCTGGATGCGCGCCTCAAGATTCAGGAATTCCGGCGAAACCAGGCCCATTGGGAGCAACGACGGGATGACCTACAAGTCACGCTGGACGATGCAGCCTCAGCGCTTGCCCGTGCATTGGCCGACCGAGGATATCTTTCCGTACCGCCGAACCATGACGGTTTGCGCCTTGCCGTCGACAGTTATCACCGGGACTGCCGGGAACGAGCAGCGCGCTCGAGAGAGGCCGCTCGCCGCAATCACCTCCTCCGAGAATTGCAGGTGGTGGAGAAAGCTGAACAGAGAGTTGCCGCGGACCAACTACGCCGAGATCAAGCGTCCCGAGAGGTGACCGCGGCTGCCGAGCTATGCGGTCTGGTTGCCGACGATGCTGAGTCAGCCGTCGAAGCTCTCGAGAAATGGCTCCAAGAGCGTTCCAATCGATTGGCCGACCTCACCAATAGACAGAAGGACTGGGCCACACTCCAAGAACTTCTTGACGGCCAGTCACTTGCTGACTTGGAAGCTGCCTGCCTCCGCGCGATCGCTCGCGCAAATGAACTCTGCGATGAGGTCGAATCCGACGCGCCGGAGTCCATCGAGGAGTCGGTTGCCCACGAACACCTACCCCGGCTTCGTGAGGACGCCGCCGCCGCTGAGGCGATGGTGGCGAGGAAAACAGGTGAGTTAGCACAATTCGAGAAGCAGATCACCAGCGTGGCGGAGGCGGAGGAAGCGCTTTGCCACGCCGAGGTCGACTTGATGCGCATTCGTGAACTGAAAGACACTCTCGACCGGACCAGAGATTTCCTTCGAAACGCCCAAGATCGGATACACCGCGACATCACACCAGTACTGGTCCAGACCTTGAATCATTGGCTGCCGAAAGTCACCGACGGACGGTACACGGACGCCATCGTTGATCCAGCGTCCCTGAAGGTGCAGGTGCGCGGCGAATCCGGCCCATGGCGAGCGGCTGAACTGCTCTCCCATGGGACCGCCGAACAAATCTACCTTTTGTTGCGAATCGCACTCGCCGATCACGTAACCCGAGGACACGACACGTGCCCACTTCTTCTCGATGACGTGACAGTCCATACCGACGCGGAACGCACCAGCGCCATACTCAACCTGCTTCTCGAAATCACAACTGACCGCCAGGTCATCCTCTTCACTCAAGAACAGGAAGTTGCACGCTGGGCGCAGCACAAACTCACCGGACCGCACCATAAGTTGCACACTTTGCGCCAGGTAGAACTCGTTTAGATCACTGCAGTGATCGGATTCTGAAACGATGCGCTGCAGGCCGATGTCGCCGTTGCGTAGCCCGGTGCGCCGGGCTCCGGCCGGATCGCCGTCGCGCAGCGACTCCAGTTCGAGGCCCATGGTCATCAGACGCCGAACACCGACCCTGACCTACTCCCCCACCCGTTCCCCGGTGTCCGGATGGAACAGGTGCACCACACCGTCGGTCCGCTTCCGCAGCCGCACGGTGTCGGCCAGTTTGGCCGGCACCCGGTCCAGACACCGCGCCACCAGGTCCACTCCGCTGCCGGTGTGCGTGTACAGATACGCCTCACTCCCCAGATCCTCGACCAGGTCGACCACCGCCTCGACCCCGCCGGCATCGGACAGTTCGAGGTGCTCGGGCCGCAACCCGACGGTGACGGTGTCGAGTTTGGCCTCGTGCAGTGCGGTGAGCTGGGCGCGTTCGAGTTCCAGCACGGTGTCGCCGACCTGCACCCCTTCCGGCACCAGCGGCGCGTTGAACAGGTTCATCGCCGGTGACCCGATGAACCCGGCCACGAACGCGTTGGCCGGCCGGTGATACAGGTCCCCGGGCGACGCGAACTGCTGCAGCCGACCGTGTTTCAACACCGCCACCCGGTCCCCCATGGTCATCGCCTCGACCTGATCGTGGGTCACGTACACGGTGGTGGTGCCGAGCCGACGCTGCAGCGCGGCGATCTGGGTGCGGGTCTGCACCCGCAGTTTGGCATCGAGGTTCGACAGCGGTTCGTCCATGCAGAACACCTGCGGCTCCCGCACGATCGCCCGGCCCATCGCCACCCGTTGGCGCTGCCCACCGGACAGCTTGGCCGGCTTGCGGTCCAGGAACTCGGTGAGGTCGAGCAGTTTGGCGGCCTCCTCGACCTTGCGGCGCCGCTCGGAGGCCGCCACCCCGCGCAGTTTCAGGGCGAATCCCATGTTCTCCGCGACGGTCTTGTTCGGATACAGCGCGTAGTTCTGGAACACCATCGCGATGTCGCGGTCCTTCGACGGCACCCCGCGCATGTTGCGGCCACCGATCTCGATGTCGCCGTCGTCGATGTCCTCCAGCCCGGCCAGCATCCGCAGTGCGGTGCTCTTCCCCGACCCGGACGGCCCGACCAGCACCACGAACTCACCGTCCTCGATCTCGAGGTTGAGCGAGTTCACCGCGAACGTGTCGGACCCTTCGTAGATGCACGACGCGTTGCGGTAGGTGATTGTCGCCATGAGAACTCCCGTCGTCTCCGAGTTACTTGATCGCGCCGAAGGACAGCCCGCGCACCAGCTTGTTCTGCGCCAGCCAGCCGGCCAGGATCACCGGCAGCGCCGCCATCGTCGACGCCGCGCACAGCTTGGCCCAGTACAGCCCCTCCCCGGCGATGAAGCCGACCAGGAACACCGGCATGGTCTGGGCCTGCACCGCGGTCAGGTTGACCGCGAAGAAGAACTCGTTCCACGCGAAGATCACGCAGATCAGCGCGGTCGCCGCGATCCCGGGCGACACGATCGGCAGGATCACCTCCCGCATGGTGCGCCAGGTGCCCGCCCCGTCCAGGCTGGCGGCCTCCAGCAGTTCACCGGGCACCTCGAGGAAGAACGACCGCATCATCCACACCGCGATCGGCAGGTTCATCGCCGTGTAGAGGATGATCAGCGCCCAGATGTTGTCCAGCAGGCCGACATTGGACACGATCACATACAGCGGGATGATCGCCGCGACGATCGGCAGCATCTTGGTGCTCATGAAGAAGAACAGCGCGTCCTGGGTCTTGCGCACCGGCCGCAGCGACAACGCGAACGCCGCCGGCACCCCCAGCGCCAGCACCAGCAGGGTCGACACCACGGTGGCGAACAGCGAGTTCAGCAGCGCGGTGCCGATGCCCTGGTCGAACACCGCGCGGAACTGGTCCAGCGTCGGCGCGAAGAACACCTTCGGGGTGGTGGTGTAGGCGTCCACCTCTTGTTTGAACGCGGTCAGCACCATCCAGAACACCGGGAAGAAGAACCCGATGGCCGCGATCCAGGCCACCACACCCCACGGGTCGAAGCTGCGCCGTTTGACCTTGGCGGCCTTCGACGGCTCGGTCGGGACGGGGGCGGTGGTGGTGACAGTGGCCGTGCTCATCAGGCCGCCTCCTCTTTACCGGTGAACGAGCGGAAGATCAGTCGCAACGCGAAGGTGGCGATGATGATCGTGAAGATGACGACGATGACGCCCATCGCCGCCGCCTGGCCGATGTCGAAGCCCAGGAACGCGCGCTGGTAGATGTAGAACGGCAGGTTCGAACTCGCGGTACCCGGCCCACCCTGGGTCATCATGTAGATCGGGTCGAACGTGTTGACCAGGTAGATGGCGCCCAGCACCGCGCCGAGTTCGATGAACCGGCGCAGATGCGGCAGGGTGAGCTCGCGGAACAGCTGGAACGTCCCGGCGCCGTCCACCCGGCCGGCTTCCAGGATGTCGCGCGGCATGGACTGCAGCCCGGCCAGGATCAGCAGCATCATGAACGGCGTCCACTGCCAGACCAGATTGATCATCACCGAGGTCAGCGGGAACCGGCTCACCCAGTCCACCTGGTGCACCCCGAACGGCGACAGCAGCCAGTTGACGATGCCGAACACCGGGTCGAGCATGGCGGTCTTCCACATCAGCGCCCCGGCCACCGGCGTCACCAGGAACGGGGTGATCAGCAGCGTCCGGACGATGCCGCGGCCCAGGAACACCCGGTCCAGCAGCAGCGCCAGCCCCAACCCGAGCAGTACCGACACCAGCACGGTCACCACGATGATGAGCACCGAGTTCACGGCGACCTGCCAGAAGGTGCTGTCCTGCACCACATCCACGTAGTTCTGGAACCCGACGAACTCGCGCGACCCCGGCCGCACCAGGTTCCACGACAACGTGGAGAAGTACAGCGTGAACAGGAACGGGACCTGGGTGACGATGATCATGAAGATCAGCGCCGGCAGCAGCGGCCCGCGCCGTCGCCACCCTTCGGCCCGTGAGACCCCCTGCTGTTTGGCGTGTTTGATGCGGGCGACCCGGTCGGCCTCGGACCCGGTGAGGTGCTCTGACGCGCCGGGGGCGATGGCTGTCATGGCTTCTCCTGATACGTCTTGCCGACCACTTGTGCGTACTTCTGCGCCTGCGCGAGCGCGTCCTTGACGGATTTCTGCCCGGCGATCGCCGCGCTGATCTGTTGGCTGACCCGGGTGCCGAGGTCCTGGAACTCGGGGATCGCGAGGAACTGCACCCCGGTGTAGGGCACCGGCTGCACCGTCGGGTGTTGGGTGTCGGCGTTCTCCAGCGACTCGAGCGTCACCTGCCCGAACGCCTCGGAGGCCTGCTGGTATTCGGGAATCTGATAGGTGGACAACCGGTTCCCCGGCGGAACCCGCGCCCAGCCGAGTTCCTCACCGACCAGCCGGATGTAGTTCTTGTCGGTCATCCAGGAGATGAACTTCCACGCCGAGTCCTTGTTGTCGCTGCTGGCCGGGATGCCCAGCGCCCAGGTGTAGAGCCAGCCGGCGTCGGCTTTGACGACGGTCGGCGCCAGCGCGTAGCCGACCTTGCCGACCACGTTGCTCTGCGCCGGATCCTCCAGCACCGACACCGCGGAGGTGGCGTCGTACCACATGGCGGCGCGACCCTGCGCGAACTGGGTGGCGCACTCCCCGAATCCACTGGTGGCGGGGCCGGGTTCACCGTGGTCGCGCACCAGGTTCACATAGAAGCTGACGGCCTCTTCGACCTCGGGGCTGTCGAGTTGGGCGTTCCAGTCCATGTCGTACCAGCGGCCGCCGAAGGTGTTGATCACGGTGTCCAGCGGGGCGAGCACCTCACCCCAGCCCGGTTTGCCGCGCAGGCAGATGCCGGCCATGTCCGGGGTGTCGAGGGCAGCGGCGGCATCGGCGACCTGCTGCCAGGTCGGGTTGTGCGGCATGTCGATTCCGGCCTGCTCGAACAGGTCCTTGCGGTACATCAGGAACGACGATTCGCCGTAGAACGGCACCGCGTACATGTCGCCCTCGTACGACAGCGATTCGCGGATGCTGGGGATGAAGTCGTCCTCGTCGTAGCCGGGGGTCTGCCGGGCGTAGTCGGACAGGTTGACCAGCCAGCCGTCCGCGGCCCACTGCGGGGTCTCGTAGTTGCTGATCATCACCACGTCGAACTCGCCGCCGCCCATCGCCGTCGAGGCGGTGATCTTGGCTCGCGCCTGGTTCTCCGAGAGCGTGACGAACTTCAGCCGGATGTCGGGGTTGGCGGCCTCGAAGTGCGGCGCCAACCGCTGCGCGTCGGACATCTGCGAGTTCGACACCAGCGCGATCGTCACGGTGTTGCCCGACGAGCCCAGGGTTCCGGCCCCGGCACAGCCGGTCACGGTCAGGCAGACCGCGGCGACGGCGGCCAGCACCGCCCGGATCGGTGTTCGCCTCACCTCGGCACCTCCTTGCGGTTGTCCAACAACCATCGGGCGCAATGCACGTCGCACACCAGGTAGCGGGCGAAGCCACCCCGCAGTGCGGCCAGCGCCGCTTCGTATTTGCCCGACCCGCCGGTCAGCAGGATCGTGGTCGGGCAGTCGCGGATGTCCTCCAAAGGCACCGACACCGCCCGCGGGGACAACTCGGTCTCCAGCACCACCCCGTCGGCGTCGAAGAACCGGCCGCCGATCTCCCCCACCGCGCCCTGGGCCTTGAGCCGGTCCAGCATGCCGGTGTCGAGGAAGCTGCCCTCGAACAGCGTGGTCGACGTCGAGACCGTGCCGACGCCGAACATCATCACCTCGGCGCTGCGCCCGGCCTCCAGCGCGCGTGAGATCAGCGAGTCGTTGTGCAGCGACGCCACCGTCGCCGGATCGGCGTACAACGGAGCCGGGAGCCGGATCACCTTGGCGTGCAGCCGTTCGGCGCATCGTCCCAGCACGTACTCGGTGCCGGTCTGGTAGTTGCCGGCGCTGATCGCGCCGTCGAGTTGCACCACCGCGCGGCAGCTTGCCGCCCCGGCCGGCAGCGCCTTGGCGACGGCCACCACCTCCGGGCCCCAGTTGAAACCGAGGCTGTCGGTGGGCCGGAGCCGACGAGTGAGCAGTCGCGCACCGGCACGGCCGACCGGCGCCCAGGTGGCCGGGTCGTCGAGCGGGCCGGCGTCGTCGAGGTTGCCGCCGACCACCACCGCCTCGATCAGCCCGAACGCCGCCTCGAGGTCCATCTCCTCGTCGGCGTACACGCTGTCGCGTTGATCGGGCGGCACCACCACCTCGATGCGCACCAGGCCCTTGGCCTTCGCGCGGGCGATGAGCCGGCCGGCGGTGGGTCTGGACACCCCCAACCGGGCGGCGACCTCGGCCTGGGTGAGGTTGTCGAGGTAGTACAGCGACGCGGCCCGCAGCGCCAGGCGCAGGTCCTCCGCGGAAGCCGGCGCCGAGGGCTCCGGGCTGTCCATCGTCGGACCGGACATCACAACCTCCACAAATGAGCAGATGCTCAGGGGTGCGTAAATCTGCTCAGGAGGTTAACATGAAAATGTGACGCAGACAACACCCGCGACGATGCGGGCCGCAGTGCTCGTCGAGCCGGGGCGCATCGAGATCGCCGAACGTCCGGTACCGACACCCGCGCCCGGTGATGTGCTGATCCGGGTGAGAACGGTCGGGGTGTGCGGCTCGGACGCGCATTACTACCGCGAAGGCCGCATCGGCGAGTTCGTCGTCGAACAGCCGCTGATCCTCGGCCACGAGGCCGCCGGCACCATCGTCGCGGTCGGGTCGGGCGTGCCGGAAGACCGGATCGGACAACGGGTTTCCATCGAACCGCAGCGACCCGACCCGAACAGCGAGGAAACCCGCCGCGGCCGCTACAACCTGTGCCCGCACATGCGGTTCTACGGCACCCCGCCGGTGGACGGCGCGCTGTGCGAATACGTCACGATCGGTGCGGCGTTCGCGCATCCGGTGCCCGCCGAGATGACCGACAATGCCGCGGCGTTGTGCGAACCGCTGTCGGTGGCCATCGCCACGGTCGACAAGGCCGCCGTCGCCGGCGGGTCGCGGGTGCTCATCGCCGGCGCGGGTCCGATCGGCCTGATGACCGCCCAGGTGGCCCGCGCGTACGGGGCGACCGACATCGTCGTCACCGACCTCGATCCGCACCGCCGCAGGCTGGCGCATCGTTTCGGCGCCACCACGACGCTGGATCCGCAGACCGACGACGTCACCGGGCTGCGGGTCGACGCGTTCATCGACGCCTCCGGCGCCCCGGCCGCCGTGATGTCGGGGCTGGCGGCTGTGCGCCCGGCCGGCCGGGCGGTGCTGGTCGGCATGGGCGCCGAGACCATGGAACTGCCGGTACAGACGATCCAGAACCGGGAGTTGATCCTCACCGGCGTCTTCCGCTACGCCAACACCTGGCCCGCCGCGATCGCGCTGATCCGCACGGGAAGGGTCGACGTCGACGCGTTGATCACCGGCCGCTATCCGCTCGAGAAGACCGCTGAAGCACTGGAATCCGACCGGATTCCCGGAAACATCAAGTCCGTCGTCGAAGTGGGGACGTCATGAAGCTGAACGCCGCCAACCTGTCCGCACTGTCGATCCCCACCCCGGGTTATGACCGCGGACAGGTGCGGGTCGGCATCGTGCACTTCGGCGTCGGCGGCTTCCACCGGGCGCATCAGGCCATGTATCTGGACCGGCTGCTCAACGACGGCCTCGCCGGCGAGTGGGGCATCTGCGGGGTCGGTGTGCTGCCCAACGACCGCCGGATGCAGGAGGCGCTGAGCCGCCAGGACCACCTCTACACCCTGATGCTCGCCCATCCGGACGGCACCCGCGAACCGCGGGTCATCGGATCGATCGTCGACTTCCGCTACGCCCCAGACGATCCCGAGGGCGTGATCGAGTTGCTCGCCGATCCGGCGGTGCGGATCATCTCGCTGACCATCACCGAGGGCGGCTACAACCTCCGCGACAGCGACGCTGGGTTCGACACCGACAACCCCGCCGTGCAGCGGGACCTCACCGGTGACGGTCCCCCGGCGACGGTGTTCGGTCTGGTCGCGGCGGGGCTGGCGCGGCGCCGCGAGCGCGGACTGCCCTCGCCGACCATCGTGTCCTGCGACAACATCGTCGAGAACGGCGACGTCGCCCGCCGGGTGTTCACCTCATACGCCGAGCTCGCCGACCCCGGTTTGGCGCAGTGGATGCGCGAGCACACCCGGTTCCCGAACTCGATGGTCGACCGGATCACCCCGGTCACCACCCCCGAGGTGATCGACACCCTGGCCACGGATTTCGACGTCGAGGATTCCTGGCCGGTGGTCGCCGAACCGTTCTGCATGTGGGTGCTCGAGGACGACTTCGCCGACGGGCGCCCACCGTGGGAGCGGGCCGGGGTGCAACTGGTCGACGACGTCCGCCCGTACGAGGCGATGAAGCTGCGGCTGCTCAACGCCGGCCACCAGAGTCTGTGCTATTTCGCGTATCTTTCCGGGTATCGGCTGGTGCATGAGGCCGCGCAGGATCCGTTGTTCGCCGAATTCCTGTCCCGCTACATGGATTCAGAGGCGATGCCGACACTGCAACCGGTTCCCGGGCTGCACGAGTTCAAGGATCAGTTGATCCCGCGGTTCGCCAACGCCCACGTCCGCGACACCATCGCCCGGTTGTGCGCCGAATCGTCGGACCGGATCCCCAAATGGTTGTTGCCGGTGATCCGGGACAACCTGGCGTCCGGTGGCCCGGTGCGGCTTGCCGCCGCCACCGTGGCCAGTTGGGCCCGCTACGCCGAGGGGGTCGACGAGCAGGGTGAGCCGATCGATGTGGTGGACCGGTTGGCCGACACCCTGATCCCGATCGCCCGGTCCCAGCGGGACAATCCGCCGGCGTTCATCGAGAATCGGGCGATCTTCGGTGATCTGGTGGATCAGCCCCGATTCGTCGAGGCCTACCGGTGGGCGCTGGAGTCGCTGCACCGGGTGGGCGCGCGGGCCACGCTCGAAGCGCTGCTGCGGGAGCGGTCATGACGCTCGTCGCCGGCATCGACTCGTCCACCCAGTCGTGCAAGGTGCTGATCTGTGATGCCGACACCGGCGCGGTAGTGCGGGAGGGCCGCGCCGCCCATCCCGACGGCACCGAGATCGACCCGGCGTTCTGGGAGTCCGCCGCCCACGACGCCGTCCGGGCAGCGGGCGGTCTCGACGATGTCGCCGCGGTCGCGGTGGGGGCACAGCAGCACGGCATGGTCTGCCTCGACGAGGCAGGCAAGGTGGTACGGGATGCGTTGTTGTGGAACGACGTCCGCTCCGCCGGCGCGGCCGCGGCACTGGTGGACGAGCTCGGCGGACCGCAGGCGTGGGCCGAGGCCGTCGGGGTGGTGCCGCTGGCCGCGATCACCGTCGCCAAGCTGCGGTGGCTGGCCGACCACGAGCCGCAGCACGCCGACCGCACCGCCGCGGTGTGCCTGCCGCACGACTGGCTGACCTGGCGGCTGCGCGGGTCCACCGACATCGCCGAGTTGACCACCGACCGCAGCGATGCCAGCGGCACCGGGTACTACGACGCGTCCGGCGACGACTACCGCCTCGACCTGTTGGAGCTCGGGCTGCGCGGGCGCCGACCACATCTGCCCGCGGTGCTCGGCCCGTCTGACGCCACCCGCGGCGGTGACCGGGTGTTCGGCGCCGGCCTGGGTGACAACGCCGCCGCCGCGTTGGGGCTGGCCGCCGAACCCGGGGACGTCATCGTCTCGGTGGGCACCTCGGGGGTGGTGTCGGCGGTGGCCACCGCACCGGTGCGCGACGGCACCGGGTTCGTCGCCGGTTTCGCCGACGGCACCGGGCGGCATCTGCCGCTGGTGTGCACGCTCAACGGCGCCCGGGTGCTCGACGCCGCGGCGGCCATGCTGCAGGTGGACCACGCCGAGCTGTCCCGGTTGGCGTTGTCCGCACCGCCCGGCAGCGAAGGACTGGTGCTGGTGCCGTATCTGGAGGGTGAACGAACCCCCAACCGGCCGAACGCCTCCGGGGCGCTGCACGGACTCCGGGTGTCCAATGCGACACCGGCGAACCTGGCGCGGGCCGCCGTCGAGGGCCTGCTGTGCGCCCTGGCCGACGGGATCGCACACCTGACCGGCCACGGCATCCCGCTGCGGCGGGTACTGCTGATCGGTGGCGCCGCCCGGTCGGAGGCGGTGCGGGCCATCGCCCCTCAGGTGTTCGGGGTGCCGGTGCTGGTGCCCGATCCGGCCGAGTACGTCGCACTCGGGGCGGCCCGGCAGGCGGCGTGGGCGCTGCGCGGGACACCTGAACCGCCTTCGTGGCAGCCGCCCCGCACCGATCGGTACGAGGCAGACCCGGTACCCGCGGTGCGGGAGCGCTATGTGGAGGTGCGCGACCTCACCGAGGGGGTGGAGTAGGGCTCGTCGTCAGCGCCCAGGTCTCAGCAGCGAACCCAGGGCACGTCACCTTCTCCGGACGGGCGATTCACCGAACCTTCACGCTCGGTGAATGAGTCCCGATTCTGACTCACGCAACAACCCTCGCTCGACCGCCTTCGACAATGCCGCATCCAACCGACTGCGAATCGACTGCGTGATCCTTTTTCCACCAAGGAGATTGAGTGCCTCGCGCAGGAGCTCATCGGAACCGATACCGCCCGACTGCTCCGCGACCACCAACATCGCGTTGCCGATCTCGATCAGGCTGATTTCTTCGAGTGGCCTACTCGCGCCGCCCTCGGGTTGCCGCACGACACGCCACGCAGCTGGGTCGATGTCCTTGGGCCAATAGAACTTCTCCCCGGTCTTACGCCGATATTCGGCAGGTACCAGCCGCTGAATGGAACGCCGACGGTCATCGTTCACCCGGCTCAATCCGAACGCTTTGGCCACCAAGCGCGCCAGCCGATCCTGATGAATGGGCCCTTCGGCGTCGATCACCTCGGCGATGACAGCCTTGATCCGAGTTGACGCCCAGCCCTCCCTCGACCTGTCCAGCGTCTCGACATCGCCTGCCCTCCGCGGCACGAACTCTCGGAACGGCTGAATCATCGGATGCCGTGTCGGCTCCCGTTGCTGTGTGGACACTGACGCGGCGGGAGCGGACTTCAGCGCCGCATATTGTCTGCGCTTTCCGTCAGCCACCACAGCGGCGGTGCTTGTGTCCGTTTTCAGCACTTGCGTCGGCGGTGACACCAACTGCTCGGATTCCGGATCCGGCACAACCTCCCGCCGTGCGAGTTCCCTTTTCGCCTCATCGACGGCGTCACGCAGTCGGTTGATCGTCTCTGTGCGGTGATCGAGCCATTCAGGCAGCCACACGCGCTCCACTGCCGGCCACTTCATGAGCCTTTCGAGAACGTCCACCGGCAAACCATCCCGGTCGGCAACTGTTCTCCGTCCGAACCACTCAGTGCCGTCCAACAGGACAGCGACCAACGGCTGATCGGGCTGTTCGGGGTCCGAGATGACGATGTCGACCCGGAAATCAGACAAGCCGACGTCGGTCGACACCGGTAATCCTGCTTCGCGCAACGCGTTCGCGATGTCGTCACGGTGTCTGTCGATGACCGGTTGACGCCGTCCGCCCTCGGTGACGGTGTCAACGCCCTGTGCGGCCATTTCCAAGTACGCCTTGAGGTGTTTGGTACCGACCTGGGAGGTCTCCTCGGCACGCAGATCCGATGGATCGAAGCTGGCGTACAGCACCACCTCGCGACGGGCGCGGGTCACCGCCACATTCAACCGCCGTTCTCCGCCGGGCCGTGACAGCGGTCCGAAATTCAGCGGCACCACACCTTTGTCGTTAGCGCTGAACGCGACCGAGAACAAAATGGTGTCCCGCTCATCGCCCTGCACGTTCTCGAGATTCTTGACGAACAGGCCATCCGGTTCGTCGAGTGCCCGCAGGACCCGGTCGTCGCCGGCATCGCGCAACAGGTTCTCGATCAGATCACGCTGCTGAGCGTTGAACGTGATCACACCCAGCGACGGCGCGCGGTCCGGTGAGGCACTGAACCGATACAGGATGTCCTCGACAATCCGTTCCGCCTCGACGCGGTTAGTGCGCAGCGTCTTTCCTCGTCTGGACCGCTCGAAGTGTCCGTCCACCCGTACCAATGAGAGACCGTATCCGGCGCCAGGTGAACCTTTCGCCGGCAACGGCGCCGGGAAGGACGCCAGTCGCCCGTCGTAGTAGTGGTAGTTGCTGAACGCGATCAGCGCTTCGTCCTGGCTTCGGTAATGCCAGGACAACCACTGTCGAGGCACCCTCGCCTGAACGCACTCGCTGAGGATCGACTCCTCATCGATCACCACGTCGGGGCTGTGGTCCTCGTCCTCGTCGACCGTGACGCTGACCTCGGCGAAGCTGGTGGGCGGCATCTGTTTGCTGTCTCCGACGACGACCACTGACTTGGCCCGTCCCATCGCGCCGACCGCATCCGCGACGCGGATCTGCGAAGCCTCGTCGAACACAACGATGTCGAAATATCCGGATTTTGCCGGAAAGAATCTCGCCACCGAGTCGGGACTCATCAGCGTGCACGGCAGGATCTGCGTGATCAGCTCGCCGAAGTTCTCGATCAACGCTCGCACGCCCATGCCGCCGCGCCGACGGTCCAACTGGCGGCGCAACGCGCCAATCTGCCCGCTGGAGGTGTTCGCGTCGAACCTGCGTTCGTTCAACAGCTTCGCCGGGATCGCGCGGCGCAGCTCGTCACGAACAGCCTTGGTGCTCTTGACGAAGCGCTGAATGGTCTTGGTGTGGGCGTTGAGGTCGAAGTCCATCAGGGCGCTGGCCTCGAGCCGCTCGTCGATCGAGGCGACGGCGATACCGCGGTCGAATGCCAGGCTCGCGTCCTCCGCGGATACCTCGCCGGTGAGCAGCGCGCGACGCGCCTGCCCCATTCCTGCTGCCCGTAACGGCTCCAGGTGCTCTAACAGGTCGACCCACCGCTCGATCGACGCCGAGCTCTCCACGCGACGGGCACTCCGGGTCGCGCACCAGCGGGTAATGAACGAATCCTCGCCGGCCCATGCGTGCTGACGCTCCAATGGCACGGCGGTGACCTTCTCCAGATGACGCCACGCGGTGGTCAATCGCCGAAGTTCACCGGCTCCGACTCCGGCCTCGGTGCTCGCATAGTAGCGGCGCATCACGCGCACCGGTTCCTGGTCCGGATCAGTGCACAGCGTCTGTACCAGCCACTTCAGCTGCCCCAACCGGGTGTCGAGCCGTTCGACCTGCTCGGGGATGAACGGGTTGACCGGCTCATCGACGAGCCGAACCGGGAGAGCCGTGACTCGTGAACGCAGGTCTTCCACCGCTGCAAACGATTCCGCCATATCCGCGGTGAGCCGGGACAGCGTCTTCAGCTTTATGGACGCCGGGTCGACGGTCAGCACCTCGGTCAACCGGGCCAGCACCGCACGCCGGCGCTTCTTGCGACCAAAGAATCCCGACTCGTCGGCGGCTTGGGCGTCGTGGTGGATAGCCGGGATATCCAGATCCATCGCTGTCGGGCCGGCGGTCGCCTTCCACTCCGGCTGGGATTGCGCGAGCTCCTGGAGTAGCGCCGCTATTCCGTTCGTGTCGCGGGTCCACCCGGCTCGGTGCAGTTGGTCGAGCGCTTCGAGCGGATACCGCGGCATCGGCGCCAGCGTGGCCCAGATGTCGAGGTCGACTGGGTCCACCGTCCGAGCGACACTGTCGAAATCGACTGGGGTCCGGGCTATCTGTTGTAGTGCCTGATCGAACTCCACCGCCGCTTCGTGAATCGCCCGGGGATCCAACCCGTCCGCAGGCAGGTCATCGATGAACCCCCAGGGGTGCGAAGCACTCGGCCTCGCAAGGTCGGCCTTCTCCGGAAGCGTCCGCAGCACGGCTGCGATCTTGTCGAGTGTCTCCTGAGGTCCGTTCGCCACGAGATCGCGGGGAACGTCCAGGGTCGGTACATCCGGGTCGGTGGCCAGTTCGGATGAGCGTGCCGTATAGAGCGACTTGTTCGCCGCGTTGGGCTCATGCAGACGTTCGGCGTAGCGGGCAAGAGTTCTGCGACTGGATTCGGCCGCGTGGGTGCTGGTCTTCAGCAATTCCGCATCGTGGCTGATCCGAAGGTCCAACGCCGCTTTGATCTGCGCGCGAACAGCGGCGGGACGCGCTGATTTGTCGTGCAGATCGAGCGACAGCGCACCGAGGCCGACTTCTTCCAGACGCTTCTTCACGACGTCGAGGGCCGCACGCTTTTCCGCGACGAACAGGACCCGCCGACCAGAGGCCATCGCGTGCGCCAGCAAGTTCGTGATCGTCTGTGACTTCCCGGTTCCCGGCGGTCCCTCGAGAACGAAGGTTCGCCCTGCGACCGCCTCAGCGACAGCGGTCAACTGAGAAGAGTCCGCCGGCACCGGCACCGAGGACCCCAGTTCGTCGAGATCAACCTGAGGAGGCTCGCTCACCGGATCGACGTAGGGTTCCACCGGCGTCTCGATGAGATGTTTGACCAGGCTGTTCTGGGACAGCTCCCGCCACGACTCGTCGAGGTCTTTCCACAGCGGGAACTTCGCGAAATGCAGGATGGACAAATGGACGGAATCTTCGACGCGGAAGGGCAACTCCGCTCGGGCGACCGCGCGCCGCACTCCGTTGAAAGCCTCTTCCAGATCGATACCCGACTCGTCCTCGACCGGATTGGCAAGTTCCGGGATCTCCAACCCGAATGCCATCCGCAACTTCTCGATGAGGCAGTAATTCGGAGTTGAGATCCCAGCCTCATCGATGGTGATCACATAGCGTTCACCGCGGTTGGTTGTGCTGAGCGTGACCGGCACCAGCACCAGTGGCGAACGCAGATCGCGGTCGTTGAACCGCCAGTTGAGCATGCCGAACGCCAAGTAGAGATTGTTGGCACCGGTCTCCTCGACGATGGTCTTGGCCTTGTAGGCCAGGTACCGCAGCTTGCCCTTGTAGGAGGCCTCGGTGATGTCAATGTAGGCGAGCCGTTTCTCGGCCAGCAGCAGTTCGCGTTCACTTTCGGGCAGGTCGCGTCCGTACCGAATGCCCCGCGCCGCATCGACGCTCTTCACCGCGTCAGATGCCAACAGGCTGATCGGTGTCGAGGCATTGACCGCGTCCTCCAGACGCGCCAACGCCGGTCCGGGCACCTCGATGCGATAGCCGGCACGTTCGGTGTAGTTGATGAGCTTGTTACGCAAGCTCAGGTCGAGCAGCGCGTTCTTCCACTGGGTGATTCGCGGCGGGACATCCTCCACCGTCGCCTCACGCCGTTCCTTCTCCCCCGCGACGTAGGGAGCGATGGTCGGCCCGGCGCCGGGTCGGTAGTGCGTGACGACGACGGTTCCATCGGCGTCGACCGTCCGGCTGGGCAGCGGATGGATCTGCGCCTGCCGCGCCTGCCGGACATCGGTGACTCCGAGGATGTTGGAGAGGTCACCGGACAGGTGCCGGACGCGCGGCGCGGTGGTGGCGTCTGCGAAGGTCGGGCCGTTGTCGGCCTGGGTGACCATCGTGGTCTCGACCAGCCGGATATTGCCGAGGTCGACTTGATTGACGACGTCGAGAACCTCAGTGCTCGACACCATGCTGAGCGCCGAATCAGTGCGCCAGTATCCCAGGAAAGCGTGGCCGTTCAGCACCCAGATCGTGGAGTTGATACCAGCCTGTTCCAGGGCTGCCGCCATCGTCAACGTGGTGTCGAGACAGGTGCCCAGCCGGCCTTCCAGCACGTCGGCCGGCGTGCGGACCTTCTGCCCGTCGGTCCCCCAGCTCGCCGGCGGCTCGGCGTATCGGATGTCTCGCGCCCGCATCGCGTCGAACACGGCTTCCGCGATCGCGTGTCGACCCTTTCGGGGTTTTCACTCTGGTAGCCGTCGATCGCGGAGTTGCCCGTCAACGCGTGCAACCGGTCGGACACATCGGTCATCAACTCGGCGATTGCCGGTGAGTTCGGCTGCACATGGGCCGCCAGCATCTCCATGGCGAGCTGCAAAGGTGTGGCTTTCCATTGATTGGCGGCCAGAATGTTGACTTCCTGAGTCGCCTCGGCAAGGCGTTCACCCGCCGCGGTGCGCAGCACCACCCGGATCGCACCGGGGCGTTGATCCTCCACACTCAACATGGACGCCGGATCCAGCTGCAGATCGACGGTGCGCAGGATCGTGGGTTTCTCAGCCGAGAGATCCACGAACACCTCCCGCGGGCCGCCGTGCGACCCGTCGGCGCTGACGACGTCGACCTCGACTTTGGCGCCACGAACATCCGCACCTGTGTTCTCGACGGTGATGTGGTCGATCACCGGGATGCGGCAATGCGCCATCGCGTAGCTGAGGTCCGGGACGGCGTGGATCTCGATGCGCGGCCCGCCGCCAGCCCCTGGAGAAGCTGACTGCGACCTCGGCGCAACCTCGGAAGGTGGTAACGATCGGGTGCCTGCGGCCGGCACCGTGGGTGGTGGCTTCAGTAACGCGATCCGATCAGCTTCGCTGTTCCGCCCGATCGACCGCAGCAACAGTTCAGCCGAGTCGATCGCTCGGTAGGCCTCCTGAGCCGTGAACGCTTCGTTGTGTGCCCAGCGGTTCCGCACCTCGCGCAGTTCGCTGGCGCACGCCTGCGCCTGACGTGACAGACGACCGCTGAACGGGTACCCCAGATCGCCGAGCCGCTCGGTCATCGCCCGCAACATCAGCGAAAGATCTCGACTCCGGTATTTGTCGGTTCGCCGGCCGGTTGCCGAATCCTTCTTCCGCAGGATGTCGACCCACTCCGAGCCGGACGGCAAGACGCCGGAAAATACCTGTTCGACGAACGGACTCAGACCCTCGATGAGGATACCGAGAGCCTCACCGACGGTCGAGTGGAAGTCGTCGCCGTCGACGGACATGTCTCCCCCCTCAATCAGAGCGGGCACGCGTTCAGCACATTTCGCTGCGTGCCACGGCCGACGATAGGCCACAGCACCGACAAAGTGTAACGATCGTCATACGGACCCCACTGAGCGCCCTGAAGGTCGAATCGTCACCATCAGCGGACCTGCCTTCTCGTTTGCTGCCGTCGGGTTCGGTTGTCGCTGTTCACCGGCACCGACCGACTGTCGCGCCCGTCTGGCAAACACTTGGGAGCCCGGCCCCGGAACGCACCCGATGCGGTGAGGGGTCCACTCACCGGAAGCCTGCCGGCCCCGCGGGGCCAACCCGAACTCAGCGATACCGTCTGCCATGCGTTCGCCTCTCGGGCGGTCCCGCCCTGGACGCCGCTCAGTGCGGTCCGCGCAGAGCCTGTCGCTCGGCGTCTCGGATGCGGGCTCGTTCCCGCTCGTCGATCTGTTGGAGCCGATATGAGGCGTACGAACGGTGCCGCTGCAGTCTCGGGGGCTGCGGACCGGCGATCCAGCCCTGCTCTGCGTTCATTCCGCCTCCGCCAGCTCGGCATCTGGCTGTGATGTCAGTGTGGGCGGTTGCTCGAAGACACAGACCGTACTGCGATGCGTCAGCACATATCCGCCCACCGTCACGTAGACACCGCCATCTTGGCGGAATTCTCGGCACCGCCCAGTTCCAGTTCTGGTAGCTCCGGATACGGCTGCCCGCAGACGGTGGTGAAGTTCCCCCCATCTCTGCGATGTCACGCAACGTCTGCGCGCCACTGTTCCACCACCCCACCCGCGCGTTGTCCCGCGGAATACGTATTTGTCGCGGTATTCGGGCTGCCCATGTTCGACGAGGTTCTCCGGACCCGTCAACAGGGTCTCGACCGCGTGGTGCAGCGGGTCGCCCTCGGTGATGGCGTCGACCAGGTGGGACAACTCACCGAACGGCGTGCTCGTCCCGCACCGCTGTTGTACGACCGAGATCGACGGCTCGTGCCAGCAGGCGTGGATGACCCGCAGATCGCCCAGATCCAGCCACAGCGGCAGAGTGGCGAACCAGTCCAGAAACCGGCCGCGGTCCGCACCGGTGACCTGATCGAGGACCTCCCGATGTTGCCTGGTGTTCTTCTCCGACCACGGATTGTCCGGATCGCCGTTGGCCCGCAGGTATTTCCCACTGTCCGGTGGCCACTCGATGATGTGGCAGCCCCGCACCGCGGCATCAATCATCCGCGCTCCCCCTGTCTCGCCATTCGTCGTCGGTGTCGGGCGCCCGGCCACCGAATGCTTCCACCGGTTCCTCCACCAGTGCTCGTTCCCAAGGCGGTTGTCTTCATGCTCACCAGGTCCGACGCCGCTCGCCGACATCACCGTCAACAGCGGGCTTCCCGGTCGCTAATCGCCCGAATGCAACCGCCGCAACGCATCCCGGAACTCGGGATTCGGATTCGCGCCGGACAACACCGCGCACACCTCGTCGAGCGCCCGCTCGATGCCGATACCCTGCCGACGGGCGCCGTAGAGCGCGGCGATCGTCGGTGTGCGACTGTACGCGTGCACGCAGTGCAGATACACCGTCCGGTTCTCCGCCCGCAGCTGTTCGACCGCCCGCACGGTGTCGAGGAGCACGAAGTCCAGGTTCGCGTTGTCGCCGACGCGGTCGATCAGCCGGACATCGAGATGGGTGGCGCCGTCGGGTATGTGCTCATCGGCCACCCGGCACAACGACACCACCGCGTCGACTCCGTCGGGGAGCCGGTGCAGCGCGGCCGCATTACCGATCCAGATGTCGACGTCATGCGGATGGCGCACCGCCAGTGCTGATTCCGGGTATGCGCCGTAGGCCTGATCTAACGACTCCGCTTGCCCGCCGCTGACGACATCGGTCGCCAACTGCACTAGGTCGTGTCTGTTAATTGCGGACTCGGTGGAAGGTGATGATCGCGGCCAGGGTGACTCCGCCGAGGTATGAAAGGGCGTACTTGTCGTAGCGGGTGGCGATGGCTCGC
>Ga0310827_100832_pt1 | contig 19592 bp, 18 predicted proteins | sample WT_ome_2_FD_201309 | JGI IMG/M metagenome (GOLD analysis project Ga0310827, IMG submission 201309) | Sorghum-adapted microbial communities enriched on wild type (WT) sorghum from Joint BioEnergy Institute, Emeryville, California, United... ... | reverse complement strand
CGCAAACAACACCCGTCCTTCCACCACTCCGGATACGACCCCCGCCAGCCCGGTGATGGACATCGCCCCATGCAAAATGCAGTTGGTATTTTTCCAATCATCAGCTAAATTCCAGGAGGAAACGTTCCGATATCGGATAAGAATCAGACTGAAGCACAGGACATAAAATCCCCCGCCAAGCAAGAGGAGCGTGATTAGTATTCCGTTGGGCACCCGAAGGAAATGCTGCGTTTTCATCAGAATCACCAGCGACTGGGTGCTGACGGTGGAAAGCAGAATCACGCCGTCCACATTCCGCTTCAGTTCTGTACTGAAAATGGCGTGAAAATTGCGGGCGCAAACACCCAGGTAAAACAACCAGAGCGCAAAACCGACCGCGACCAAAAATGCGGCGATCCATTCCCACTCCGGCAGCTTTTTCAGGATCACCACCGCGCAAACGGATGTCCCGGCGACCCAGGTTCCGATGGCGAAGGATTGCAAGGGATGCTGTACATGCGCAGCCCCAAACCTTCGCGCCAACGCCGGTTTTGCCAAAAGCACGGCAATCCACAGCCATACAAGGAATAGCCCCCCGCTGAGAAGATTGGCGCTGCGATTGAGCAAGGGGAACGCCGCGACGGCCCCGTTCAGAAAAATCCCCAGCGACATGACGATCGCGCCGGAAGCCGTGGGAACGTACGGTTTTTCCCCCGTATTATTCATGACGTTCACCGTATTGTGTCCGCGACCGGTATTGAATTGGGGCGCGCCGAAGGTAAGGAAGCGGGATGCTGTAGAAATGCACCAGCCGGGAGAATGGCGAAACGGCAAACAGGGCAAACGTAAATACGATGTGGATTTTCAACACAGGCGGCACATCGGCCATCAGGGACGCATCCGGCCGGAGGCTTAGCAGCCCGCGCAGCCATGGTCCGACCGTTTCACGGTATTCATACGCTCCGTGAAGATTGTTGTAGAATACCGTTTGTAAATCCCCCAATGTAATTACAATCAATAACAGAAACAGTACGACAAAATCGGAAATGCTGGAATTGCGCCGAACCCGGTGGTTGCCGATTCGGCGAATCAATAGAAGAACGACCCCCAACCACGCGGCTACCCCGACCAATCCCCCGACAACGTCGGCCATCCAGTGGTAGACCTCGTCGGGCAGTCCGATCCAATGGTAGAAACGGAGCGGAACCAGAAGTCCTCCTGCATGGCCGATTAATACGAATACGATCCCCCAGTGAAAAAGCAGACTTCCCGGGCGAAGCAGCCGTTTCTCCAACAATTCGCTTGATTTCGACCCCCATCCCATCTGATTGTACCGGTACCGGTACACGGTGCCGATAATCATGATTGCCAATGCCAAATACGGATAAATGATCCACCAAAATTGTGACATCTTGCCCGACCTCCTGTTCTGTGCGGCCTAATAATGAATGGGATATGGCATTTCATCCGCATCCGTTCCCTGTTCCCCGAATGGCTTTGGCTCTTCCCGCCGGGATCCGGGTTCCGGAAGCAATTCGGCGGCCGCCCGCAACAGGGATGAATAAGGTTCGGCATCACCCAGATGATCCAAGATTTTGAAGCAGGCCGCTGAGATTCTACTTTCGAGTCTGCCCGTATTCATGTCATCCGGCTTTACGGACAACCACTCGAACAGCAAGGGCAAATAGTCCGGCAATTCATTGCCCGTCTCTTCGTATCCGCTCTGCCTCAGGATTTCCCGGATTTCAAGCAATGCTCCCCCGCGGTCGCGACTGTCCCCCAGTTCATGCGCCGTCAAGTGCAGCGATGCCTTCTGACTGAAATCAAACGTGTTCACATACAACGATTCCAGAATTTCGGGGGGAGTAGAAAGCATCTGGTCCAAACCCGTTAAAAGATGGTCTTTTGCCGGGGAGGGCGCGAGATGCTCCGCCCACTCCCAGGCTTCCTCAAGCTGATTCCGGAATGTCGGAACGCCGGGATAATCCAATAAAACGGCCACGACACCAAACCACTGTTTTTTTTCCAGGTCATTCATTATCCGCGTCCCCCTTCCCCTCCGCGTGCAGCATGCATCGCCGGGATGATCCCTTCAGGCGGGGCAAGCTCCTCGATACTGCAAGCGCCTTGCTCATATACGAGATCGGGATCATTCTCCCGACGGCCGGTCGGAATGACGAATCTTTCATTATACTTCGCCACAGCCAGCAGTCTCGCCATTTCCTCGACCTGATTCACGGACAGGCCGCATTCTTTAAGCAGCTTGCTGCTTTCCAAATCCAGGCCTTCCATATGGCGGGAGCGCATGTGGACCCGCATCGCCATCAGCTTCAGCAGAACTTTGCGAATCCCATTCACATCCCCTGCGGTCAGAATGGAAGCCAAATATTCCATCGGAATCCGCATGTTGTCAACGGCGGGAATATATCCGTCGGGCTGCAGCTGATCCTCATTCCGCAAGTGATTCATCATCGGACTCAGCGGCGGCACGTACCAAACCATCGGCAATGTGCGATATTCCGGGTGGATCGGCAGCGCAATTTTCCAGTCCACCGCCATTTTGTACACCGGAGACCGCTGTGCATGCTCAATCCAGGCATCGGAGATGCCGGCCTTGCGGGCTTCACGGATGACGTCAGGATCAAACGGATCGAGAAATATGGATAGCTGCGATTCGTACAATTCCCGATCATCCGCAACAGAAGCCGCCTCGCGCACCCGATCCGCATCGTAGAGCATTACGCCCAGATAGCGAATGCGCCCTACACAGGTTTCCGAACAGATGGTCGGCAGTCCGGCTTCAATACGCGGATAACAGAAGTTGCACTTTTCCGCTTTATGGGTATTCCAGTTGAAGTACACCTTCTTGTAAGGGCAGGCGCTGACGCAGAACCGCCATCCCCGGCAAGCATCCTGGTCAACCAGTACAACGCCGTCCTCTTCCCGCTTGTAAATCGCGCCCGACGGACAGGCGGCGACACAGGACGGATTGAGACAATGCTCGCAAATGCGCGGCAAATACATCATAAATGCCTGCTCGTACTCAAAGGCGATATGCCGCTGCAATTCCTTCAAATTGGGATCGCGCGGGGCGATTTCTTTTCCTCCGGCCAAGTCATCGTCCCAGTTCGGGCCCCATTCCGGACTATCCATGAACTCCCCGGTTAACGAAGACACGGGTCGTGCCACCGGCTGGTGTTTTTTGCGCGGGCTTTGGATCAGATTTTCATAATCATACGTCCACGGCTCATAGTAATCGTCAATCGTCGGCAGATCCGGATTGTGGAAAATATTCGTTAATTTGTTTACCACTCCCCCCGCCCTCAATCGAAGCTTGCCATTCCGCAGAACCCATCCCCCCCGATAACGGTCCTGGTTCTCCCATTCCTGCGGATACCCTGGTCCCGGCCGTGTTTCCACGTTGTTAAACCACACGTATTCCGTTCCCGGCCTGTTGGTCCACGTGTTTTTGCAGGTTACCGAACATGTATGACAGCCTATGCATTTATCCAAATTCATGACCATTGCAACTTGCGCTTTAATTCTCAAGCCAATCGACCTCCTTCAGTGGCCGGATGTATGTCACCACATCGCGTTGATGCCCGGTCGGGCCGTAATAGTTGAAACCGTAGCTGAACTGGGCATAACCGCCAATCATGTGCGTAGGCTTCGGGATAATCCGGGTAACGCTGTTGTGCGTCCCCCCGCGGTCCTTCGTAATCGCGCTGCCTGGTACGCCGATGGTGCGATCCTGCGCATGGTACATCATGGCAACCCCTTGCGGGATCCGGTACGTGATCACGGCGCGGGCCGCAATCGCCCCATTGCGGTTATACACTTCCACCCAATCGTTATCCTTAATGCCCAGCCCCGCGGCGTCTTCTTCACTGATCCAGATCGTTTGCCCGCCCCGGAACAATGTCAGCATCCGCGGATTATCCGTATACGTGGAGTGAATGCCCCACTTCTGGTGCGGTGTCAGATAACGGACCATAACCGTACGGGTTTCTCCGTCCACCTTGCGGTCGCCTTGCATAAACGGCACATGGCCGAGCGGAGGACGGTAGACCGGCAATTCTTCTCCGAAATCGAGCATGACTTCATGGTCCAGATAAAAATGCTGCCTTCCGGTTAACGTGCGCCATGGAACCAGATATTCGGTATTGACCGTAAATGGGGAGTATCTTCGTCCTTCCCCTTCCAGCCCGCTCCATACCGGGGTCGCCATCGCCAATCGGGGCTGGGCAGTGATATCGGCCAGGGAGTACGCTTCCTCCTTGCGGCCCTCGGCAATTTCTTTTAATTCCAACCCGGTGGGTTTCTCCAATGCGGTCCATTCTTCCAATGCCCGGCGTCCGTTGGTCGCCCCGGACAAAGTCAGGATCGCTTCAATCACCCTCTGTTCATCGTATAGAGAAGGCCGGCCTTTGCCGATTCCCTCCCGCTTTGAGGCCCCTGCCCTGTGCAGCAGCTCCTCGTATCCCGGCTTTCCGGGATAGGCCATCCCTTTCATTTTCAGGGTCCCTTCGGCGAGCGGCCCGAACGTCGTCATCATCGCGTCGACATTGGGATAATCACGATGCACAATCGCGAAGTTCGGCATGGTTTTGCCCGGAACAGCCTCGGTCTCGCCCTTTCGCCAATCACGCACTTTGCCGTCGGCTTGCGCCAATTCATCCGGCGTGTCGTGCTTTAAAGGGAACATCATCAGGTCATCGCACGCCGGCAAATGTTTTTTGGCGAGTCTGGAGAACGTTTCGGCAATCGTACGGAAAATGACCCAGTCGCTTCGGGTTTCCCAGGGGTTTGTGATTGCGGCGTTAAACGGATGAATATACGGATGCATATCCGTGCTGCTCAGATCGTATTTTTCATACCAGGTCGCCGCAGGCAGCACGATATCCGAATACAGCCCGGTTCCGGTCATACGGAAGTCGATATCGATGAGCAAATCGAGCTTGCCTTGCGGAATCTGTTCCGACATCCGAACATCTTTGGGCTGCCAGGCCTGATTTTCCTCCGCGAACACATGTCCGTCGACGCCCAGCAAATGTTTCAAAAAGTATTCATGCCCTTTGGAACTGGAACCGAGCAGGTTGGACCGCCAGACGAAAAAGACACGCGGGAAATTCCGGGGATTGTCCGGGTCTTCAATCGCCCAGCCGATGTCTTCATTTTTCAATCGTTCCACAACATGGGCCACGATTTCTTCGTTTGTGACGGCACCGTGTTTGCGGGCTTCTTCCACCAGCGCAAGAGAATTTTGCGTGAACTGCGGATAAGATGGCAGCCAGCCTAGCCGGGCGGCCAGCGCGTTCATGTCCGCCGGGTGCATTTGATGAAAGCGGCCGCCATTGGGACTGCCCATGGTCGCTGTCTCCAATTCTTCATAGCGGAATTGATCGGTCACAAAATAGAAGAAAGAGGTTCCGTTTTGCTGCCTTGCGAGCGGAATCCAGTCCGTTGCGAAGGCGACGGAGGTCCAGCCCTCCAGCGGGCGGACTTTTTCCTGTCCGACGTAGTGCGCCCATCCCCCGCCGTTCACGCCCTGGCACCCGGTGAGCAGCACCAGATTGAGAATGGAACGGTAGATCATATCGCTGTGATACCAGTGGTTCGTTCCCGCGCCCAAGGCGATCATGGAACGGCCTTTGGTTTTCGCTGCGTTCTCGGCAAATTCGCGGGCGACCTGGATCGCCAGTTTGCGGTCCACCCCGGTGATCGCTTCCTGCCAGCCCGGTGTATAAGGCAACGGATCGTCGTAATTTTTGGGGTAATCGCCGGGTAATCCGCGATCCACACCGACATGCGCCATCAATAGGTCAAATACGGTAGTCACCCAAATTTCATTGCCGTCGGCTCCGACGATTTTCTTGGCCGGTACCGCCCGTTTGATCGTGTCCCCCTGCCCTTTGCCGAAATACGGAAATTGCAGCATCAAGGGTTCATCGCTGATATCCAACAGGCTCAATCTGGGTTCGAGGGGGGTCCCTTCTTCATTCTCCATCAGAAGATTCCATTTGGCGGATTGATCCCAGCGGTAACCAATGCTGCCGCAAGGGACGGCAGGAGCATCCGCATTCTGATCCCAAATCACGGTCTTCCAGTCACCCAGCTGTTGATCGGGATCCAGGTCGGAAGCGTGCAGGAAGCGGTCGGATACGAATAGGCCGTCCTTCGGCTTTAAGGTAATCAGAAAAGGCAAATCGGTGTATTTTTTCACATAATCGTTAAAATAGGGCGTTTCTTTCTCGGCATAAAATTCCTTCATGATGACGTGAGTCATGGCCATGGCAAGCGCCGCATCCGTTCCCGCCTTCGCCGGAAGCCACAAATCGGAAAACTTCACGTACTCGGCGTAATCCGGACTAACGCCGACCACTTTCGTTCCGTTATACCGGGCTTCGACCATGAAGTGAGCATCCGGCGTACGGGTCATCGGAAGGTTCGTGCCCCAGATGATAAAATACCTCGCGTTATACCAGTCGGCGCTCTCCGGTACATCGGTCTGTTCTCCCCAGATTTGCGGCGAGGCGGGCGGCAGGTCGGCATACCAATCGTAGAAGCTTAGGATCGTTCCGCCGATCAGGGACAGAAACCGCGAGCCTCCGGCATAGCTGACCATCGACATTGCCGGAATCGGGCTAAATCCGACTACGCGATCGGGCCCGTATTCACGAATCGTGTGAATGGCGGCTGCGGAGATGAGCTCGGTAACTTCATCCCAGTTGGCCCGGACCAAACCGCCTTTGCCTCTGGCTTCCTGGTAGGCCTTTTTCTTTTGCGGATCTGTCACGATACGGCTCCATGCCTGAACGGGATCGTGTCCGCAGGAACGCTCCTTCCTCCACAAGTTCAGCAGTTCTCCCCGTACATACGGATATTTCACACGAAGCGGACTGTACGTATACCAGGAGAAGCTTGCTCCGCGCGGGCAACCCCGAGGCTCGTATTCCGGTACATCCGCCCCCAGCGACGGGTAATCTGTCTGCTGGGTTTCGGACGTGATAATGCCGTCTTTCACATAGATTTTCCAACTGCATGAACCAGTGCAATTAACCCCGTGCGTGGATCGCACGACTTTGTCGTGCTGCCAGCGTGCACGGTATGTTTTTTCCCAATCGCGGGGACGCGTACTCTCTTCTGTCCAGTTCTGATTAATGCGTTTCGCCGGTCTCAAAAACTTGAGAGGCCGGACAAACGGTTTGCGTGTTGACATGGTCGATTTCCTCCTTAATCATTGGCTTCAATCGGGTTGAACCGTTCTCCGACGATTCGGAAAGCCGTATCTTTCTCCTGAAGCTCGGCAACAAAAACCTCCCAGGATGGAACGTTCGCACCGACCAAAATCAGCCTTTCCAAGGTATCGGGTTGTTCAATGTCCTCGATTTGTTTCCTTATTTCAGGGGGAATCCGGCCGAATCGAATTTCCAACAAGGCCAGCAAATCCTCACGATCGGTTTGGGCGGCTTCGGTGTGCTTCAAGACTCCTCATCCTCTCTTTCTTCCGGACTTTGTTCAAGCAGCATCCGTTCTTCTTCCCGGCCATGAATCTGATTAATCAACAGCATGGCATCAAAGCGGGCCAGAATGGATTCGTTAAAAGCCTGATCGGAAAGTTCCTCTTTAATCTCTTTCAGCAAGATTCGCATTAAATCATGATCTCTTTTGAGAGTTACGATGACCTCTCGCAAAGAAGGCCGCCTATCTAAACATTCCAGGTAAAAACCTTCCTCTTCTGCTTGCGCATGCCGGATTGTCCGGGTTTCCCAATGTTCGACCAGGAGCAGCGCCAACTCCAAAGCCCGCTGCGGCTCACCATGCCGAAAGCATTCGCGCAGCAATCCGGTCAACTCTTCCGCTTCGCCATTTGCCGCCAAATGGATGGAATGGTGTGAATCCCGTTGATGTAGTGCAGGACCTGACAACAGTTCCTCACCTCCTCCTTCTCATGCATTTTAGTTTAACGGTACCGCCACACCCTGAAAGTGACGAATGTCACCAAAACATGCCCAAAATCGCCCCTTCCGCCAAAGGTTCAAAAGTTCGACAAAAAAAAGCCATCCGTTTTACGGATGACCTTCACCAGAGTAAGTTCAGGAATTTCATCTTTTAAACCTTGCTATGGCGATCCCTGCAAATAAGATACTCCTCATGGATCTACCCTCCAATCTGCGACATGCGTCTTGACGTCGGTTGACGGGACATCGATTCCCGGGTCAGAAGCTTTGCCATCTCATGGTTTTGCGGTTTTAACCCCAATGCCTTGAAAAACAGTTTTTTTATGGCTTCTTCGTTTCCGATCCACTTGCGTACGTTATATTCATCCGACCAATACAGGCACGGTTTAATGTTCCCGTCGGCTGTCAGCCGCAGCCGATTGCACGTTTCACAAAAATGATCGCTGACCGGATGAATGAGACCGAACGTTCCTTTCGCCCCCTGGATCCGGTAATTTTGCGAGGGGCCGTTGCCGTAAACCCCCTCTGCCTCCTCCACCTGCCAGCCCATTTGGCTGCATCGCTCCAAAACCGCCGACAATGGCAAATACTTGTTTTTCCAGTCCGCGCCTTCATGACCGATCGGCATATATTCGATGAACCGGATCTGCAGAGGGCGGTCCAGGGTCATTTGCAGGAATTGCCCGATTTCGTCATCGTTGATGGATTTCATCAGCACGACATTGATTTTGATCGGATGGAAACCGACGCGTTCCGATGCGGCCAAACCTTCCAATACTTTGCGGATGTCTCCTCCGCGGGTAATCATCTTGAAGCGGTCGGCCTTGAGCGAATCGAGACTGATATTGACCCGCGTGAGGCCGGCGCGTTTCAGTTCCTCCGCTTTTTTGGCGAGAAAGATCCCGTTTGTAGTCAAGGCGATATCCTCGATTCCCGGAATGGAAGAAAGCATACCCACAAGCTGCGGCAAATTTTTGCGAACCAACGGCTCGCCTCCGGTCAATCGGAGTTTTTTCACGCCCAATCCGGCAAGAACCCTGACGACTTCCGTAATTTCCCCGAAAGAAAGAATTCGTTCGTCCGGTTCGAATTCCATTCCTTCCTCCGGCATACAATACACACAACGGAGATTGCAGCGGTCGGTTACGGAAATACGCAGGTAATCATGAACCCTTCCGTACGGATCAACGAGTCGCGTTAACATCGGATCATCCCCTTGACGAATCATATTTCAAACCGGCTTTCAATATCGAAATGCCCTGGACAATTCATACAAATAAACAACCGCCATTACCAAAGCGGCGGCCAGACCGATGACCGAACCCGGGGGCCATGCGAATGCAATCGAACCGGCAACCCATCCAATCGCGGCCGCGTAGATCCACAGTTCAATCCCCATTCTTGTTTCCTTCACCATATCCTTTAGCAAAATTTTGCTTTTCTTTTGCCACCCGTGATGGAAACGATAAGCCCACCAGAGAAAAGGAACAATGCGCGCCAGGTATCCCAAAATGTTGCAGGTAAACCATCCGGCAATAAGCAGGACGGCAAACCCCGCCGTCCATTCCCTGATCCCCGCCGAACCGCGCATGACAAAATCAAAAACGAGCCATAATTCGAAAATCACCGCAATGATCAGATTCATATGCGCAACAACCGGGATTGTGCCGTTCAAGGGCTTCGCCTTTTTTCTCACCGCAAGGATAAACCGGATAAACAGCATGATGGATATTGTAAGGCACAATAAGGATAAAAATCCCGCGATACCGGATGAATACCAGATGGATGCGGCCTGAAGCCAAACTCCGGCTTGAAACAACCCGATCATATACCATGCTTCGGTTTCCGCCTTTTTTAAAGAAATATAAAACATGGGCAGCAACTTGAAGCTGAAGGTGAGAATCAATCCGGACATCCATCCCCCCAGGCCGAACCACATATGGGACAAAAACATTCGATCGTACAGTTGAAGACCCCGTCCCGAACTGCTCACGATCCCCATGCCTGTGCCGAGCCCGACCGTGACCAAAAGAGCAGCCAGACTCAACCCCATCCCCAGCACAAAAACATTCCAGATTCGCCTGCGGATGATCGTGGCCATCAAATTGAAGGCATAAAGCAGCACGGCAATGGCAACAAGGCTTCCCCCGATGCCGATTCCGGCCAATCTTCCCGTGAAAAACGAAGGAAGTAAAACCGCAAGCCCGGCCGCATAAGCGGCAAACTGCACAAATCCGAGGAAACGGCTGAACAATCGTGTCTTCAGGATGACCTGGACAAGTTGAAAACTGGCTCCCATCGCCAGCATGGTCATAAATCCCAACGTCATCATGTGGGCGATCGTCCATCCGGCCGGGCTGCGCAACCCCTTAACAGCGATCAGCTCCGGAAGAAAGAAAATCCCCAGGATCATGGCCGCTATGAACATCAGACAAGCTGCGGCAAAAAAGGTAAAGGACAGGGAAAAAACATGCACGTTTGACGGAAGAGGCCTTGAAACGGTCCCGTTGGTGTTATGATCACCCGATCTAACGTTTTCCAACCTTTTTATCATCTCCCGAATCCCCCCATCCCTTATTTTTATGCTTCAGAGTTTACCTGTAAACCGCAAAAAAGACCGTGACATCCATCACAGTCTTTTCCAACTACGGATGAATATTCGGTTACAGCAGTAGTTTCATATGAATGACATGGTCATCACATTTTGCTTAAATGTTCTGATCCAGCTTTGTTTTTTCTTCCGGTGACAGCATATGATCCGCCATGGGAAACAGAATGTTTTCTTCTTTCATGAAATGGGTCGACAGCAGTGAATAGGCCTGAATGGCGTAAGAGGCGATCGTTTTTACATCTCCCGTTTCCAACGCCGCAAGATGATTCCCTGACTGGTCTATGAACATCCGCAGTGTTTTTCTTGCTTGTTCATGTTCATACTCCATCACGGCGATCGGCCCCACGTCGCGGCCGATATATCGGGCCATTACGGAAAAAAGATGATTTTCTTCCTTCTCGGAATGAATTTCAAGTTGATCATAAAAACTGGAAACCAGATTCCGCAATTCCGTTAACCGCTGATCGGGATCCGTGTCCGGGTTGCTTTCGACAGATTCGGCCAGCTCATGGAACCGGTCCATTTTTTCCCTCAGATCCGCATGCTCCTGTTTCAACCGTTCGAGCGGAGGACACAGCACCCGTTTATCATTTCCATTCCCCATCATCAACGCCATGCTTCCGCATTCCATCGGCTTCGTATCCATCTTCATCCCTCCAGATTTTTGTCGTTTTACCCGACGGCCCCGCGAAAATTCCGGCATATGCCGCGCGGTTCACCGGTAGACCCTGGTTACGTATCCCCCGCAGCCGCACTGATCGATGTATCGGATTTCTTTGACAGGTATCTCTTTCTTCATTAATTGGGAAGATAGTTGTGGAATGAGCGAATCCCTGGGGTCACCGTATTCCTCCGGTGTGACGATATTCACGTAACAGCCCGGTTTGGTCTGCACCACCGCCTTCACGCTCTCCGGAACAATTTCGTCGATATGCTCTTCATAGTAGGAATCCTCCAAATTCAAGGACCAGTTTTTCTCCCGTATAATGGGAAGCTCACGATTCAATCACACCACTCCTCAAAAAATCCCGTGATCTGAAATCAATTCATACCTTTACTTTAAACTTGTGGTGTCTGGGTTTGTGTGATGGAGATCACAAATATGACAAAATTGAAAACAAATTTAACGCATGTGATAGCCGTCACATTCCCATTTCCGCTTTTCGTCTATAATGAGCCCTGCCAGTGAAAACTATTCTCAAGGAGGAATCAACCTATGGAATCTTTCGCAGCAACGGTCAACGCGACAGAATATCCGCCGCATTTGAAACACAAAGTCATTTTTGAAACATTCGACAATCTGAAACCCTCGGAAGCGATGTTGCTGATCAACGACCATGATCCGCGTCCGCTGCGTTATCAGTTTGAATCGACCCGGAACGGGCAATTTTCATGGGAGTATCTGGAGCAAGGCCCGGAAGTGTTTCGTGTCAAAATCAGCCGCATTGGTTAAGGCCCAAGGGGTGCGGAACAACATGCCGAACATTGAAATCGTGGATGAAAAAACCATCAAAATTGGTGTGCAGCTTGAGGATGCTACGTCCATGATCCGTGAAGCCGCAAGCAATGTGGCAGGGTACGCCCATGACATTGTCACCATTTACGAGAAAATGCCGGAATTTGATTACACGTATTTTTGTTTCTATGCCTATGACAGCGCGAAATTGTTCGAACGGATGCTTGGAATGGATCCGAAACAGTATACCTCGTTTTCTCTGGATGCCCCCGATGCCTTTTTTTATGCCCTTTATGGAGGGATGGCCGGCTTATACGAAGAGGCGAAAAAATCGTTGAACGGGGCCCCATCCGATTAACTAGCTTCAGGAAGGAGGTGCCCCCATGGAAACGGAACCGAAGATCGTAGAACTTGATGTACGTCCTTATTTGCGGAAAAAGATCGAGCCCTTCGAAGTGATTATGGAGACCGTTAAAAAGCTGGACAAGGAAGATACGTTCGTTCTGCACGCCACTTTCAAGCCAACGCCTCTTCTGGGCGTAATGAAAGTAAAGGGGTTCGTGTCCAAAGCAGAAAAATTGGAAGACGATCATTGGGTTGTCACCTTTATTCACAAGAGCCGAAAGGATGCCTTCAAGGAAGACGAACCTTCCCCTGCAAAAAAGCGTTCTTCCGCAAGCGGCGATTCCGGACCACGGGTGTTCGAACTGGACAATCGCGGCCTGGAACCGCCCCAACCCATGATTCGTACGCTGGGCAAATTGGAAGCTATCGCTCCGGGAGACAAGGTTATTATTCACAACGACCGGGTGCCGGTATTTTTGATCGAAGAGTTACACACATTGGGATACCCATATTCCATAGAAGAGCAACCCGACGGCTCCGCGCGGGTAACCATTACTAAGGTTTAAAGGGGTGAGGCTGATGTTTCGGCTCCCATTCAGTTTTATCTTCACCGGAATTGCCGGTTTCATCGTATTCCATCTGCTGTCGCTCGGCACGATGGCCGGTTGGATCGGAGACGTCCCGCGAGGTCCGGACGGCTGGTTTCGGGTCCATTTGCTTGTGTTGGGGTGGGCCACGATGACTGCTATGGGGGCCGTATATCAGCTGATCAGCGTAGTCTTGCAGGGGAAAATATACAGCGAGCGTTTGGGCTTCGCGCATTATGCGTTTTTCCTTATCGGGCTGCTTGGTCTTTTGGCTGGCTTTCGATATGGGCAGGTCGCATGGATCGCCGGATTCGCCTCGATGGCCTTCCTGGGAATCCTGCTCTTTGTCTGGAATCTGCTGGCCACTTTAATCCGGGCTTCGCAGTGGAACCCAATCACGGTCAGTGTTCTTTGCTCCCTGGTTTATCTAACGGCAACCGGTTTATTCGGGATGGCAATGGGACTTAATTTCGCCTTTGGGGGGTTAAGTGCCTGGCATGAGCGGTTGTTTGGAGCCCATATTTGGTTTGGAACGATCGGATGGTTCGGGCTTTTAATTATCGGCTTCAGCTTTAAACTGCTGCCGATGTTCTACCTGGCCCACGGGTACCCTACCCGTTTGCAGCATGTTGTGCTTTGGTTGTGGAATGCCGGCGCCGTTGTGGGAGCGGCTGCATTCCTGTGCGGGGGATCCCTTTTATGGAAAGGTGCCGGTTTTCTGCTCATCACCCTTGCCTCTATCGTATATAACGTGCACATCCTGCAAATTCGCAAAACCCGGCATAAAAAAACGCCTGGCGCCGGAGTCCGATGGGCGACCATCAGCACAGGCTGGCTGGCTTTGCTTGGCATTACCGCCTGCATCCTGTGTCTTGCCGATCCGCAGATTGTGTTTCACGAAAAAACGATTCTACTTTTGGCCTGGGGTTATTTATGGGGGTGGGTCGCTTTCACGATTCTCGGCTATATGTCCAAAATTGCCCCTTTCCTTTGGTGGACATATAAATACGGGCCCAGGGTCGGACAAAAAAAAGTGCCCTCCATGGCGGATCTTATGAATGAACGGTGGGCAAATGCGAGCCTGGCAGTGATCATGGCTTCGCTACTCATCTTAATGGCCGGCATCGGATTTGATCAAATGTCGGTCATCCGGCTGGGAGGTACTGCCCTGTCTTTGTTTTCCCTGGCCTATACCGCTTTGATTATACGTGTCTTCACGCGTTAGCTCAAAAACGACAGGAGGTTGTCCCCATGCAATCGGTCTCGGAAGAAAAAATACGCGAATTGTTAAAAAACGTGTACGACCCGGAACTGGGCGTCAATATTGTCGACCTTGGCCTGATTTATGATATTGAAATCAAGGACGGTCATGTGGAAATTACGATGACCATGACCACACCTGGATGCCCCATGCATAACGCGATTGTCGGCGGTGTGGAGCATACCCTTGGCGCGGAAGAAGCAATACAATCCGTTCATGTTGAAGTCGTCTGGAATCCTCCCTGGACGCCCGACAAAATGTCCGAGGAGGCGCGGGAACAGCTTGGTTATTTCTAACAGGAGGCAATCCCCGGCCGTTTGCCTAACAGGACTTTTCCGCTTGTTCCATTCAAAAACCTGCCAAAAAACCGCCCGAATTCAGCAAACTGCTCCTCAATTGTCAGACACCATCTAACCGTTGGAGTGCAGTTCCCATCCGGGCGGTTTTTTAGTTTTTGACGGCTCCGGGGATCGTTGCCTTGGTGGAAATCCTGGGGCGTTGCAGCATCCCACCCGTGGAGAGGATATGCGTTTTTTCCTTCGACAGCAATCCCTCGGACCCGTTCTCCAGGCAGAGAACCCGCCGATACCAAAAAACCGTCGAAATAGACGGTTTTTGGGATATTCGCCTTAAAAGGGGCTGCAGGAAAAATCCCGGCTACCTCTTATTCCCGTTTTCGTATTGCACCTTGCGTGCCACTTCATTTTTGTCTTCCTCGGACATGACCCTGCTGGCCATCGGAAAAAGTACATTGTCTTCTTTCGTAATATGGGTTCGAAGCATATCCTCCAAGGGGCCAAAGGCTTCGACAACATCGGATTCTGCGCCAAGACCCTGATGCAGCTGCGCCAATCGTTGATGATAAGCTCTATGCAAATTGCGTATGGTTTGATGTTCGGACAACATGACCGCAATCGGACCCGCACCTGTTCCAATATACTTACCGAGAATCGGGAACAGGATCTCTTCCTCGTAACGGAAATGCTTGTTCAACTCTTCCTCGATCATTTGATCCGCCGCTGTATATGCAGCTGCCTCATAACCGCCGGCTGCCCGGTCCAATACGTGCAGTAATTCCTCATGTTCCTGAACAAATGACCGCAATTGACCGGCGATGGATTGTTTGGCTTCCGGTCCGAATGAATGATGATCCGCTTCGCTGGGTCTGAAAATCGTGTGCGCCGCAGGGCTGGGCGTAAGGATCAGCAACATGACGCTCTCCTCCAAAGCCTCTACGGAATGTTCCACATTTGCCTCTAGGCTTAAAAGCCGGCCTGCTTGAAGCAATACTTCTTCCTTTGCTTTAAACCGTACTTGGCCGGAAAGAACATAAACCAGGATGGGACTGGAAGTTTTATGTTTTTCCAGAACCTTCCCTTTTGGAAACGAGAACTGCACCACCTTGGAAACCTTATTGTCCATGACGGGCTGGATAAAACTTTCTTTAAAATGCAAATCATATACTTGCATTGATCTCATCCTCCCGGATTTTTCATTTCCCGACTCATTTATTTCGCGGCTTTGCCGATCATGTGATCCACCAAATACCTGATTTTCTCCAATAACGGATTCATGATATCCGGCTCAAGCTGCATTTCCTCCATGGTTTCTTTCATGAGAGTGAACCAAGCCTCGGCTTTCTCGGGATGAACGCCAAAACTGTGCCGTTGCTGAACTTGTTGTACTTCTCCCTTGTCGTCCGCCAATGTTTGGACGTTGGCCAGGCGTGCGATAAATAATCTTTGCCTTTCCTTTAACAAGCCCAGATCAACATTCCTTTCGGCAAACATGTTGCTGAAATACGGATCATTGGAAAGACGATGATAAAATCGTTCCACCAACTCATCCACCTGTTCCTGCTTCATAACTATCTTCACTACCGTAACCGTGCCGACCTCGTAATCTATATTGCCGGAAATCGATTTTCCGATAAAACAGCGGTCGCAAGACGTAACCGCCGCTTGTTCATAGTCCGGCTTTCGTGCTTCATCCCCGCCAAATATGGTTGGATGCACCACAATCCGGCTAAATTTGGTTTGCGACGGATATCCGGTAATTATCCCCTCGGCGCGCAAAGAAATACGCCGTACCGGCAAACCCTGTTTGTTGAGAATGCCGAACAGAGTACCGCTATAGCAGGAAGTCACGGCACCAATTAACAAATCCTCCGGGCTTACACCCACTCCTTTGCCGCCCATGTTTGCCGGCGCGGAATATTGGATCGTCTTCTCCCCTATCAACAATTGTCCCTCGCCAGACTTCCCTGTTCCGCTCCATTGCGCTTGAACTTCAAAATGTAAATCGGACATAGGATTCGACTCCTTTCGTTCCCTTACCACAACTATAAATCACTATCCGCCTGAACATCGTGATCTTCATCACATTCATGGCGAAATCCGCCATAGAAAAAAAGAAACCCGGGTTATTCCCGGGTAGTCACGGCAATTTGGTAAGCATCGCGGGCCATTATGATTTCTTCATTCGTCGGTATCACCATCACCTTGACCGGGGAGTATTTGCTGGATATCAAACGCTCCCCCCGTCCTTCCCGATTGGCGGTCGAATCCAGATATACGCCCGCGAATTCCAAACCGCTGCAAATCCGCTCGCGGATTTCCGGACTGTTTTCACCGACCCCCGCTGTAAAGATCAATCCGTCGGCACCGTTCAAGCGGGCGAAGTAAAGCCCGATATATTTGTGAATTTTGGCGACAAATAAATCCAGAGCAAGCTGTGAACGTTGATGGCCCTCTTTGGCATATTCCATCAGTACGCGAATATCGTGACTCACTCCCGAGATCCCGAGCAGGCCGCTGCGATGGTTCAGGATCCCCATCAACTCGCCGTTGTCAATCCCTTCCACAGTCTCCAGGTAAGGAATGATACCCGGATCGATATTTCCGCTTCGCGTCCCCATGGTAACCCCGGCCAATGGTGTGAAACCCATTGACGTATCATAGGATTCGCCGTTTCGGATGGCGGTCACACTAACCCCGTTTCCAATATGACAGCTGATGAGTCTGAGATTGCCCGGGGTTGTACCAATAATTTGTGCGGCACGCTCCATCACATATCGGTGGCTGCAGCCATGGAAACCGTATTTGCGTATTTTGTGCTTTTCATAATATTCATAGGGAAGTGAATAAAGGTATGATGTCGGCGGCATCGTTTGATGGAAGCTCGTATCGAATACAGCGATATGCGGAACCCCGGGATAGCAATGCCGGGCCGCGCGGATTCCTTCCAGATTAATGGGATTATGGAGAGGAGCCAGGTGACTGATCTGTTCCACTTGCCCCAGCACATCATCCGTGATTTCCACCGACGCCGGAAACAGGTCCGCTCCATGTACTATCCGGTGCGCGACAACATCCACTTCTTTACCGACCTGACGAAAAATTCCGGCTAAAGTCTCTTTCAGGGGATGCCCTTCATCCCGCGTCTCATTTCCTTGAAACAGAATTTTCTCCGAGGGCATATCAAATACCTTGAATTTTACCGAGCTGCTTCCGCAGTTGAGCACAAGTACTTTGCGCTTTTTAAAGGTTCGCAATTCATGAAACCCGTCTACGGCTATAATCTGTACCAGATCACCTGTTTGTAATCCGGAAGCGTTGGCCTCATCTGTATCGATATGGAACTCCAAGGTATAGTTCGGACTTACCCGGCAAAGGACGTTCTCCAGAATTACCATTCTCTCGCCGTTTGTTTTCACCGCGACCAGGTCTTTGTCTTTTACACCCAACTCTTCGGCGTCGCTGGGATGCAGGTGCAAATGTCTGAAGGGCAGGATGACGCCTTTCTCCAGCCGTACGCGGCCCCTGGGACCGATCACTTCGATCCCCGGAGAGCCCTCAATATCGCCGGAATCCCTTATCGGCGCATCGATGCCGAGTACACGGCCGTCCGTTTTTGAAATTTCCAGCTGCGTATAAGAACGAAGCGGTCCCAATACCCGGACATTCGGAATGCTGCCCTTTGGCCCGACGATCGTTACGGTTTCTTCGTATGCGTATTGGCCGGGTTGACGGAGGGATTTGAATTTCGTAAAGCGATGCCCTTTGCCAAACAAAAGATCGGCATGTTCCTGAGTCAAATGGATATGACGATTGGATACTCCCACGATCGCCCGCATGTTACTCATCCTCTCTCCAATGAAGTAACCCAGCTATACCGGGTTGGCGCTCAATCCTGGTGATGGGCTCCAGAACGTGTGTTTTCACCAGGTCACATATCCGGGTGATTCCGGAACCATAGGGCCCAGCATCTGCATGACAGGAATCGAGTATGCGAATAAAATGAGCATGACGCTTAGTCCAATCCAGAGTCCCCAACGTTCCAGATAACGCGGAGTCGCTTCTTCAGGCTCCATCGATTCGCCAAGCGGATACGCCGTCACTCCTTTTTGCGAGCGCAGCAATGCCGCCACGTTGTAAACCATCAGCAGTACGCCGATGAACAAGATCATCCCGCCAATCGCCATCACAGCCTGATACGGCATCCACGAGACAGCCTCGGGAGTGTCTCCGTAGGTAGTATATGCGGTTCGTCTGGGCGCCCCCAGCAATCCGACAAGGTGCATGGCTCCCGACATGAAGAACATTCCCACGCACCACAGGATCGTTTGGATAATGCCGAGCCTGTTCATCCGCGGTGTCAGCACCCGGTTCGTGACGACCGGAATGAGCCAATACGTGATACCGAAAAAGGTGAGCGCCACGCTGGTCGCGACCGTCAGATGGAAGTGTCCTGTCACCCAAAGCGTATTGTGCACAACGACGTTCATCTGATTGCTGGCATTAATGATGCCCCCGGCTCCCGCCGGAATAAAGACCAGCATTCCCATGAAAGGAGCGAAGAAGCGGACATCTTTCCATGGCAGCACTTTGAGCCAGCCGAACAGTCCCGTTGTGCCTTTGGAGCGTCCATTCAGCTCGAAGGTGGCAAATAATGAGAATGCCGTCATGAGCGACGGGATGACGACCATGAACGTCAGCACCACCTGCACATATTTCCAGAAGGAACTGATTCCGGGTTCCATCAATTGGTGATGGAATCCAACGGGAATCGAGAACAGAAACAGCAGAAGAAATGACATCCGGGCGAGCGCGTCGCTGTAAATTTTGCCTCCGATGATGTTCGGAATAATTACGTACCAGCAAATATACGCCGGCAGCAGCCAAAAATACACAAGCGGGTGGCCGAAATACCAGAACAACGTACGGCTGAGCAGAACATTAATCTTCTCGGTCCAGCCGAAGGACCATGGAATGAGCTGCACCACGACTTCGACGGCGACACCGATCGTGGCGACTTGCCATAACAGCATGGTCACCACGGCCATGAAGCCAAATAGCGGCGATAGCTTGCCATGGTGCGTTTTTTTCCAATA
>Ga0310827_100831_pt1 | contig 19598 bp, 31 predicted proteins | sample WT_ome_2_FD_201309 | JGI IMG/M metagenome (GOLD analysis project Ga0310827, IMG submission 201309) | Sorghum-adapted microbial communities enriched on wild type (WT) sorghum from Joint BioEnergy Institute, Emeryville, California, United... ... | reverse complement strand
GTGGTTATCCGGCGCCCCCAGAGGAATTTGTGCGAGCAGGTCGGTATGAAGTTCCTCGGCCAATTTTGCCCCGCCGCCCCGTCCAAACACGTACTGCTTTTCTCCACAGTGCGAGCATTCCAGATATGACATATTCTCGACGACACCCAAGATTTCATGCTTTGTCTGCAAGGCCATGGCTCCCGCCCTCGCCGCAACGAAAGCCGCTGTTGCGTGGGGTGTCGTTACAATAATTTCCCGGCTGTGCGGGAGCATTTGGTGAACATCCAGAGCAACATCGCCGGTTCCCGGAGGCAAATCCAAGAGCATATATTCGACGTCCCCCCATTCCACTTCGGAAAAGAAATTGCGCAGCATTTTCCCCAACATGGGGCCTCGCCAAATGACGGGGGTATTTTCTTGAACAAAAAAGCCTGTCGATATCACCTTGACACCAAAACGTTCCACAGGCCGGATTTTCTCGCCGGACATACCCGGGCGCTCTTCGATTCCCATCATATCCGGTACGGAGAAACCGTAAATATCGGCGTCAATCAGTCCGACCTTCTTCCCCTTTCGGGCCAAAGCCGCCGCCAAATTGACAGTAACCGTCGATTTCCCGACACCGCCTTTCCCGCTGGCCACTGCAATAAAATTCACTTTGGAATCCGGGGAGATCAGCGTCGGCCGTCCTTGCGAACGGGCCCGCTGCGACCCCTGCTGAGCGTTGTTGGACAATTCGTTTCGTTCGTGCTCCGTCATTTCACGAAAGCGGATATGTACCTCCTCAGCTCCCGCCTTTCGCAAAAGTTCGGAAATTTGCGCGTGAGCCTTTTCCTTTAATCCTTCATCCTGTGTGGTCAACACGTAAGTCAGAGATACTTTATGTTCTTTCACCATAATATCCCGGACTAAATGCAATTCCGTCACACTTTTGTGATAAACCGGGTCCTCTACGTGTTTGAGCGCGTCCAGTACTTGTTCTCTGCTAATCATCCGTTACACCTCGGCGTGGTTTTTTTAAAGATGGGGCCATGCGGTTTTTCCGGGAACAGCTCACTTGTTGACGCCCGTTTGATGCCATTCCTTTCAGCGTTTATTATACCACACGTTCAGAGGGTATCCACTTTTTCCCCGGCATAATACCTTAATACAGCCTGGTAGATGGAGGCGGCCAGCTTTTTCTGGTACGTGGAATTTGCGAGAAGCTTCGCTTCTTCGGGGTTTGACAAAAACCCGACTTCAACTAGTGCGCTTGGGATTTTTAAAGTTTTTAACAGATAGACACTGTCTACGGTTTTTGCCACCCGGTCGGTATTCGCCAGATTACGTTTAAACTCGGATTGAATCAATTCCGCGATCCGCTTGTTATCCGGGTGATTGGGATAATAAAACGTCTGGGCACCGGACCATTTCGCGGATGGAATACTGTTTAGATGAATACTCAAAAATAGATCGGCCTGCTGATTGACAATAAAATCGGCACGGTTGATCAAATCTTCCGTTTTTCGTTTGCTGAGTCCCTTGGTTTCCGGCTTCGCCAAGTCCGTATCATCTTCCCGGGTCATGACGACAAGGGCACCCGCTTGTTGCAGGTAGTCTCTCAGGTACAAGGTGATAGCAAGCGTCACGTCTTTTTCAATCAGACCCTGTTTGCTTGAGGCACCTCCATCCGGTCCTCCATGGCCGGGATCCAAAGCGATCTTTTTTCCGGACAGAGGCATGGTCCAATAAGTCCATGTTTTAGTTGAGGGAAGCTCGTAGGTGAAAATGTAGGCAATTAATCCGACAAGTACCGCCATTAATACCAGTTTCATTTTCCCCTGGGCTGATAGCCATACCACAACCCTTTTTCTTCGCATAAAAAATCCACCCCGATCCCATAGAATCTATATCATCTATATGGATGGGGGTGGACAATTATACCTGTTGTCCTTACCGGGAGGATACTTGCTGTTCGGCCATCCCTTCGATCAATACCCGGGCTACTTCCGGCCGTGTAAATTCTTTGGGAGGGCATTGCCCTTCACGGAGCATTGCACGTACTTTGGTTCCGGAAAGATGAAGATGATCGCTTGGATCATGCGGACAGGTTTTTTGCGAAGCCATGTTTCCGCATTTGGTGCAGTAAAAACTATGCTCAAAGAATAATGGAGTAATCCCCAGTTCCTCCGGGGTGAAATTCCCGAAAATTTGTTGGGATTCATATGTTCCGTAATAATTGCCAACGCCGGCATGATCCCGTCCTACGATAAAATGGGTGCATCCGTAATTTTTCCGTACCATGGCATGGAAGATGGCTTCCCTCGGTCCCGCATAGCGCATGGCTGCCGGGAAGACGGCAAGAAACACGCGGTCCTTGGGATAATAATTTTCCAGCAATACCTGATAGCTTTTCATCCGGATATGAGCGGGGATATCGTCGGATTTGGTTTCCCCAACCAACGGATTCAGGAACAAGCCGTCGACCGTTTCCAGCGCTGTCTTTTGGATATATTCATGTGCCCGGTGAACGGGATTGCGGGTCTGAAAACCAACAATGGTCTTCCAACCTTTCTGTGCAAAAATTTCCCGTGTATCTTTGGGATCAAAGTAAAACTGTGGAAATGGCCTCTCCTTGGGGCGGTTCAGGAGACGAATCGGCCCTCCCAAATAAGTTGACGGACGTTCGTAAAGCTTGCGAACGCCGGGATGCTCGATTTCGTCTGTTTTATAGACGTTCTTCGCTTCGATTTCCTGATCTACCGTATAAATGCTGTTAACGGTTTGCAGTGCATAGATGATACCGTCCGCCCCCTTGAGGGCTACGGTGTCGCCTTCTTTTATTTGTACCGCTACTTCTTCTTCGACGGCAAGAGTAATCGGGATGCTCCAAATGGTTCCGTTCGCAAGCCTCATCCGATGAACAACGGATTCGTAATCTTCCTTCTCCAGAAAACCCGTAAGCGGCGAAAAAGCGCCGATCGCAATCAATTCCAGATCGGAAAGCGCCCAATTGGAGATCTCAATTTGAAACAAATTTTTCGCTTTCTCCAGGAGCTGTTCCCGTTCTGCCCCCTCAGCGATCCGGTTAATCAAGGTGCCGCCATGCGGTTGATTAGACATGTTTTTGTTCTCCTCCTAGCAGGTTATTATTGATGAAGTCCGCATTCTGTTTTTTCAAAGCCGGACCACCGGCCGGCCCGAGGATCCTCGCCCGGAAGAACAGGGCGCGTACATTTTTCGCAGCCGATACTCGGATAGTTTTGATCATGAAGCGGATTGTAAATCAAATCGTGCTCGCGGATATAGTTCCAGACATCATCAGATGTCCAACTGGCTAGCGGGTTAAATTTGATCAGGCCGAATTTGACATCGTATTCGACTTTTCTGGCATTCGCTCTGGTCGGCGCCTGGTCCCTGCGAATTCCCGTAATCCACGCATCGTATTTGCCAAGTATGCCTGTTAAGGGATCGACTTTACGAATTCCGCAACATTGATTCGGATCGACTTTCCACAGCTCTTCGCCGTGAAGCTCAGCCTGTTGTTCCAGGCTGAGCTTCGGTTCAACCTGAATAAATCGGATCCCGTACTTTTCTTCCAGACGATCGCGCGTTTCATACGTTTCTTTAAAATGGAGATGGGTGTCCAGATAAAAAATATCAGTGGTCGGACTGATTTTCGTTAACATATCGACCAATACGACATCTTCGGCTCCAAAACTGCAGGCCAAGGTGATTCTTGGGAACTGATCAACTGCCCAAGAGAGCAAATCTTCCGGTGTTCGATCTTCAAATTCCCGGCTGGCGCTATTGACCAACAATTCCTTTTCCGCTAAATTCATGTCGATCCTCCATTATTCCTACTATTTCGGTATGTTTTATAAGCTTACTACCATTATAAAAATGGTAACTAGGGAAAGTCAACCCTTAATTTAGGGTTCCTGGGCTCCTCACTAGCATATGGTTGAAAATGTCGGGTGGTGAATATTAAAAAAACCCTTTTTTGCAATTTTTTTGCAAAAAAGGGTTTTTGGCATTGAGCGATTAACGTTTGGAGAATTGTGGTGCACGCCGTGCAGCTTTCAAACCGTATTTTTTCCGTTCCTTCATCCGCGGATCCCGGGTCAGAAAACCAGCTTTCTTGAGCGAACCGCGCAGTTCCGGATCGACTTTGAGAAGAGCGCGGGAAATGCCATGACGAATCGCTCCTGCTTGTCCGGAAATTCCTCCGCCGTGAGCCGTCACCAGCACATCGTATTTGCCTAACGTTTCGGTCAGGTTGAGCGGTTGTTTCACGATGAGCTTCAGTGTTTCCAAACCAAAATAATCGTTCAAATCACGTTTATTAATAACGATGCGTCCTTCACCCGGTACCAGGCGCACACGTGCTACCGAATGCTTGCGACGGCCTGTTCCATAGTATTGTACCTGTGCCATGAAACTGTCCTCCCTTTTCCTTTAACCCCTAAGTTCCCAAACTTCAGGTTGTTGTGCTTGATGCGGATGTTCAGATCCCGCATACACTTTCAGTTTCTTCTTCATCGCATTGCCCAGACGGTTTTTGGGAAGCATGCCGTGAATCGCAAGTTCCAGCATACGCTCCGGTTTGTTTTTCAGCATATCCTGTGCGGTCGTAACTTTCAAACCGCCCGGATACATGGAATGGCGGTAATATTTCTTGTTTTGAAGTTTTTTGCCGGTAAGTACAATTTTATCCGCATTGAGCACGATCACAAAGTCCCCTGTATCCACATGAGGTGTGAACTGAGGCTTGTGCTTGCCGCGAATGATGCTGGCGGCTTCGCTTGCCAGACGTCCCAATGTTTTCCCTGTGGCATCGATGATGTACCATTTGCGCTCAACTTCATTCGGTTTAGCCATATACGTGGTACGCATGAATTGATCCTCCTACAAATCTATGTCCATCGTTTATCTTCTTAACCTGAGCAAAACATCTTTTCTAACTTAACCGGATCTTAACTCGGGGCTGTGGGATAGCCAGTTAAGAAAGCCAACTAATATAATACATGAAACAGAAATCAATATCAAGTGATATCGCCGATTTCATCGTATTTAATATCCCACAGGGTAAGGCCGTGAGCCATTGCAGTCGGCCCCGCCAGACTGCGGTCTTTACCGGCCAGGATAAGCCCCATGGATTCGCTTGTACGCTTTCCTTCACCAATCTGGATCAGCGTGCCGACGATAATACGTACCATGTTATAAAGAAATCCGTTTCCGGTTAGATCAATAGTGATCAGCGTCCCTTCCCGGATCGGATCATCCATAATCGGAACGGCTGTTAATTCCGCCCGAAATAGGGTGCGTACATGAGATTCCTGGGTTGACCGGGCTGAGCACAGCGAGGTAAAGTCATGTGTACCGACCAAATAGGCAAGTGCTCTCCGCATGGCTGCGTGGTCAAGAGGGGTGTAATGATGATACTCGAAATGCCGCCGGAAAATATCGGGATAACAGCTGTTCCGAATCGTATAACGGTAGGTTTTCATTTTTGCGCATTTTCTCGCGTGGAAATATTCCGGCACTTCATCGGCATACACAGCCAAAATATCCTCCGGCAGAAGGGAATTGAGGGCTTTGGTCCATTTCTCCGTAGGAATGCGGCTTGATGTGCTGAAATTGACGACCTGTTTGCGGGCATGGACTCCCGCATCGGTCCTGCCTGAGCCGATGATTTTGACGGGTTCTCCCGTCAGGCGAGACAATGCGTGCTCCAGCCGATCCTGAATGGTATTTCCGTTCGGCTGGCTTTGAAAACCGTTATAGGAGGTACCATCATAGCTAATGATCATCCTTATATTTCTCATGATCATCCCCCGTTGCCAAGCTATAAAAAAAGGGCTTCATCAGAATCGTTCGACCCTGTCCACCCTTTCTGAAAAACTTATGCTATCGTAAAAGTTTGCCGGATCAATACCGCGATTACGCCCGGTCTACCAGTTCCAGGTAAACCATGGGTGCCGCATCGCCCCGGCGCGTACCGAGCTTAAGAATACGGGTATATCCACCCGGACGCTCCGCATAACGGGTTGCAAGCTCCGAGAACAGTTTCTGGATGGCATCCTGCTCCCCATTTACTGCTTCACGGCGTACAAAAGCGGCTGCTTGTCTGCGCGCATGAAGGTCACCGCGTTTGGCGAGTGTAATCAATTTTTCAGCGATGGAACGCACCTCTTTCGCTTTTGCTTCAGTCGTCTGAATGCGCTCGTTAATAAATAGGTCGGTAACCAAATCACGGAACAGTGCTTTGCGGGCACTGGAATCGCGACCCAATTTCTGATAAGCCATTTCGTTCCCCTCCTTCTAAAAACATGACGTTCATATTGAATGGCGCAAGGACATACGTCCGCCCGCCCTATTCCTCCATCCGCAGGCTCAGCCCCAGTTCCTCCAGCTTCTCCTGAACTTCCTCCAAAGACTTCCGTCCAAGGTTGCGGACCTTCATCATATCTTCTTCGGTTTTCGTGATCAGCTCTTGAACTGTGTTAATGCCGGCCCGTTTCAGACAGTTATAGGAACGAACGGAAAGATCAAGTTCCTCAATCGTCATCTCCAGAACTTTTTCTTTCTTATCCTCTTCTTTTTCTACCATGATTTCCGCATCTTTTGCTTCGTCCGTCAGACCTACAAACAGCATAAGATGTTCGGTGAGAATCTTTGCTCCAAGGCTGACTGCTTCTTCCGGACGTATACTGCCGTCCGTCCATACTTCGAGGGTTAATTTGTCATAGTTCGTGACTTGACCGACGCGAGTATTCTCGACACTGTAGTTTACGCGAGTAATTGGAGTGTAGATCGAATCGACCGGGATAATTCCGATCGGCTGATCTTCTTTTTTATTCTTGTCCGCAGGAACGTAGCCTCTGCCGCGGTTGGCATGAATTCGCATATGCAGCCGGGCATCGGAGGACAATGTGGCAATATGCAGGTCAGGGTTCAAAATTTCGACATCGCTGTCTCCACGGATATCACCTGCCACCACATTACCGGCTCCCTCGGCATCGATCTCCAATATTTTCTCCTCGTCGGAATGAATTTTTAACGATAGTCCCTTAAGGTTCAGGATAATTTCCGTAACATCCTCAACAACACCGGGAATCGTCGAGAATTCGTGTAGAACTCCGTCAATTTGTACGGAATTTACCGCCGCGCCCGGCAAAGAGGATAACAGTATACGACGCAGAGAATTGCCGAGCGTCGTACCATATCCCCTTTCCAGCGGTTCCACGACGAATTTCCCGTATGTGCCGTCTTCGTTAATCGTTACGGTCTCTATCTTCGGTTTTTCGATTTCTATCATTAAATAACCCTCCTTCAAAACGTCGTAACCAAGGACAAAGCAAAAACAAGTAGTATTTCCTATCCTTCACATCATTATTCACATGTTTTGGATATTTATACCACAACTTGTTTCAAATTAGACACGACGACGTTTTGGCGGACGGCAACCGTTATGAGGGATCGGCGTTACGTCTTTGATCAGATTGACTTCCAGACCGGCAGCCTGCAAAGAACGGATGGCCGCTTCACGGCCGGCGCCGGGTCCCTTGACCATGACTTCAACAGATTTCATTCCATGCTCCATTGCTGCTTTTGCTGCGGATTCGGCAGCCATCTGCGCAGCAAAAGGAGTGCTTTTCTTGGAGCCTTTATATCCCAGATTTCCCGAGCTGGCCCAGGAAATGGCGTTGCCATGGGGATCCGTGATGGTCACAATCGTATTGTTAAAAGTTGACCGGATGTGAGCAACACCCGACTCAATATTTTTACGGTCACGACGTTTAGTACGGACGACTTTCTTAGGTTTTGCCATTAGCTGTATCCCCCCTTATTATTTCTTCTTGTTCGCTACAGTCCGACGAGGACCTTTACGCGTACGGGCATTGGTTTTTGTACGTTGTCCACGGACAGGCAGACCGCGGCGATGGCGAATGCCGCGATACGAACCGATCTCGACCAGTCGCTTGATGTTAAGGGCAATCTCCCGGCGAAGGTCGCCTTCCACTTTCAGATTCTTGTCGATCGCGTCGCGCAGCCTGCTGACTTCGTCTTCCGTCAGGTCGCGTACACGGGTATCCGGATTAACACCGGTCATCTGCAGAATTTTCTGGGAAGTGGTTTTGCCGATCCCGAAAATATACGTCAAGGCAATTTCAACACGTTTGTCACGAGGCAAGTCTACACCTGCTATACGAGCCATTGAATCGCTACACCTCCTTATTAACCTTGTTTTTGCTTATGTTTTGGATTTTCGCAAATAACCATAACGTTGCCTTTGCGACGGATCACTTTGCACTTCTCGCAAATCGGTTTGACTGAAGGTCTTACCTTCATTTGTAATTACCTCCTAAGAGTTCTGCCTTGGGCGGAACTTACATCGTAAGCATCGCGGTCTTTTCTTTCTTAAACTTATTTAAAGCGGTAGGTGATGCGTCCTCTGGTCAAATCGTATGGAGATAGCTCCACGGTAACTTTATCCCCTGGCAAAATGCGGATAAAATGCATTCGGATCTTCCCGGAGACGTGCGCCAGAATTTTGTGCCCATTCTCTAACTCCACTTTAAACATGGCATTTGGAAGAGGCTCGATTACCGTGCCTTCCACCTCAATGACATCTTCTTTGGCCACAGTCATTCTCCTTTCTCGCGTGCTTCAGATAATTGCTTTTCCACAAACTTGTTCAGCGCATAGCGCAGTTTGCTGTTGGTTACACGCCCGCTTTCCCGGATACTGTTCGCAACTTCACGGCTTACCCCATTCAGCAATTGAAGATGCTGCAAATTTTTCTTCTTCGGTTGGTCGAACTTTCGTTTCTTTCCATCTGCTATCCAAACAAAACGGTCGTCGACAATCCCGATAATTATCGCATATTTTTCTTGATCTCTTCCACGAATGACCTTGACAAACTGCCCTACAACGGGTTTGCCGGTTTCACACATTCCATTATTCACCTACTTAGACTTGGATAAAACCGCAAAACCATTGTTGCAATACGTAGTTTTACCCGCCGAGCATGTGCGCGTGAAGATTCGTCAAGAAAATTCATCTTCAATCTCCAAATGCTGTGCAACAGTTGCTGCGAGAAAGCGGCATTCCCGACGCATCCCGGAGACCCTCGAAGAGGATACTGCCGCTTCCGGAAGATCGCCAACCAGGCCAAGATCTGAGGCACACCCATTGTCGGGATTAGACACATAGCCCGGAAAAGATGGGACACTGCTCTGGATTGTCGTTCGTACCATGCCTGGGGCCGCTTCCCTATCGAAACGAACGAACATGTTGGAACGGTAAGAAGTCATTCCCACTTAACCCCGCAATAGCGAACTGATTTGTTCGGATACCGCCTGAATCTCTTGTTCCCCGTTCACCTGACGCAGCAAGTTCTTCTTCTCGTAATATTGAAGCAATGGAGCCGTCTTGGTGGAATACTCGTCAAGGCGCGTACCTACTTTTTCTTCAGTATCGTCCGATCGCTGATACAGTTCTCCGGAACATTTATCACAAATGTTCTCCGCTTTCGGAGGATTAAAGATCACATGGTAGGTGGCTCCACAGGATTTGCATATCCGTCGTCCCGTCAGCCGTGCGAGCAAGAGGTCCCGATCCACCGACAAATTGATCACATGATCAATTTGCGAATGCATCGATTCCATGATTTCATCCAGTGCCTCCGCCTGCGAGATGGTGCGCGGAAAACCATCCAACAAAAAGCCATTTTTACAATCATCCTGCTGCAGTCTTTCCTTGACAATTCCAATCGTGATGTCATCCGGAACCAAAAGTCCCTGGTCTACGAATTCTTTCGCTTTCAGGCCCAGTGGCGTTTGCTGGCTCATGGCCAACCGGAAGGCATCCCCGGTTGAAATATGAGGAATGTGAAACTCATTTACTATATTTTCCGCCTGAGTACCTTTCCCAGCACCAGGAGGACCCATAAAAATGATATTCATCTTCTAGCTCCCTCCCCCATCCGCATTGGCGGCACGAAAAGCAGGACAGGCGCTTAGCAGCCGCGCCTTTTTGCAAAACCTGTATTCCAAAGGGAATCCCGTTCCATGCCTTCTCTGTTTACTTATTGATAAACCCTTTGTAGTGGCGTTTGATCAGTTTACTTTCAATCTGCTTCATCGTCTCCAAGGCAACACCGACGACGATGAGCAGCGAAGTTCCGCCAATTTGCACACTGTTGGGAAGACCAGCCACCGCCGAGAAAATCATCGGCAGGATGGAAACCAGTGCAAGGAATATCGCGCCTGACAAAGTAATCCGGTTCATCACCCTCGTCAGATAAACGGTGGTTGTTTTGCCCGGACGAATTCCAGGAATATATCCCCCGTTTTTCTTCATCTGGTCGGCCAATTGAACCGGGTTGATTTGCACAAAGGTGTAAAAATAGGTAAAGCCGATAATCAGCAGAACATATAGCACCATGCCTAACGGCGACCTGTAGTTCAAATTCTCAATGATCCAATCCGCCACAATATTGCCCCTCCAGAAGCTGGCCACCGTAGGTGGAAACACCAGAAGCGAAAGGGCGAAGATTACCGGAATGACACCAGCTGCATTCACCTTCAAGGGAATATGGGTCGACTGACCGCCGTACATTTTCCGTCCAACCACCCGTTTGGCATATTGAACCGGAATTTTCCTGACCCCTTGCTGTACGAAGATGACGCCAACGATAATCAACACGATGGCAATCAGGATGACCACCATCTTGATAATGTTGATAAACAGAGCGCTGCCGGCATCGCGGATCTGCGTTTGGTAAATCTGGGTAATATACGTTGGAAATCGGGCGACAATCCCGGCAAAAATCAAAACGGAAATGCCGTTCCCAACTCCTTTTTCCGTTAATTGCTCACCCAGCCACATCAGAAAGGCCGTACCTGCCGTTAGGACAATGGCAATCAAAGCATACGTGGCGATCCCCGGGGAGATGACCAATTGCAGGTTGTAAAGGCGATTAAAGCCGACCGCAATTCCAAACGCCTGAATCAGTCCAAGTATAATCGTGCCGTAACGCGTGAACTGACTCAGCTTTTTTCTCCCCATTTCTCCTTCTTTGGCCCATTGCGCAAACCTTGGAATGACATCCATGGAAAGCAGCTGGACAATGATGGAAGAGGTGATATACGGCATGATCCCCATCGCAAAAATGGAGAATTGAAACAATGCACCGCCTGAGAAAGTGTTCAACAGCCCGAATACATCACCGGCATTCATTTGGTCGACGTTCTTGATGATATCCGTATCGATGTTGGGTACCGGAATGAACGCGCCGATTCTGTAGACGATCAAGACGAGAAGAGTGAAAACAATCTTTCGCCTCAAATCGTCTACCTTCAGGATGTTGGAAATGGTGTTGAACATTAAATCACCTCGGCTTTACCGCCGGCAGCTTGAATTTTCTCAACGGCAGATTGGGAAAACTTGTTCGCCTTGACTGTAAGCTGCACAGTCAATTCACCATTTCCTAAAATTTTGATTCCGGCGAGCGGATTTTTTACCAAACCGGATTCAATCAAAGTTTCCGGGGTGACTTCGGAACCCGCTGCGAATTTGTTCAACTCTGCCAAGTTAACGATCGCGTATTCCTTGCGGAAACGATTGGTAAAGCCCCGCTTGGGCAAGCGACGATACAAAGGATTCTGACCGCCCTCAAATCCTGGACGGACACCGCCACCCGAACGTGCATTTTGACCTTTATGGCCGCGGCCAGCTGTTTTACCCGTACCACTTCCGATTCCGCGCCCCAGTCTTTTGGGGGCATGCTTGGAACCCGGAGCCGGAGATAGCTCATGCAATTTCATCGTTGCACCTCCTCTTGATTTTGATTCTTGTGGGTTAAGCCTCAATTTCCTTCACTTCTACCAAATGACTCACTTTGTTCACCATACCGCGAATGGCGGCATTATCCTGATGAACTACCGCTTGATGAAGTTTGCGCAGTCCCAGCGTCCGAACCGTAAGTCTTTGGTCCTCCGGCCGGCCGATCAAGCTGCGTTTGAGGGTGATTTGCAGTTGCTTCGCCATAGTTACCCCTCCTAACCTAACATTTCTTCCACTGTTTTGCCGCGGAGCTTAGCCACTTCTTCGGCACGCTTCAAACGTTGAAGACCTTCAAGAGTAGCATTGACCATGTTTATGGAGTTGGAGGAACCGAGGGATTTCGTCAAAATATCCCCCACACCAGCCAGCTCAAGCACGGCGCGAACCGGTCCGCCGGCAATAACGCCCGTACCCTTGGAAGCAGGTTTCAGCAGAACCTTGCCCGCACCAAATTGTCCAACAATCATGTGGGGAATTGTCGTGCCTACGATCGGAACATGGATCAGATTTTTCTTTGCATCCTCAATGCCTTTACGGATGGCATCCGGAACTTCTGAAGCTTTGCCGATTCCGGCTCCAACCCATCCGTTGCCGTCGCCCACAACGACAAGAGCACTAAAACTGAACCGGCGTCCGCCCTTGACGACTTTGGCGACGCGGTTGATATTGACCACTTTTTCACTAAGCTCTAATGTATTGGGATCTACACGCAAGTCTCTTACCTCCTTATTTTAAAATTTGTCTTAGAAATCTAAGCCGGCTTCACGGGCGGCGTCTGCCAATGCCTGAACGCGGCCGTGATACAAATAACCTCCGCGATCGAAAACAACTTGCTGAATTCCTTTGGCTTTCGCCCTTTCAGCAATCAGCTGTCCGACTTTGCGGGCTGCTTCCACATTCCCGCCGTTGCCAATCTTATCCCGAAGATCCTTGTCAAGGGTCGATGCGGCTACCAGGGTGGTTCCCTTGCTATCGTCAATGATCTGCGCGTACATATGTTTGGAAGAGCGGAAAATGTTCAGGCGTGGACGTTCCGCCGTTCCATTGATTTTTTTTCGCACACGAAGGTGCCTTTTCAAGCGCGCTTTATTTTTGTCGCCTTTGGTAATCATCTGGAATTTTCACTCCTTTCACCTTGCCAGAAGCTGTATATGCTTCTTACGCGATGTTATTTCTTCTTGCCGGCCTTGCCTTCCTTACGGATAATTCGTTCGCCTTCATATTTGATCCCTTTTCCTTTGTAAGGCTCGGGCTCGCGTACGGAACGGATCTTTGCGGCGGTCGCGCCGACGCGCTCTTTGTCAATGCCTTTGACAATAATTTTAGTGGCAGCCGGAACTTCGAATTCAATTCCATCTTCCGGAACGATTTCAACCGGATGGGAATATCCCACATTCAACACCAGTTTATTGCCGCTCTTGTTGGCACGGTAACCTACGCCCACCAGCTCCAGGGATTTGGAGAAGCCTTCGGTAACACCACTCACCATGTTCGCAACCACACTGCGAGTCGTACCATGGAGGGATCGGTGTTGTTTGTTATCGGAAGGACGTTCAACGGTAATGACGTTATCTTGTACAGTAACTTTCATATCTTTATGCAATTGACGGGACAAGCTTCCCTTCGGGCCTTTCACCGTGATGACCGAATCGTTCAAAGTGATATCCACGCCGCTGGGAACAGAAATCGGCTTGCGTCCAATACGGGACATGTTTTACACCTCCATTCGCTGCAATTCAATTACCAAACGTAGCAGAGTACTTCGCCGCCGGATTTCGCTTGACGGGCTTCCTTATCCGTCATGACTCCATGCGAAGTAGAAATAATCGCAATACCCAGGCCACCCAATACACGGGGAAGTTCCTGACTTTTCGCGTAAACGCGAAGACCTGGTTTGCTGATTCTCTTAAGCCCTGTAATGACCCGTTCATTATTGGGGCCATATTTCAAAAAGAGACGAATGATCCCCTGCTTATTGTCCTCAACGTATTCGGCGTCACGCACGAATCCTTCGCGTTTCAGGATTTCAGCGATTTCCCTTTTGATTTTGGAAGCGGGAATTTCCACCGTCTCGTGACGAACAATATTCGCATTACGGATGCGAGTAAGCATATCTGCAATTGGATCGGACATAACCATATTGCGTACCTCCTTCCTGAGCTAAAATAAATTACCAGCTTGCCTTTTTAACGCCAGGAATCTGGCCTTTATAGGCTAATTCGCGGAAACAAATCCTGCAAATCTTGAATTTGCGCAGAACGGAATGAGGACGCCCACACCGTTCGCAGCGAGTGTAAGCACGAACAGAGAACTTGGGAGTACGCTGCTGCTTCACCTTCATCGAAGTTTTGGCCACTGAATTTCACACCTCCGATAGAATCAGTTTAACCGTTATTTTGCAAAAGGCATTCCTAATTGAGTCAACAGTTCACGTGCTTCTTCGTCGGTTTTGGCCGTCGTTACAATGACTACGTCCATCCCGCGAATTTTGTCCACCTTATCGTACTCGATTTCCGGGAAGATCAACTGTTCCTTAAGACCAAGGGTATAGTTGCCGCGGCCATCAAACGCTTTGCTGGACACACCGTGAAAGTCACGCACACGCGGAAGGGCGACATTGAAAAGTTTGTCCAGGAAGTGATACATCCGTTCGCCGCGAAGGGTGACCTTCACACCAATCGGCATATTTTCGCGCAATTTGAAGCCGGCAATCGATTTTTTCGCTCTTGTCACAACCGGCTTTTGACCGGAGATCGTCTGCAGGTCTTCTACAGCGGAATCAATCACCTTGGAGTTGGAAACAGCTTCGCCGACACCCATGTTGATGACAACCTTCTCCACTTTCGGAACCTGCATAACGCTCGAGTAATTGAATTTTTGAATTAAAGCAGGCGTAATTTCATTCAAAAAACGGTCTTTCAATCTAGCTGACATATTTCAAATACCTCCTTTCCGTGCGGGAATTAGTCAATGACTTCGCCCGATTTTTTGGCCACACGCACTTTCTTTCCGTTATCCAAAACCTTATATCCGATCCGGGTCGGCTCGCCGCTCTTCGGGTCGATCAGCATAACGTTCGAAACATGAATCGGCGCTTCCTGGGTGACGATCCCTCCCTGGGGATTTTGCTGGGAAGGCTTGGCATGCTTCTTCACCAGGTTTACACCCTCGACAAGAACACGGTTTTCCCGGGGATAAGCAGCGATGACGCGGCCTTTTTTGCCTTTATCTTTACCCGTAATGACGAATACGGTATCGTCTTTTTTTACATGAAGCTTGTTGTTGTGCGACTCAAGCTTTTTCTTTGTTTTCGGCATTTTCCGTTACACCTCCTACCGGCCTTCCCTGAAGGCCTGCTTCCTTTCCATCGATCGGCATTAGCCGGATTAAATGACCTCAGGTGCCAGAGAAACGATCTTCATGAAGTCTTTATCACGCAGTTCGCGGGCAACCGGTCCGAAAATACGAGTACCGCGGGGACTCTTGTCGTCTTTTACAATCACGGCTGCATTTTCGTCAAAAGAGATGTAAGATCCGTCTTTACGCCGTGCACCGCGCTTTGTACGAACGACAACCGCTTTGACTACATCACCTTTTTTGACAACGCCACCTGGTGTTGCTTCTTTGACGGAACAAATAATTAAATCGCCAATATTCGCTACACGCCGACCTGTACCTCCCAATACGCGTATGCACATTAACTGCTTGGCACCGGAATTATCGGCTACGTTTAAACGAGATAACGGTTGAATCATGTTCAAATTCCCTCCCTTCGGAAATCAGATTGTTTCTTTATACAATAACGGCTTTCTCGACAACCTCTACCAGTCTCCACCGTTTGTCTTTGGACAACGGACGGGTCTCCATAATCCGGACCGTATCGCCGATCTTGGCTTCATTGTTCTCATCGTGAGCCTTGAATTTTTTGGTGTACTTGATTCGTTTGTGATACAGGCTATGTTTCTTGTAGGTTTCTACGGCGACAACTATCGTTTTGTCCATTTTGTCGCTAACGACTTTGCCGATTTGCTCTTTACGCTCATTGCGTTCAGCCATTGAACAATCCTCCTCTCTGCTCCTGCAGATTGCAATAATACGACCGATCAGCTGCTAATTCCAAGTTCTCTTTCACGCAAAACTGTCTTGGCCCGTGCAATATCTTTGCGAACCTTGCTAATTTGAACCGGGTTGTCAAGCTGGCCGGTAGCCAGTTGAAAACGCAGGTTGAAGAGTTCTTCCTTGTAGCTGGCTATTTTTTGCTCGATTTCTGCAGTGGTCAGGTTGCGAAATTCACTAGCTTTCATTTGCTTCACCACCCAATTCTTCACGTTTTACAAACTTCGTTTTGATCGGGAGTTTGTGAGAAGCAAGGCGCATTGCTTCACGGGCGACCTCTTCGCTGACACCTGCCAATTCGAACAGAATTTTGCCCGGCTTTACGACTGCAACCCATTTCTCCACATTACCTTTACCGCTACCCATCCGGACCTCAAGAGGCTTTTGAGTGATGGGCTTTGATGGGAAAATTTTAATCCAAACTTTACCGCCCCGTTTGATGTAACGGGTCATGGCAATACGGGCAGCCTCAATTTGCCGGTTGGTAACCCAGGAAGGTTCCAAAGCCTGCAAACCGTATTCACCAAACATCACTTCCGTGCCGCCTTTTGCACGGCCTTTCATTTTACCGCGATGTTCTTTACGGTGCTTCACGCGCTTGGGCATCAACATGTTCAGTTTCCTCCTTCCTGTTCAACCTTTTTCTTCGCAGCCGGAAGAACCTCCCCACGATAGATCCAGACCTTAACGCCGATGCGTCCATAAGTCGTATGGGCTTCGGCAGTACCATAATCAATATCCGCACGAAGCGTATGAAGAGGTACCGTACCTTCGCTGTACCCTTCGGTCCGGGCGATTTCCGCACCGCCAAGGCGTCCGCTGACCGAAGTTTTAATCCCTTTGGCACCGGCACGCATGGTTCTTTGGATTGCCTGCTTCATTGCGCGGCGGAACGAAATCCGGCGTTCCAGTTGCTGGGCAATGCTTTCGGCAACAAGGATGGCATCTAATTCCGGATTTTTTACTTCCGCAATGTTGATATGAACTTTCTTTCCGGACATATTGGCCAGATAAGCGCGGATCGCTTCGACTTCCGAACCGCCCCTTCCGATAACCATACCCGGCTTTGCCGTATGAATCGTCACATTGACGCGGTTTGCCGCCCGTTCAATATCTATATGAGAAACTGCAGAATCCTTCAGTTTTCCTTTCAGGTATTCGCGAATTTTAACGTCTTCCATCAGAAGATCGCCGAAATCTTTGTCCGCATACCACTTGGACTCCCAATCCCGGATAATTCCGATTCTTAGACCAACAGGGCTTACTTTTTGACCCACTCGTTATCCCTCCTTATTTCTCGGATACCACTAAAGTAATGTGGCTGGTACGTTTGTTAATCCGGCTTGCACGTCCCATGGCCCGCGGGCGGAAACGTTTCATAGTCGGTCCTTGGTTGACATAGGCTTCACTGATCACAAGCTTGTTGGGATCCAGCGAATGATTGTGTTCTGCATTGGCAATTGCCGAGTTCAGTAATTTTTCCAATACCGGAGAAGCCGCCTTCGGGGTATGCCGCAGAATCGCGATCGCTTCCCCTACTTGCTTTCCGCGGATCAAATCAACGACCAGCTGAACTTTGCGAGGAGCAATCCGGATATATCTTGCGATAGCTTTGGCTTGCATGGTACTACCTCCTCTCGATCATCAAATTTCCATCCGGTTACTTTCTTCCGGTCTTTTTGTCATCGTCCGTGTGCCCTTTGTAGGTGCGAGTCGGCGCAAATTCGCCAAGCTTATGGCCAACCATATCCTCCGTTACATATACCGGCACATGTTTTCTTCCGTCGTAAACCGCAAAAGTATGGCCTACAAATTGCGGGAAAATGGTCGAACGGCGGGACCAGGTCTTGATAACCACTTTCTTATTGGAATTTCCGATCTCTTCTACCTTCTTCAGCAAGTACCCATCAACGAATGGTCCTTTCTTCAGACTGCGGCCCATTGGAGTTCCTCCCTTCGATCAAAGTTATAATGTAAAAATCACTTTGTACGTTGACGTACAATATATTTGTCCGAAGCTTTGCCTTTTTTCCTCGTTTTGTAGCCAAGCGTAGGCTTGCCCCATGGAGACATCGGCGATTTGCGACCGATCGGAGCACGTCCTTCACCGCCACCATGCGGGTGATCGTTCGGGTTCATAACAACCCCGCGGACTTCCGGCCTCTTGCCAAGCCAACGCGTACGTCCGGCTTTCCCGATGTTGATCAGTTCGTGATCCTCGTTGCCTACGGAACCTATTGTTGCACGGCATACCTTCAGGATCTTGCGCACCTCGCCGGAAGAGAGACGAACGGTTACGTAATTCCCTTCCTTACCCAGAAGCTGGGCTTCCGTACCGGCTGCGCGCACCAATTGACCGCCTTTGCCGGGTTTCAATTCAATATTGTGGATAAGCGTACCAACCGGAATGTTTTCCATCGGCAGCGCGTTACCGGTTTTAATATCGACATCGGCCCCCGATACGATCTGGTCGCCAACCTTCAAACCTTTGGGAGCAATGATGTAACGCTTTTCGCCATCCGCGTAATGGATCAATGCGATATTCGCCGAACGGTTGGGATCATATTCAATCGTGGCCACTTTACCGGGCACTCCATCCTTATTGCGTCTGAAGTCGATAATCCGATATTTGCGCTTGTGTCCGCCGCCTTGATGACGAGTTGTAATTTTCCCCTGATTGTTTCGGCCCGCCTTCTTGCTAAGTGGCGCGAGCAACGACTTCTCCGGTTTCGTAGCCGTAATCTCTTCAAACGTCGAGACCGACATTTGGCGTCTTGCCGGAGATGTGGGTTTGTATTTTTTGATAGGCACGTCGATTCCCTCCTTACCGTGTCAATTTATACCGTCTCGAAAAATTCCAGCTCATTGCTGTCCGCGCTCAAGGACACAATGGCTTTTTTCCATTCGGAAGTATATCCGGAATATCTGCCGTAGCGCTTCGGCTTAGCCGGCATTCTCAAAGTATTGACGCCCACGACTTTCACTTTGAAAATTTGCTCAACCGCCTGCTTGATTTCGGTTTTATTTGCACGAATGTCGACTTCAAAGACATATTTCTTATTGGCCATCATATCGCTCGTGCGTTCCGTGATTATGGGGCGCTTGATAATATCGCGAGGATTTTTCATTACGCAAGCACCTCCTCTACTTTTTCAACCGCCTCTTTGGTAATAATCAGCTTGTCATGGCCCAGGATGTCCAAAACGTTAATCCCCTCAGCCGCAACGAACTTCACGCCCGGGATATTCCTTGCGGAAAGCGCGATATTCTCGTCCAAGCTGGAGGAAACAATCAGCGCCTTACGATTCACGTTAAGGTTTTTCAAAATGGCGGCAAATTCTTTGGTTTTCGGCTGGCTCATTACAAGCTGATCCAGCACAATGATTTCATTATCGTTCACTTTCGAGGAAAGAGCCGATTTCACAGCCAAACGGCGAACCTTCTTCGGAAGCTTGTAGGCGTAGCTTCTCGGCGTCGGCCCGAATACCACCCCGCCACCTTTCCACTGGGGTGCGCGAATGCTGCCCTGACGGGCACGACCTGTCCCCTTTTGTTTCCACGGCTTGCGACCGCCTCCGCTGACTTCGGAACGCCCCTTCACCTTATGGGTACCTTGGCGAAGCGAAGCCTGCTGCATAACAACGGCGTCATGAAGTACATAGGGATTC
>Ga0310827_100830_pt1 | contig 19599 bp, 20 predicted proteins | sample WT_ome_2_FD_201309 | JGI IMG/M metagenome (GOLD analysis project Ga0310827, IMG submission 201309) | Sorghum-adapted microbial communities enriched on wild type (WT) sorghum from Joint BioEnergy Institute, Emeryville, California, United... ... | reverse complement strand
TTCCGAGTTTGGCCGCTGAAATTGTATTAATTATCATCATTTTTAATATTCCATTCCTTTACTCTCTACTTGTTTCCATCATCGGTTATTTGCTAGCCTTTCTTTTTGAGACTATTTTAGTTCTGTTAGGAACATCAATAGGTATAACTTCCCAGGAATTAATGACTCGTTCTGCTTTGCATGTGTTCGTACTGGAACTTGTTACCGCATTCTTCATGTTGCTGCTGGTATGGTATCTTCAATCAAGAAAAATCGGGTTTCAATTTCTGATCAAGCATCTTTCCTTGAAAGAAACCTTGAAAGGGTACAACTTTCTCCTCTCCGCTATTTTAATTCTCGGCATTATCGGAATGCAACTTCAATTAATTGCTGTAAAAGATTATAGCTTAAAAATTTACTTCCCAATCATCTTGGCTATCATATTAATTGTCGGCACAATTATTTCTTTTATTCATAATAAAAAATTGTTGAAACAAAAATATGAGAGGCTGACGAAGCATGAATATCATCGATAAATTGGCTTTAAAAGTCGCGGTTTTCGTTCGAAAACATAATCCTGAAGCGGGTTCGGAAATCGCCTTGAAATATTCAGCTAGCCTTCTTATCAATACGATTTCTGCAACCGCGATCAGCTTAACCATTTGTGCAGCCACAGGCCATTTTTGGAACGGACTAGCCGCCCTATTTTTCTTTACCCTTCTCCGATATGTAAGTGGGGGCTTTCATTTAACCTCTTCCTTATCTTGTTGCTTGATGACGATTGTCATCATGACACTTTTGGCCCATGCGAATTTTGGATACTGGTACATAGGGTTTGCATTTAATATCCTGTCCATCCTTATCCTTCTTATTAAAGCTCCGGATGGAATAGAAAAAATTAGCAGGATCGATCCCAAATACTATCCTCTGCTGAAAGTAATTTCCGTTGTACTCGTAGCTTCTGATTTCTTTATCCACAGCCCGTTGTTATCGGCTGTGTTTTTAACACAGTCGTTAACTTTATTGCAAGTCTCTTACAGGGTTTTTGATTTTATTGAAAGGAGGTTATCTCTATGAAAAATCAGGTAGCAAAGTATTTGAACATTGTCCTGATGGCAGTAGGGGCTTTCTTTGTCTTCACGAATTCGTATTGCTGGAATCGTCCTGAAACTCCCCAAGAATTTTTGAGAAAATAGGTTTACCAACATCCTAGATTTTTGGCTGCCGTGCGTGTTGCGGCAGCCTGCATCTCTTTTATGGAGCTGATATGTTCATGCAGAAAATCCCCGTTACTCTTGACGGCAAACGTGGTTCCGACATAATGATTATTGACGCAGAAGATGTCGTAAAGATTGACAAGTTAAGGGATCGGGTATATCTGGTGCATACAGCTGATTCCCAATATTATCTTGAGATTTCCCTGGAAAGCATTGAAGAATGGCTGTTTGAGGATGGTTTCCGGCTTCTGGACAGCACCAATATCGTCAATATGAACCATGTCTCCAGGTATGACGTCAAGAAGGGTCTTGTCTATTTCGGCAATCCGGATTCCCGCAATGCGAAAACCGCCTCGGTAGCCCGGATTCACAAGGAACATATCGAGAATGTCTTGGAAATTTTACATTCCGCACAATCACAGGACGATTCGCCGGAGGTTTCCTTCCAGGAATGGATCCAATCAAAGCAGCCGCGGGAAGACGACCGTTTTTTGCGGTCGTACGCAACCATCTATGCCATGAACGAACGCAAAAAAGCCCAGGATAAAATTATGCACATGGCTTACCATGATTCGTTGACCAATTTGCCCAACCGGCTGCTCTATTACGAGAGACTCAACCAATCCTTCGAAGAAACGAAAAAAAACGGGAAAATGAGTGCGATCATCTTTCTGGATCTTGATCGCTTTAAAAATATAAATGATACGCTAGGCCATCATGTGGGAGACCGGCTGCTCGAGTCGCTGGCGCAAAAGTTGAAAATTTTCGTTTCGGATAACCTGATGATCGCCCGGTTCGGCGGGGATGAATTCATGATTTTGATGACGAATGTCTCCCACATCGATGAGGTGAAGCAATTTGCCCGGAAAATCCCCGAATTGTTTCAGGAGCCTTTTCTGTACGAAAAGCATGAGCTATCGGTGACCGCCAGCATTGGAATCGCGATGTATCCCCATGACGGAACGGATGCGGATACCCTGATCAAAAATGCCGATGTGGCCATGTACCGCGCCAAACAAAAAGGCGGGAACACTTACCAGCTTTACCATCCGGAAATGAATAAACGTTCATTGCATCGGCTCAATCTGGAAATCCATCTCCGCAGAGCCGTCGAGCGCAATGAATTTATCGTATACTATCAGCCGCTCGTTGACCTGCAGAGCGGAGAAATCTTCGGCATGGAATCGCTTGTCCGATGGGCTCATCCGGAATGGGGAATGATATCCCCGGTTGATTTCATTCCGATCGCCGAAGAAACGGGAGTCATTATCCAGCTTGGGAACTGGGTCCTGAAACAGGCTTGTCTGCAAAACTACTATTGGCAGCAAATGGGTTATCCTGAGCTGTGCATATCTGTCAATATTTCGGCGAATCAATTCCAGCAGCCGGATTTTATCCAGAATCTTGAATCCACCCTGGAAATTACCGGACTTCCTCCCCATCTGCTTTGTCTGGAAATTACCGAAACCGTGGCCATGCAAAATGTTTCTTACATGATGGATACCATGGATAAGCTGAAACGGCTCGGGGTCAAAATTTCCATCGACGATTTCGGAACCGGATATTCTTCGCTAAGCTATCTGAAACGGTTCCGGGTTCATACTCTCAAGATTGACAAATCGTTCATTCGCGATGTTACCGTAGACGAAGATAACGCCGCCATCGTAAATGCGCTGATCGCAATGTCTCAACGACTGAAAATCCGCACTTTGGCCGAAGGCGTCGAGACCCGGGAACAGCTGGAATTTCTCCGCAGACAAGGCTGCAACGAAATTCAGGGCTACATCTTCAGCGGACCGCTTCCTGCCGCCGAATTTGAACAGCTGCTAAAACAGAAAAAAAATTTATACGCCATGCTGCAGGACTAGCCTGTTTCCGCGACATGTGCGGCAGCCAACTAGGGAGGCCTGAACCGGCCTCCCTTGTTCTGTACTACTCTTGTTTTTTTCCGGTGTTTTGCCGGGAATCATCGTCAATACCGGAATGAGCTTCCGCATTTCCCTCCTGCTCCAAAGCGGCTGCCGCCTCGCTGCGCGCTTCTTTCCACGATTTCACTTCCCCCGTAACCGAATCGACTGCACCTTTGGCTCTCTCTGCCAAATCGGCGGCTTTGGCCGAAAGATTCCTCGCCATGTCCTGCGTCCTGCGGGTGACGTTCCCGGCAATATCCCTTGTTTTTTCACTGACATTGTGATACTGGTCGGAAATATCCTTTCTCAGCTCGCGTCCGCTTTTCGGAGCCAGCAGCAATGCGGTCACCGCGCCCAACACTGTTCCAATCACAGCACCTTTCACAAAGGTTTTCCCGTTTCTTTCCCCGCATTCCTTTCCATGGTTCTCCATCACATGCTGATCCGACATTTCACTCATCTCCCCTGATTTGTTCCGATTCGTTCTTCGAACCGGTTTTCTCTTGACGGCAAGCCTGCCTCGATTGCCAAAGCTGCAGGCCGGAGGCCGCCCACTCCACAACTTCCTGGAGGCGGTTCTGGTGATTATGTACCGCCTTTTGCACCCCGTTAACCGACTGGCTGACAGCGGCCGAAACTTGCCGGAGCGAACGGCTTACCTCGCGGAAGGATTCGCCGGCTTGCCGGATTGAGGCAAACAAGGGATCGGCTGCCTTCAGTTTGCAGCTGACATCCGCGGTTAGTTTGTTTGCCGACTGCATAAGCTTGACAGATTCCTCTATGGCCGTTTCGACTTGGCGCTGCAGCAAGGAAATGGATTGATCCAGCCTTTTCAACACCGCCCCCGCCGACTGCAGCATTCGAATCAAGAAAATGGCCGACAGGACGGCTGTAAGCGCCATAACGGCAATACTGATTTCAATCACCAAATCCATCCCCCCTTTCGTCCTTGATTCCGTCTGCATCCCGAGGATAGACGAATGCCTATCTTCCCTAACAATATAAGTAAGTGCATGCCGATTTGACACACCTTTCGCAAAAAAATTTGCGTGAAAAGTTTCCCCGGTAGTTTTCTTGGCCGTGACAAGGTATAGTGGAGTTAGTAATAAACTTGGGATGGAGGAAATAACGAATGGATGCAGTTCATGGACGAGCCGAGGTGGAGCGCACCCGAATCATTGCGATTGTCCGCGGGGTTCCCGGGGAAAAAATTCTTCCCGTTGCCGAGGCTCTTCTGGCGGGCGGAATCAAGGTTATGGAAGTCACGCTGAATACGGACGGAGCGCTGGGGATGATCGGCAGGCTCCAGGATCGCCTGGGCGATCAGATGTTTATCGGTGCCGGTACCGTTCTCGATCCGGCCGAAGCCGAAGCAGCGGTCGAAGCGGGCGCCGGTTTCATCGTAACCCCGAACACCGATACGGACGTAATCCAATATTGCGCGCAGCGGAAAATTCCCGTGTTTCCCGGTGCGATGACACCTACGGAAATTGTCCGCGCCTGGAAGGCGGGCGCCACCGCCGTGAAAATTTTTCCAAGCGCAAGTCTTGGCATGCAATATTTGAAGGAACTTCAAGGGCCGCTTCGGCATATTCCGATGGTTGCCGTGGGTGGTGTGAACGAGAACAATATCCGCGATTTTCTGGAACTGGGCTGCTACGCGCTGGGAATTGGCAGCACGCTCATCAATCACGCCGAGATATCCCGCGGCAATTTCGGCTGGATTACGGGGAAAGCGCAGAAGCTGATCCAGGCCGCCGGTTCGTAAGTGCCGCATCCCCATGGACAGAAAGAAGGTAGAATGCAACATGTCCGTCCGGATGAACACAAGGATGCTTCCCGTATCCTTCTACTATGCCTTGATCTTTATGAGCGCGGGCGCCTTTTCCTCTTATGTCGGGCTTTATTATTCGCACATTCAGCTAAGCGGGATTCAGATCGGAATCCTGACTTCGGTCAGCGCCGTGATTGCCTTGTTTGGCCAGCCCTTCTGGGGCCTGGTCAGTGATCGTTCCCGGCTGAAGAATCGGGTTCTGGCCTTTTGCCTGCTGGCATCCGCCGCAGGAATCTGGCTGATTCCCCTGGCCGGCGCCTATTTCGGGCTGCTTGTCCTCGCTTTAGGGATATTCAGCTTTTTTCAGACTGCCGTCAACCCGTTAAGCGATGCCATTACCCTGGAGCTTGCAAGTCGGCATGGAATCAGCTTTTCGCGTATCCGCACCGTCGGCTCGCTGGGGTATGCCCTGATGTCCGCCGTGGCCGGTTGGATTTTTCAGTATCAAATTCAGTCCATGTTCGTTCTGTTCTCCGGCCTGATGCTCGCCGCTTTGTCGCTGTCCTTTTGGGTGCCTCCGGTTGAGGGGCACCAGAGCGGCAAACAAAAGGTTCGGCTGTTTGTGCTCTTCAAAAACCCGCGACTTGTCTGTTTGTATGCGTATTCCTTCATCATCCAGATGACGATGGGTTTCTTCTTTGCCTTTCAGGCCATTTACAGCGAACAAAAGGGGATCAGTACTTCGCTGATCGGCCTGGGGCTGATGATAGGATCGTTCAGCCAATTCCCGTTTATGATTTTCTTTGACCGGATCTACCGGAAATTCGGCATGATTCCGATTCTGCTGTTTTCCGGCATCATTCATGCAATACGGTGGGCGCTGTGTGCCGCCTGGCTGAATTCGCATACGATCCTCATTCTGTGGATTTTGCACGGAGGAACGTATATCCTGTTCTACCTGTGCCTGGCCACCTACGTCAACGAAGAAGCAATCAAGGAACTCAAAGCCAGCGGCCAAATGATGAACTCGGTCATTACTTCCGGTGTCAGCCGGATTGCCGGAGGAATCGTCGGGGGGATTTACGTATCGAATTTCGGTTACGCCTCCGCTTTCTGGACATCGGCGGCCGTATGCGCAGCTGCGTCGGCCGGGCTTTATGGGGTCTGGCAAGGGACCACCTTGTTCGGAACCGGGTCCGTATCGGCCAAAGGCATCTCTCGCGAGAGCGGGCAATAGCTGAATAACGGTGGACGACTGCGCGGTATGCCCCGCACAAAAAAACCGCGGCCCCCTGGACCGTGGTTCTCGTGTTGCGATCGATATACAGTTTGAATTAAGAATAAGTCCCGTTTTCCGCCTGTTGTTGCGGAATCAGATAACAGCAATGGCGGCCGCCCTTGGCCAGGCATTCGGTACGGGTTACGTCCGTCCCGAGAAGGCGCTCAAACAGGGCCAGCTCGCATTGGCACGCCTGCGGGTAGCGGTTCGCCACCCGGGAAATCGGGCAGTTGAACTCTTTCAGGATAAAGCCTCCGGCGCCGTCCTTCTCCCATTCCACCATATACCCGTTGGCGTCCTGGATTTCCGCCAGCTCCGAGACCCTCTGCTCCAGATTTTTCCCCTGCATGCGAGGCAAGTATTTGTCAAAAAGCATATTTCGGCGCCTTTCAAACAGAGTCGTTACCTGATCCGCGCCTTCTTCTTTCTCCAGTTCTCCAAGCAGTTCAAGAGCCAGAAAATGGTATTTCTTGGGAAATAGTTCCTCCGATAAATCCGTCAATGAATATACGCGCGTGGGGCGGCCCATAGCCTGGCGCATCAGCCGGGAATCGATCAGCCCGTCGCGTTCCAGCGTATTCATATGCCGCCGGACGGCCATTTCCGTCACCTTCAGCTCCCTGGCCAAATCGTTGACGCTTAAAGCCCCTTTCACCTTAAGCAGGTTCAGGATGACTTTCCGGGTGGATGTTGGTTCCATCCGGTTTCCCCCCTCATATCGGTAAACTTGAATTCATTTTACCTGATTTGGGGTCATTCGTAAATTATGAAACATAAATGTATGGTAACTCAGTCGATTCCTTCCGCGCCTGCTCCAAGCTCCCGCTTAAGGTAAGACCGGATACATTCCGCAAATTCCGGCAAAAGGTCCGGAAGCCGGCCGATCAGCGGGTGCAGACCTTCGCGCTGCCAACGCATGTACTCCTGCACAAGCCCCCGCCGCAGTTCCACCAGTTCAAGGAGAGGCGCCGCCAGGGAATCAGGGAAAACGGCTTCTCCCCGCAAAATCTCCACGATATCTTCATAGCTGCTTGCGTCGCGCATGAGAAACCCGTCGATCATCAGGCTGCCAATGTCCGTCACGATTTCGATCGCCAGCTGCAGCACTCTTTCCTGGGCGAAGCAATAGACGTCCCGCTCCTCGTGGTCCGTACCTCTCCTCAGCAAATGTCCGCAAACCTCGACAACCTGCGGGATAAACCGCAGCCGGCTGCCGATTTGTTCCATATTCACGTAATACATGGCGCTGCCGCTCCTTTCCGGGCTTCGGTTATCGCTTTCTTTTCTGCCATTTTGTCCATAGGAGCATGGCGGCAAACGTCGCAACCATCACAACGATCAGCGTCACCGCCTGCATGACGTATTCCAGACTCACGGCCGGTTCACCTCTTTCGCCGGCCGGGCCCCGCAGAGCCCGTTCCTGCGCCAGTAAGCCCAATGATTCGTCGGACCATGACCGCCCCCGATCCCCAGTTCATCTTCAATCGCAGCCGTTATAAATTCCTTTGCCAGACTTACGGCCTTCAGGAGGACCTCACCCTGCGCCAACCGGGCCGTCGCCGCCGCCGAGAAAGTGCACCCGGTTCCGTGCGTGTGCCGGGTCGAATGCCGCTTCGCTGTGAACAAGTGAAATTCGCTGCCGTCAAACAGCACATCCGTCGGGTCGCCCTCCATGTGCCCGCCCTTGACAATGGCGGCCCCGGCGCCATAGTCCTCAACGATCGCCCGCGCGGCATCCTTCATATCCTGCAGCGTGCGGATGCTTCGCCCGGTCAGCACTTCCGCCTCGGGAACGTTCGGCGTCACCAGAGCCGCAAGCGGCAACAGCCTGGTTCTCAGCGTGTCCTTCGCTTCCGGCGCCAGCAGCATGGCTCCGCCTTTGGCTACCATCACCGGATCGACGATAAGACGGGAAATGCCGTACTGTTTTATCTTCCCGGCCACCAGTTCGATCACTTCCGGCCGGGAAAGCATTCCCGTTTTGACCGCATCCGCCCCCAGATCTTCCATTACCGCATCAAACTGGGCGGCTATGCCCTCCACCGGGATATCGTAAATTCCCTGAACTCCCAGTGTATTCTGGGCCGTAACAGCGGTAATGACCGACATGCCGTACACCTCGAGCATTTGAAACGTCTTCAGATCGGCCTGGATGCCGGCACCGCCTCCGCTGTCCGAGCCGGCCACCGTCAGCGCCCGATAAATGGCCATAGTGGTTCCCCCTTGTCTTTGTTTGCTTGTTCCCTTGACGCTTTGGACAGGTTCGTGAAAGGTTTTCTTAAGACAGTGTATCCCTCGTCCGCATCCCAGTCAAGCGGCGGGACAGGGCCGGGATCGGACCGGAACCGGATGCCGAGACTTTGACAATGTCCATAAACTGTCGGGAAGCTCCTCCCCCGTCCGAATCTTCTTTCCAATGGAATTTATCTCTGCTATCATAGGCATGCATGAAGGATCGGAAGGGGGCCGCTGCATGCGGGAGCACGCATTTCATCTGATTACGTCCGGGAGACTGGAACTGGCGCGAACGCTTGAAATCTTGGGACGGATTCCGCCGAAAATGTTGGATATTCTTCACATTCGCGAGAAACAGCGCAGTGCGCGGGAACTGCTCGGGTGGTATCATAAAATGCGAGAAGCAGTGCCCGAAATCCCGATTTATGTCAACGACCGGCTGGATACAGCCGCCGCAGTAAGGGCGCCCGGAGTGCAGCTCGGTTTTACCAGCCTGCCTCTGCCGCTTGCGCGGAGCATTCTTCCCGCCGGTATCCGGATCGGCTGTTCCGTGCATTCGGCAGAGGAAGCCCGTGAGGCCGAGGCCGGCGGCGCGGATTATGTACTGTACGGACACATCTATCCGACCGCCTCCAAGAAGGGGGCTGCCCCTCGGGGAATTTGCGCCCTGGAAGAGGTGGTCCGCTCCGTGAATCTTCCGGTGATTGCCATCGGCGGAATTCGTCCGGAGCATGTGAATGAGGTTTGCTCCACCGGCTGTGCCGGGATTGCCGTCATGTCTTCCGTCTGGTTCGACGAAGACCCGGGGGCGCGAACGGCCGAGTACCGCGAAGCGCTGGACGCTGCGAAACACAAGCCGAGGAGGATATTTCTATGAACGACCCGCAACGTATACTCATCATCGGTGGAGGCATCATTGGCTGTTCCATCGCGTGGGAACTGGCCAAGGCGGGAAGGAGCGTTACGCTGGTGGACAAAGGCCGTCTGGGCGAGGAAGCCACTTCCGCCGCAGCCGGCATGCTTGGGGCGCACGTGGAACTCCATCATCCGGGACCTTTCTTTGAGCTGTGCAAAATCAGCCGGGAGCTTTACCGCGGCTGGACCGAGGAATTAAAGGAGGAAAGCGGCATTTCCGCTCAATATATTGGCGAAGGCATCGTCCGAATCGCCAGGGACGACGAAGACGAGAGGGAGCTGCGCAGCCGCCTCGTCTGGATGGACGGCGCGGTCTGGTGCGGGCCGGATGAGATGCGCCGGCTGGAGCCCGCCCTCGCCCCGGAAGTGCGCGGAGGCCTCTACCTTCCGGACGACCACCAGATCCACCCTGTCGCGCTGGCCCGGGCCCTGCGGGCGGCCCTGTTCGCCCGCGGCTGCGCCGTCAGGGAAGGCGTGCCGGCCCTCTCGCTGATTCGCGAAGGGGACCGTGTGACCGGTGTCCGCACGGCCGAGGGAGACTTGTTCGCCGATGCCGTCATCCTTGCGGCCGGCGCCTGGAGCGCCGCGTTGGTGCAGCCGCTCGGCGTGGAGCTTCCGGTCTTCCCGGTGAAGGGACAGTGCCTGTCGCTGCGGCCCGACAAGCCGGTCAACGTGAAGACCGTGTTCACCCGCGGCTGCTACATCGTCCCGCGCCTGGACGGGACGGTAACGATCGGCGCCACCCAGGAAGAGGCCGGCTTCGACAAGACGGCCACAGTGCCGGCCATCGCGGCTTTGCACGAAACGGCGGCCGCTCTGCTGCCGGGACTCGCGGACGCGGCCTTCGTCTCGACCTGGACGGGCCTTCGCCCCGGCAGCCCCGAGGCGGTGCCCTACCTCGGCCCCCTGGACGAAGTACCGGGGCTTGTCTTCGCCGCCGGCCATTACCGCAACGGCATCCTGCTGGCGCCGGTCACTGCGCGCCTCATCCGCCAGCTGCTGCTGGGCGAGACGCCGATCGTGCCGCCGGAGCCGTTCCTGCCTCAGCGGCGGCTCCGCTTAATGCGGGCGCAGTAGGGCCAGCAGGGCCCACCTGCGTTCGCTCCGGCGCTTGTAGCGGGGCAGCCCGCGGTAAATGTGCAGCGCTTCCCGGAAGGCCCGGCGCGCCTGCTCCGGGCGGCCCAGCTGCGCGTACAGCTTGCCCAGGCGGTAATAAGCCTCGCAGGAGGAGGAGTAGGCTTCGCCGAACCGCTCCAGCGCCCGCACCGCCCGGTCCTTGTCTGCCGCCGCGAACGCTTCCGCCAGCCGCAGATAGGGTTCGCCATAGGCCACCCGCGGGTTGATTTCAAGCGCCTCCCGGATCAGCCGTTCCCCTTCCTCCAGCCGCCCGAGCTTCAGGCGGCAGAGCCCGAGGGCGTAGGAAACCTCGGCGGAATGGGTGTACTGCGGACGGATGGCTTCCAGGAAAGCCGCCGCTTCCTTGTATCGCTTCTTTTCGATATAGATTCGGGCCGCCTCCAGCTTGAGCGAAGTGTCGTGGGGGCTCATCGCCAGCCGGCTCCTGATCCTGGACAAGCGGCGGCTTCTGGAGAACGGGCGTGTCACGCTCGGCAGCAGGCCGATGAACCGGCGGTCAGCCAAATAAAGGAGGACAAGGACGATCACGATAGCAAGAAACGGATTGCCGACCAGCCACCAGACGAGGGCGAATAAAAAAAATTTGCTCACAGGGTCCACCTCCTTTTGCCCCCGCATTCCCAGTATACAATAAATCGCCGGTTTAAGCCCCGCCCGGTCTGATCTTCATGAAAAAAGGATATCCTGGTACCAGACATCCCGGATTCCGGCCGTCATTTTCAAGGGGGGAAATGTGCGCATGAACGACAAACAAGCCGCCAAATGGGCGGCCGTCAGGAATAAAGGAAAGGGCTCATACATCATGTACCGGGGCGTCCTGCCCTGGGGAATCGGATTTGCCGTGCTGTTCTCGCTGATCGAGCTGCTGACCCAGGGTACGTTAACCTGGTATTGGCTGGTCATCCGGCTGGTTGTCTTCGCCGTGATCGGGTTCCTGGTGGCGGTGTTCCGTTGGGAGCACCTGGAACAAAAATTCGCCGGCCGGAATCGGGACAAGACCGGGCGTTAAGCCGTACAGGGAACAGGGCACAGGGCGCCGGGCGGAAGCGATGCCGACCGCCCATTCTGCTCCCGCGCGGTCGGCAATTGCAACCGCCATTCGCGCGCATAAATGATGCCAAAAGACCGGCCGGTTCAGGCTTCGGCGAACTGCCGGGACAGCTCCGCCTCCATTCCTTCCGCCGCCAGAATTTGCCGCAGCAGATCCCGCTTTCCTTCTTCGGTGTACTGATCCGTAATATCCGTATAGGCATTGTGCATGCTGTTGTCGAACCAGTCAATGATCAAGTCGGCATCGTTGTTTTGCACGGAGGTCAACATATATTCGCCTTCCTCCGAGCGCGCGATGACCGCCGTCAGCTTTTGGCCGGGCGGGTTCGCCAGCATGAGCTCCACCCTGGCCGCCGGTCGGCCGTTTTGTTCCATCATCCTCGGGCACGAAACTTCTGTCACGTTCACGTTCACGATCGGGCTCCTCCTTTTGCTGCCGTCGGGGACGCGCCAAAGACCGGCCGCCCGGCGCCATGTCCGGATTTCCGGCCTGCCGGCGGGACCGGCCGCGTCCATCGGGCCGTTGCTGTTACGGTTCCCCTTTTTCTGGAAAAATATGCCCCAAAAAAAAGAAAACCTTTCGGTTTTCCCAGCCTTACCGGTGTTCGATCCAATAAATCAGATTGTTCAGCACAACGGCGAATTCCTCGCGCGTCAGGGGCTGGGCGGGCCGGAATGTTCCGTCCCCGTACCCCGACATAAAGCCCATGTTGCTGATTACGGCAATGGCGTTCTCACTCCAACGGCCCGCTTCCACATCGCTGTATGGGGTTTTTTTGTCCATGGCGTTTCCTCCCTTCAGCTGCATGAGCCAATTGTAATATTGGGAAACCCGATCGACTGCGTCCTGCCAGGTTTTTCCCCAAAGGGTCAAATAGGCGATCGGATCCGTATGGGTCGTACCGCCCAGATACCGGGTCACATCCGCATGCGACCATAGCGTGCCCGAACCGTCCGGCTGGGCCTTCGAAACCCCCAGCCCCCTCGCGGCCAAATACTCGGCAGCCCGTTCGCACCACATGTCGAACGAGCGGTTAAACTCCTCCAGCGTCTGGGCGCTGCAGAGCTCCAGATGAACAAACCGCTGATTGGCCTCATAGCCAGCCCCGTAGGCGATGAAGTCGGGATTGGCCACCTGGATGATTTCGATCGGGTCGATAAATTCATGCACGAATGCGCTCAAATACGTCCTGGATTCGTAAGCGGCTTCGCTTGCAGCGGAATCGTTGGGGGTATCCGTGTAATGCAGCACCACCCCCTCGTAGGCCCCTACCCCGTTGCGGTATGGAATCTCCGGCAGCCCCGGAATCCACTGAATGTTGACCGGATATCGATTCATGCGGTCCCCTCCCTCCATCAGGACTTGCTGCTCCATCCTATGCAAGGAAGAGATCAGCCGGCACGGCTTATGCCGCGGCGGTCGGCCTGCGCAAGGAAGGGCTTACTCGACAAGCCGCCTGTTTCATGAATCTTCAAGGGAATGGCGCCGCCTCCCTGTGGCCGGTAAAGGAGCAGAACCGGCACATCCGGCTTGACCCGGCCATGAACCGGCACACCCGGCTCGTCGCCCGCCATGAAGCGGTACGTCCCGTCCCGCAACGCAGCGGAACGGAACCGGTTCCTCCCGGCTCTTCGGCGAAATCGCGTCTTCCCGCCGCCGCCCGGGCCCTACGGGCGGACCCCCATCCGCTCCTCCTGGTCCGCCAGCCGCCGCAGGGCATCGAGCCTGTCCCGGTCGCCTACACGCGCCTTTTCCACGGCCGTGCGGAGAACGCCAAGCGAATGCTCGAGGTCGCGCGGCTGCACGGGAAACGGGAAGCCGTCCTTGCCGCCGTGGGCGAAGGCATAGCGCACCGGATCGGTGAAGCTGGGCCGCGCCCCATGCGTCACCTCGGCCACCATCGCCAATGCGCGCAAAGTACTGGGGCCGACCCCCGGCGTCTCCAGCAGCTGCTCATAGCTTCCGGGCGGGCGTTCGTAGAGCCGGTACAGCATTTGGTTGATCCGGCGCGGGGACGGGATCGGATGCGGGCGCGGCATGGACAGGGTGGTAAAGCCCGGGGAGCGGTTCGCCGCGGCGGAGGCCGGCGGGAGCTTCGGCTGCGGGCCTAGCTCGTCATCGAAGAGCGTCAGCTGCCGCGGGCGGTCCGGAGCCGGCCGCGGCGCGGCTTCCGCGGCCAGCGCGGACAGCACCTGCGAGACCGTTTCCGGCTTTTCGCGCGCAAGCTCGACGGATGCGGCCCGGGTCGCTTCATTGTCGCCGGCGACCAGGTTCAGCACCTCCTCCCCCCGCTCGCCGCAGATGCCCTGATGCGGGTCCTCCACGAAGCTTTTGAGCGTCTCGCTCAGCCAATGGTAGCGGCGGGCGTAGCGGCTTTCCTCGTTCATCCCCTGCTGCACCACCGCCCAGCGGCCTTGCGCGTCGAAGATGAAGAAATGGTGATAGAGCTGGTAGCCGTCCTGCACCGCCGCGCTGTCCACCTTGGCTACCATCCTGCTGGTCCGTTCGAGGCCGGCCAGCTCGTTTCCCAGCCCGTACGTTTCTCCGGCCTGGGCAATCTCAAGCGGCGTCTGGCGCGAAGCCTTCCCCTTGCCCCCGGCGAAAAACAATCCGAGCTCTCCCTGGCGCTCGCGCAGGCCTTCCTTCAAGGCTCCGCACACCACAGTGGTCAATCCCGAGGAATGCCAGTCGAAACCCAGCACGCAGCCAAATGCCTGGAACCATACCGGATCCGAAAGACGGCGCAGCACCTCGGCAGATCCGTATTCCGCGGCGATGACTTCGATCATCACCGCCCCGAGACGCTTCATCTTGTCGAACAGCCATGGCGGGCAATGCCCTCCGTGCAGCGGAACGTGAGCCATTCCGGTTTTCATTGAAAACCACCTCCGTTTCCGCAAGGCCGGAAAGGCCTTGCTTTCAATCCTTGTCTGCCACCATTGTACCACGGTCGGCCGCGGCGGCGCCCGGCGGAAATTTCCGCCGGTAAGCACACGAAAAAACCCCGGGAAACGGCAGGCTTCTCAAGCAGCCGTTCCCTGGGGCCCTTTTTTTTCAGGCTTGCCCGATTCCGCTTCCGCCCGCGTTACAAGGAGCGGCGGATAATGGAAATATTCAGCAGGGACACAACCATTCCGGCCAGGCGGGCAATTATTCCCAGCAGCGGGATAAAGCTCAATGCCGCCAGCACCAAATTGATGACGGACAGAACGGTGGTGCCGTTGCTGTTGACCAGTCCCAGAATGATGCTGACGATGACCAGCGGCACTACCCATCCGGAAGTCCAGAGATACGCGAATGGAAACAGGCCGACGAAATAGCCGACGGCCACGCAGGCTTCGACGATCATCTGGATCACGTTCAGCGGACGCAGGGAGGAAGAGCTTCGGTTCATGCGAACGACTCCTTTCTCTCGCGGCTTGCCCGCGCCCCCGTGAGGCGGCGCGGGTCCGCCGGTGACCTGATTGTATCGGAATCGGCCGCCGGTTTCAAGCGGAATTCGCGGAGAGGAATTTGACCAATTCCTCCGGTCGCATGGCCTTCAGCTGCTTCTCGTACAAATCGAAATACAATCCCTTGCGGCGCAGAAGCTCCTCGTGCGTTCCGCGTTCGACAATCGTCCCCTGATCCATTACCAGAATCTGATCCGCGCGGACGACGGTGGCCAGCCGGTGGGCGATGATGAAGGTAGTCCGGTTTTTCATCAGCACCTCCAGCGCTTCTGTAACCAGGGCTTCCGATTCGGCGTCCAGAGCGGACGTCGCCTCGTCCAGAATCAGAATGCGCGGATCCTTGAGCAGGGCCCGGGCGATGGCAAGCCGCTGCTTCTGGCCGCCGGACAAGCGGACGCCCCTTTCTCCGAGAAGGGTATCATACTGGTCATCCCAGCTCATGATGAAATCGTGGGCGTTCGCCGCCTTCGCCGCGGCAATCACCTGTTCCATTGTGGCATCCTTGCGCCCGTAGACGATATTTTCGTAAACGGTCCCGGAGAACAGGATATTGTCCTGCAGAACCAGGGCGATATTTTGCCGGAGTTCGTTCAGATCGTAATCCTTCAGGTTGACGCCGTCGAGCAAAACCTCTCCCTCGTCCGGATCGTAGAAACGCGGGATGAAGTTGATGAGTGTCGATTTTCCCGCGCCGCTCGGCCCCACCAGGGCAATGACCTGCCCGGGTTTGGCGTGGAAGCTGATGCGATGCAGCGCCTCCCGCCTTTCCTCGACCATCGGCGGCGGATCCATGACCGTCTTGGGAGGCAGCCAGTAAAAGCGCTTGGCCGGCTTGAACCGTTCCACCTTATCCGGATCGGACCCGTGCGCCGTCACCGGCTGAACCGGTCGCTCGGTCACATAGGTAAAGGAAACGTTCCTGAACTCGATGTCGCCCCGGCAGTTCGGAAGCGGAAGCGCGTTCTCCTTGTTCACGATTTCGGGCTCCACATCAAACACTTCGAAGATCCGCTCGATGTTGGCCATCGAGTTCTGGATCGTTACGTTCACTTCGGCGAACCTCTGAATGGGACCGTACAGCTGCGACAGGTAAGCCTGGAACGCGATCAGGCCGCCGACCGTCATTTTGTCGTTCAGCACCAGCATCCCGCCGGCGAACCAGATGATGATTCCGCCGATCGAGCTGAAGGTCTGGCTGAACCGGCCAAGCAGGTTGGAAAGCGTTTGCGCGGTCATTGTATATTGATAGTGATGCTCCGCCTGCCTGTTGAAGCGTTCAATCTCGGTTTTTTCGCGATTGAAGGACTGGACGACGCGCATGGCGGCGATCCTCTCGACCAGAAGGCCCGACATGCGTTCCATCTGGCGATGGGAGGTCCTCCAGGCGAAGCGGATCCGTACGTTCATGTTCGTGAAGGTCAGATAATACAGCGGCAGAAGCCACAGCGACAGCCAGGCCAGACTGATATTCAGACTGAACAGCATGGCTCCGGCGAAAAAAACGAGGAACAGGTCAACCACCAGGTTGATCAGTCCGCCCCCCACCAGGTTTTGGGCGCCGTTCACGTCGTGCAGAATCCGCGAAACGATGCTCCCTACCTGTCTCGTGTCGTAATAACGCTGGGATAAGCGCTGCATATGCTGGTAGAGCTTGCGCCGCATGTCCACCATCATGCGATGGCCCATGCTGGCTGTCACCCAGTTGCGGATAAAGTTGACCAGAATGGAGAACAGATTCAGGAACGCCAGCAACAGCACCACTCTTCCCAGCGTCCAGAAGCCCTCCACCTTCTTCAGCACCTGGTCGATCATGATTTTCGTCATCATCGGCGTAATCAGCGGGACGACGAATTGTAGGATGCCTAAGAAAATAATCAGCAAAATCCATCCCGTGTACGGCTTGACGAAATCCAGGTACCTGCTTACCAACTTTCTCCGGTTATCCGACCCTGATGTACTGCCCAAATAGTTTCCCCCCCAAGAGGTTATTTTTTCCTTTAAAAGGATAATCCCTGCCCCCCTTAAAGTCAAAGACCTCCAATATAGAAAAATGCGGCTTCCGGTCAGAGAAACCCCTGTTTGAAAACCCCCATAACCGCATTTTGAGCTTTCTTAAGCGTTTCCTCGCGATTTGGGTTGTTCCTGAAAAGGGATCCAAAAACCGGTGAACGCCCCCATGCATATTCTGGCATCAGGGGGGCCGGTTGATTCCGAAAAATGCGGCTTGGCCGAAGGGGGGGATGTTCCATGTTCCGCATTCGCCGCGCCATTTTTCTCACTGCCATGTGCCACCAGGCATACCGGCTATTGGAGAACGGGAGGGTGGTGCTCCCGGCCGGGTATCACCTCGTTTGCCCGCTTTCGGCCCGGCCGCCGGGGGGCCGGGAGGAGCCATACGGGTTTCTGGCCGAATCCCGGCACGATACCGTCATCGCCTTCCGCGGGACCAAGCTTTCCAAATCGTTCTTCGATCTGGCCGCAAGCCTCGGCATCGCCCAGACGCCCTTTCCCTTCGTTCCCAGTGCGGGCCAGACGCACAGCGGGTTTACGGAGCTTTACCGGCCCATGCGCAAACAGCTTTTCCGCCATTTGGGGGCGGCCGCCCGGCGAAAGCGGCTGTGGATTACCGGCCACAGCCTCGGAGGGGCGCTTGCCGTCTATGCCGCCCTGGACCTCGCCGCGAACACCGGATTCCGGCGGCCGGCGGTGTATACGCTGGGATCCCCGCGGGCGGGCAGCCCCGGGTTTGCCGAAGCGTTCAACCGGCGGGTGCCGGTCAGCTTCCGCCTGGCCAATATCCATGACCCGGTTCCCTCCCAGCCGTTGAAGCGATACCGCCTTTTCTGGAACCGGGAACCGTGGAAATACCGCCATGTACGGACATTGAAGGAGCTTCGCTTCACCACGGGCAGCTGGCTCCGGAATCACGACCATATCCATTACTACATGGCCTTGGCCCGCTTGGATCCGGTTTACGCACAGGCCCTGGCAGAGCGTGCGCCGGGGTTCGCTCCCCGGACCGCAGCGCTTCCGCGCGGCGGATCCGCTGAATGAACCCGCGCCGCCGGCAATCGGCGGCGCGGAGCGGCCGCCGTCCGGCCCGGAGATGCGCGGATTCCGGAGAGCTTCTTTGGACGCGATCCGCTGACCGTCTTGGGTCCTTCGGCGGTACCTAGGCCCGGATTTCGCGGAAAACAGTCGGCAATCCCTCTACCGAGACGCTGGCAACGGACACCCCGCCTTGCGGATCGATATAGATTCCCGCTCGGCCGTTCGTCAATTGGACAAGCCGCGAACCGTGAACCGTGCCCAGATTGTCGATCAGCCTGCCGTCGCCGGCCAGGCCGAAACGCACGAAGCGGGCCGCATCCGGACAAGGAACGCCGTGCCTGTCAAACACTTCGGCCTGCAGGAATACCCGCCCGTCCTTCTGCGGATCCACCGACAGCCGCACTTGCGCCGGTTCTTCCCAGGCTTGCGTCAGGTAAACGAACGAAGTTTCATCCGCCACGGCCGCATCGCCTTTCCTTGCCTCCACGCGCAAACGGTTTTCGCCCGGCTGCAGCTCCACTTCCCAGCGCAGGCCGGCGCAAGGGAAGTCCTGGGAATTGCGCCGTTTTCCTCCCTGGCTTCGTCCGTTGACGAACAATTCCGCCTCCTCGCAATTGGAATAAACCTTGATCAGTTTCCGTTCCCCGGGTTTGCCCCAACGGTATTTCTGCGAATGGGCGTACAGGCGGACCATCGGCTCCTCGCTCCAGTACGACTGGAAGACGTAGAAGGCCTCTTTTTTCGTCAGATCGCGCTCGACAATCCCTTTCAGATTCATATAGGGAACAGGGGAATCGGGACGTACCGGGGTGGAAAAGTCCTTGAACGGCCACTGCGCCGCCCCGGTCAGCCAGTCCATGTTCTCCTGGCACTTCAAATACCAGTCGGCCATTTCGCAGAAATACGTTTCCGACCAATCCCCCAACACCGAGACGCGCGGCGCTCCCCCGGTCATCAGGTAATCCCCGTCCCGCTCGTCCGCGCCCTGGCCGGTCCGGATCACCCGGAATCCGGTATACGGCTCCTCCATGTGGCGTCCGGCCACATTGTCCGCCCCCCACTCCACATGAAGGAAGCGGTCCACGCTCTCGAAACCTTCGCGGGTGTATTTTTCATACTCGGTATAAATTCCGCGGTACCATCCGGCCCAGATGGACGGCGAGTAAACGTCGACAAGGTCCTTGCAAAACTCGCAGCGGCGGATCGCCGTCAGGCGCGAAGGATCCAGGCGATGGGACAGCTCATGCAGTTCCTTCATGAATGAGCGGATGGCCTCTTTATCGAAATAATCAAAATCGGCTTCCCAATCGTTCTCGTTTCCGAGCCCCCACAGCACGACGGACGGATGATTGTAATGCTGATCGATCATGGCCGTCAGCATATCGCGGCATTGCTGTTTGTAGGATTCGCCGCCCAGGCCGCCGCGGCACCAGGGGATCTCTTCCCATACGAGAATGCCGAGCTCGTCGCACAGATCCAGAATAATGCGGGACTGCTGGTAATGGCCAAGACGGATAAAGTTCGCGCCCATCTCCTTGATCATGCGCATCTCGCGCACCATCATCTCTTCGGTCAGCGCCGAACCGACGCCTGCGTAAT
>Ga0310827_100829_pt1 | contig 19635 bp, 15 predicted proteins | sample WT_ome_2_FD_201309 | JGI IMG/M metagenome (GOLD analysis project Ga0310827, IMG submission 201309) | Sorghum-adapted microbial communities enriched on wild type (WT) sorghum from Joint BioEnergy Institute, Emeryville, California, United... ... | reverse complement strand
CGATGGAAGCCTGCCGGAACAACGGGTTTCACGTGTATTGGGACGGAATGTACACGCTGATCCATATTCTGCAGCTGATGTCCGAGAAAGGGCTCAGTCTCGCCCAGCTGATCGACACGATACCGGTCTTTGCCCTTCTGAAGGAACAGGTGGAGTGCCCCTGGACGGAAAAGGGGAAGGTGATGCGGTATCTGATGGAAGAAACCAAGGGCAAGCAGGTGGAACTGATCGACGGCATCAAAATTTACGAGGAGGAAGGCTGGACCCTGATTCTGCCGGACAGCGACGAGCCGATCTTCCAGGTGTTCGCGAACGCCGAGAGCCATCAGGTTGCCAAAATGCTTGCAACCACGTATGCCCGGAAGATCGCCGATTACCGGGGCGGGGTCACTGTGTAGGAAAAGCGGAGAAAACGATCGAGGCAATGAGGATGAAGGGCCGCCCGCAGGCGGCCTTCCCTGTGCAAAGGAATCAATGCTCGATCAAGGCGTCCAGCGGCACGCTCCGCTCCTGTTCCGGATGATCCAGCGGATAGATCCGGGCCGTTCCGTTCCGTCCGTCGACGTGCTGGATATAGACCGGCACACCGTCACAGGTTACGTTGGCCATCACCGGGGAAGCGGCAATTTCCCGGGCTCTTTGCTCGTTCATGGTATACACCTCCCAAGAGCCGTTCCCGACTGAACGGAAGCGGCGGAATTTTCTAGTACGATTTCCCGAAACCGGGGGGAATATTCATCCCCGCGAACAAAACACGCAAGAAAAGGTTTGCGGCTTCGATTGGCGGGCGCCGGCCGGGATCGGGGCGCGGTTCTTCCGGCTTTCCCCGCTACCGCTGCGAATACGGTCCTTGAAACGCCGCCCGAATCATGGGATTCTGAGGGATGAAACAGAAGTCTCGATTCTTGGGAAATCAGGTGCCGACATGACAGGAGACAATAAGTTTGTTGCTTTCCTCGGTCTCTCCATGAGCAGGGAGACCTGGGACAATTTTCGCTGGGACTTTCTGGCGTCCGTCCTTTTCAGCTTCTTTAATGTGGTGTTCAATCAATTCTATGTTCCCATTGCCATTCGCCACGGGGCAACCGACTTCCAGGTCGGTCTGCTGTCGGCGGCGCCGGCCGTCGGCTTGCTGTTTTCTCCCATATGGGCCAGCCTCATGGAGAACGGCAGTCCGAAGCCTTACGTAGTCTACCCGAACCTGGCGGCCAGGGCGCTGATTCTGCTGCCGGCTTTTTTCGCCGCGCCCTGGGTGTTTGTCGCCGCGGCCTTCGTATTTCAAATGCTGATGGGGATTCAGGCCCCGGCCTACGCCGGGCTGATGACCCGCGTCTATCCGCCGGCCCTGCGCGGACGGCTGATGGGCAATGTCCGGGTAGCCATGGGAAGTTTGATGATCCCCCTGGTGTATCTGATCGGGCAATGGATCGACCATTCCGGAAGCCGCTGGCCGCTTGCGCTCGGCTCGGTTACCGGAATCTTGTCCATCCTCCTGTTCAGCCGCGTGAAGGAGACGCTGGCCCCTGCCGCCGCAGAACAGCGCGGACGCGGGCGGACCACGCTGGCCGACCAGTTCCGGTTCGTCCGGAGGAGCCGGGGACTGATCATATTCCTGGCCGGCACGACCCTTGCCGGCTTCGGCAATATGGTGGCCAGCCCGCTCTACGCCATTATCCAGGTGGACCGGCTGGGCCTGAGCAACGTGGAGATCGGCTATGTGCGAATGGCTTACTTTGCCTGTCTGCTGGCGGCCTACCTGGCGGCGGGCTGGGCGATTGATAGATACCCTCCCCAGGCCGCCATGTGCTTCGGTTTTGCCGCTTTCGCCATCGCACCGCTGTTGTACGGCCTGATCGGCACCTTCCCGGCGGTTATTGTTGCCGGCGGGGTGCAGGGAATCGGGGATGCCGTCTGGGACATCGGCTGCATGGCCTGCGTCTTCCGCATCGCTCCCGGACGCGAATCGATGGTTTTCGGCATTCACCTCATGCTGTTCGGCATTCGCGGAACTATCGGCCCCCTGCTCAGTACGGCATTCCTGCATTCCGTGCCGGTTCCGCTGCTCCTGGGCGGGGCATCGCTGTTCTGCTGGCTAGGGTTTCTGCTGTTCCTGTTCGACAAATCGGGAGTGCCGCGGTCCGGGCAGCCTGTGGCGTCGCATTCGGCCTAATCCCGCTTCGGTCTGAATCCCCCTTTAGGACAATCGCCGCATTCAGGACGCCGCAACCGGACGGGCCCGGATCGCGGGCCGGCGCCGCCGCGCTCCGCGGCGGCTATAAGTTTTTTTTTCGGATATAATGTAAGGGATACGTCAAACAATCAAGGTGTGGTTTATGGGAATCATTATTGTGGAAGTATGTACAGACAACTTTCTGGGCTCGCTGGATCTGGAGCAGCTGGAAGCGGATTATCCGGAAGTGGCCGTGATAAGGACCCAGTGCCTTGGCCATTGCGCCTTGTGCCGGGCCCGGCCGTATGCGATGGTCAACGACAAGCGGATTTATGCCGGGACGGCGGAAGAATGCCTGCGGCTCGTCAGGGAAGCGATTGAGGAGGAGCTCGCGGTATTTTACGGCGCTAATGAATAACAGGGCGAATGGTTCAGCGGGTGAAAGAAGGCTGGAAAATCGCAAGGTCCCGGATTTTGACGGGCAAATTCACGGCCCGGCCGCTTCTTCCGATGCGTAAAGAGGCCGGGAAACCCGGGAATCTGTCCGGAGCCGGCAATATTTTTTTGCCAACTTAGTTTAATCAATATACAAAGATCGATTTCAGTGGTAGGATAAAGAGAGATTGACAGGAAAGATCCATTAATCGGGAGGGACATGGAAATGAGCTATTTCGGCAACATCGGCAAAATCAGATACGAGGGCAGAGAATCGGATAACCCGCTCGCTTTCAAATTTTACAATCCGGATGAAGTTATCCTGGGCAAGACGATGCGCGAGCATCTGCGTTTCGCCGTCGCTTACTGGCATTCCTTCACGGGAGAAGGCAACGACCCGTTCGGGGTGGGAACGAACATCCGCGGCTGGAACCAATATACCGGCATGGATTTGGCCAAGGCCCGGGTGGACGCCTGCTTCGAACTGCTGGATCTCCTCGATGTCGACTATTTCTGCTTCCACGACCGCGATATCGCACCCGAAGGGGAGACGCTCCAGGAAACCAACCGCAACCTGGATGCCATTGTTGCGCGGATCGGGGAGCAAATGAAGGCTACCGGGAAAAAGCTGTTGTGGAACACGGCCAACATGTTCACGAACCCGCGCTTCGTCCACGGCGCCGCGACAACCTGCAACGCTGACGTGTTCGCGTATGCCGCGGCCCAGGTAAAGAAGGCGCTGGAGCACGGCAAGGAGCTCGGGGCGGAAAACTACGTGTTCTGGGGCGGACGCGAAGGCTACGAGACGCTGCTGAACACGGATATGAAGCTGGAGCTGGACAACCTGGCCCGCTTCATGCACATGGCCGTCGATTACGCCAGGGAAATCGGCTTCGATGCCCAGTTTCTGATTGAGCCGAAGCCGAAGGAGCCGACGAAGCACCAGTACGATTTCGACGCGGCCACGGCGCTGGCATTCCTGCACAACTACGGTCTGAAGCCGCACTTCAAGCTGAACATCGAGGCCAACCACGCCACGCTCGCCGGGCATACCTTCGAACACGAACTGCGGGTGGCGCGGATCAACGGCGTGCTGGGCTCGATTGACGCGAACCAGGGCGATATGCTGCTCGGATGGGATACCGACGAATTCCCGACCGATCTTTACTCCACCACGCTGGCGATGTACGAAATTCTTCAGAACGAGGGCGGCATCGGCCGCGGCGGCGTGAACTTCGACGCCAAAGTGCGACGCGCTTCCTTCGAGCCGATCGATCTCGTCTACGCCCATATTGCCGGAATGGACTCTTTCGCCCGCGGATTGAAGGTCGCCGCCAGACTGATCGAGGACCGGGCGCTTGAATCATTCGTAGAAAAGCGGTATGCATCGTTCCAGAGCGGAATCGGCGCGGAAATCGTATCGGGCAAGGCAAACTTCCACACACTGGAAGCCTACGCGCTGCAAAACAAGCCGATTGTGAACGAGTCCGGCCGTCTTGAGCTGATCAAATCCGTGCTCAACCGCTATTTGCTTAATGCCTGATCCGGAGAAAGCCTTCATCCCGGGACTCCTGCGAATGTTTTCAGGCCCGTTCGCAGAGCCGGCGCCGGAGTGCGCCCCTCTGCGAACCGGGCCTTTTTGCGCCGGCCGAAATGAGGGGCCGCTGGATCATCCGTCGTGAACCGCACCCCGAAAGGGCCGGAAGACAAGCCTTTTGAACATTTTTTGCCTGGTTTTTTCGCCGGTGGGGCCGGGATTTAGGCACACGTCCTTGGAGGGTCGACATAGATTGTAACGTACCTGCCAAACTGAGGAGATGGTTTCATGCCTTCGATCGTTGGTGCCTTCAAGATCGTTGCCAATAACGGTGCTGTCAACAATGGAGATTCCGTGTTCATTTCCCCCAATTCCTCCACCAAAGAATACAATGGCTCGGGGTCCGTCATTACCGGGGATTTGGCGATGTCGAACACCTTGTTCAGCATAACCAATGTCAACGATCCGGATGTCGTTGACGATTCCGTCAATAAAGCGGGGACGGTCAGCTGATCCTCCGGCCCGCCGCTTGCCGCGCGACCGGCGTCCGCCGTACGGTTGGCAAGTGCCGTCAGGACGCCGGCGTCCGCCGCACGACTGACAAGTGCCGCCGGGCCGCCGGCGTCCGCCCCACGTCAAGCGTGCGGCAAGCGGCCGCCTCTCGAGATTCGCGACGTGCGGCGCCGCGCCTGCGGTGTACAGCTTCGTTTTGCGGGCTCTCCCGCCCGGCCGGCGGCCCGCCTTGAATGCGCATCCAGCTTTCTATTCCGGGAACTTGTACAGGATGAGGCTTTGGCGGATGGAGCGCGGGTTTTCGTCCATAAGCCGGCAGAAAGTCCGGACATCCGGTCCGGCCGGGGAAGGGGGGCATTAATCAGCCGCCTTTTTTGTTTTCGGGCCGGGCCTATACAGGATGTATTTGTTTCTGCCCGCGGCTTTTGCTTCATACAGGGCAATATCCGCGCACTGCAGCAATTCTTCCGCATGGCCGCCATGTTCGGGGAACAGGCTGACCCCAATGCTGACAGAGACCGCCAGCTCCCTCCCCTGAATGTGCAGGGGAAGCGCGCACCGCTCCAGTAGCTTCCGGCAGCAGATGACGGCCTCTTCTTCCGAGCGGTCCGGCAAATAAAGCAGGAACTCGTCACCGCCGAGCCGCGCCAGAAGCCCGTCCGCACCGGCGAAACCCTGAAGCATGCCGGTAAAGCCCTTCAGCAGTTCGTCCCCGAACAGATGCCCGAATCCGTCGTTGATCGCCTTGAAATGATCCAGATCCATCAAGAGCAGCGCCCCCCTGTCCGTTTGCCGGGCGGACAGGCATTCCTCCAGCCGCTCCAGGAAAAACCTGCGGTTCAGTACCCCGGTCAAAGGATCGTGATAGGCGAGGTAACGGATCTGCTCCTCCGCTTTCTTCCTGTCCGTGATATCGGTGCGTATGGAAATATACTGGTAAGGGACATTCCGGTCATCCTTGAACGGAACGATCGTGGTATCAGTCCAGAAAAGCGTACCATTCCTGGCGCGCCCGACAATTTCTCCCCTCCAGATGTCGCCGCGGCGGATCGTCCGCCACATGTCGGCGAAGAACAGCGGATCGTGGCAGCCGCTGTTGATCAGCCGGTGGCTCCGGCCCATCCATTCTTCGCGGCTGTACCCGGTAATACCACAAAATTTATCGTTAATGTAAGTAATCCGGCCATCCGCATCGGTAATGGAGACGAGACAGGATTCATCCAGGGCGTACCGGAGATCCTCCAGCCGGTTTATGGCCGTCTTCAGCCGGGACTGGGTCCGCCTGATTTCGGAAATGTCCTGCGAGGTTCCATAGAGGAAGTCCGGATTTCCGGTCCCCCTCTGGTAGGCGATCAGGACATCGCGGACGGATCCGTCCTTGTGCAGAAGACGGCATTCCACGCGGCCGGCACGGGGCCCGTCCGGCTTCCCGGAAGCCTCGAGATATTTTTGCAGGACGCCCGGCCCATCCTCGTGAACAATATACCGGTAGACAAAATGAATCAACGGAAGCCGGTTTTCCACCTCGCCTTTTCGATACCCCATCATTTCCAGAAGTTCGTCGCCCAGATCCAGCATCTGCGTAGGCAGATGCAGAGTCCACGGCCCCAGCCCGGCCATTTTGACGGCGTTCGACAGAAGCATGTCCTTGGCATACAACTGCTCCTGGTACTCCTTTCGCTCGCGGATCTCCTGTTCAATCCGCCGCTGCTGGTTCCGCAGGGTCGAGATGAACCAGCCTCCGCCGGCGCCGAGAGCGAAATAGAGCAGAATTCCGGTGACAATGGCTCCTTCGTCCAGGTCCAGCCTCAGAAAATAGACAAGCAGGACGAATACGGAAGCATAGACGGAAGCCGCTATGCCGCCCCGCAGTTCCCACAGGGCGATACAACCGCAAATCAGCAGAAAGCCGAACAGACCGACCAGCCCCTTGGGCACGGTTCCGAACAGCAGAACGAGGGGGTAGAGCAGACCGTAAATCAGGGTAAGCCGTTTCAGGTATAAAATCGTCCAACACCCGCTTTCGATAAACGGATCAGCAAAATCATTTCTTCCGCTTAATTCGACAAGTTCCGGACATTTCCTGTAGGTATAACGACCGATTGATTTCCGCCCCGGCAGCTCCTGAGTTGAAACGGCTGTCCGCCGGTTCCTGTCCGGGGGGGCTTGTCCGGCGGACGCAATCCCTGTACTCTGAATGGAGAAACGCAGGTGCAAGGCGGGCGCAGGTCCCGCCGGCCTGCGGCTGCGGGAGGGATGCGCCATAATTTCCTCTGAAGAATGGATACTGCCCGATTTGCTGCTGGCCGGCGATTTTATCATGAAGGCCGGGTGGGTGCTTAAACCAAGGGCGCTCAAACAGTACGAGGTAATCTATTTTCCGGCGGGCAGCGGAACGGAATACGAAATCGGCGGGTGTTCCTACCGGCTGAACGAGCCGTGCTACGTCATTACCCGTCCCGGTATTGTCCATACGTGCCGGTTCGACCCGGAAGCGCCCACGCGCCATTTGTTCGTCAGGTTTGCCTGGAAAGAAGGAATCGACGGCGGCGCGTTGTTCCCCTTTTTGTCCCGCGGCGGCCCGGACCGGATTCCCGCCGACCAGGCGCCGGCCATCCCTCTGCTATTGCAGAGGCTGCTCGAGCTGAATGCGGGTGATGGCTGGAACCGCGGGCCGCGCAGCCGCATGCTGTTCTGCGCCATTCTGGGCGAGCTGGAGGAGCGGGTCCGTTCCCTGGATAAAGCGCAGGCGGGCCGGGAAATTCCCGGGCCCCTTGTGCGCGCGCGGGAATACCTGCTGCGGAATTTGTCCCGCTCCTCGCTCACGGTGGTGGAGATTGCGGAGTCCGTCGGCTGGTCGCATGAGCACTTTTCCCGCCAGTATGCGCGGTATTTCGGCATATCCCCGCGGGCGGCCATACTAAGGGAACGAATTGAACTGGCCTGTCAGCTGATTCTCCAGGAGAACTGGACGATGAAAGAGATCGCCTACCGGGCCGGGTTCGAAGACGAGCATTATTTTTCCCGTTGTTTCCGCGCCGCCAAAGGCATTTCTCCGACACGCTTCCGCCAGAAATTCGCCCATCCGCGCTACCTGTCCCTGGCCCAGTCCCGGGAGATCGTAACCCCGTATCCGGTCAACCGGTATTTTCATTTTGAGTGACGCGGCCGAAGATCAAATACATCCATGAAAAACACGGCTGACTGCATAGTATTCGGCTGCGGTTTCCGAAATAATAAACGGTGATCAACTATTCATTACGGAGGGGCAACTCGATGAAAAAAGCGTGGACATGGATGGCTTCCCTTGCGCTGCTTGGGGTTCTGACAGCTGGCTGCGGCGGTGCGGGGACAGCTTCGCAAGCGAATGAAAGCGATGCCAAAGGGGGTGAAGCGGCGAAGGAAGCGAAGCAGGAACCGGTGACCGTCACGTTCGGGATACGGCCAAGCTATATGACCCAGACCGAAGTGCAGCGCTACGTCATTGATCCGGTACAGAAAAAGTATCCGTATATTACCGTTCAGGTGGTCTGGCTCGACGACAAAACCAATTCCTTCGAGAATCTGATCGCGAGGGGGGAACTGCCGGACATCAATGTCACCAACTCCCTGACGATTCAGGGAACCAAGCGGATCGGCCTGCAGCGCGACATGACGGAGATCTTCAAGAAAAACAACTTCGATCTCGGCCGATTCACTCCGGAAACGCTCGATACGGTCAAGGCCAACAACCAGACCGATTACCTCGTGGGCCTGCCCTACTACGTACAGTTTAACGCACTGTACTACAACAAGGATATCTTCGACAAATTCGGCGTCGCCTACCCGAAGGACGGCCTGACCTGGTCCGAGGTGACGGAACTGGCCAGAAAACTGACGCGGAAGGAAGACGATGTCCAATACCGCGGACTCGAACCGGACTCCGTCTACCGCCCGGCTTCCCAGCTTTCGCTGCCGCTGATCGACCCCAAGACCTACAAATCAATCGTGAACACGGACGACTGGAAAAGGGTCCTGCAGATGGTGAAGGACATCTATTCCATTCCCGGCAACGGCAAGGTGCAGCCGTTCAGCTCGGGCGTCAATTCCTTCGTCAAGGACCGGAACATCGCCATGCTCGCCGGGCTCAACGATTTGGGGCCGCTGAACGACGTGAAGGACGTCTGGAGCAACTGGGATCTTGCCGAATATCCGACCTTCCCGGAACGGCCGGGCATCGGAACACAGGCGGACATGCACATCATGCTGCTGTCCCCAGGCACGACCCATGAAGACGCGGCCTTCAAGGTTATGAGTACGGTCGTCTCCGACGAAGTGCAGCTGGATATGGCCCATCTGGGAAAAGGCTCCGTGCTGAAGGACAAGAAGTTCCAGGACGAATTCGGCAAAGAATTGGACGTGCTCAAGGGCAAAAACATCCAGGCCGTATTCAAGACGAAGCCGGCGCCCGCCTTCCCGCCGACCGAGTTTGCCGAGAAAGCCTTTAACGACATTACCAATTTGATGAAGACGATCGTTAAGGACAATCTCGACGTCAACACCGCCATGCGGACTTATAACGAAAACATGGACAAATATATCGCGGAGAATCGGCAGCAGTAGCCCGCCTTCTCCCGGACGGCCTTCCGCAGCCGCGGAAGGCCTGTTTTTATGGAAAGAAGGGAAGGAGTATAATAACAGGAAAAACCGGAACGGCTCCGCCCGCTCCATCCGGAGGAGGGCGGGCCGGCAGGGAAGGAAGAGAGCTTATGCTGAAGCTGGGAATACTGGACCAATCGCCGATCGCCGCCGGCGAAACGCCCGTGGAGGCGATGCGCAACACGATCGAGCTGGCCAAGGCGGCCGACCGCTGGGGCTACTCGCGCTACTGGGTATCCGAGCACCATGACACCGCCGGCCTTGCCGGATCGTCCCCCGAAGTGCTCATTCCGGCGATTGCCGCACAGACCGCGCGGATCCGGGTGGGATCGGGCGGGGTGCTGCTGCCGCATTACAGCCCCTATAAAGTCGCGGAGAATTTCCGCGTGCTGGAGGCGCTGTATCCGGGACGCATCGACCTTGGCATCGGCCGGGCGCCGGGCGGCATGCCGGCGGCCAGCCGGGCGCTGCGCTATGGCAGGCTGCCGGATCCCGGGGACAACTTCCCCGAAGTGCTGCGTGATTTGGCCGGCTTCCTGCGCGACGACCTGCCCGGGGATCACCCGTTCGCCGCGCTTGCGGCGACGCCGCAGGTGGCAACCGTGCCGGACATCTGGCTGCTCGGCTCGAGCGACTACAGCGGCTTCCGGGCTTCCGAGCTCGGGGCGGGCTTCTCGTTCGCGCATTTCATCAACGGCGACGGAGGCCAGGAAGTGGTCCGCCGCTACCGGAAGGAATTCCGGCCCGGTCCGCTCGGCGGCAGGCCGCGGGTCAACGTCTGCGTCATCGTCATCTGCGCAGACAGCGACGAGGAAGCGGAACGGCTGGCGAAGCCGCTCGACCTGCGCTACCTGCTCTTCGAGAAGGGGGAGGCCCGGCGCCCCGTGCCGACGCTGGAAGAGGCCGACCGCTATCCGTATTCGGAAACCGACCGGCTGCGCATTCAACGGAACCGCCGGCGCATGATTGTGGGCGGGCCGGAACGGGTCAAGCGCGGGCTGGAGACATTCGCCGAAAGCTATGGCACGGACGAGGTGCTCGTCATGACGATGACCCCGGACTTTGCCTCGCGGCTGGCCTCTTACCGGAAGCTCGCCGAATTGTTTCTCCGGCAGCCGGCCGGCTGAAACCCGCGGCGGCGTGCGCGGCGACGCCGCGGCCGGGAACAGCCCTCCATTTGGGAACGGTGCGGCTGTCCGCCCGCCTGATGATTGCCGCACGCAACTCCCGGTTGGCGGTTTGCCGCCCGGCGGCGGCCGGATGTCACGATGCGGCAAAAAAAGTTACCTTTCGACACAATGCTGTCCCGTATCCCCATTCTCTTGTCGAAAACTATGGATTATGATGAAATTGGTATGCGCTTACACATCACGAGGAGGGGTTCATCTTGTTTCAGACAAAGAAAATGACGGCGGGAGCGCTTGTCTCCCTGATGCTGCTGGCCGCCGGCTGCGGTGGCCAGTCGGGAGCTTCGGAAGGGGACGGCAAAGCCGCGGCGGATACGGGAACCAAGGTAACGGACAAGCCGGTGGAGCTGGTCTTCTACTCGCTGCCCCGGGACAGCGAGGATTCGTTCAATCAGCGCTTCGGCAATGACCTGAAAAAGAAATTTCCGAATCTGACGATCAAATACGTCGAGCGGATAGCCGGGCAGACGGACCTGGACCAGTACGTCCCGACCGGACAGCAAATCGACATCATCTGGGGCTCCATCGGCCAATGGCCCTCCATACTCGGGTACCAGCTGCAGACCGATATGACGGACCTGATCAAGAAGGCCAATATCGATCTCAGCCAATTTGAGCCGAGCCTGATCGAGGCGATGAAACAGCTGTCCGGCGGCAAAATTTACGGGCTTCCGATCCAGAACAGCACCAAGGCCATCTATTACAACAAGGACATTTTTGACAAATTCGGCGTCAGCTATCCGAAAGACGGCATGACCTGGAGCGAATTGTACGAGCTGGCGAAAAAGCTGAACCGCGACAGCGGCGACAATATCTATACCGGATTTTCCCCCAGCGAAAACCATATGGTGCTGATGAACGAATTCGGGCTGGGGTTGATTGATCCGAAGACGGGGAAATCGACTTACGGGGATCCAAAGTGGAAGACGATTATTGAGAACGAGTTCCTGCAGTTTGCCAAGGAGCCGAATTACCTGGCCGTATCGGACAAATTCCGCAAGGGCGGCATCCCCAATCTGAACACATTCATGAAGGATCAGGCTCTGGCCATGTACCCGGAGACGCAGCTCCTGCCGCTCGTCCTGCCGGACGAGATGTCGAAGCTGAACTGGGACGTTGTGGCGATGCCGACGTATGAAGAGCAGAAAGGGGTAGGGTATCAGTCGTACCCGGACTACATGAGCATTACGAGCATGTGCAAGGAGAAGGACATGGCCATGGAGGTCATCAAGTACATTACGTCCAGGGAATTCCAGACGAAGCTGTCCAAATCCGGCAATATGACTTCGCTCAAGGATCCGGAAATCCAGAAAGTGATGGGCCAGGAGAGCAAGTTCAAGGACAAAAATTACGGGGCTTTCTTCTACAACAAATTTGCGCCGATCGGCCCCAAGTCCGAACTGGACAGCAAAGTATCCGTTCTGGGCGATCTGACCGGCAAGCTGATGGGAATCGCCCGCGGCAATACGGACATCAATACGGCGCTGCGCGAAGCCCAGGAGAGCGCCGACAAGAAAATCGAAGAGGCCAAGCGATAAGGGCATCGGCCCCCGGGCGGCCGGTCTGCAGGAGGCCGCCGGCCGCCGGATCCCGGCCCGAATGAAACCGCGGGGCTCGTCCTCCGCGGCTTTTTGCGCTATCTCTTCCAGCTGCGGTATTCGCTCGGGGAAGCCCCGGTCGCCTGCTTGAAGAGACGGGAGAAATGGGCCCGTTCCATGCCGACCTCCTCGGCGATTTCGCTCAGGCTTTTGTCGGTGGAGATCATCAGCTGCTTCGCCTTTTCCATTTTGATCCGGTTGATGTACTGGTGGGGAGAGGTGTTCAGGGAAGATTTGAACAGGCGGAAGAAGTATTTCGGGCTGTAATTGAACGTTTTGGCGATCTGGTTCACCGTCAGATTATCGGAAAGATGCTGCTCGATATACTGCAAAATTTCGCTGAGCCGGTGATTCGCCGAGGAAGGGGCGCGGCGGATGCGGCCGGCGGACTCCTCCAGGGTCAGAAGCAGGAGCTCGTACATGAGCGCTTTGGTTCTCAGGGTGGAGAAGGGCGCGGAATGATGGAACGATTCGTTCAGCTCGCGGAAGACCCGTTCAAAGCGGGAAGGATCGTCCGGCCGGATGCGGAAGGGGACCTCCAGCAGCTGGAACAGCTGGAATTGCCCGATTTTCGCATGGAAATGGCAGAAATATTTGCGAAACGTATGGTCCGGCGAGTTGGAGTAGGAAATCAGCTCCCCGGCCGGCAGAAGGTAGATCTCGCCCGGCTGCGGGTCGAATTCCTGATCCCGCACTTTGATCCAGCCCTTTCCTTCCTCGATCAGGTACATGCAGCTGTTGGAAGGGATATGGTTGGTATGCCGCCATTGGGGAAGCTCCTTCACGTGCCCCGTCAAAAGGACATGCAGCTGCAGCTCCTCCAGATATCGTTTCAGCCATTCCATGTGCGACCAATCCATGACGATCCTCCTTTGCCCGCTTCTTTTTAAAGATACCATATCTTCACGCAACAAGGTACTTTTGGACACAACGCGGTCCGCTTTGTCCCTTTCCGGGCCGTGCCGATTAGGGTAGCATGTTGGCGGGAGAATCCGGAAGCCTTACGGAAGGGCTTCCGCCGTTGACCGTTACCAAAGGAGAGTGGAATCCGATGAATCAAACAACCAAAATTCCGGTCAAGTGGTTGACGGACGCGCCGAAACGGCCGACCGGCGTGACCTGGGGTGTGCCCTGGGCCAAGGGGGAACTGCAGCGGACCGAATCGCTGGCCCTGCTTCGCGCGGAAGGCGCTTCCCTTCCGATGCAGAGCTGGCCGACCGCGTTCTGGCCGGACGGCAGCGTCAAATGGACGGCGCATGCCGCCGCGGTCCCCGCGGATGAAAGCGGCACCCTGCATATTGTCAAGGGAGAGCCGGCCGTCCCGGACCGGCCGCTGACCGTGAAGGAAGCGGAAGAATATATCGAGGTGGATACCGGCCTCATCGTCTGCCGGGTGAATCGGAAGGGACCGTCGGCCATCCGCGAAATCCTGCGCGGAGAGACCCGCATTTGCTCGGACGGCCGGCTGGTCGGTATCCGCGAAGAGAGAAGCCTGACCTCGGGGAGCCGCATCTTCCGCGAGGAGAAGCTGACAGGCCGCGTAACCGGCGCCGCCATCGAACAGAGCGGTCCGATGCGGGCGGTGATCCGGCTTACCGGCCGTCACCAGGCGGAAGGTTCGGCCCGGGCCTGGCTGCCGTTCACCCTGCGCCTGTATTTTTATGCCAATCAGGATGGCATCCGGGCAGTCCATACGTTTCTGTACGACGGGAATCCGCATAAGGATTTTATCAAGGGGCTCGGGATCGCCTTCCGCGTGCCGATGCGGGGGCCGCTGTACAACCGGCATTTGCGGTTCGCGGGCGATACGGGGTTCTTTGCCGATTCCCCCAAAGGGCTTACGAGCTGGCGGGGAGGCCGCGCGGGTTCGAAATATTTGGACATGTACCGCTCCCAGCAGCGGGGAACCCCGGTTTCGCTGAACCGGGAGGAGGACGGGCCTTTCCTGGAGGTTCTGGATGATGCGGCGGTCTGGGACAGCTTCAAGCTGGTGCAGATCAGCGCCGATTCTTATACCGTCAGCAAGCGGACGAAGGAAGAATGCAGCTGGATCAAAGCGTTGAGCGGAAGGAGAGCGAAAGGGCTGGCCTACGCCGGAAGCGAGGGCGGGGGGCTGGCCGTTGGCGTCCGGCGGTTCTGGGAGAAGCATCCGTCATCGCTGGAGGCGCTTTACCTGTCCGGGGACGAAGCAGTAGTGACCGCGTGGTTCTGGTCGCCGGATGCCGCGGCGATGGATCTCAGGCATTACGATACGGAAACCCATGTCAAATCTTCCTACGAGGGGGCCGAAGAGATGCGCAGCACTCCGTACGGCATCGGCAATACGAGCGAGCTTGGCGTCTGGTGCCTGGATCGCACGCCGGCCCCGGAAGAACTGGCCGTTCTGGCCGATCTGGCCGGTTCGCCTCCGCTCCTGGTATGTGAGCCGCAGCATTACCACCGGACGGGCGCCTTCGGAAGATGGAGCCTTCCCGACCGGAGCACGCCGCTGAAAGAGCGGCTGGAGGGAACACTGGATGCGGTTGTCCGTTTTTACCAGGACGAGGTGGAGCAGCGCGGCTGGTACGGCTTCTGGGACTACGGCGATTTCATGCACAGCTACGACCCGGTAAGGCACACCTGGAAATATGATATCGGCGGGTGCGCCTGGCAGAACACGGAGCTGGCGCCAAACATCTGGCTCTGGTATATGTTCCTGAGGAGCGGACGGGCGGATATCTTCCGGCTGGCGGAGGCGATGACCCGTCATACGAGCGAAGTCGATGTGTACCACATTGGAGAGTATGCCGGTCTCGGATCGCGCCACAATGTGCTGCACTGGGGCTGCGGCTGCAAGGAAGCGCGGATCGGCATGGCCGGACTTCACCGTTTCTACTATTACCTGACGGCAGACGAACGGATCGGCGATATCATGGACGAGGTGAAGGATTCGGACTATACGATTCTGAATCTTGATCCGATGCGCTACTACTATCCGAAGGACGAATTTCCGACCCATGCGCGCAGCGGTCCCGATTGGGCGGCATTCTGCTCGAACTGGATGACCCGCTGGGAACGCTATGAAGACACGGCCTACCGTGACAAGCTGCTGACCGGTCTGGAATGTCTGAAGCGCATGCCTGACCGGCTGCTGACCGGTCCGGTGTTCGGCTACGATCCGAAAACCGGGAAATTGATGTTCATGGGGGATGAGAACTGGGGGCACCATCTGATGATGAGCATGGGAGGGGCCCAGGTCTGGGCGGAGCTGGCCGATTTGCTGGAAGACCCTGAATGGGAAGCGATGCTTGTGGAATTCGGGGAATTTTACAATTTGCCCAAAGAGGAAAAAGAACGCCGCACGGAAGGCAGAATCGGCCGGCTCGACTGGGGGACGCCCCTTTTGTCCACCGCCATGGTCGCCTATTCGGCCGCCAGGAAGAATGACCGGGAACTGGCGAGGCAGGCCTGGCGGTATATCCTGGAGGACTTGAACCATTGGCAGATCCGCATGCCTTTGGAAACGAAGGAAGTGGACCCGCTCGAATACGCCAGGCCGCTCGCGGAAATCCCCTGGATTTCCACCAATACGGCTTCCCAATGGTCGCTTAACCTGATTGTATGTCTGGAGCTGATCGGGGATGCGCTACCGGAGGAAGGAAACCGTTAGAAAGCCGTCAAATACTGCGACCGTTCGACCGGGCCGGTCAATTATTTCCCGGGGAATAGACAAGGCGAAGCAACGTTTCGACACAGAAAAATCCGGTCCGCGATAACCGCGCCGGTTCAATGGCGAGGGCCGCCCCAATGAGGCGAAGACGGACGGCGTTCCTCCGCGGCAGGATGGAATGGGGAGCATCCGACGCCGCGGGGGGAAGCTGTGCGCTTTCTCCCGTTCGGGCAGGCCCTTTGGCATGCTTGGAGATGAACGGGAAAGTCGCTGTATTCAGGAGGATTGCCCGGAGGCTTCCGCGGGGAGGCCGCCGTCATTGGAAAGCGGGCGATTGACAGCGGGAGGGCAGCGGTATACGCTGGAAACGCACGGGTACGGAGATGGAAGCGCCGGAATGCGGCGGTAAACTGCTGAACGGATACAGCTCGCTTCCAGGCAGGAGGAGTGGGAGATATGAAACGAATCATGATTGCCGGCACCGGCAGCGGGACCGGCAAGACGACCGTCACCCTGGGGGTGATGGCCGCTTTGCGCCGCCGGGGGTTGCGGGTGCAGGGATTTAAATGCGGGCCGGATTACATTGATCCGACCTATCATACAGCGGCGACCGGAAGGCCTTCCCGCAATCTGGACAGCTGGATGACATCGCCGGAAGCGGTGCGGGAAATTTTTTGCCGCGCGGCGGCGGATGCCGACATTTCCGTCATTGAGGGGGTCATGGGCCTGTACGACGGCAGGCAGCCGCGATCGGATGAAGGCAGTGCGGCGGAAATCAGCCGGATCCTGGATTGCCCCGTTCTTCTTGTCGTCGACTGCGGTGGCATGGCCCGAAGCGCGGCTGCGGTGGTCAGGGGCTTTCAGATTCTCGATCCGCGCGTCCGGATTGCCGGGGTTATCGCCAACAAGGTCGGAAGCGAGGGGCATTACCGGATCGTCCGGGACGCGGTGCTGCAGGAATGCGGCGTCCCGGTCGTCGGTTATTTGACGAAGGAACCCGGAATGGAAATTCCCGAGCGGCACCTGGGGCTCATCCCCTCGATCGGGCGGGGGGACCTTCAGCCGCTGTTTGATGCGCTGGCCGCTCAGGCGATGTCGGGCATTTCGCTGGACAAGCTGATGGAACTGGCGGATGCGCCCGCACTGCGGGCGGAAGAGCGGCTCTTTGCGCCTGGAGAGCCGCGGCGGGAGGCGGTGATTGCCGTTGCCCGGGATGCCGCGTTCCATTTCTACTATCCCGAAAACCTGGAGCTGCTTGAGGCTTACGGCGCCCGGTGCGTTTTCTTTTCGCCGCTCCGCGGCCAGACGGTTCCGGAGGAAGCGGACGGACTTTATCTCGGGGGCGGCTTTCCCGAGGAATATGCCGCGGAGCTGGCCCGGCAGGAGACGGTGAAGGCGTCGATCCGCGCAAGTGTGGCCGGGGGACTGCCGACGCTGGCGGAATGCGGCGGCTTTATGTATTTGACCGAGGAGATTGAGGATACTTCCGGCTGCCGCCATCCAATGGCCGGAATTATTCCCGGCAGGGTCCGCATGCAAACCCGGCTGGCCGCGCTCGGCTACCGGGAAGTCAGGGGGATGGCGGGCAACTGGCTGCTCGGAGCGGACAGCCGCGCCCGGGGCCACGAGTTCCACTACTCTGTATTCCATACGGACGCCGAACTGCCGCCGGCTTACATGACGAAAGGGCTGCGGGGAGAAAAGGCGGAGGGGGTGCTCCGCGGCAATCTTGTCGCAGGATATACCCATCTGCACTTCGCCTCTGAACCGGCCCTTGTCCAGCGCTGGCTGGATCTGTGCCTCCGGCTGAAAAACAAGCGGGCCGCCCTTACCACCAGGGATAAATCGGCCGGATCTCAAGGCTGACCTTCTTCGGTTTCGAGCGCGCAAGCAGCCCGTACATTAGCCTGCGGCCAAGAGGATTGGCCGTATGCAGCACGATATGCCTCGGGTAGCGCCCTGTTTCCGCCATATAACGGGCGACGGTGAGGCCCGTCGGCTGATCCCAGCCGAGATCGAAATCCAGGGAAAGCGTATCGACTTTCTCCGTTTTCAGCAGGCGGATCGCTTCATCTGCAGTTCGGGCAAGGATGAAGCCCTCCGGCGCCGGACGCAGATCGTCCAGGAAAATATTGATCATGCCTGACCCACCACCCGGGGGGAATCGGGCGGTTCATTCCCGACCCCCGTGATATGTCTTCCGCTACAATGTATGTTCGGCAGGCGGTTCCTGCACCTGGCAGGATTTACAGGGGAGCGAGAACTGGCCGCAGAAACCTTCCGATTTCCTCCGTGAGCGCGGCGAGCCCGATGGTTCGGAAGGCATAGCCGTCGTCGATGGGCAGGACGCGCAGGGAAGGATGGTTCAGGTGATCGGCTGCGATTTGCGGAAGAATCGCCAGCCCCGCGCCGGCCGCGACATACCCCGGGATAAATTCCCCGTAGGCCGCCTCCGCCTTGATGCGGGGAGTCTCGCCAAGGTGCCCGAGCCGTTCCGTTACCCACCTTCGGATCCGGCAGTCCGGCGGATTCACGATGAGCGGCTCGCGGCTCAGCTGTTCGAGCGTGACGGAGCTCTTCCCCGCCAGGGGATGGCCGGCGTAGACCACGGCATAGTATTTCTCCGCGAACAGCGGGACGCTCCAGAACGCGGAGTGGGCCCCGGACAGCTCAAGCACCGCCGCATCGAGCAGCTGTTCCCCGAGCAGAGTATACAGCTTTGGCGAGGTAGGGCGTACGGTCACCTCGGTCTGTACGCCCTTCTGGTCCAGCGCGTGGATCTTCCCGGGCAGGTAGTGCGCCGCAAGGCTCGGCAGGGCCCCGATTTTGAGCCGGGTGAAACCATGCAGATTGGCCAGTTCGCTCCGGATGGCCTGCAGCTCCCGGTAAACGGGCAGCAGCCTTTCGTACAACCGCTTCCCGGCCGGTGTGGGCGCCGCGCCGGAGGGAGTGCGGCGAAGCAGGGAAACCCCGTAATAATCCTCCAGACTGCGCAGCTGCTTGCTCAGGGCCGGGTGCGTTACATTCAGCCTTTCGCTGGCTTTGGCAATGCTCCCCAGCCTCACGGTTTCCAGAAATCCTTCGATAAATGCCAAATTCATGGCGGCCCCCCCTTCTTTTTTCATCATCATCGATGCCGGCTGAACAATCGGGCATGCTTGCGGCTGCAGCGCGAACTTCCCGGACTTCTCTTCCGATTGTAGAGGGCCCCGCATGGAACTGCAACAGGAAACTGCGTCCGGGGCGGGATGGCTGACGGTTTGACAGTCGGGGGCCCGGGTGATACATTTTAGTGAATTGGTAACACGTTCTGGAAGCCGCATTTTTCTCCAAACCGAAAAGACAGGGAGTATGATTATGGTTGTTCATGAGGTCATCATTATCGGAGGAGGCCCCTGCGGCCTCGCTGCCGCGATCGCCCTGCAGGAGCAGGGGATTGATTACGTCATTCTGGAGAAGGGAACCATTGTCAATTCCATCACGTTATGCCCGCATACCTTTCGGTTCTACAGTACATCGGACCGGTTGGAAATCGGAGGAATTCCCTTTCTCACGGAGGAGTTCCGTCCCGGCAGGCATGAACTGTTAACCTATTACCGTTCGGTAGCCGCCCGCAGGAATTTGCGGATCAAATGCCATCACAAGGTCATCAGGATCTCCAGAGAACCGGATCATTTTATGCTGGAGACGGAGGATTCCCAAAAGCGGCTTGCGGCATGGAAAGCGCGTGCGCTGATCATTGCGACAGGGAACGTGGATCATCCGAGACGCCTGGGTGTGAAAGGGGAAGAGAGCGGGAAGGTGATCCCTTACTATCGGGAAGGGCACTTTTTCTTCGGACAGCGGGTGATGGTAATCGGAGGCAAAAATTCGGCCATTGAGACGACTATTGATTTGTATCGGCATGG
>Ga0310827_100828_pt1 | contig 19671 bp, 15 predicted proteins | sample WT_ome_2_FD_201309 | JGI IMG/M metagenome (GOLD analysis project Ga0310827, IMG submission 201309) | Sorghum-adapted microbial communities enriched on wild type (WT) sorghum from Joint BioEnergy Institute, Emeryville, California, United... ... | reverse complement strand
ATGCTTCTCGATTTTCTAATTGGTAACCTTTTCCTTTTACCGGTTCTTGGGCTAAACAGGCAATGTAAAACGGCAATGCTAATTTTACCGATTGTCTCTTCGTTAACGAGTACCAAATAGACACACCTTCCCGGTCAAGGTCGCCAAAATAAAAAAACTCATGATTGGCTTCGACCGGATATTGAGCGGGAAATTGTTCAATGCTTTTAATAATTACTTTGCCGCTACCATAAATTAAGGTTGAAAATTCGGTATCCACGAGGGCCGGCAACAATCCTTGATACGTCGTTTTATTTTCAACAATAAGATGGAATTGGTTCTCTCTATGAATTTGTCCCGGATTAACCGCAAACATTAACGGTTCTGAAACCGGAATAATTTGTAACCGTTCATAAAGACCAATCCGTTCTAAAACTTCTTTTCCTCCCTTTTCGACAATCCATTTTTCATCATGTACCAGTTCAAAACTACGCTCAGGTGCCGGAACCGGTTCATTGGGGAAACCAAACGCTTTTAAATAATGATCGATTTTTTCAATAAAGGGAAGGTCTTGTTTCCATACGACCGGATCAATCCGGAAGTATTCATCAAGTAGTATGGCGGGATGCAATTTATTCCGGTATATTTGCAATTCTTGGTGATGGCTTGAGGCCAAAACACTTTTTTGAATACGGTACTGATAGGCGAGGGATGGAGTCCGTGCCGTCCGTCCTTTGGATTTTACCATTTCCAGTATCTGGTCCTTTTCCAATTGCAGAATGACGTCCGCAAACTCCTCATAAGTATGAACGAAGGATTTTGTCAATTCTTCTAAACGGGTTAAATCTATCATACGTTTCGGATAAACAGAGAGGATTCTTTTTAATTCTTCCAAACCTAGCACTCCTTTAAACTCACAACTTTTTCTTTAGGTACTTTTATTTTACTAAGGGATTGCGGAAATGTCATTCGTACCTGACTATATTCAGATAGAAAGTTTTGGATGCTATTCCAAAAAGTTTATGAGGAGAACTCATAAAGAGGAATTTATGAGTTCTCTCCTTATCCGGGCTTCCTGACTTAATTCAGCCATCTGTTTCACCTCATTGGGATTACCTTTTTAACTCATCCTTTAATTCCAAAACCTCAGATTCCGTTAATCCTGTAATCTTAATGATCAAATGAAGGTCTAAACCTTCCATCAACATCATTTTCGCATCTTCCCGTTTGCCTTTTTTTATGCCCTCTTCTATGCCTTCCCCACGAATGGAATTTATGTCCTTCAATGCCTTTTCACGGGCTTCCGCCAACATCCGCGCTTCCCTGTCCATACTTACTGTGCGCAACATATCTACCGCATTTTCTATTATCGGGTCTTGATTTGCCATCTCTTCCCACCTCGCATCATCTTCATTTGTTAAAAAGCGTATCCATTTTGCCATCCGGTCATTCGGATGAATCAGATTTTCCTTATACGTTAAGAATGTATAAATTTCCAGCAAAGAAGCGAATTCGACGTAGTGGGAAATTTTAAGAATTAAGTATAAGTGCTCTTGCGGCTCTGCTCTCGCCTGAAGGCTCAGCAATCGCCAAGTTTTCTTTGTCTTGCCTGACAAACTTCAACATTTCAATAATACGATACTTAACTCGTTCCTTTCATTTTTATTATACAAAATTTCATGTAGTGAACTACCCTCCACTTACCACCCTTGCGGGTCGCTTGAAGTGGGGGCTTCTCGGGTAATCCTATCTAACGATAAGAAATTGACCGAGCTTACCCTCTCGTTCCGAAAGTTATTATTCTTTATGCTAATATGCGTAATCCTTCATTTTTGATATTGATTGCTGAATTGTGATCACGATCTAATACAAAACCGCAAGAACATTCATATACACGTTTAGATAATGGCATTTCTTTTTCCTTGCCACAACAAGAACATTTCTTAGTAGAAGGGAACCACTTATCGATTTTTACAAGTTGTTTCCCTTGTTCTTTTAGCTTGTATTCTAAGAAAGTAGTGAACATACCCCAGCCATTATCATGAACACTTTTTCCAAAATTGAGGGCTTGAGACATTCCTTTCATGTCTAAGTCCTCAATGATAACTGCGTCATAGGTTGATGCTAATTCTTTTGATTTATGGTGAAGAAAATTTTTGCGTTGATTGGCAATTTTCTCTTGTAACTTTGCTACTTTCAAACGTTGTTTTTCCCAACGTGCAGAACCTTTTTTTCTGCGAGAAAGAATTCGTTGTGCTTTTGCCAGTTTGTCTAATGCTTGTCGATAGTACCGTGGGTAATTGGCTTTCTCACCCTGTTCACTCTCGACATATAGACCGTCCATAGCAAAATCTAAGCCAACTACTTTTTGAATCTTTACTGACTGAATATCTTTCTCGTATTCTGTCAAAATCGAAATATAATATTTACCTGTATTTGTTTTAGAAATAGTACAAGATTTGATTTTATAATCAGCAGGTATTTCTCTATGTCGGTTCATTTTAATTGGCTTTTTGATTTTTGGTAGTTTGATATGACCATTTTCTAGCTTAATATTGCCGTTGACCATATTGGTTGTGTAAGATTGTTTATTTTTCTTGCTTTTGAATTTAGGAAACTCCGCACGACCTTCAAAAAAGTTCTTATAAGCATTTTGCAAATTGATCTGTGCGTTTGCTAAAGCTAAAGAATCCACTTCTTTTAGGAATGGAAATTCATCTTTGTATTTCGCTGGTGTCGGGAATGCTTGTTGTTTAAGCGTTTCTTTATCGTTTTTGAATTTCTCATACGTTTCCTTACGTTCTTCCAGCATCTTATTGTAGACAAAGCGAACACAACCAAATGTTTTGGCTAATTGGATTTTCTGTTCTTTATTCGGATACAAACGAAATTTGAAGGCTTTGTTTTGTTTGGCCATATCAAATCACCTCACTTCTGACCTTGATTTTCAATGTATTTTTTTATGACTTCTATTGGTGCACCGCCTGTTGTAAGCAGGCAAAAGCTTCTTGACCAAAACATCTCTTTCCATAGTCTTTTTCGGATATGAGGAAAGTTTTTCTTTATCAGTCGAGAACTTGCACTCTTATAAGTATTGATGAACTTCGATAATTCAGAATTAGGATGTGCTTTGAATAGGATGTGGATATGATCCTTATCATGATTCCACTCTGTCAAAGTAATGTTGTATTTTTTTCCGATCTCAATGAACATATCTTTTGCAAAATCAGATATTTCATCGGTGAACACTTCTCTGCGATACTTTACAACTAATACAAGATGATAATGTAATAGGAACACTGAATGATTATTACTATCCAATTTCATTGATATATCAATCCTTTTTTATATATAAGACTGATTATATCAAAACCTTTGGCTAAAGCCAACCGAAATTCATCTCCCACCTACTCATTGGGCTACGCCCTGCACATTCCTTGAGGATGGGAGACTTCTTTCGGAAATCCGTTAAAAAACGAATGATGGAAGTTTTAAATAAATTTTATTTGTAGCAATGCTTGTAAAAACGGGGATGAACTTACACACTTTTATTGGAGAGGGACATTAAGCTGACATTTTTAGTAATAATTCGACATAGGTAAAAAAAATCCTTCTAAATCAGGAAAAATTTTTATATTGACGGAGTTTCGCAAACTCTGTATGATTATTAGGGATTTTGCATAGAGAAACAGGTTTTTAACTTGAAGGGAGTCTGCCGTTAATGGCTGAAAATAAAATAAGTTTCTGGATTTTAACCGCTTTGGTTGTTGGAAACATGGTTGGTTCGGGGATTTTTATGCTACCAAGGACACTTTCGGAAGCCGCCAGCCCTGCAGGTGTTTTACTCGGATGGGGTGTAACCGGATTTGGTGTTTTGTTCTTGGCTTTGGTTGTTGGAAATTTAGCGATACGAAAGCCCGAGTTACACGGAGGACCGCAAATTTACGCAAAGGAATTGTTTCCGAAAAATTCAAAAACCTCACTTATATCCGGTTTTATGTCCTCATGGGGTTATTGGATTGGAAATTTTGCCGGAAATGCAGCAATTATTACAACCTTTGCAAGCTATTTATCAACATTCTTTCCAATATTGAATAGTAAATTAGTAATAGTTGAAATTGGCCCATTCACACTTTATTCAGGAAATCTATTAACATTTTTTGTCTGTTCAATCCTTTTATGGGGATTGCATATAATCATTTTAAAAGGAATGGATGGTGCGGGAAAACTGAACTTTGTTGCAACCGCAGCAAAAGTGATTGGGTTCTTCCTGTTTATCATTATTGCTTTATTTGCATTTGAAAAAAGTAATTTATTGCCCCTTTACGCCCCAAGATATGAGGAGACAGGTCTATCTCTTGGCTTAGGCGGCCAAGTTTATCACGCAGCAATTTCAACGTTATGGGCATTTTGTGGGGTTGAATCTGCCGTCGTATTTTCCGGACGAGCGAAAAAAAAGCAAGATATTAAAAAGGCAACAATAATCGGTCTCTTGTTGGCATTGGCTATTTATATCGGAATCAGTTTATTAGTAATGGGAATCCTTCCTCAAAATCAATTAGTGCAATCAGAAAAGCCTTTAGTTGATGCGATGGAAATAGTTTTAGGTCCAATTGGTGCTTATTTACTATCCGGCCTGGGCATTATCAGCTTACTCGGCTCGACCATTGGATGGATTTTATTAAGCTCCGAAGTTCCTTATCAAGCAGCAAAACAAGGGATTTTTATTCCGGCCTTTGCAAAAGAGAATAAAAAAGGAATGCCGGTTTTTTCATTAATCCTGACAAACGCATTTACCCAAGTATTTCTTTTTTCAACCATTTCAAACTCGATGGCCAGCGCCTTTGATTTTGTTATCTATATTGCTACCCTTGCCTTTCTTGTTCCTTATTTGATCTCCTCCTTATATCAACTGAAATTAGTTGTGACTGGGGAAACATATTTGGATCACTTTGGCAGGTGGTCGGATGGAATCATCGCCTGTCTTGCCACCCTTTACTCGACATGGGCCATTTTTGCCGGAACCTCTGATTTAAAAACATTTCTTTTTGGAATGATTTTATTGGCAAGCGGTATGTTCTTCTTTCCACTGCTCCGCAAACAAAAAAATGTACCAACTAAGCAATCTGCCGCATAAAAGGGAAGTCAAAAGTGCAGGACCTAAATAGTAGTCTTTACAGATAACAAACTTAAAAGAAAAGGAGCTATTTTGGGGCGTTCACACAGGGATTTATGAAAAGATTGTGTGACAGCTTCAAGCGGGGTAAAAAAGACCACACTTAAGGTAAAACTGTCTTAAGTGTGGTCTACTTTTATTTATGCCACCCAGTTATATCCGGTCATGGCTTGGTCAACGATATGGTTAAACACGATACTGCTTTTATTCTTTAGAGAGCACTCCTTTTATGTACCGTTGTTCTTCCTCAAATAGATGTTCCGTCACATGAAGCTTTTCACAGAAATCATCTTTCTGGGAACCACCAGCTATATTCGTCGATGATGTTACGGAAACGCTCCGCAAACTGTGTTCGGGTAACATTTCGGCGCACATTTTTCCGTTTTTCCTCCCTGCCCTATGTCACAAGCATTTGAATGTTAGCTTCCTTAACATACTGAGCTTTTGCATTGGGTTCTGCAGATTCCGCATCTACAACAAGGTACTTTTGCTCGTCTTCATCAACTGATACGATATAGACGGTTTTTCCATTTTTCAAAAGAATGATGTTGCCTTCATGATATTTCATCTAGATATTCCTCCCGTATTTCTATCTGTGGTATTATCCTGTTATCCCAGTAAACAACTTTTCAATGTAATCATTGTCGTCCATAAATAGAACATGATTTGTATTCCACTCTTCGATAGTTGCGTTTTTGTCTGCAAGTTCTGAATACTTTGTCGGAGAAAGAATGAACGAGTTTAACGCGACTGACGGCACTGTCAGCTTGCTCTCAACATCAACCTTCAAACGGTTATACAGCTGTACCTTGCTGGAAGAAATTGATTCTCTTCCCATTCCATGCGGATCAATGAAAGTAATATATTGTTTACCGTCAGCAATCATCCACAGAATGAAGTCTGGGTAAAACCCTGCGTCATCAAAAAAACCGATGCCTTTTTTACTGCGATTGCGGATTAAGTATAGTTCTTTATCCATAAAGTGATTAGCATGCGTGGTGATATGCTTTTGAAGAGTCTTAACAAATTTCAACTCGTTCTCGTTCAGTTTTACGGGAGATATCCCTATCTCCAAGTTCCCCTTTGCTAAATACAGAAGAGGATTATATAAGTGCGTAGGTACGCTGATTGCTTCCATATCTCCTTGACGCGGGATAGCGAAGGATGGCAGTCTCTTTTCCTTTTTTGCCTTCTCTACTTCCGCAATTACCTGACGAAGCCATAATATCGCAGTCTCATTTTCCCTTGTGTCATCAATGCTGATGCTATACTCATCCTTTTCTTCGTTTAGGAAATTCTCGCTATTGTCATCCATAGGAACGAGATCATATCCGACCACCTGTGATTCCCATCGGTTTTGCTTAGCATAATAAAATCTGTCGAAATACTTTGTAAGCAATGCTATGGCTATTCTTTCAAAACGCTTGTAATCCTCAAAACTCCGCACGATAAGATCATCCTCAGGGATTAGGAGCTTGTACCACTGGTTGTTTTGCAGCAAATCTCTTAGATCCTGTCGGGTGATATTTACATTGTAACGTGCTTTTTCAGTTTTGTACCTTTGTAGTTCAGAGTAAATTGCATCGTAGTCTAAAAACGCGAGATGCTCGTGGCAAAGTGTAGCCACGTTTTTTGTGACCTCGCCTTCACTCCGCTTTTGCGAGGATTCAAATTGAACCTTTGAATAGCAGTCAAGTATAACTATGGGCACCCCTGGTTCATAGCGCAAGAATGGTTTTTCTGCGGCTTTCTTAAAGTCAGCGCCACCCTTTACACGCAGAGAATAAAGCCCTCTGTTTATATATTCAGTATTTCGAATCACAGGCATTTTCAGAGTTAAAGGCAGACCCTTTTCACTCGGCACGCCCTCGGCCTCGAGGAACTCTTTGAATTGTCTCATATAGTCGGCACGGACACCGAATATATTAAGAGTTTCTAAAATGCTGATATACTCCGGTATAACAGTCTCCGGAAAATCCTTTTTATAAAAACTGCTCCGTTTCAGCGACATTCCACGGCCTTTCAAGCGCACGCCACGGCCGAAAAGCTGGATAATTTCACTGCCTTCACTGCGTCCAACATTCATAAGCCCCATTGTTGATACACGCCAACAGTTCCATCCTTCAGTAAATTTTTTTGAACCGATAAGGATGTTGATTGTTGACTTAGGCTTTGTAATGCATTGAAACAACGAATCGGAAAAATCGATGGAATCCGTATTGAATCCGTTCTCTGCGCATAAGTTCAGAAGCGCTGAATCGTCGCCAACGTTGATAACACCAAATGGTTCGTTATCGCCAAGACGCAAGCGGATTTCGCCACTGATACCTCGAAGATTTTCGACATGAAGAGTAGCTCCCACCGAGGCACAGTTGAATACTGTTTTCAAAATATCCACATATGTTTCAGCCGGAGTCATACCAGTTGCAGTTAGATAGGGAAAGCTATTTCTAAAGACATCTCGGTTTCTGCTATCGAGCAGACCTGTATTGCCGGAGAGAATACGGCCGATAGTTTCTGTTGAGTCTGCTACTTTAGTTAAAAAATCTCTAAAAAACAACAGGATATCCACCACATCAGAAACCTTGCGACCGCGTTTGGTTCGCACGGCATTGACGCTTGCTCCAACAAACACGAAGAGCGGGTTTTCAACATTGAATAGCGCATATTCACTTTCTTGTGTAAGAAACAGCCGTTTCTGTTGATAATATGTCATTAAGCATGCAGTTAGGTAAGTATTACGTTTAATCTCATCGCTATCGTCCGGTAGATTGATAATATTATAATCTTTGCCGTAGCCATCGCCATAGAAATGCTTATAGGAATAGTCAAAGATTATGCACTTGCCATAGCGCTCTGCAAGTGACTTATCACTAGAAGCTGCAATTGCTTGTCCAAAAGTTGCAGAATATTCAAAGGAGAACCCATTAAAGCATAGCTCATCCCTGTATTTTTGCCATTTACCTTCTTTTCCAGAGGATGAGCCTCGATGCCCTTCGTCCACAAATACAACATTGCGATTGCCAAACCGCTTAACAGAGACGATAGTTTCTTGGTCCTTATCACCTAATTTTGTATTCTCAAGTACAATAATTTCATTAGCGTTTTGCATCCAACGACTGACCGACTTATCATAAACTCGTGCAGGAATTCCAGAAATGGCATAATCCTCTATGTGTTGGAGTGACAGGCCTTCCTTTGGTGTCAGCAAAATAAACGTTGCATCATCCGGTAATTTCTCATCGGAATAATGAAGATACTGAAGATAATTAATATGCATGATGAGCGTCTTTCCGCTTCCTGTTGCATTCCATATAGCGATTTTATTCAAATCCTTCGCTGTATACGGCTCATATGTATCATTCGGGAATTGCGCGTTAAAATCGGCAAGATAGGTATTCAAGCCGTCAATCAATGCTTCTCGATTATTAAAATATTGGTCAAGGTAGTATTCGACAAAAAGCAGAGACAGGTATTGGAAATACTTCAATACCATCGGCTCATCGCGATTATCGTTAATTTTTCTCATATGCGATACTATGTTTAGATCATAGCGAGCGAGCGATTCCTCACTTATCGCACACTTGCCACCAAACTGTGCTATCAACTGTTTATGAAAACCCGTAACACCTTCATCATCGATTTCTTCCAGCGACGGCTTTTTCATGTTAAGGGAAAGCTCCTTTAACGTACTAACCCCAAACTGTGCCAGTATATAACGGTTTAATATAAGCTTTTGGTAAAATTTTAGCTGCGGCTCGTTAGCCGTTGTTCTTCTTGCCATTGTGCCGCCTCCTATTCTGCATTCTCGAACATACGCTTTTTCATCTCTTCATCGATGAGGACTACCTGCCAGCTCTCGCCCTTGTTACGCAGATTCAAAAGGTTGTTGTCGCAATTGACATATATCCGCTTGAAACTCCGTGCGTTCGGTATCGTAAGAAAATAGGCATCAAGCGCAGCATTGTCTTTCTCAATGTCGCCGGTCATTTCACGCCATATAACCAGTGTTTTGTAACCGTTCGGAGTGGTTCCTTCGATTGTTTTAAATTTATAAGTACTTCCGGCTTTAAGTGAGGCAGTAACAGCACCGTAATCGCCTGTTGAAAAATCAGCATCATAAGATACAAGCGCATGGCTTTTTATTACCGTAAGTCCAATAAGATAATTGAAGGTTTCCACAAGGTCAATATTGCGCTCCTTGCTCTCAAGATTGCGGGCAATGAGCATCTTATAACTGAATGGTTTATCAAGTTTTTCAACATTCAATAAACTTGCGCTACCCGAAGATTCAGTATTGAGCATATAGGAGAGTATGTAATCTTCCCGTGCCGCACCAAGCAAATCATAATTACCGCCACTTAAAACAATGTTGTTCAACGTATCCTCGTAGGATTCAAGGCGCAGGTATTTAAAGGCGTGGGAACTGCCCCTACGGGAGACCGGTTTGCCATCCTTCCACCCTTTTTGATTTTCTGTGTCCACTGAATAAAGCACTTTCTGAATGCGCGGTTTTGTTACGGTATCAAAATACTCGCCCATTTCAATAAGAATATATTTCCGATTGCCATTATCAGAACGATTCAGATTCAGTACTGCATGACCTGTTGTACCTGAACCAGCGAAATAGTCGAGGATAATGGCCGTTTTATTACGCTGCACACTATTGACAGCTCTAATACAATCCTCAACAGTATAAACCGATTTTGGAAAATCAAATTTTTTAGAGCCCATAATATTGTTCAAAAGTTTTGAACCATAAATGTTCGCATAGTATCGATTATCTGTCCAAACAGTTTTATAGCTTTCTTTTGATTTTTTTCTTTGTATTTGTAAAATTCCGTTGTTATTTATCACAAATAAATCTTCCAAGATATCCTCAACGGTATCTCTTGCAAAGACCCATTTACGCTCCTCGCCATCATCTCCAATGGGATAAACTTCTATGTGAGTATCTTTGTAAACATTCTGCCCCTCTGGATGAAATGAAGCCTCGCAAGCATCACCGAAACCAATGATATTTTTACCTTCCAAATCCACTAAAATTGGATAAAAAGTATTGCCGGTCGGATTTCGCAAACCAGTCGGCCCCCAATCTCTAAATGGCTCAATAGATTCTTCTTCTCTTTCGGTTTTTCCTATGACATGTTTGAAATTTTCAAATAGAAAAACTGCGTATTCATGACTATAAGAAAAATTGTCACCCTGTACGCCGGCCGGATTATGAAGTACAGTAACAACCGTTTTCGTCCAATTTGTAAATAGAGAATCGAAAAGTTTCAACAAGTTAAAGCATTCATTTTCATCGATAGCAGTAACGATTACACCCCGTTCTTTTTTAAGAGCTGCTGCTAATTGAATTCGGTCATTCATAAGTGAAATCCAAGATGAATGTTTATAATTATTTTTATATAAAATCTCACTCGACTTTGCATTGTATGGCGGATCTCCATAAATGCAATCAACTTTTTCCCTATATTTCTCCTGGAGAAAATTCAGCGCTTGGAAGTTCTCGCTATGTATCAACAAACCATCAAGCTTTTTATCTAAATCTTCAATGCTGGCAACTAGCTGTTCTTTAAATTCAGTACTGAAAAATGCCGTATCCAACACCAGAAACGGATTTTTCTTTAAAAATTCCACTGTGAGCGGGACTGAATAAGGTTCCGTGAACATATCGCCGCCAGTAATTTCGTCGATGGCAAACAGGCGCACCCATTCCTCACGCTGCGCATCATTTGCGGCGATTTCGGAATACATTGATTCCGGCACACGATCAAGCGTAATGCAATAATTCGTCTCAACAACGAATTTCTTTTTTAGATATAATTTCTTTTGAAAATCCTCAATCTGCGCAAGAAAAGTGATAATCTTACGCGCAATTTTCCGAATGACCTTTGCTTTTGTCAGGTATTCTTTCGTTTTTACCTCATCCTTCTCATCAATATCGTCAAGGTAAATCACTTCATTCTTAATGTAGAAGTCAAGCTCGCGGCGCAGGAACTTACCTAAATCCTTGTGTATGAAGTAGTCATATGTATTGCGTGCCGTGTAACGATTAAGGTGTCGTTCGAGCAATGTTTTATTGTCAGTAACCGTCATAATAGCAGCGAATGGTAAATATTCCGGTTGCGTTTGCACAGCCGCAAAAGCATCTACAATATCTGTTATGTGCCGTGCCTGCGCTGTTTTGCCGCTATATTCTGAAGCTTTGTATTCAACGTAAATAAAAAGTTCGCCATCAATCACTTCAAACGGTTTTTCAGTATAAAGCTGAAAGAAGCGTTTTTCTTTTGCTTTATTATTGTCCATCTCAGTTTCTGCTTCGATGAGCTTGAAGTGGACGGTTTCACCATACATTGTTTTGAAGGTATAATCTTTAAAATATTCGCTGGTCTTAACGTAATACTGATCAGCATTTGCCCAGTGAAGCTTGACTTCCTCCCCTTCGTAAGGAATAGCATATACACCCTCCTTATAACGACGCTGAGAGATAAAATCGCCATCGTCGTAATAGCGGGAGAAGAAATTAGTCAGATGATTATACACATCCGCTTCTACAGCGGTAATATCGACGCTTCCAGCAAGCGACTTTTTCTGTTCTTCATATGCAGCAATTGCCGCAGCCTTAATAGCTTCGGGCAAGGTTCCACTTTTTGTTTCTGCAATTTGCCGATCAATTTCTGCGATACCGGCACTGGTATCCAATGCGGCAAGTTCACTCAAACCCACTTTAATTTGAGCGGGTAGTTCATCCTCAATGAATCTATTGATTTCATCGCGTTTCATACGCATAATGCGATAAATACCAAAATCGAGATCTGCTTGGTCAAATTGAAACATCTCACGGAGTATATTCATTAATTTCTTTTGATTGTCTGTCATTTCGTAGTACCTTCCTCTCGTTTATCCTCACCCGAGACGAATTCCATTATATCTTCCACATTGACTCGTAGTGCTGAGCATATTTTAAGAAGTACATCCATGCTGACATTCTGGTGCTTAGACAGTTTCGCCACGGAGGACGGGCTGATTTTTGCCAGCACCTGCAAATCCTGTTTATTCATATCGCGGTCTATCAATAATTTCCATAGCTTTTTATAGCTTACAACCAGCATTGTTGCCACCTCACAATTATATTCCACTCATTATAGCAGGAAATCTTCAAGTTTACAACAAATAACATGTGAATTCGAAAATAATTTTCAAATTATGCTTGATTCGCTTGGTTATATATCACTACGGCATCCGCAAAACAGCGGGCGCCGTATTTTTTTGTCTCTTTTCGGATTATGAGACTACGGTGGGTGCACTTTTTACCTTGTTATCTGGAGAACGGTGCACAGAAACCATCCTTTCCCGCTGGAGAAAAAAGATTTTCAAATATGGGGTGTATAAAACAGCGTTTAAATCTCCGTATAGCGAGAAGCAGAAAATTACTATAGCACATAAGGAATATGCAAAACTCTCCATCAAACAACCTGTTTTTATCCGCATAGCGAGAGTCAACAAAAATACAAACCCCAGAAGGAAGTGAAAGAGTGCAATACGACAATCTGCCAAAGGAACTGCGCGACAACGGAAAATTCTGTGTGTGGAAATATGAACCGCGTAAAGGAAAGACAAAACCGGGTAAGGTGCCATATCAAATCAGCGGCAAGCGGGCGCAATCAAACAATGAATATACCTTTTCAAACTACTCCGACGCAGTCGCAGTAGTAAGTCATTACGACGGTCTGGGGCTTGGTATTTTCCGTGGTTTCAGTGCAGTGGACGTTGATCACTGTGTAAACACAGATGGTACTCTGACCGCTATCGGGCAATCCATCGTAGCAATATTTACAGGCTGCTACATCGAGATTAGTCCATCCGGCACTGGTCTGCGTGTCATCTTCAAGGCAAGCGGCTTTCAGTACGATAGCGCGAAATATTACATCAACAACAGTAAGCTCGGCGTTGAGGTGTATGTGTACGGTGCGACAAATAAATTCGTGACTGTCACCGGGAATGTTTATCAGCAGGGCGATGTCATTGAAGCGGGGGCGCAGCTACAAACGCTCCTCGATACCTTTATGCTTCGTAATATAAAACCAAGGGACGAACAGCCCGCCGTGACAGCCTCCTACCTTTCGGATGACAGTGTCATTGAGAAGGCGAAAGCGGCAAAAAACGGTGTAGCATTTGCAAAGCTCTGGGAGGGCGATATCAGCGGATACCCGTCGCAGAGTGAAGCCGACCTTGCTTTCTGCTCCCACCTTGCGTTCTGGTGTGGTAGGGACATAGCACAAATGGACAGGCTATTCCGCCGCTCAGAGCTTTACCGTGATAAGTGGGACAGACCACAGAGCGGCTCGACCTACGGACAAATTACCCTTGAAAAAGCAGTATCTCTCTGTTCTTCCACATATCAGCCAGTCATGCACACCGATGCAAATGAGGACTTCGGTATTCTCGCACCGAGGTTGGCAGAACTGAAGCCGGACAGCAACCGGCGCTACAGCTGGTCGGACAACGGCGCAGGCAGGCTCTTCGCGGATGTCTACAAGTCATGCGCGAGATATGTACCGGAACGGAAGGTCTGGTACGTCTATGACGGCACCCGCTGGGTCACCGACATGGCGGCTCTCAAGGTGATGGAACTGTGCAAAGATCTCTCGGACGCTTTGATGACATACGCGCTCAGCATTCATGATGAACATAAGCGAAAAGACTACATTAAATATTGCGCTAAGTGGCAGCTTCGAAGCACAAGGATTACGGTTTTGAGTGATGCACAGAGCGTGTACCCCATTTCGATGGAGGAATTCGATACTGACCGATACCTATTCAACTGTAATAACGGCACACTGGATTTACGCACCATGCAGTTCCGCGACCACAGTCCGGAAGACAGGCTCACTAAAATTGCACCTGTAAAATATGACCCAAACGCCGTGTGTCAACGCTTTACAATCTTCATTGATGAAATTATGAGCGGTGATAAGGAAAAGGCGAAATTCCTGCAAAAAGCCCTCGGCTACGCGGTAAGTGGGGATACCCGCTTCGAGTGTATGTTCTTCCTCTACGGCGAGACAACCAGAAACGGCAAAGGCACCTTGATGGAGAGCATCCTGAGTGTGTTCGGAGATTATGGAAAGGCGGTGCGCCCGGAGACCATCGCGCTCAAGCAGTACAGCAACAGCTCAAATCCCAGCGAGGATGTCGCAAGGCTGGCAGGCGTGCGCTTTGCCAACATCTCTGAGCCCAGCCGCGGCTTATTGCTCAATGCCGCGCAGGTAAAAAGCATGACGGGCAACGACACCTTAAATGCGCGTTTTCTGCATGAGAATTCTTTCGACTTCGCTCCACAATTCAAGCTGTATGTCAACACCAACTATCTGCCTGTCATCAACGACATGACGCTGTTCACCAGCGGGCGTGTACTGATAGTTCCTTTTGACAGGCATTTTGAGGAATGGGAGCAGGATAAGACGTTGAAAGCAGAGTTCGGCAAGCCGGAGACGCAGAGCGCCATCCTCAACTGGCTGCTTCAAGGTTACATTATGCTACGCGAGGAGGGCTTCACCTTGCCACAGTCGGTCATCGACGCGACAAACGAGTATTCCCACGACAGCAATAAGATCCAACTTTTCGCGGATGAATGCCTTGAAGAGTGGGGTGATGCCGATGTAAAGACCGCCGAGTTGTACGCTGCCTACCGAGAATGGTGTGCTGTCAATGGTTGCTACCCGGAGAGCAATCGTAACTTCAATCAAGCGCTGCGCTCCTTCGGCACCGTGCTTCGCAAGCGCCCTGCCGGTGGTGGAGACAAGACCACACTGCTCATCGGTTACAGGCTGAAAAAGACGTATTTATAATGTGGCACTCTGTGGCAAGAAATTATGATTATTTCCTATAGAAAAACAACTTTAGAAAACAACCATAAAAACCTGCCACAAGTGTCCCCAAGATGTAAAGGAGGGGGTGCATATGCTTGTGTGGACATGACATTCCGACGAATGCGTCACTATGACCCACATAAAACCATGGAGTGGGGGCATCAGAATCTCTACAGCTTTTTAAAGCGGACAGCGGCGTGGGGCAACGCGTAAGAAATCGCGGTTTCAAACGGGGTATATGCCCCGAATTCAAACAAAATTTAGTAGGATAACAACTATGTTAACAACTGAAACGTATTCCAGAGCATTCTGGAACAGCATGAGAAGCAAAAATACAGATGGTAGCTTTCTCAAAGAAGGTGCCAATCTTGCTAATGGATCATACTTTTTGCCTGAAGCATCGGCAGAAAAATATGCGGCAGCATTGGCGAAAGAAAACCTGTTCCGTAGAATGGCTACATTCGTGAGAGCGACAACGAGTGGCGGTAAAATCATTACATCGGACACGCCTGTCGATGCGGACTGGGTTGGCGAAGGTGGGGCGGTGCCCGAGGCAGAACTGACAGCAAAAAGAATCGCGCTGGGCGAACATAAACTCGCTTGCATCTCGGTTTTGGACAGCAATTTCGTTCACGACACGGGATTCAACATCTCGGACTATCTGACTCGCGACTTTGCTCGTATCTTCGGCAAAGCGGAGGAGGATGCATTCCTCAACGGTGATGGAATTGGCAAACCCAAGGGCGTCCTGCACGCCACAGAGGGTGCGGATGTGGGCGTTACAGCGGCTTCTGCAACGGATATCGCCTTTGATGAAATTCACAAGCTATACTTTTCGCTGAAACCGGAATACCGTTCCAATGCAATATGGGTCATGAATGACGAGACGGCGCTGGCCTTACGTGAACTCAAGGACAGCACAAACAACTATCTCTGGCGCGGTGCGGTAGACACACTGCTCGGCAAACCTGTGGTTATCTCAAACCATATGCCCTCTGCAGAGAGCGGTGTAAAACCTGTCGTATTCGGTGATTTCAAGTATTACTGGGTTGTCCAGCGTCAGCCGCTATCCATCCGGGCACTGCACGAGAAATATTCCTTTGCCGATAAGATCGGATACTTCGGTACGGAAACGCTGGATGGCTGCCTGATTCGCTCTGAGGCAATCAAGGTTCTCTAAATGACAGAATAACAGCAGGGCGCGGCGCTGGGTCTGGTACTCAGGCTCAGTACCGCAAACCATAGCATAGACGGGAGGTGACGCTTATGGACAGAAAACCGAATAGCCGTATTACACGCAAAACCATAGGCGGCACCGTCTATGTTGTGGAATCATTGGTAAGCGATACGGCAAAAGAAACGGTGTATGACAAGGTTATGAGGCTCGTTACATCGGACGCAAGCTGCCGAATAAAGTTATCCGATAGTTCAGCATTATGTCCGCAAATCGACTCGACTTCTTCAAAATAGTACGGTAATATACATGCTGCCTACGCTTGAAGACTGTCGGAAACGGAGGATGATTAAATGTATAGACAGTTTACAAGTGGCAAGCACACACAAACCAAAGCTATAGATGCAACAAAAGTCACGGCTCTTTACTGCAGATTATCCCGTGACGACGACCTTGCGGGAGACAGCAATTCGATTGTGAACCAGAAGGCTATTTTAAAGAAGTATGCGGATGACAACGGTTTTCTCAACACAGAATTTTATGTAGACGATGGATACAGCGGGACGAACTTCGAAAGACCGGATTTCCAGCGTATGTTAGCTGAGATGGATGAAGGCCGAATCGGCACGATTATTGTAAAAGACATGTCGAGACTGGGCAGAGATTATCTGAAAGTCGGCTATTACACCGAAGTCGCATTCCCCAATGCCGATGTGCGCTTCATTGCCGTCAACAACGGCGTGGACAGCGCAAACCCGCAGGAAAGTGATTTTACTCCTTTTTTGAACATCATAAACGAATGGTATGCTAAGGATACGAGCAAGAAAATACGCGCTGTGTTTAAAGCTAAGGGAGAGTCCGGTAAGCCACTCTGCACCAATCCGCCCTACGGATACATAAAAGACCCGGAGGACAAAATGCGCTGGATAATGGACGAAAAAGCCGCTGAGGTGGTCAGGGCGATTTTCAAAATGTGTATGGAGGGCTTCGGACCCACACAGATAGCGAAAAGCCTTGAGAAGATTCAAATTGAAACACCGACGGTTCACCTGAACAGTATGGGCATTAAGACTCCCGCCAAGCAGACGGAAACGCCTTATGCATGGTCAGCGCGTACGGTAGCAGACATTCTCGCAAAAGTCGAGTATCTGGGACACACGGTGAATTTCAAGACTCGCAAAAAATCTTACAAGAGCAAGGAGAAGATTTGGAACAATCCCGAAGACTGGATGGTGTTTGAAAACACACATGAAGCCATCATCGACGAACATGTCTGGGAAACCGTCCAGAGAATTCGAGATGGTAAACGTAGACCATCTCGCATGGGTGAAATGGGTGTATTCTCCGGCATGATGTTCTGTGCGGACTGCGGGGCGAAGCTGTATCAGGTCAGAGCCAATGGCTGGACGCATGACAAGGAATACTTCGTCTGTGCTACCTATCGTAAAAAGAAGGGTCTGTGCAGTTCGCACCAAATACGCAATGTGATAATTGAGGAACTGGTACTTGATGATTTGCAGCAGGTCATAACCTTTGTGAAGGAACACGAGCGAGATTTCATCACAGCCGCCACGAAAACTTCAGAAAGGCGGATTGCTGAAGACTTGCGCATGGCACAGAAGGAATATGAGCAGGGACAGGTGGGAATTTCCACACTGGATAAAATCCTGAGGAAACTGTATGAAGACCGTGTAATGGAGAGAATTTCGGAGGAACTTTACTACAAAATGTTATCGGACTATGAAGCCGAACAGAGAAGCCTTATGGAGAGGGCCACAGCGTTAAAACAGACGCTCGATGCCGCAAAGGAACAGAATCTGAACATCGACCGTTTTCTCAAAATCGTACGCAAGTACACAGAAATTACTGAGTTAAGTGCTGAGATTATTCGGGACTTCATCGAGAAGATAATCGTGTACAAGGCTGAAAAGGTCAACGGTGTCCGAACCCAGCGGATTCAAATCATTTATAATTGCATTGGAGCAATAGATTTTCCGAAAATGAACGAAAAAACGGCATAGCCGCTATTCACGACTATGCCGAATTTTTCAGGGATATAAAATCCCTATGTGAGGACAGCTTTAGTTAGCCCCTTTTTCCCTTTGACTTAACTCTCTTTTTACTGTTGCGGTGCAGAAGGTGTAGAAATACTTTGTAGTGCTTCTCCGGCCTCATTTGCATAAATATTTTCTGTGGCAAGATCACCCAAGGCCACCATTCCGACGATTTGGCCGTTTTCTACAACAGGTAAGCGGCGAATTTGATGCTTAGCCATCAAATCGGCTGCTTCATGTACATCCATATTTGGCGTTCCACTGACAATTTGTTGTGCAGTCATCACTTCTGAAACAAGTGTTTGTGGATGTTCTCCCTGTGCGGTTGTACGAAGCGTGATATCCCGATCTGTAATGATCCCTACAATCTCCCCGTTGTTATTAACGACCGGCAGTGAACCAATATTATACTCACTCATTAATGCTGCGGCTTCTTGAACCGTTTGTGATTCTTTAATCGTTACTACATCTGATGTCATAATTTCATTTAAATTGCGTGCCATATCATGAACCTCCATTAAAAAATATATTATTTTCATTTCTTCAATTTATAACAATCAAAAGTACAAAATGATCCGTCGGCAACTTTTTTTCCAAAAGTAACATTCAGAATCTTTTTCTCAAAAATCATTCCCATGTAAAATAAAAAAATTATGAAGAAAATATTACGATTCCTCTTTTAATTCACGAATTTCCACCACTGTCCGTTCTTCCAAAGGACCTCTCAGATGGACGGTGGCCGTTCTTCCGTCTTCATTCAATTCATCAACCCAGACAGAAACTCCATTATATGTAACTTCTACATCATTTGGAGAAGATAATATTTGCTTTATTCTAGTTTGATCCATCGTTTTCCCCCTTCCTTTTGAAACTACTTATAGAGTTTGCAAATGGTTCATTATTATACAAAAACAATGCAGCGAAATCGTCCGTCCCATTTCACGCATCTTTAGTCCCCATCACTTCATTTCAAAAAAATAAATATCAGCATTTTATCTCAAACTTGTCCTAATCGATATAAAATAATTCCCCTCCTTTTGATTAGTCTTTTTATCATCCGGATACATTGATGTATAATAGAAGCGTGTTTATTTCATTATTTATTGGAAGGTCGGATTGTTATGAAAGAAATGAATGCGATAAAACTTACTTCGTTAACGACAAAAGGCGGTTGCGGTTGTAAGATTGGGCCGAGTGATTTGGAAGAAGTGTTGCGATTATTGCCACCTTCGAAAAAAGATCCCAATTTACTTGTCGGTCTCGATACAAGTGATGATGCTGGTGTATATAAAATTAGCGATGACCTCGCTCTTGTGCAAACGGTGGATTTTTTTACCCCGATCGTTAATGACCCTTATTCATTTGGTCAAGTCGCCGCTGCCAATGCGATTAGTGATATTTATGCAATGG
>Ga0310827_100815_pt1 | contig 20029 bp, 22 predicted proteins | sample WT_ome_2_FD_201309 | JGI IMG/M metagenome (GOLD analysis project Ga0310827, IMG submission 201309) | Sorghum-adapted microbial communities enriched on wild type (WT) sorghum from Joint BioEnergy Institute, Emeryville, California, United... ... | reverse complement strand
CTGCAAGATTTTCCGAAGCAACTGCAACCGTTGTCGGGTGGCGCAGACTTACTTCCTCAGCATGGGAAGGCCCGGACAGAACGACAATATCTTTCAATAGATATTCAGGAACTTCCTCTTTAATTATTTCGGAAACGCGCTTTAAAGAACCGGGTTCAATTCCTTTACATACATGAACGATCGTAACCGGATTCTTTATATAATTTAATAATTTTTTCATCACTTCCCGGACAGCTTTTGTAGGGACTGCGACAATAATGATTTCACAGTTTTTAATCGCTTCCTCTAAATCATGATAAGCAATTATCGTTTCCGGCAGTAAAATGTCCGGTAAATATTTTTCATTCATTTTCGTTCGATTGATTTTTTCTGCTTGTTCCTTATGATAACTCCATAACCGTACATCATGCCCGTTGTCGGCAAGAACAAGGGAAAGTGCAGTTCCCCAGCTTCCGGCACCTAATACGGTTAACGTTTTATTCGTCATTTTCTCCACTCCTTTATTTTCTAGCCCGCGGAATGATTCTAATCGGGGTTCCTAAAAATCCGAAAGCGTCCCGGATCCGATTTTCTAAAAAACGTTCATAGGAAAAATGCAGTAATTCCGGGTCATTTACAAACAAAACAAAAGTTGGAGGCTTTACGGATACTTGGGTTATATAATAGATTTTCAGCCGTTTCCCTTTGTCCGTTGGTGTCGGATTCATGGCAACCGCATCCATAATCACATCGTTTAACACATTCGTTTGTACTCTCAGTGAATGATTTTCACTGACGAGTTTAATCATCGGGATCAATGTATGTAACCTCTTTTTTGTTTTTGCGGAAACAAAAATGATCGGTGCATAATCAAGAAATAAAAATTGATTACGAATCTTCTTTTCAAATTCATTCATTGTTTTTTCATCTTTTTCAATGGCATCCCATTTATTAACGACGATGATGACTCCGCGTCCGGCCTCGTGAGGTAACCCCGCAATCCGTTTATCTTGTTCAATAATTCCTTCTTCAGCATCGATAACAACAAGAACCACATCAGAACGTTCAATTGCTCGTAACGCACGGAGGACCGAATATTTTTCCGTACTCTCATAAACTTTCCCTTTTTTACGAATTCCTGCCGTATCCATTATGACATAGTTTTGCCCTTCATATGTATAAGGCGAATCGACCGCATCTCTTGTTGTCCCGGCAATATCACTGACAATTACCCGTTCTTCACCCAATATTGCATTGACTAAAGAAGATTTACCGACATTCGGGCGGCCAATTAATGAAAATTTAATAACATCCTCGTCGTAATCGGCAGCAGCTTTATTTGGAAAATGTTTCACAACTTCATCGAGTAAATCACCAAGACCAAGACCATGACTTCCGGAAATCGGAAACGGGTCCCCGAATCCTAATGAGTAGAAATCATAAATTTGATCACGCATTTCCGGATTATCCACTTTATTGACCGCTAAAACAACCGGTTTCTTTGAACGGTATAATATTTTCGCCACCTCTTCATCAGTCGCCGTCACACCGTCTCGACCGCTTGTTATCATAATGATCACATCTGCTTCATCAATGGCAATTTGTGCCTGCCAGCGGATTTGTTCAAGGAACGGTTCGTCTCCGATATCAATTCCACCGGTGTCGATAATATTAAATTCAACATTTAACCATTCTCCTTTTCCGTAAATACGGTCTCTTGTCACACCGGGGACATCTTCCTCAATTGAAATACGTTCCCCGACGATTCTGTTAAATATTGTTGATTTACCGACATTTGGCCTGCCAACTATAGCTACTACTGGCATTGACATATTCTTCACCTCTTCATCACTTCTTAAGATTCTTTCATGGCTATTTTAATGGAATGGCAAGTTTCAAGGATTTTCAATTAATTATCCCCTAGGCTAATATCTGATTGAAGCGAATCATCGCTTGCTATCCATCTATTTATATAAATGATAGAAAATAAACCCTTCTAGCCATAAAGAAGGGTTTAATCCATCCGTCTTCCATTTACAAATTATCCGAAGAAAATGTCCCAATATATTTTACCAAATTATAACTCATTTGCCAAATTGGATTAATGTTTTACGATAATCATGATTTCATCAGTTATTTTATGGGCAATTCCATCTAAAATCGGTTCTAAAACAGAGCATATTTTATACATTTCCTCTTGGTTATCACAATGGAATACAGCAATTCCACTCGGAGCTTTCTTTGGATTCGTCGTAATTATTGCAAGGATCATTTTTTCAATAGACATAACCAAATTCATTCCTCTTTCGTATTTCTTTCTGTCGGCATTCTTATTGCATTTTCCAAAGTTGGTGTATTGCCGATAATTTCAAGGGCCCTTTGAATATCGCGATTTTGTGGTAAAACAAAAACGGCAACCCGTCCGTCTTCCAAATCCCGTTTTGCAAGCGGCACAAGAGCCGGTGTTCCCGAATCTCGATAAACACCTAAGGCGACTGCGACATCATGTAAAATGGCTTGTCGTTGCCCTAAATTGGCTATCGTCGACCGAGCATCAAAGTTTTTCGGCTTCAAGATAAATCCCATGCCGTATTTTAATATTTCTTCCTGCCTTTGGGGAAGACCAATATTCATAATATAAATATTATCGATATAAAGCCCCTCATTAACAAAATGCGGTTTGACATATTCAATATCAACAATATCTTTCAGTTTCCCGCCACCCATCAACTTTTTTGAAATAAGTATGCAAATCAAGGCAGCGATCAGTCCAACAACAATATTAAACTCGATATAAACCAATGTTGTAATCATTGCCGTAAAGATAACTAAATAATTGCGACTTTCAAAAGCAACTGCGATTCCCTCTATATATGTGCTGCCACGGGTAACTAATTCATAAGAATCAAGCTGTGCCAACGTATTTCTTTCCATATTGCGAACTTCCCGAAATTGAGAAGCGGCAACCGTCAAAAACGTAATCGCGGTAATATTTTCTTCAATTAAAGCGGGGACTGCTACCGCTCCTAAAGCCGAAGCAATAAACCCAAGTGCTACATGGATAATTTTCCCATGTAAGTAAGTTGGATATTGTCGATAGTCCGTTCGTAACATTAATATTCGATCAAACAGACCGCATGCCATTCCAAATAATACCGGATATACGTATTCACTCATTTACAATTGCTTCTCCTTCTTTTGCTGAAAGTTTTTATGTTGAAAAATCATTTGCAAATATTCAAAACCGGACCAGATCGTGATAAAAAAACAGGTCAAAGCCAAACCATCCAGAAAAATAAAACTGCCAATCGAAAAATCAATGGAGAATTTTTTTAAAACAATCGAATAAAGGATTTCTCCCTGAATGAGTCCAATAATAGCTGAGAAAATCCTCGTCCTATATTCTTTAAAAAGTAAAACTGCCAAACAAGTGACAAGGAAACCAAGCAATATTTGCTGATCAATAAATATCCACACCGGATCATATAAAGACATGAGATAAAATACAGCTGTTGCACTCGATACAATAAAAACCCCGATGGTACAATATAGAAGTTTCCAAAAGGGTAACTTTATAAATGTTACAAAAGATATAGATAATAAAAATAAAGCAGCCACCGATATATCAAATCCGAGAAACCGAATCTTAAAAACAGACATAATAATTGTTACAAGAAGGCTTGCAGCTATTGGAAATCGATAGGGATTAGTTTTTTCCATAATAAATGTTGAATAAATCCAACCAGCCCAAGCAAATCCGAAGAAAACAAAACCTGCCATATACTCCCTCCTATCTTTTCCATTATGAGCAAAATTATGTATTTTAAAACATAACGATACTTTGAATCCATTAAAAAAGGGCAAAATTTATCCTTGAGTGTTTTCCAAATATATATTATTAGCAAGAAGAGAAGTTGGGTTATTTCGTGGTAGATGATGGGGGACGTGATTTTTGCCGCCATCCGGTTTCTTTTACTAGGGCATAAAAAAAACTCGGCGAGAGGAACGCCGAGTTTTTATGATTTATTTACAGTTTTAATTTTTTTAATTGGTCACCGATCACATCACCTAATTGGAAGCCTCTTTCTTCTTGTGGGAGTTCCACGTTTTCTTTAACTTCCGGTTTTTCTAATTCCTTCATCGAAAGGGATAGGCGATTTTCAGCCTCATTGACACTCAAAACTTTCACAGTTACCGTTTGCCCTTCCTTCAACACTTCATGTGGTGTCCCTATATGTTTTTGGGAAATTTGTGAAATATGGACAAGACCTTCTACGCCAGGTAATACTTCAACAAAGGCACCAAAGGAAACAAGTCGTTTAACCGTTCCTTCAACAACAGAACCGACAGGAAGTTTTTCACTTACTCCCTCCCATGGACCCGGTAATGTATCTTTAATTGATAGGGATACTCGTTCTTTCTCCGGATCAACAGCAAGAATTTTCACTTTCACTTGGTCACCCACATGAACAACCTCAGAAGGATGATTTACATGTTGATGAGAAAGCTGGGAAATATGAACTAAACCGTCAATGTCACCGATATTAACAAATACACCAAAGTCGGTAACTCGTTCGACCGTACCTTCGATCACCTCTCCTTCTTTCAAGTTTGCCAATAATTCTTGCTTTTTCTGTTCATTTTGTTCTTTAACTACATCACGATGCGATAAGATTAACCGGTTTTTTTCTTTATCCAATTCGACGATTTTAAATGTCATTGTTTGCCCTTTATAAATTGAAAGGTCTTCTACAAAGTGATCATCAACGAGTGAAGCGGGGACAAAACCGCGAACACCGACATCAACAACAAGACCGCCTTTTACGACATCACTTACTGTTGCTTCAATATATTCGCCATTTGCACTTTTTTCACTTAAACTTTCCCACGCTTTTTCAGCATCAACGCGCCGTTTTGATAATATTAGTGCTTCATCTTCCACCTTTGTAACGACTAAAGTTAATTCATCGCCCAGTTGAACGGCATCTTCAGCCTTTTCTATATGAAGGGCACTCAATTCACTAATCGGAATAATTCCATCCAATTTACTGTTGGGAATATTGACAATTACTTGCTTATCTTCCACTTTCGTCACCTGACCGGTAACATAATCTCCGACTGCAAAACTTTGAACCTCTATCTCATTCATCGTTTCGTTTGTATTTTCAGTCATATGTACTCCTCCTTAACTTGACACCAATGTTAATTTATAAAGGAAAAATTATTACCTTTACTTAACTTCTAATAAAAATTCCTATTTGTCAACACATTATTTATATTGTAACAAAATTTCTTTAATATGAGTCATAATTAATTCCGTTGCTTCTTCGGCTGATGTTTTTTTATTGCGTAATTCTTCAAAAGGAATCGGCTTTCCATAAACTACTTTTATTTTTCGAAAAGGTTTATAAGTTCCGATAATACCACAAGGGATTACGTAAGCATCCGTTTTCAATGCAAAAAATCCGACTCCGGACATTCCTTTTCCGAGTTCACCTGTTTTACTTCTGGTCCCTTCAGGAAAAACCCCCAATACCTTCCCTTCCCTTAATGTTTCTAAACCTTTGCGAAGTGCTTCCCGATCGGGTTTACCACGTTTAACAGGAAAAGCATGACAAAGCCGAATAATTTTATTTAATACCGGAATATTGAACAGCTCTTCTTTTGCCATGAAAATAACCGGTCTTTTCATGGTGATTCCGACAACCGGGGGATCGAGATTGTTAATATGGTTCGAACATAAAACGATTCCCCCTTCTCTCGGGATATTTTCTAAACCAATTGTTTCGATCCGGAATAATGGGGTAAGAATGATTTTTACAATAATACGTGCAAATTTATAAAAAAACATATTATTCCATCCTTTCAAGAACAAGTGCCATTATGTTTTCAACAACTTGTTCAATCGACAATGACGTTGTATCAATTTCAATCGCGTCTCTCGCTTTCTTTAATGGGGCAAATTCTCGTTCAGAGTCCAAGCGATCTCTATTGGCAATATCGTTCTTCAATTGTTCAAAGTCGGAAGGAATTCCTTTTCGCATGTTTTCTTGATGGCGTCTTTTCGCCCGTTCTTCCACACTCGCTTTTAAGAAAATTTTCACTTCAGCGTTTGGAAGTACATGTGTCCCAATATCCCTGCCATCCATAACAATTCCGCCATTTTTTGCCAATTGTTGTTGTCTGGCTACCATTTCTTCTCTAACCAATTTATGTTTTGAAACAATGGACACATGATTGGTTATTTCCGGTAGTCTAATTTCCTCGGTTACATCCTTACCATCAACGTATACTCGTTGGTTTTTACCATCTTGTTTTAATTCAATATTTGTCATTTTTAACAACTGATATAGGTCCTGTTCGTTTTCTAAATTTATTTTTTGATTTATTGCTTTCCATGTTATTGCCCGATACATAGCCCCCGTATCGATATAAATGTATGAAAGTTTTTGGGCAACAATTTTCGCAACTGTACTTTTTCCGGCCGCTGCAGGACCATCAATGGCAATCGAAATCTTTTTTTCCATAGAATAAAAACCTCTTTCAATCCATATAAAAATTATTTACAACATAAAACTTATTGATTTCACTTTATTTTATCATAAATAATCATTCAAAAGCAGACCGGCTGATGATTTTTTCCATAATAGTACCTAAAAATTTCATGCTGCATCCCCAAATGTCATCCTTTTCCGAAATAAAGAAAACTCGACGATTGCCGAGCCTTTAGGTGAGAGCAGAGCCGCAAGAGCGCTTATGCGTTAGGAAAGTAGAAATTGAAAAATTTATACTTTCCTATTAGCTAAAAAGAAAAGCAGGTATATACCTGCCGTTAAGGTGAATGAAAGGTTTCTAACACTTTTGAAAAATTTTCTTTCGTTACCCCTTCATACTGCGTCAATTCTTTTAATTCGGGAAATGCATTAAAGTGATGAAAAAGTAATTGACAAAGTATTAGGAAGATCGCATGAATGATTACCAATTTCATAATGACTCTTTCTACTTGCCTCATTTTTCTTCACCATCCATAATTTGTCACTATTATGGATGAAATATAGACAAAATATACTACTCCATTATTTCTTTTTTCCTTAAAGCTACTTGAGCTTCATAACAAAATTGAAGTAATATTTGTTCTTGTTGTCGACTATTGTTTAAAAATTTTACAGAAAGAATCTTTCTAGTTTCATTATAGTCTATGATTCGAATGACCTCACATGTTAATTTTAAATAATGATATTCTCCTGATCTTCTCGGTAAAACAAACCAACAAAGAATTTCTTGATGTTCACGGATTGGTATATTTACCGGAACTAAAATTGAGGCTCCCCCGGCACTGATATCAGCTGTGATTGTATTAAAAGGGGCAAACTGATTATTTAAGGGATGAACCGCAACATCTACTGCCCACTTAATTCGAACAAATTCCCGCCGCTGAATACGTACGATATCCTCCTGTTTAGGGTTAGATAATACCAACAGGGGAATCGTTTCCTTTCGTTTACCAATAACCATAGTGATAAATTGATATGCTTGTTCAGACTCTTCTTCAACAAAAGAAATTTTTAGTTGCTCCCCATTCATAACGTATAACATTCGATTTGAATGAAGATCAACGGGATAGTCAATAAAAATGGTATCGTTATCAAAATCCATAATTTTACTTTTATATCGTTGGAATTGATCATCATTTACCTTTTCAATGGTTAAAATCGTTCCGAGTTTAAACAATAAGGATCCCCTCTCCAGATTCATTCTTCTCTATCATCATTATGACACGGAAAAGGGAAAACAGCAATTTCCTTTAAGGATTCCGAAAAAATTTATTCCAACTTAACGGCAAGTCACCAAAAGATAGCTGGGAGAGAGACCTGCCCCATGCATCCGATTTGCACAGTAAATCACTCAGCGGGTAAACTTCCCACTGAGTGAAGGTTATTAAGCTTTTCCATTAGTAACGTCTTCATAAATTGGTTCAGCATTTTGTAATTTTTCCACATATTCCTCAGAACCATCCTGTGCATTTACATAAATCCGGTACGTATCATTATCTAACGTCCCAAGAAACTCATAGCAAAGCACTTCATCATTTACATCATTATTAATGATAGCTAAACGGGTTTCCATGACATTGACATTTTTGTTAATGGCTTTGCGTGCATCTTCCTCTGAAATTTTCGCACTTGGAATATCCCGGTGTTTATTTTTTGTACCTAAATATTGTTCTGCGGAAAAACCAATGATACTACCATCATCTAATGCTACTTTCACCATAATGGATTCCGGATAAATACGGACATTATTCTTTTTCGTAACAAAATTGAATAAACCAATATGATCATACTGCGTACTTTCAAACAGCTCTAAATCTTTAAATCCCCGTTCAGTCAAAAATTGATTGGCTTTTATGGAGGCATCATTTAAGCTGATTTTTTGTTCTTTCACATCTCGGCTATTGATCAGCCAAATCGGAAACCCGCCTTTTTTTGTAATATCCATATTTGTCTCCCCGTTTTTATCTTGGATAGAAACACTATAAAAGTCAAAGTCGGACCCTTTTCCGTTTTCAACCACTTTCGTTTTTGCGTTTTGGGAAACATTTGTATATTTTTTTGCAATATTCACAGCTTCTTTCTTTGTTATTTTTTTACCGGGCAAATTGCGATAACCCGATTCTTTTTCTTGCATACTCGTCATAATCGGTCCCATGTCTGTTTCGGAATACCCTTCAACTTTTTTTTCGACAGTTTTAAAGCCATCAATAATGGTATTGTCAGCAGCTTCCCTTCCGGATGCAATCGCCATTTCTACATCCATCCAACGGAGATTGTTTTTCAATGTGAGATGTTGGACTTTTCGTAATTCATTTTTAATTTCAGTTGCCTGAGAATATAATGATTGCAATGTGTTATATTCTTCATCTGTCAATGGTTCTTTTTCTAAATCACGGACGGCGGTTTTATAACTAAAGTCGCCAATATTCGACAGAAATTCTTCTGTTTTATTAAAAGGAAGCAGTGTTAAGGGCAATTGACCCACGGAATTATTGGCTTCTGAAGTAATTCTCCATACCTCTGCAAGTGTCGGGGAAAGACTGGTTCTGGAACTCATTGCTAACGTTGTTCCGATTTTATCATGTAAAATATCAATATTATAGGTCAGTTCATGGAAGGCCCGCTGATAGTTATTTTCCGCATTGATTAGAATTGCGTTCTTTTCTTTATGTTCTTGATAACCCCAAATACCGACTCCGACTATGCCGACCGTCAAAACGCCAATCAATATATTTCTTATCATGTCGTCACCCCTTATTTACAGAATATATGTTTTCCAATTTGTTTAATTTGTGGTCTTGACCAAATCCACTTGTTTGTAGCTGTGTTGGGGTTAAAATAATAAATTGCACCACCGGTAGGATCCCAACCGTTAATCGCATCAAGAACTGCCTTTTTTGAAGTTTCATTCGGTGTTAACCATATTTGTCCATCTGCAACTGCAGTGAATGCACCCGGTTCAAAAATAACCCCTGCGATTGTATGCGGGAATGAAGGGCTTTCTAACCGGTTTAAAATGACTGCCGCAACTGCAACTTGTCCGATGTATGGTTCACCTCGTGACTCACCGTGAACGGCATTTGCCATTAACTTGATATCATTTTGCGAAAATCCATTTGGAACATTTGTTGCAGTAGGTTTAGCAGGTGCGGCTGGTGTGGCTGGCTGTTGATTAGTAGTTCCGCCACCTTGATTATTACCGCGGGCTTGTTGATTATTATTTGCTGTATTTCGATTTTGATTGTTTCCTTGGGGTGCCCTAGTTGCCGGTTTTTGATTTGTATTTCCGGCAGCTCCGTCCTTGCCTCCTGTTTTTTGTTTGTTTAAATCAACACCACCATAATGCGTGAATTTATTCCCCTTATTTATCTGATCCTTCACAAATTTTTCGTTATATTGGCTTGCCCGGACAAGTTTTTGCTTTGTCGTCGCTCCTGCTAATCCATCAACTTTTAAGCCAAATTCATATTGAAAATTTCGTAAAGCCCAATATGTTCTCCATCCGAAAACGCCGTCAATTTTCCCTGTATAAAATCCTAAATATTGTAAACGTGATTGTAATTCAATAACATCGTCTCCAACCGCTCCAATTTGTATGACTTGATTGGAGAAAGCTTTAGCTCCGCGATCATGTACACCCGAAACTAATAAAAACGTGCATATAAACATAATAATTGTTAGTTTCATCCATTTCTTTCGTGTAATCATAATTGTTGTCCCTCCATGATGTAATAATCAAGTATCACTATTTTTTGTAGGAATTGGTTTTTTATGCAAAAGAATACTTGGGAGTATATTACCAGACTTATTACATGTAAAAATCAAAGTTTTGGACAGAATAAAGCTAACGGGGAAAAACTTCTAAATACTAGGGAATTTTTCTAATGCATATTAGTTGAAAATTTTCAAGTAATCAGGTATAACAAAAGTAGGAAAGGTCAAATATAGTCAAACTAAGGAGGTTTTCCAGATGTTCCCGTTTTTCAATAAAGATTTTTTGAAATCGATGATGGAAGGTCACAAAGAATTGGAAATGAAAGCGCCAAACGGGGCTATCTATCGGTTTACCACCAATACAATGGATGACAAAACATTTAATAAGTACAGGATGAAATTGGAAGAAGCAGTAAAAAATAAGGATCAAACGTTATTTGATCAAACATGGGAAGAATTAACCACTGCTAATCAATTGAAAACAGATATTGAAAATGAATTTCAAAAGTTTTCCAGTGAGATGCAAAAATTTTTTGCAGAGACAAGTCCATTGTTCAATTTTTCAATCCCAATGTTAAATGATTTTAATGAAAGATCTTTCCTATCTGAAGAACAAATCGATAAACAAATTGCCCATTATGAAGATAAAATTAAACAACTTCAATCTATGAAAAATAATATGGACAATGAAAGAAGAAAACTGGAATTGAAGAAGAAAATTGATGAAAACAAAAGATTACTTGATGAAAAACTGGATGAATTCTCAAAAAACCTTGATAATGAAGAAATGAAAAAACGGCTGACGGATGAATTGACGCAAATAAACCAAGTAATTAAGCAATTGGAAGGCGAATTGCAATCGTTATCGTAAAAAAGTGCAAAACTGGTCTGTCTTTGATAGGGGCAGACCAGTTTTTTCTCAGCTCGTATAAGGGCTGGACAGTTTTTTCAGTTACCTTCTAACTACCAGAATCACGGTAAAAAATATCTGTCACTTTGCTGTAATGGAGCTGGTTATGTTTTGCTTTTTTTACTTTTCTCAATGCGAACCACCAAAGAAATACCATAAACGGAATAATGGCCATTAACCAAACCTTTTCTTTTAACAAAATATAGTCATATAAACTGTGCAATAAAATCGGAAAAACTACTGAATAGAACATCCATGGATGATGTTCATCCCGTTTCATAAACTTTGCTTTTCCAAAATAATATCCCATGATTACACCAAATAAGGCGTGACTGGAAACCGGTAAAATAGCTCTTCCAATCGCATACTTGATTCCATTCCCTAGCAGATATAATATATTTTCAGCTGTAGCAAACCCAAGTGAAATGGACACCCCATAAACAATCCCGTCATAATGCTCGTCAAATTCAATAGATTTATAGATCGTAAAATAAATGATAAACCATTTAAAAAACTCTTCTAAAAAACCGGTTGTTAAAGCATTTACGGAATCGAGCCGCAATACTTGCTCTTTTTCCAGTACGTATTCTATAAACATAATTGGGAATACCAATATCATACCGAGCAAAAATATGCGAAACACTTCTTTGAGAGGTTCCTTCTCATATTCATCTTTTAAGTAAAAATAGGATAGAAGGGCAAAACCCGGTGCAATACCGGCTGAAATGATTGTAAACATGACCCGCCTCATTTCAATTTCTTTTCTACCATCGTATCATGAATAAATAAAATTGAAAATATCTAGTATTTTCTTTCGGACAGGACACCTCCATTTTCCATAAAATTATGAATTTAATCGTTTTTTTATTTCACTGGCAATCAAGTCACCGTGAAATCGACCGTTTTCAATAAAGATTTCATTTGCATTATTTCCGGCAGCAATTACTCCGGCGATAAATATACCTTCCACATTGGTCTCCATTGTTTCCTCGTTATAAAACGGTCGACCGGTTGCCGGGTCGATGGTTACGCCCATTTTAGTAAGGAAACGATGATCCGGATGGTATCCTGTCATCGCAAAAACAAAATCATTAGCTATTTCTTCTCTTTTCCCGTTAACCTCATAGATAACTGAGTTTGGAGTTATTTCAATTACATTTGCATGAAACACCATCGCAATCTTTCCGTTTCTCACCATTGCCTCAAATTCAGGCAACACCCACGGTTTAATATGATTTGAAAATTCGGAACCGCGATACAAGACCGTTACTTTTGCTCCCGCTTGCTGAAGTGCCAAAGCCGCATCGACGCTTGAATTTTTACCCCCGATAACAACAACATTTTGGCCAAAGTAAGGATGTGCCTCTTTAAAATAATGGAATACTTTCGGTAATTCCTCTCCGGGTATATTCATATTGTTTGGGTGATCATAATATCCAGTCGCGATGATAACAAATTTTGCTTCATATCGCTCCTTTGAGGTAGTTACGGTAAAATGGTCTCCAGTTTTCTCCACGGATTCGACTGCTTCAAACGGTGCAATCCGCAATTGTTTCAATTTGACCACTTCACGATAATATGCCAAAGCTTGATTGCGAGTCGGTTTGCGGTTTTCCGTAATAAAAGGAACACCGCCAATTTCCAATCGATCACTTGAGCTGAAAAAAGTTTGATGTGTTGGAAAGCGATAAATTGAATGAACGATATTTTCTTTTTCAATAATTAACGGGTTGATCCCTAGTTCTTTTAAACGAATAGCTGCAGCCAACCCACACGGACCACCGCCAACAATGATGCACTCCTCATAATGCATAGTAAATCCTCCTCAACAAGTTCATCTGATGTGACCGTTAATTTCTTTTAATCTAATGATAGGAGAATACAGACATTCTTTCAACATTAATTTAAAGCGGGATAAGTGGAGGTTTAAAGGAAACTCGGGCGTCAGAGCCTTTAGGCAACCAAAGAGCCGTTAGTAGCGAAAAAACATTTTCGCTTGCGAGGTAATGCCTCCGAAGCCTCTCTAGTCACCGAAAAAATATAAAATTTTTTCGGCTGCGATGTTTTTCCGCCAAACTTTTCTTGTGCACTTATGCGTTAGGAAAGTAAAATTGAAAAAATTATACTTTTCTATTAGCTAAACGTAAATTAATGGAATAAGGCAATTCCGGATGCACGGAATTGCCTTATTAAATCCCTTTAAGCTGAAAAAACAATGATTAGACCCAACCGCGAAAACGGCATGCTTCTGCTAATTTACGAACACCAACCATATAAGCAGCTAACCGCATATTGATTTTTCTTGTAGCAGCGGTATTGTAAACATTATTGAACGCCCTGACAATAATTTTTTCTAATTTCTCTTCTACTTCTTCTTCTGACCAGTAATATCCTTGATTATTTTGTACCCACTCAAAATAGGAAACGGTCACACCCCCTGCCGAAGCTAATACATCAGGGACGATTAATTTTCCGCGTTCCGTTAATATTTTTGTTGCTTCTAAAGTTGTCGGACCATTAGCTGCCTCAACAATAATATTTGCTTTAATACGATGGGCATTTTCTTCGGTAATCTGATTTTCGATAGCAGCCGGAATAAGTATATCGCAATCTAATTCCAGTAATTCCTGATTGGAAATCGTATTTTTAAATAAATTCGTTACCGTTCCAAAACTGTCTCTTCTATCCAATAAATAATCTATATCCAAACCATCCGGATCATATAACGCACCGTACGCATCAGAAATTCCGATTACTTTGGCACCGGCATCATGCATGAATTTGGATAAAAAGCCGCCTGCATTACCGAATCCTTGAACGACAACACGGGCTCCTTCTAACTGAAATCCTTGTTTTTTGGCTGCTTCACGGATACAAATTGTAACACCTTTAGCCGTTGCAGAATCTCGTCCATGCGAACCGCCTAATACTAACGGTTTCCCGGTAATGAAACCCGGTGAGTTAAATTCATCAATCCGGCTATATTCATCCATCATCCACGCCATGATTTGCGAATTCGTAAAGACATCCGGAGCCGGAATATCTTTTGTCGGACCGACTAACTGACTGATCGCCCTTACATAGCCGCGACTTAAAGCTTCCAACTCTCGAAACGACATTGTCCGTGGATCACAAACAATCCCGCCCTTTCCTCCACCATAAGGCAGGTCGACAATCCCACATTTTAAACTCATCCAAATCGACAATGCCTTAACTTCCCGCTCAGTAACATTCGGATGAAAGCGGATTCCTCCCTTTGTCGGACCGACCGCATCATTATGTTGTGCCCGATAACCGGTAAAAACTTTCGTTGTACCATCATCCATCCGAACCGGAATCTTTACTGTAATCATCCGGAGTGGTTCTTTTAACAATTCATATACGTCTTCTGAGTAACCTAATTTATCAAGTGCTTCACGTATTATCTTTTGCGTTGATGCTAATACATCTTTTTCTTCAGTATCGAAATGCTCTGAACCCTTTTGGGTGGTCATTTGTAAACCTCCTAATACACCGACAAATATTTGTTATTCAAAACTAAGTATACACAGAATTTAATATAATGCAAGAAAAATGACAGGGTTTGCAGGACTAAAGCAACATGAATTGGTATGAGTCTCTTTTCATAAGAGACTCAAAGATTTTGGAAATGTTTCATCAAGATTTGAATGGCAGATCCATTGATTAATGAGCGACCATATTCTTCAAGAAATGCATATGTGATGGGGGAATTGTCCCCATATTCAGAGAGGATTGAGGAGATTTGGTCAATTTTTGTTTCATCGTTAATCAGTAAATATAAATAGTAATGATTTTTATAGGTAAAAACTGAGCCTCCCTGCCAAACCGGATAAATCCGATGGGCAAATTGAAGCAAGTTTTCTATATCTGTAAAAAGATATAAGAACTCTGCATTTACTTGTGTGGAGTCATTCCAATCTTGAGATAGAAATAAATCATTTTCAAAACTAAAATCATCATCCTCTTTTAACGTGAACGAAATAACCAACCCTTGACTTTGAAGAGAGTATACCTCTATAATAATTGTCCCTTCCATAAATTGTTCAAATTCTTCATAGGCTTCGTTTATCATATTAAAAAAGAGTTGATGCCATTTTAAAGAATTTTTATTCACATCATCCTCTGAAAATCCAAGTTCCACCAATTCATCATAGGTCAAAAAAATTTTTATTTGATTTCCATCAATTCGCTCTAACCGCATAAGTTCGGCCTCCTGACTGTTGCAACTCCTATTGTATCGTATGAAAAATTTAATTATTTGTTCTTGGTACAGACATAATTTCAGGAAACCGCTCCTCATTTATTTTCATGATACAAATTTATATCATATTTATTTTTCATCAATTCAAATACAAGATGGCGTTTTTCCCATCCTTCACCTTTCCATAAATCCGCACTTTTATCAATAATTTCGCAACGCAACGCATGATATTCCTTTTCATATTTATCCAGCAGCTTTTTCAAGACATTCATATATCCGAATAATCCAAACAAGGCAAATAAATAATACCCATTATATGAATTTGAAACAAATGCATTGAACATTTCAGCAGCCGAGTATGAATTTGGTTGATAAACCGTTATATATAAATAAATTCCGTATATAATAAATCCAAACACGGTTAACCAAACAACAATCAGATGACGTTTTTCATATTTATCAAATTTTCTTTTTCGCTTAACAACATTTTGCAACATTTCTTTTGTTGCTTCATCGGTCCAACTTTCTAAATTTTTAATAGCGTCTTCCACTACAACCCAGCTCCCCCATACATAATAGCTATATATTAAAAATATGGCCAAGCTGTATAACATATTCCTTGAGTTTTCCATAAAAAATTAGAGGGGATGGAAAAATCCCCTCTGGTTGAAGTCTTTATTCAAATTCAACTCGTTCAAAATGATCATCGTCTTTAACCGGATCTTCCTCGGAATGGAGAACATGATAATAGTAGATAAGACCTATCGTAATCGGTAATAGCAAAAAAATAAACGCTAAAATTGTTATTAAAGGATTTTGGATTTTTCTTTTTTTCTTTTTCTTCTTTTTAGCAGCTTCCCGTTTTTTCTTATGATACTCGCTACGTGATGGCAAATGGGAAGCCATGATATTCTCTTCTTGCTGTTGAGACAATTCTCTCAATCGTTCTGCCTGATCCTGTTGCACCATTATCAGCCACTCCCTTTAATTAAACATCCCAACCTTTTTATTTCTGTTTGAGGAGGTTTTTAAAATATATAAACAGCCCTAATAAACAATCAATCACAAAGTGCATAAAGAACGAAACGGCCAAATTTCCTGTCCACTCATATATAAAACCAATAAAAAAACTTAATAAAATAACATCAAAAAATAAAAATTTATTGAATAAATAACGAAAATGAACGAGTGCAAAAATAACACTGGCCGTGACAAGACCAAATTTAGTTTGCAAGACACCGCGAAACAATAATTCTTCACAAAACGCAACAAGCAGAGTCATGAAAATAATCGGAACAACACCACGATTTGTAAATAATCGTTCATTAATTCCTCCATCATCAAAATACGTTGAGGGTAAAAACTTCATTAATAAAAAATCAATGAAGACAACAATCATCCCTGCTCCTCCCCCGATAATGAGGATGGAGTTCATATTACTGAAATCGAATAATTGAAAGACGTCCAAGATATCCGGAAAAAGGAAAAAGGAAAGGACAATCGCTATAAAAAAAATTAGTGCTTGAGAAATGTAAAAGTTTAATAAAAGTTCTTGATCAGACAATTGGTCAATTATTTGTTTTTGTCGATTTTTCACTTCAAATCTCCATTTCTATCGAAAATAGTTCCGCCAGCCTATGTCGCCAATTAATCGAAAGAACCTGTTTCTTTGGTGCATTTGCTTGTTGATAACATGATAAATCGAGTCCGCAATTATCGCAACAATTATCATGTCTTTCTCTTTTCGTTTCCTGGAAGCTCATCAACAATCGCTCTCTCCGGCAACCTTCATATTCAATCCAATCTGTTATTTCTTGCAGTTTCACCTTTTTAATGACCAGTCTTTCGTCAATAAATGACCGCAATTTCCTTTTAAAATCATTTTCGTCTTTACTATTTATAAAAAACTTCCATAAAAGTCGCCACTGTACTTCGGTATAACCTTCAGGGACTGCTGTTTTCTCCGGGACATTCCCGTCTATACTATTAGGAAAATTTTTCAATCGTTGAATCCGATAAAAATGTTCAATTTGAATATCGCTTGGATATTCGGATGTTAACAATTGATGTTGGAGAAAGATATCATCGTCCGCATAAAGCATAACAGCAATACTTTTCTCTCCATCTCGTCCGGCACGACCAATTTCCTGTAAATAAGACTCGAGATTGATCGGTGGATGAAAATGAATAATATAACGGACATTTTCTTTATTTACGCCCATGCCAAATGCACTTGTTGCACACATTATTTTTAATTCATCATATAAAAATTGTTGTTGAAGTAATATCCGCATTTCTTGATCGATTCCGGAATGGTAAGCTGCCGCGGGACCAAGGGAACGTTCATTCAATTCTTTTGCAACTTCATTTGCCAATTTTTTACTAGAAAAATATAAAATACCGGGACCTGTTAATTGCTTGACCAGTTCAAACAAGCGTTGTTTTTTTGTCTGATAATCTCGGACTTTGATTACTTGTAAAGCAATATTTGGCCGATCTACAGAATAAATATATTCCTCGGCATTTTCCATATGTAAGAACTTTTTAATATCATTTTGAACATCTTCCCGGGCAGTCGCCGTTAATGCTAAAGTAACAGGATTACCCAACTCGCAGCGAATCCGGCCAAGTTCAAGGTAATCAGGACGAAAATCATATCCCCACTGGGAAATGCAGTGAGCTTCGTCAATGACTAATAAAGAAACTGGAACCGACTTTATCTTTTTTAAAATAAAATCATTTTGGATTAATTCAGGCGAAATATAAATAAATTTGTACTTGTGAATGTTTTGCAAAACCGTTCGCCTTTCCTCCCTAGTTAAAAACGAATTGATGGCAACAACCCGTTTTTCACCGCGTATTTTCATCTGCTCAACTTGATCCTGCATGAGTGAAAGCAACGGGGAAATAATTAAGACAATCCCTTTCATTAAGTAACCCGGCAGTTGGTAGCATAATGATTTCCCGGTTCCGGTTGGTAAAAGCGCCAACGTATCCTTTTCGTTCAAAATGGATTGAATAATTTCCTTTTGCCCTTTTCGAAACTGAGTATAAGAAAATTTTTCATATAAAATTTTTTCTAACTCCATTTTCCCACCTATTTTTTCCTAATCATAATTTAACATCATTTTTGTCATTCAGTTTAGATAAGACTAAACGAATGGAAAAATAATCGATATCCGTCAAATAGTCTTTAATCGTTTTTAATTTTCTCGTTTGTAAAAGATTTACCGCTTCGGTTATTCGTTTTTGTGTTTCTGGTTTTACATAAGTTTCAATTGAAAATGTCGGATCCAGTAAAGCAATTTCAACGATATGGTCTTCAATGGTACTCTTCTTTAGTTTACGAAATTTTGCAATTTCCTCAATCTTCTTTCCGTTTTTTAAAAATTTATATGTTTCCCAACTTGAACTGGTTAAAGTCCATGATGATTTTCGATCAGCGAGCAATGAAGAAAGGATAGGAAATTCACCTCTATTATGCCAAATGGTTTGGATCATAAAATGAAGACAGCTGCGAAATGCTAAAATGTAATATGTCTCGTCTACAGCTGCTTGTTTGGCAATTTGCGTTGAGGTGTAACCCGGTCTTTGATAGCCGGTAAATCTCGCTACGGCATAATCAGGATTTTCCCGGTTCTGTTCACAAATTTCAAAAATTGTAAAAAGTTCATTATATAAACAGAGTGATAATTGTTTTTTGTTATAAATTTGCTGCTTTTCACCAAGCCAACGTTTCACCCAGTTTTGTATCGGATAGTCTCTAACAACCGGAATAAATTTCGTTTCACTATACGCCCAATTAGTAAGGATTTGAACGAGTAAGGTTAGCCTTTGCCAAAAAAGTTGTTCAATTTGGTGAAATTGCCAACCATTTAAGTGTTCCGGTACCGGAGATCCTGAAATCGACTCGGAAAGTACTTTTTTGCCTGAATCAGTCAGCGCAACCGTTTTATCGGAAATCGTAATTGATCCGGTTTTTTCTAATTTTTTCACTGTATCAATAAAAGCATCAGCGTCCATTTCCGGGTATACTGAGTAAAGGTGTTGTAATGAATACCAAACTGCATCTTGTAATGTTTGTGTCGATTTTTTTCCGGTTAACAAATATTGGATAGCTTTAATTGATCGCTCACCTTTAAATTGGTATATACAGTACAAAATTAATGCACAAAAGTAGTTCACAAGTATCACCATCTTTATTTTACCATGAATTCGTTGAAAGGAATGGTTTTCTTTTCTCCCGTTAGATTTTCAACTAATTGTCAATAATCAACATGGTTGGATCATTTCCAGCTACAAATCTATTGAAAAGTCTTTGCCCGAGTTTTACAATGAAAGATGTCTTCCTTTCGTTCATGTAAAGAGAGACGAATAAATAAAGGAGGCTATAATGGAATGGGCAAATATACAATCGTTGACAAAGAAACATGTATCGCATGTGGTGCCTGTGGTGCTGCTGCTCCAGATATTTATGATTATGATGATGAAGGTATTGCATATGTAATACTTGACGATAATACCGGTACGAGTGAAGTACCTGAAATATTAGAAGACGATATGATGGATGCTTTCGAAGGCTGTCCGACTGATTCCATTCGTGTCAGTGATGAACCTTTTGATGGGGACCCGGACAAATTTGAGTAATGT
>Ga0310827_100814_pt1 | contig 20038 bp, 14 predicted proteins | sample WT_ome_2_FD_201309 | JGI IMG/M metagenome (GOLD analysis project Ga0310827, IMG submission 201309) | Sorghum-adapted microbial communities enriched on wild type (WT) sorghum from Joint BioEnergy Institute, Emeryville, California, United... ... | reverse complement strand
GCTTTCAGCGGATGGCCGCTGAAAGCAAGCGTCGGATCGGCGGGCCGATCGTCCCGGCCTTACGAGTTCCGGCCGAATCGCTGCGCATGCTCCTTGATCAGCCGGTGAAGATGCTTCAGGCAGCCGATCAGCATGGGGCCGCACTGCAGAATCTGCCCGTCGATCTCGTAGACCGCATCCCGGGTTATCGCGGGGATACCCGGGAAGCCGTCCCTGCCGGTGAATTGTTCGCGATCGAACGGCTTGCCGCACCAGGAAGCGAGCACAAGGTCGGGAGCGGCGTCGCGGATATCCTCCGGCCGGATGACCCGATCCGATGCTTTGCGGCCTTCCACGGAAAGCGTGCGGAACACGTCTCGCCCGCCGGCCAGCTCGATGAGGTCGCTGACCCAGCCCGTTCCGCAGATCAGCGGATCCATCCATTCCTCGAAATAGACGCGGGGATGCCAGGGGAGACGTTCCGCCTGAAGCCGGATTTCCTCCATTTCCTGCCGCAATTCCGCTGTCAGCCGGGCGGCTTTATGCGGCTCTCCCACCAAATTGCCGAGCAGGGCGATGGTCTTGAACAAATCCTCCAGACGGTGCGGCTGAAGATGCAGCGTATAGACGCCGGCATCGCTCAGCCTGGCGGCAAGCTCCTTCTGGACATCGGAGGTCAGGATCGCGAGATCCGGCTTCAGGCCGAGAATCCGTTCCAGATTGCCGGATTTGAAGCCGCTCACCTTGGGGAGCCGCAGCGCCGCCTCCGGATATTGGGTGTAGGCGGAAATTCCCACAACCCGGTCGAGTGCGCCGAGCCGATCCAGAATCGCGGGAATTTCCGCGGCCAGACAAACCATTCGTTCAGGAAACATTTTCGATCCCATCCTTCTTGCGCATTTGCGTTCCGCAAGATTGTACCCCGCTCCCCCGGCTTCGTCAACCCGGCTTTGGTACCGGTTCCCCGTGTTCTATTTCTGAAGCACGCTGGTCAGGGAATGCTCGCTTAGCATATCCTTCACTTTGACCGGCGCGCCGGTCTCCATGCTCCGTTCCATGGCGGCCATGATCGCCAGCGTGCGAATCCCTTCTCGAAGATCCGGCTTCGGCGTCTCGCCCCGGTCCAGACATTCCGCAAAATATTCGATATAGTTCTGGTATTCGCCGGCGTGGTGGCTTTCCCCCTCAAAGCGGAAATAATACGGGTGCTTCTCCTCGAATGAATGGGTAACTGGCGGCTCCGGGGGAAAATGGGTATGATATAACAGCTTGGAATAGACGGACCGGCTCGTTCCCTTCGTTCCCCGCAGGGTGCAGCTGATTCCGGGATCGACGTTGCGCAGCGCGGGCTTGGTGTACGAACCGCCGACCTGGGCGATGCGGCCCTCGGCGTCTTTCATGAGGAATCGCATCGTATCCGGCGCTGCCAACCCGTATTCCCGGTTCGTCGCGCTGGAATGGCCGTAGCCGAACACCTCCTCGATGCCGGGCAAATACCAGGCGGCCAGATCGACCGCGTGGATCATGAAGTTGTACATCCAGCTGAAGCCCTTCTGCCGGCTCCAGCCCTTCTGCAGGAACCAGCGGGCGTCCGAGATGTAGTACGTTTCGACCGTATCGATCTCGCCGTGGCGCCCCGCCAGGTAATCGCTGCGCTGATGGATCATCGGCTCGAAGAAACGGCTGCTCTGTCCCACAAACAAATGCTTCCCGGTCGCTTCCGCCGCCTCCAGCACGCCCCGGGCTTCGTCCAGCGAGACCAGCATCGGCTTGGTCACAATGACATGCTTGCCCGCTTCCAGCGCCTGCCGGATATGCAGGCCGTGCAACGGATCCGGGGTATAGATGGCAATGACCTCGATCTCCGGGTCGTCCAGCAAATCCTCATACTTCCGCGTGTAGCGGGTCAGCCCGAATTCGGCGGCCCGGGCCTTGCAGACTTCCTCGTTGATATCGCAGACGTTGACGAGATTCCAGCGGCCGCTTTGAATGGCCGCCGACAGTATGCTGCGTCCTTCCCCGAGCCCGATCACTCCGAGCCGGTACACTTTCTGCGTCATCTGCATTCCTCTCCCTTCGGGTAAATGATGCTCAGCCATACAGCCAATCGAGGGAACAGGCTCTCTCACTGAGCGGCGAGACGTCCCGTGCGACGGTTTTCTGGTCCGCCTGGATCACGCCCACGATCGCATAGGCCCCGCGGCCAAGATTCAGAACATGCCGGCCGGGCTCGTACAGAAAGGCATGGACGTTGACGGACGGGTAGAAGGCCGCCTTGATTCCCTTGCGCAGCACCGGCGACAATCCGCCGCGGTCGTCCGCGTGCGTGTTCTCGTCGAGTGTCGGCACCCGCAGCCACTGCGGCTCCGCCGAGTTGAAGTACCCGACCAGAACGCGCGCCGGTTCGGTCAGCTCAAATTCGACAGCCACGCCCCTGGAAGCGGCCTCCTCCCGGCTGAAGCGGATTCCGGTAAGCCCTTCGAGCTCTTCCGCATAGCTTTGGATAAAGACTTCCCCGTCGGTAAACAGGCAGCTGTCTTTTTGGACAGTATACGTTTCGGCGTTTGGCGACAGCAGCGTGAAGGCCGCCGGCCGGTAGGGCTCGATGACCTCTTCGCCTGCTGCCCGGAGCGGAAGTCTGCCGGCCTTCAGTTCGTCCACTCGTTCGGCAAAGCGGCGGCATTCCTCCTCGTAAAGCGGCAGACAGTCGCTCCAGTGCTTGTATTTCTGCCCATCCGGAAACGGAATTTTGCGGTGGGCCGTCTGCATGCTGTTTGCGTACAGATACGTTTCCGCGGTCAGCCCGGCCAGCTTCCGGTACCAGTCCAGGCTCTCCCGCAAATAGGGAACGGCCTCTTCCAGAATGTCCACGCGCTCCAGATAGTTCCCGCCTGCGGCGTGCTTGTACCGCAGAACGCGGACTGCCGCCCGTACCTTAGCCCCGTAAAAATGAACCAGGTACCGGATCGCCTCGACATCCGACGCGATCCGCTCAAACTCCTCCGCGTTCCGGGAAACGTGCGGACGGGCCCGTTCGATCGCCTGCGCGGCCATTCCGGCAAACCGCTCGGCGGATTCCACGACATCCAGCGGCGTTTCCCCGATGTGCGCTTCGCCCCTGGCCTCCCTCTCGGCATACTCCTCCAGCCGCTCGCCCTGGGGGGCGTGATCCTCCCACAGCGCCTTGTAAGGCGAATAGCGGTCCGGATTGGTCAACTGGCTCATCGTCATGCCGAGCGACAGCGTCTGACGGTTGCCTTCCGTAATGCCGAACCGCCGCAGGAGCCGCGGAGCGCATTCGCCGAACGCTTCATACGCCTCGAGCAGGGCCTCTCCCGACGCACGCGAACCAAACCGTTCGGCCAGCTCCTCCGTCCAGTAATGGCGTTCGGCCTCCGGATTGCGGTCCGGATTCCAGGCGTAGCGCGCCCAGGCGGCATACCAGATCCAGTCGCGGTCCTTCTGCTTTAGGCGCGGCTCAGTCTTGTCTGCGCTGTACGGCCAATCCCAATAGAACAGCGGATAAAGGTGCAGGCCGTTCGCCTGCTGCCGGTGCCTTGCCGCCTGCATGCATTTTTGGATGAAAGAGGGAGCTCCATAGCGGAACGGCTCCAGATTGGCCAGGATGTGAACGTTAACGATATGGACCGACTGCATGGAGCTCAAGTTGTTATGCGTCTTCACCCACCCGCCCCTGGGTGTCCAGGTTGTGAGCGATTCCCCGTTATATTTCGCCTCGGTGTACAGAATCGGGTACAGGGGGAGCGCCTTCTCGATAATCGGTTCGGCCTTGACCGCGTGCGCCCGCAATATAATCGGGGGATATTCCTTGACGTTCAGATCCGCCAGCCCTTCTTTCACGCCTGCAATGATCGTTTCCGTGAACCATTCGGCCCCGTATAAGCTTCCATGGAGCGCTTCCCCCAGACAGAGCATAATGCCGACGTTCGGGAAGGAGCGCACAAATTCAGCAATCGACTTGCGCGTATAATCCGCGGTGATCGGCATAGGCTTCGGCTGATGCAGCTCCAGCCCGTGCTTCTCGGCGAACGGAAGCGGGATATGGATGTTGTAAAAATTGAGCACGACCCAAATCCCCCGTTTGTCGGCTTCCGACGCCAGCCAGCGGAACGTCTCGACATTCTGCCGGTACTGCTCCTCGGTGACCTCCAACGCTTCCGGATACTCCCTCAGCTTCACCAGCGAAGCGAATGGATGCCCCGTCCAAATATAGACGACGTTACTCCGCTGCGCGCACAGCATATCCAAATATTCAAGCCACATCGGTTTATCGTAAAACCAGGGAAACCGGTCCGGCGTGATCGGATATTCATAGGTACGGCGGGGAGGCTCGACCGTCGTCTTCTGCAGGCCGAGAACCGGCCCGCGCAGCATGAACTCCGGCGTTTCGCCCCATGCAATCAGCTCCGGGATCCGGCCAGCCTTGCGGATCAGCCGCGCCAGCTCCTGCGCCCCGTACAGCGCGCCGGTATCGCCGGCGCCTGATACAACGATCAGGTTCCCCGGGAGCGAAGCCAGATAGAAACCTTCCTTTCCCGGCGTACCGGAGTGGTAAATGAGGACTTCGCGCTCCTCCAGAGTACGGAGGAACGTGCAATCTTCGCGGTTCCCTATGTAAATTTTCACCTCCGGCCGCTCCCGGTACGTTTCGAGCGACCAGGCCAGATCGGTCCGCTCGCTCCGGTAACCGGCGTATTCAAGTTCCTGCTCCAAAAGCGCAAGGCCGTGCAAAAGCCTCGAGGACGCATGTGGCTGAACTCCCAGATATACCCTCTGCATGACGAACCTCCCATTTGATTTTCCCGCATGAAACGATGCCCCCGCATGCTTGAAGCGTCCGGCGTGGCAGCATGGTTCTGCCTCCTTCCGGCAGGCTGAAGTCGACTCCTGCGCGCCTCCAGCTGCAAATGCCGGCACTCTGTCAAGGGGAAGGGGGCGTGTTTAGAAGCTGAAACAGCTCCAGCTTCGCGTACAGATCCTCCAGGGTAAACCGGGAGTCGACATAGCGGTATACGCGGATCCTGCGCGCTCCGGGCTGCGGCTCATACCGGCCGTCCGGGAGGACAAGGGGAGCTTCGCGCATCTCGTAATGGAACATGTGGTCGTCGAGCAGCAGCGACACGGCCGGCGAGTCGCCGAGGCTCCACATTTCGCCCTTGGGCCAGCGGGAATGGCTGCCCCGCTCCCTATTGAAATTCTCGAGCTGGTCGAACAAATACCGCCCGATCTCGCCGCGGGGCCGCACCTTTACGGCCAGCTCCGCCAGGCTGACGCGGATCATGGAATACACATTCTTCGGTACCTGCCAGAGCGGAATCGGGGAGCGAAAAACGACGTTGGCGGCGTTGATGTCATTGCCCAGATTAAATTCCTCCCCGCCTTCCGGATAGGGTCCGCCTCCGATCCAGACAGCGGTCAGCCGCTCCGCAATGCGCGGCTCCAGCAAATAGGCGGAGGCGAGGTCCGTAATCGGGCCGAGGAAGATGACATAGAGGGGTGCCGGATCGTCCTGCAAAGCTTCGCGGATAATCAGCTCCGCACCTTCGGAGCTTACGGGCGTGTTCTCGTCGGGCATGGCGGCGGGCGCTCCCTTGAAGATTTCGACCTCCGACTCCATGCGCATGATGCTCAGCACCGTGCGGATCTCCGCGCACGAATCCTCCATTGATGCGGCACTGCGGCGACCGAAATGGGCGCCGATCATACCGCGGATCTTAAACCGGGGCGTAAGCAGCGCGTGGACAAGGGCGTACTGGTCATCCGCTTCGTTCTTCGCATCGGAGTTGACGATCAGCCGAATTTTTTTCTGTTCCGGAACCTCATAAGGCCAATTCAAGAAAATCCCCCTCACTAGGAACTAAATGATTTTAGTTGAAATCCAGCAAAAAACCCGCATCCCCGGCATTCATTCCCACCGGATTGCCCCTTTATTTTCCAATGTCAACGTCATTTTCCAATCATCTGATTGCGGACCAAGGCAGACGTCCATGTCGAGACAGACCAGATCGGCAAGCATTTTCGCCTGGCCCTCCAGTCCAGGCAACAAGTGGTGCACGTAAAAGTCCGCTCCCAGATTTTGCAGCGCCCGCCGGAATTGTTCTCCTGTCGCAGGAGGGTCCTGCGATCATTAAATCATCCCGGTCTCCGTGCGCATAATGGGGTCGGAGGCACCCCGAGCCCGGGGAACCTGCCACGCAAGCACGGGCCCCTGAATGCCGAAACGGGGTCTTTGCTCCGTTCGTGCCTGAGCCATTGCCGATCGCCTTCCTTTTTTGTCCCCCAGGGCACAGGTCCGTACCGCTGTTTCAGCGACTCAAAACACGCCCGGCTTCAAAAACAGCTCGATGACCGGCACGGTGACGTTCGGCTTCTTGACGGGGATCTCGAGTGTAACGGTCCCGGCATCCCGCCCTTCGCTGAAGGCGCCGGCCGCCATGCTGCTCTGCTTTTCTCCCTGCTTCATCCGGATTTCCGAAGCGTCGTTCAACAGCTGTGCATATTCAATGGCGCCCGCAAGCCCCTGCAGGTGAATCGACTTGAACGGCCAGCTGAACACATGCAGGTACAGGCGGTTTGTTTGCGGATTGTAGGTGAACCGGCAGTCGTCCGGCGCCCCGATTCCGGCGGGAGCGGCCGTGCAGCCGTAGATCGAGCGGCTGTGGCGCCGCATCCACTCCCCGATTCCGCGCAGCCTCTCCAGCGCCCGCTCGTCGAATTCGCCCCGTCCGGTGGGGCCGACGTTAAGAAGCAGGTTGCCGCCCTTGCTTACGCATTCGATCAGCATTTTGACGAGCATATCCACGCTCTTCCAGGACTCCTCGTCACGGTAATACCCCCAGGAGCCGCTGAACGTATGGCAGGCTTCCCAGACGACCGGCTGGCCGTCCACCTTCACCCATTCCTTCGGAACGTACTGCTCCGGGGTGGTAATATCCCCCCGCACCTCGAGACGGTCGTTCAGCAAAATATTCGGCTGAAGCTCCCGGATCATCTTGACGAACTTCTCGCTTTGCCATTCGTTCTTTCCTTTGCCGGCGAACCCTTCCGCCGGGGCGATCGAAAAATCAAGGAACATGAGGTCGATCGGCCCGTAACCGGTCAACAGCTCCCGGGTCTGGCCGAACATGTAATCGACGTACTTCTGAAAATCCCGTTCCCGATCCTGCTCGACATACTCCTTGTTGTACCTCTGCGGATGCTTGACATCCACTGTATAATGCGGATGATACCAGTCAAGCAGCGAGTAATACAGCCCCGTGCGCAGATTTTGCCGACGGAACGCCTCGACCATCGGCTTCAGCAGGTCGCGTCCGGCCGGAGTGTTCGTCGCCTTGTATTCCGTCAGCTGCGAATCCCACAGGCAGAAGCCTTCATGGTGCTTGGTCGTGACGACGAAATATTTCATCCCCGCATCCGCCGCCGCTTTCGCCCACAGGTCGGGATCGTACAGATCGGGGTCGAACCGTTTGAAATATTTTTCGTACTGCTCGTTGCTCATGAACTCGCGCGATTTGAGCCATTCATGCCTCGCTCCCAGCGAATAAAGTCCCCAATGAATGAACAGGCCGAAGCGGTCGTGCGTAAACCAATCGGTCCGCCGGGCCGTCGATTCCGGTTGTGAAGTCATGCGCTTTTTTCCTCCTTCAAGGCTGAATTTGTTTCTCTGCCCCGTTAACTTTCATTGTTTCGGGTCATGGGATCATGGGCCGGGCCAAACCATGATGGCGCGGATCATCCGCGGTACCTCGGGCCGCCCCTGGACAGCGCTTTCATTTCGACAACCGGTCGTTCCCGAAGAAAAGGTCTGCATGTACGGAATTTGCGCCGGCCCTTCCGTCCCCGAAGTGAAGAGGGGCGATAAACCCGGAAATCTTCCCGGAATTTATCGCCGCGTGGTCGGCTTCCCGCTTCCGTTATTGAACGGCCAAAGGCTTCAAGCCACGGCTGTCGTAAAAGAACGGCCCTTTCGCCCAGGCGCTGGCCAAATGCATAAGCAGCTCCGTCTTCATCTGTTCGCGCAGGGGAGCCAGCTCGGGTTTGTCGTAAAGATTGTACCATTCTCCCGGATCTTCAGCCAGATGGTACAGCTCTCCGCGAACCTGGTCGGCCCGGCCGATGGCATCGCCGAGTACGCCGGGAAGATACACGATCAGCTTCCAATCCTTCTTCCTCCACATGTAGGCAGGGGCGGAATAAGCTTGACCGCCTTTGCCGTGAAACTCGCAAAATGTCCCTTGCCGTTTTCTTTCGCCAAACAGGTCGAGTCCCGGCAGCATCGGGTTTTCCGGCAGGCCGGCCGCCCTGGACAACGTCGGAACGAGGTCGATCAGCTCGCTGGGACGGCTGTCCAACGTTCCCCGGAGTTCTTCCGGAATGTAGGATCCGGAGAGGATCATCGGCACGCGGACGCTGCTGTCGTACAAGCAGTATTTGCTGAAGCGGTACTGGCGTTCCCCGAGCATTTCCCCATGGTCGGATACGAAAACGATCAGGGCGTTGTCGAGCACCCCTTTTTCTTCCAGCTTCTCCAGGGTTCTTCCGAAGTAATGGTCCAGCCAGGAGCAGTTGGCCCAATACCGCAGGGTGGTGCGTCTGCGCTCCTCGGGGGTCATGCTCTGCCAGACCCGCTTCTTGTCCAGGTAAGCCTTCCGGCTTCCCGGGTTCACTTCGTCGGATGCGGCCAAATGCGTATCCCGTTCGTCGTCCCACGGGGGCTGGGGAAGATCCGGGATGTCCTCCAGCCGGTACAGATCCTCGAATTCCTTGGGCACATTGAATCCGGCATGCGGCTTCAGGAAGGAAAGGTACAAAAACAGCGGCCGCCCGGGATCGATCCCGTCCTCGAGAAACTTGAGGCACTGCTCGGCCACCCAGCCGTCCCGGTGCAGATGCATAGGAACCTGACTGGTGCAGCCGATATATCCGTTGGCGTTCTCCTCCCCGCCGCCGTAGTCCCTGGTCTCCTCGGAATAAGCCTTTAACCCTTCCGGCTCGACGTCTCCCATCATGATCGCTCCCCGCTCGTAATGGCCGCTTTCCCTGGCCAGGCCGACGGCGCGGTATTCAAAGCCCCGCGCAGGCGGATCGTCATTGTACAGATTATGGTTCCAGTGTGTTTTGCCGAAACCCGCGGTCTGGTATCCGGCGCTTCGCATCAGCTCCGGAAGCGGCGCAGCCGGCAGCTTGTCCTCGTAATACAGGCCGCCCCCGTTGGTCCTTACACCAAGCTGCGATGGGTAATAGCCCAGCATCATTGAATTGCGGCTCGGAACACACATCGGGGACTGGCATACCGCCTGGTCGTAGACAATGCCGCTTTCGGCGAGCCGGTCCAGAGTCGGCGTCTTGATGTACGGATTGTATTTCCCCAGGCAGTCCCAGCGCTGCTGGTCGGTCATGAAAAAGATGATGTTCGGTTTCTGTTTCTGCACAGTTTCCACCTCTTCGTTGTCGAGGCGCCCGCCGGGGTCCCCCGGCGGGCCGGCCTCCATAGTTGCGGCAAGCTTCCGGTTATTGCCAGATTTCCGCTTCGCCCACTTTGCGCTGTCCGCTGGGCTTCTCATCGGCGGGCTTGATGACCGGAGCCGCTTCTCCCGCTTCCGTCATCCGGCGGACCAGACGCTCCCGCAGGCTGGCCGCCAATGGCTTGTGCGACTTCATGGTAATCAGGTTGGTCAGCTCATACGGATCGGCTTCCAGATCGTAGAGAAACTGTTCCTCATAGACATCCGACCCCGGATCCTTCCTGGCGTTGCGATCGGGAGCATGGACGCTGTATTTCCAGCGTTTCGTACGGATCGCCCTTCCCACCTGCGACTCGCTGATCTGCACGAACACTTCTTGCGGCCAATCCGCATTCTCTCCCTTGAGCAGCGGGAGAATGGAACGTCCCTGCATTTGAGGGGGCACGCCGATCCCGGCGGCATCAAGAAGCGTCGGGGGAATGTCGATCAGGCTGACCAGTTCCTGCAGGCGGCCTCCCTGCCGGAAGCCGGGACCGGTGAACGCCATCGGCACGCGGATGGAGCTCTCATGGCACGAACGCTTGTATTCCCCGTTGCGCGTCTTGAAATGGTTGCCGTGATCGGAGGTGAACAGAACGATCGTCCGTTCATCCAGTCCCAGGCTCTTCAGCGTATCCAGGATTCGGCCGAGCGCCTCGTCGAGCCGCTTCACCATGCCGTAGTAACCGTCCAGATGCTGGGCCGCTGTTCCTCCGAGCGCGGCCAGATCCGGGGGTGTCCAGCGTCCGGCAAACCGTCCGCGGTACACGTCCGGGGCCGGGTAATCGTCCCGGTGATTCTGGTGGTGGGGCTCCAGAAAGGAGAGGAACAGGAAAAATGGATCCTGCTTGTTCCCGTCGATATAGCGGATCGCCGCATCCGCCAGCGCATCCACGCGGTAGCCAGGAAGGCGGATTTTCCGGTTATCGTTGTCATAGACGATGGTGTCGTAAGCATCCGATGTATGCTCCAGGGCATTGGCGGCAAGCCAGTACTCGTATCCGCCCCGCTTCTCCACGGGCACCGGGTCCTCACCGGCCAAATGCCACTTTCCGATGTAACCGGTCTTGTATCCGGCTTCCCTGAAATAGTGGGCAATGGTTTTGCTGCCGTCCGGAAGGGGAACGCCGTTATGGAAGCAGCCCGTGGCCGTCGCGTACAGCCCGGTTTGCAGACACGACCGGGCGGGCCCGCAGACCGGCTGGCAGGTAAAGGCATGGTAAACGTGGGTTCCCTCCATGGCCATCCGGTCGAAATTGGGCGTAAGGCCGAGCGGATTGCCGTGTACGCCAGTCGTATCCCAGCGCTGCTGGTCGGTGAAAAACACGATCACATTCGGACGTGCCGATGCGTTGTTGCCCATTGGGATCACCTCGTAATTGGTCTGGTATTACCCGTTCTTTTTGCGCACCCGTTTCCGGTAGCCGCCCGGGGTGCAGCCGACCCTGCGTACGAACAGGCGCGAGAAAAAAGAGCTGTCGCCGAACCCGACCGCATGGGCCACCGAATCGATGCTGCGGTTTGTCTCGCCGAGAAGATGCTTGGCCCGTTCGATCCGGATCTGCTGCAGCGTCTCCATAATGCTGGCCCCGGTCTCCTGCCTGAATACCCGGTTGATGTGCCGCTCGCTGAGGTTGAACTGCCGGGAAAGCAGGGACAGTGTAATTTTCTCGTGAAAATTCCGTTCGAGATAGGCCCGGATTCTGCGGACCAAAATTTCATATCCGCCGGTTACATGGATTTTGGCCGATTCGGACTGCTCCTGGAGTCGGAAGCGCGACAGCAGGATCAGCGCCTCGATCAGCTTGTGCCGGATCAGGACCTCGAATCCGGGGGGCCGGGTTTTCATTTCGCGCAGCATCGCTTCCAGCAAATTGAGTATCGCCGACGATTCCTGGGTATTGAGGGGGAACGCCGGAACAAATCCGTCATCCTCCCGGTACAACGGCCGCAGGAATGGAAGATGCTCCAGACTGTCGCGGTCAAGTTCGAGCGCTTCGGCGACATATGCCGGGGAAAACAGGCAGTTGATGATCTCCACCCCGTGATCCTTGGAGAGCAGATACTGGTGGACGTCACCCGGTCGGATGACAAACACATCTCCGGGGTGTATCGTATAGGCGGTGCCGCCGATCTGATGGATCCCCTGACCATGAACCACGTAGACAAGCTCGTAAAAGTCGTGCCTGTGCTCCTCCGGGGCGTTATGTTTTTCGTGGGACGACCTTTGAATCCAGAAGCGGATTCCTACATCCTGATAATTTTCCATATATTTGGTAATCATGTGAGGCTGCACCATACCCTCCTGTGTCGGCGGTCCATCCTGCCGCACACAGCCCGAAAGACGGGCTCCATTCAATCATAAGCCTTTCCCGCGGCAAGAGGAATGTTCGATCTGGACAAATATCCGGAAGATCAAGACATTTTTTGCAAAAAAATTCGCGCCTTCGGCGGAATTTCCTCTTTTTCTCTCCGCCAACCTCGCCGCGGAAATTCCGTCCGGCCCGCCCAACGTCGGAATCCTCCCAAGCCGCTGGGATAATGCTTCCGGGAGGTTCCTTGCTTATTCTTCGGCCAGTTTTATCTGGGTGCCGCCCCTGACCTCGACGATGCGGTTATTCACACTGAGCCAGACAGAGCAGGCGGAAGGGTTGTAGACGAACTCCCGGGTTGCGGAAAACTTCAACTGCCGGAACGCTTTGATGTAATCGACGATCTCAATGTTGGTGGCGTACCAGATGTCCTCGCGCTTGCCGATAAATTCGCAGAAGTTTTCGATCAAATCCCAGTTTTGGTCATGATCGAACTCGTAGCTGTGTCCCCACACATACATCATGTACAAATACTGCTTCTTGTTCAGTCCGGCGAACGTCTCCGCCAGCTGCATGAGATTCCCTTTGTGGTGGCAGGTCGGCTTCCACTCCATCCAGTCGTCAGGCAGACCGAATCCACCCGTCGTCTGGACAACCCGCGCATATTCGATTCCCAGAAAAGGCAGCATCTCCTTGATTTGCCGGTCGAACGACCCGTTCGGATAAGACAGCCCGCGTACGGTATATCCGGCAATCTCCTCCAGAGCTTTGCGGTCTTCCACGATCTCTTCAACAATCTCTTCCCTGGGACAGCGGGCAATCGTCGGATGGGTTACCGTATGCGCGGAAATTTCGTGTCCCTTATACAACCTGGCCGCCTCTTCCCGCGACAGCCGGTCTCCGCTGCCCAGCAGACCCGAGTTGATATGGAAGGTTCCCTTGATTCCGTTCTGATTGAAAAGATGGACAAGTCTCCGGTCTGCCGTCCGTCCGTCGTCGTAGCTCATTGTCAATACTTTATGCTTTCCCCCGGGAAACGCCAGTACGGTTCTTGGCATAGTTCATGCACCTCGCGCTGTTTTTTACATTCATTATAAAGCTTTTGCTTCCGCGGTTGAATGTCCGATCCGGACAAACTGCCGTTTCATCCGGACGCATATTCTTATAAATGCTGGCCAACCTATGCTGGAGAACATAATCCGGAAAGGAAGATTTGGTTATGCCCAACGGGAAGATCAAAGAAGAAACCGACGGAAATCCCCGCACGATGTACGAAGACCTCCGCGCCCATGAACGCAAAGGGATGATGATCGAAGATTCCCCTTCCCCCGCTCTGAAGAAGGACGGAAAAATTGCGGAGGACGTTCAGAATTATACCGGAGCCTGAAGCAGCCTGTCAGGATTCGCTCCCGAAACGGACGGGCCCGCTGTCCCGGTTGTTAACCCGACTGACGGATCCGTAAAGATGAAGCATGGATGAAGCTGGTCAAGGCGGCACCTCTCCCGGCCAAACGGGGATGAAAGCCGCCTTTTTCGCTGCAATGGGCAAAGACCCGCCTATCCCTTGTATTTGCAGGCGGAGAAGCCCGGCGTTTCGGCATAAAGCAGCGGATGCGGACGCCGGGGTGCTGCCTATCGCAAAACCCGGTTTCACGGGGATCCGGCAAAGGATAGACTGACACCGGTTCACCGAAAGAAGGCGGAGCGTATGCTGTAACAGATTGTCGGAAGGGAGGTCTGTTCATGCAGCCCATTTGCACTTATCCCATCGCCGCCGAGCACGTAATGCCCTACATCGGCAGCAGAGTATGCGCGGTTACATTGGATGGCGAGTGCTATTACGGCACGATCGACCGCGTAGAGAACGGAAACCTGTACCTGCGCCCGCTCGGTAACGAGATGGCGGGAATCCGGAATGCAGAAAAATTCCGCACTTCCGCACTTCGCCATCCGTCCGTCGCAGCCGCATTAAACCGGGGCAAGTCCAATATGAAAGGAACGGTTCCCGGCAAGATACGCCGCGCAGAAGGTTCATCGTTTCCGGAAAAAGCAAAAATCAATGCATTTTTTCCGTGGCTCATCTTCCCTTTGTTTTGGCTGGCCGCGCTGTTTGCCTTTCCATTCTGGTGGTAAGCGGCAAACGTTGCAAGTCGGGAAGGCCCGCGAACACACTCGCGGGCCTTCAAAAGTCGCGGTTCGTTTCGGATAGAGCGGGAAGATTTTAAAAATGGTACGTATCGTCAGCTCGCGTTCCGTCATTTCCCTTCCCGGCTCTGAATGGCGGCGTTCGCCTGTTCTTCCGCATCCCGCAGCGCAGTATTGATATCCATGCTTCCATCAACCACCTTCTTCAGATTCGCTTTCAACGGCTTGTTGGCGTCATTGTAATACTTCGTTCTCATCCCGATTTCCGCCGATTTCACTTTAAAGATGCTCTGCACGTTTTTCGCTTTCATGACCGGGTTGTCGGCCGCGAAGTTTTTCCTGAGCTCCTCGTCGTTCAGGGCGGGCAATTTCAACCCGTCCCTGGAGATCACCATCTGATTTTCCTTGCTGACGATTGCCGAAATCACTTGAAAGGCTTCCTGCTTGTGTTTGCTCATCGAGCAAACCGCCATCAGGAAAGGGCCGCTGGCGGGACCGATTCCCGGATTTTGCTTAAACGTCGGATAGGAGGTCATATCCCAGTTCATCCCTGTCCCGCCCTGCTTTTCCTGCGTCATCAGGCTGCTGGCGAACGTTCCCCAATCCGGAAGCATGGCCACTGTCTGATCTTTCAGAAATTTGTCCCTGCCCGACCCGTACCCGGATTTGTTGTTCGGCAAGTCGGTAATGCTCTTCATAAGCTGGAATATCGTTTTCCAATGCTCGTTATTGAACTGCGCCTTCAAAGTCGCCGGATTGACGAGCGGCTCCGGGGACAGCTGGCTGTAGACGTAAAACGCGTCAACCTGGCTCGCCAAAGGAGAATAAGTGATATTTCCGTCCGTTCTGGCGACCTTCTTGCCAAGTTCCAGCACTTCATCCCAGGTCATGCCGTCCCTCGGATATTCCACCCCGAATTTGTCAAAGATGTCCTTGTTGTAATAAAGAGCAGTATACTGGGCGGCCCAGGGAATGGCGTACAGCTCGCCTTTATTCCCGTACAAATCGTTCACGTTCATCAGGGTCGGCGTAAATTTTGTCCGGTCGAACCCGTTCGCTTTGGCCAATGGGCCCAGTTCCTCTGCCATCCCCAGTTCCTTCACGTTGAGGACGCTGTAGGTATCCACCGTCATGATATCGGGATACGTGCCCGCGGCAATCAGATCATCCATGGTGCTGCCTTTCGCATTGCGCACCACGTTCAACGTTATGTAGGGATATTTTTTTTGCACCGTCTGGACGACATATTTATTGAATTCGTCGTCCGACATCCCGGCGACATACATGTAAAAATTCAAAGTTACCGGATCGTGGGACTGGGCATCCCCCCCGGAACTTCCCGCACCCGCATCTCCGTCCCTCCCGCATCCGGTACTGAAGAGGCCCAGCATTGCCAAGGCAACGGCAGATCCCGCAAGTTTGTTCCGCATCGTTTCCCCTCCTGTTGAGAGCGGCAGCATTTCCGTTCGAATATATAAAATTGGCGTTCATCTGTGTACATTGTTATTCAAACCTCAATTTCGCCGCTTTCATTTGTTCATTGGTAAATCATATGCATTTATTTTATGCTCGAATATTTTTTCGAGACCAGCCTGTTTCTCTCCGATTCGGCTTTCCTCCGAACCGGTTCGAAGAAAATGTTTTTAGCCGGTTTTTGCGGTGAATCCGCTTTCCGAACGTGAGATAATATACGGCGAGACGTGACTGAAGAGGGGGAACATCCAATGCCTGATTATTATCTCCGAAAAATCATACAACCGGACGATTTTGCAGCCGTTGCCCGGCTCCTGAATTTTATTCTGCCTGAACCGATGACCGCGGAACGGCTGGGGGAAAACGAGAGCAAAATTCCTGCCGGCAAGCTGCATTACAACGGGGAAGGCGAGCTGGTGGGTGGGGATCGTTCCAAATGGGTGGCGGAAGACGACCGCGGACGAGTCGCAGCTTATGCGATCGCCTGGCGCGCGCCATGGACGGAACCGGGAACGCTGATCCTCACCATCGTCGTTCACCCGGATCACCGGCGGAACGGGCTGGGCAGCGCCCTTTACCACAAGCTTCTCCAATGGGCGCTTCAGGTTCGGGCTTCGCGTCTGGTCAGCTACGACATCCGGGAAACCGATGAGGGGGCGATCCGCTTTGCGGCCCGTTTCGGCTTTGTCATGGAACGCCGCATGTTCCAATCCGTATTGGACCTGGCCGCATTTGACGGAGAAAAACTGGATGATTCGATCCGCGAGGCAAAGAGGGCCGGCATCCGGTTTGTTACCCTGGCGGAAGAGCCGGGCGCGGAGGGCGAAAGAAAGCTTTATGAACTGTACAAAACGACACACCGTGATATTCCCGGCCATACCGGCGGTTTTCCCCTGTTCTACGAATGGAGAAAGTGGCACCTTGGACTTCCGGGGACGCGTCCCGAATGGATCCATATCGCCAAGGACGGGGACCGCTACGTCGGCGTGGTCACCCTGCAGCGCAATGAGCAAACCGGGGCGATGTACCATGAATACACCGGAGTGCTTCCGGAATACCGAGGCCGCCGCATCGCCCTCTCATTAAAACTGCTTGCCGTCCGGACAGCCCAAGCCTGCGGCGCGCCGTATCTGCGGACGCATAACGATTCCATGAACGGTCCCATGCTGCGAATCAACCGCGACCTGATCGGTTTCCGGGCCGAGCCGGGCTATTACAAGATGGTGCTCGGGCTAAGACCAGCGTAAGGCGCAAGCTCCCGCGGAAAGACGGCGGTTCGCAGCGGATTGCCGGGCCGCCCTTCCCAGTAGTGTCCGATGATCGCCGGTCTCGACAAGGATCCCGTTCCGCATGCCAAAGATTGTGTCGCCTGGACTACCGTGGAAAGCCTGTGCGCGGCCATGAATGAAATCATGCGCGAAAGCTTTTCGGGCGGCGGCGGCGATCTCTTCTTCCGTAGCGGAACGCGCTCATCGTCCATTTCCGCAAAAAAACCGGCCGGATTGCGCCGGCCTTGTCCCGCCATTCTTCCTCGATCTTCAGCATGGATTGCTTCGCGGCGATCCGCAAACAGGGTGCTGCTTTTGGCCGATTTTGACCCAAATATCCTTTGTCTTCGTCCGTTCCTGTTCCTGTCCCCGGGGGATCTCTTCAATCGTGACGGCGGCCGGCGCCAGAACGGCCCGAACCTCCTGGATCAGCCGGCTTTCCAGGTCGGTGACCTTCATCACATTGGCCAGATCGTGGGCGAAGCGGTTCAGACTTTGCTGAAGAATTTTATACCGTTCTTCGCTTTGGATCAGTTCCCTCTCTTCTCTCTTCCGTTCCGTAATATCCTTGACAATGCCGTGTATACCGTTTAATTCGCCGGATAGGAAAATGGGAACAAAGGTTATGCTGACGATCTTCTCCCCTTGTTTGCCCCTGATCCGGCATTCGGGTTTTAGTTTTATCTCATGGCTGTCCGGTAAGCGACAATAAATACTGAATTAACCCCTCCTGTTGTTCCTTCGTGAAACCGGCCGGAGAATCCACCCAATATTCATGGCCAATGCCTTGAACGTGCGAACCCTGCAAGTCTCCGGAGCTTCTGTTGGCGTTGATCACCTTTTGTCTCAATTCCCGATCGACCAGCGCCCGCAGGCTGTTTGCCGGATCCGCCGGAATGCCTTTGAGCAGCGTGCCCGGGACGCCCAGTTGGGTGCTTGCATCTTTGCCGACGGCAACCCCGCCATCGTGCAGATAGGGGGCTGTCCAGGCCAGACCGATCAATCCCTTTACCTTGTAGCCGCCTGCCGAATTCCCGCGGGCGAACGCCAGTTTCAGTTGTTCCGCATCCAAATGCCGTGTCGGTACCCGCAGAATTTTGGCTCCCGGCGGGACGGGAACAGGGGTATCGGGAGCATAGATCAACGTCTTGTCCGCAAAAAAATTTTCCGTTTTTTTCAACGCCAGAGCCCTGGACGGTTCCGTTCCGATCGTTTCCGCAGGGAGAATCCGATGGTTCGTGAAAGCTTCCCCGGCGTGGCAGCTAATACAGTTTGCCCGTATAAACACTTGCTTTCCAGTCTGCACCCCGGCTTGATCAAGCTTTGTCTTCGGAGGCGGCGGAACCAAAGTATCCTGCCAGGCAGCCATCGCATTGACCTGCTCACCGACTTTGTACCCCTTCGAGCTGGCGAACACCCCGTCCGGTGCCATCAGGCTCAGCCTGGGGAAGGTAGGCGGCTTGATCAGTTCATTCACCCCCGGAACCCCGGGCGTGGGGTCGACCCCGGCGAAAAACTCCGATGGTTTTAACCCGCTTCCAGGGTTATACCGGTATCGGGGATTTGCGGCATTCTGCAAAATGGTGCCGATATAGACTTCCTTATCGATTCCAAAGAGGGCCTGGCTTGCTTCGGACTGGGCCAGTGAATCGGCGTTCTGGGCGTGAACATTGTTGCTGAATGCGCTAAGCCCATTGAACGGTCCAGCCGCGGCGAAGCCGCTCCATCCGAAGGGATGGCCTCCCTTGGTGAACGAATCGGGAATCTGGGCCGGATTATTTTTCAGATCAATCGTGGAATCGAAGTTGCCCGCCGGCCATTTTGCCAGATCGGCGTCAACCGCTTCCTCAAGCTTTCGGGCATCAGGAAGCAACAGAGGCCGGCCGGAAGAATCCTTTACCGTCTTTGCCAGGTACCCCGCCAATGCTCCCATATCTTTATCGGATATTTTTTTGTCCTCCGTATGGGTAAAATAAGCCGCCGAATTTGTGGCCAGCGCCATGATCAGGCCTGCATTCAAATCGGAATTGGGCGCGCCTTCCACGACCTGCTTCGAATGGTAGTCGACGGTGGCATGGCAGGCCGCGCAGCTTATCCCGACTTTGATCTTTCCTCCGGAATATTTTACGGGCATGCCAAGCGGTGCATAAGAGCCCTTGGCAACATCAATGCCTGTATCGATTTTTTGTCCCTTTTTGAATGTTTTGTCGCCAACGGTAACGTCGTCGGCCAGTTCAACCTGAAGATTGGAAGTTCCCTGCCCTTTGAGCTGAACGATCGCTTTCATGATGTTCGGTACCGTCAAGGGTCCATTGACAATACCCATAATATCGGTCAGAAAGACCTCGTTTCCGAAGGTTTCCGTGTAGAACAGGTTTCGACCAAGTTTCAAAACCTCCTTATTTACCGGAATCGCTCCCTGATCCGGGGAAAACGGGCTTGCCTCCCCCGCCGCCTTCAATTTCTCCGCAAGAATCGTCTTCCCCCAAAAATCGTAAACCTGGCCTGTATTTTGGCCGGCCTTCATTCCAAACGCATTCGTTTTTTGGTTCAAAATTTTTTGCGAGGGCGGGGTGTATGCATACTCCGGCTCTTTAACATGAACAGCAAGCAAAGCGATACCGGAAACCGCGACAGTGACGGCAGCCCCCCAGGCCCATTTACGGTTTTTCATCGAAAAACCCCCTCATCTGGATTTCCCTCTATATGTTGAATTGGAAAATCCGTATTTATACCGGAATTTTCCCGTATGGCCTTGGCATTGAGGAACATGATTTCCAGCAGTATTTCCGGCAAGATCTTCGAAGACGAAGAAGAATGGGGAATCTAAAAAATGCGCCCTCCGCAGCGGAGGCGCGCACTTTTTTAAGCCGCTGATTTCCGGACCAAAGGATTGCATGGGCATGAATCCTTGTCCGATTGAGCTTGTTTACGGGAATCGGAACACTTTCGTGCAGTCATCAAGACAGCATTGTTTAAACTTTAGACCGCTGCCGCAGGGACAGGGATCGTTTCGGTATGGCATTTTCCCCCGATAGTATTGCTTTATTCCAAAGGCAAACCTGTTTCGCCGCAAACGATCTGCCAATGTCTGCATTCTTTCATGGGCGTAGGCGTAAATCTGTTTGTAGCTTTGGCAGAAATAATCTGTCTTTGCAGTATTTGCCGCGTCATTCCATCCCCGGTTTCGCGGGCAACCGCCATGACAAAGCTTCAGCCATTCACAGGATCGGCATTGCTCCGGCAAATTCGGTTTCTTGAAAAGAAATTGGGATAAGCGGGGATGTTTCAAAATATCCTGCAATGAATCCGTCCCTTATACCAGTGATCAAAGGCT
>Ga0310827_100813_pt1 | contig 20042 bp, 19 predicted proteins | sample WT_ome_2_FD_201309 | JGI IMG/M metagenome (GOLD analysis project Ga0310827, IMG submission 201309) | Sorghum-adapted microbial communities enriched on wild type (WT) sorghum from Joint BioEnergy Institute, Emeryville, California, United... ... | reverse complement strand
GTTTCCGAAGTTTATTTTTCAGCATTAACAAAGAAACCATGTATAAGTGTATCTTTTCCCATATATAAGGAAAATCAAATTATCGGTGTTCTTGGTGCAGATGTGACGATTAACTAGGGGACAGGTGTATTGTCCCTAAGTGTTTTCTGCCTTTTTCGGCTGTAAGACAACATCCCTACATGAATTTCAAAATCTTTAATCATGAAAGTATCAATATGGCAAGCTCCCAAAAAAACCAATATTTCTGTAAGACACAATATTTTTTCCTATATGAATACCATATTTCGTTTTAAAAAATCTTTTTGGGTGTCAATCATTAATATTCAAATCCCTCTAAAAATCTAAAAACTCTATACGTTTTTTATCTATACATTTAGGACATCTTTTGGGAAATTGAAAAGCTTTTTGTTTGAAAAATATCTGTTCACCAACCGTAAAAACAAACCGATTTCCACATTCCCAGCATTTTAGGATAAGGTCTTGTGGTACAGCACCATTTAATAATTGTTCTATTTCTTCCTTTCTTTTTTGTACTGCGATATTATCAATCGGTGCATTCGATTCGATTGCACTTATCGTTTTGCGGATTTTCCCCCTTACTTTTTTGTAATCGACTTTTTCCCAAGCTTCCAAATAAGGGATGTATTTATCATCGCCTGATTCTTTAATTTTATCTAAAAACAAAAAGATCATATGTCGGTTACGATCTTTTAAATACTCCATATTTGGTATCGGTTTCCCCGCTTCTATCCATAAATCCCATTCAGATAATAATTCATCCGCTCTTTGATCTGCTTCAATTTTCCAGCCGCGATCTGTAAAAACAATCATAGGAAGCTTTCCAAAATATTCAATATCTAAAAAGTCATGATCAATCATCCAATCAATTTTTTCAGTAATATCTGCTATTTTTTCTGCTTTAAAATAACCATAGACCGGACACCGATCTAACCCTAGTGCCAAAACCTTTTTATCACGGGAACCTTTTAATATTTTGGCAAGAATCGTCCGGCCACCGTGTCCAATAATTTCATCAGCTGCCCTTAAAATAGCCAACTTCTCATCTACGGTTAAGGTATTATTATTGATTTTCATTTTGTGAGCATCTCCTTTCCGTTGCATTTGGGGACAGATTCATGGTCCCTATGCCCAGCAATATATAAGGAAATTTACTTGATATTGCTTTTTTAAGGCATTCCATATGACAGAACATCCGTTGTTCTTTTTGACTACCTTTGTCTTTAGAAAAACTGTTTATTAATTCTTCATAGTTCATTTTTAGTAAATATATACGTTCATTATTTTCTTATCATAATTCAAGCCTGTCTTCTTAATCAATGCTGACAAGAGCGAAATCAAAGATGTTTTATCTTATTGTATCAAATATTTTGCGAGTGTTGCAGTTAGAATATAGAGACTATTACTGTCGGAATGATGAAGAGTTTCTAAAAATGGCAGAGAAATAGAATTAATAATTTTAAGGATTTCCTTTAAAAAACCCACCATTCGTATTGGAAGTGAATTGGTGGGTTCAATTAGGGTGACCTTTTTCAAAAATTAAACCCAAGGGACAGGTTTCTGTTGTCATCTGTTATTGTCATAATTAAAAATAAAACTCTAGTAATCTTAAAGAAAGCTGACCCTCTTTTTAGTTTAATGCTGCCACGATACGCTGTGGATCATATCCGATTATCCATTTACCGTTAATTTCCGTTTGAGGTACACCGAATTGACCGGTTTGGTTGACAAGTCTCTGCACCATGATTGGATCTTTCTCCACATTCACTTCTTTAAAAGGGATATTTTGTTGAGTTAAGAAGTTTTTTAACATTGTACAATAAGGACAAATTTGTAAAGAAAAAGTTCAACAACTCTTTCTTTTAAAAAATTGATGAACTTTATCTACTTTTTACCAGTAATTCAACCGCTTCTTTTACAAGTTTTTCCGTACTTTCTCCTTTTTCGATATTTTCACGAACACATTGTTCTAAATTCAAGCTGACGATTAAACCGATAGTCCGATCGATGGCGCTGCGAGAAGCTGATAACTGGGTAACCACATCTTTACAGTCTTTATTTTGCTCAATCATGTTTAAAACACCTTTAATTTGACCTTCAATTCGTTTTAGCCGGTTTACGACAGATTTATTATACTGCAATTATTCTCCCTCCTTTACCAAGAACCGTTCATATTGGCGATGCCATTTGAGACTTCGCGAATCCGTAATAGCAGTAAACGTGTTGTTTTAATTTTTTCATTGGTCTCCCATGAAAATATACCCGAGAAAGCAATGATACCACGAGTGCTGTCCAAAAAGCGCACTTCCCCCAAAATTTTCAATAGTTTTGCAATCAAGAAGAATGACGGGAATCATTCCAGGAGCTGTACTCTGCTTTTCAAGTTTCAATGAAGATGTTTTTGGACTGCCCTCAAGGTTAACTCCTATTATTTAAAATTATATTCGGTTACGATTTTTTCTCTTCCGGTCACTAAGTCATTATAGTACTCATACAGACTGATCCCAAGATAAGAACCGGAAATATTATACACATTTGTATGCCCTAAATGCTGCAGTGCCATCACCATATTGTAACTACGCTGACCGGAGCGACAATGAATATAAACCGGACGATCTTTCGGAATTTCATCCAATCGCTCTCTAAACTCACTTAATGGAATATTGATCGCATTTTTTAAATGACCTGCATTATATTCACCTTTTTCGCGTGCATCAATGATAAATGCGTTACTTTCCACCAGCTTTCGAAGCTCTGAAACTTTCACTTCACGATATATCCCATGTAATAGATTCAATGCGACCATTGCGGCATGGTTCACCACGTCTCTTGCTGTTCCGAGCATCGGTGAGTATGTTAATTCTAAATCTTTCAAGTCCTCTACCGTCCCATTCATGGTAATCATCGTTGCAATCACATCAATCCGTTTATCAACATTCCCTTTACCAATTGCTTGAGCACCTAAAATTCTTCCCGTGGGAACTTCATAGACTAATTTAAAGTGCATCGGATTGCTGTTCGGCATTAATCCAACCTTATCTCCAGGCATTACGTAAACCGAATCACATTGAATCCCCGCTTGTTCAGCAGTTCGCACATTTAAACCGGTTGCGGCTGCATTTAAATCAAATAGGTGAATAGAGAATGAACCAATGACACCTTTTTGTCTGTTCATATTTCCATACATATGGTCGGCAGCTGCTCTTGCTTGTTTTTGGGCAGGTCCTGCAAGTGCTAATCTTGTTGGTTTGTGTAAAATTTTATGATAAACTTCAATCGCATCTCCAACAGCATAAATATCCCTGTCACTTGTTACATAGTTCGCATCAACTTTAATCGCTCCGGTTTCACCTATTTCAAGACCGGCATCTTTCGCTAACGTTATTTCCGGTCGAACTCCAATAGCCAATACAACTGTTTCGGCATCGATACTCTTACCGGAGTTGGTTACGATATAGTTCTCTCCTATTTTTGCTAAACCGTCATTGACAATTAGATTGATGCCATTATCAACCATTTCTTTATGGAGAATTTGTACCATATCGTAATCAAATGGTGTCATCATTTGATTGGCAAATTCAATTAACGAAACATGGTAGCCGGCAAGTTTCAAATTTTCCGCTACCTCAACTCCAATAAATCCGCCACCGATTACAGCAATATTTTTTACCCCATTTTGTTTAATATGCGTATTTAAATCGTCAATATCTACTACATTTCTTACTGTGAAAACATGTGGCTGGTTTACTCCTTCAATATTCGGTCGAATTGGTGAAGCGCCGGGTGAAAGCACTAATTTATCATAACTTTCTTCATATGTTTTCCCGGATAGTAAATCTTTTACTGTAATCGTTTTTCTGTCTCGATTAATTTTTACGACTTCATGATGGACTCTTGCCTCAATATTGTATCTTTTTTTAAACACTTCCGGGGACATGAGAACTAATTTGGAACTTTCTTCTACAATCCCACTTAAGTGATATGGGAGCGAACAGTTTGAAAAAGATACATGCGGTCCTTTTTCGAACATAATCACTTCCGCATTTTCATCAAGTCTGCGAACTCTGGTTGCAACCGAGGCTCCACCAGCTACGCCCCCGACTACTAAAATTTTTCTTTTCATATTGTATACCTCTTTTCAAATTTAGTTAATGTAGAAAATCAAGCTATAACTCTTGTAGTTAGAGTTCCACGATATCTCCTTGCCAAGCCATCATTCCGCCAAGCATATTGGTTACGTCAAAGCCTTGTTCGTCTAAAAACTCGCAGGCCATCGCACTTCTTCCCCCGGCATGACAAACAATGTAATAATGTTCATTTTTATTAAGGTTACTTAAGGAATTTGGCAAATCACCCAAGCGGATATGCTTTGCGCCGGGAATCACGCCTTGAGCGACTTCATCATCTTCGCGAACATCAATAATATTTACCTTTTCTCCCCTTTTTAATTTCTCTTCCAACTCTTTTGCAGTAATATTTTTCATTGATATACCTCCAGAATTTATGATAGGTTAATTTTTATGACAAGTGCGCGGAACAATTACCCAATGGGGTATTTTTTTAGGTAATTATTACCAAATATTTATTATCACAAGACAATAATATACCGGTCGGGGTAATTTTGTCAACCGATTTGATACTGATGATTCTTGCATAATAACCTTGATTCAAGGTACATTGCGTGGTAGTCTTATCCAGTGTCGTTACATACTGAGTTTTAAATAACAGCGGAGGTTTGATTATGCAAGGTAAAACACATATACTTGGAGGAATTGCTGCAGGAACACTTTATCTTCATTATGTTGGTTCAGTTGATGAGGATGTTCTCTTTTTTGGCGGATTAATTTTTGGAGCAATGGTACCCGATATTGATCATACAGGTTCAAAGATTGGCAGAGCCGTTCCTATTATTGATGATATAATCAGTTCTGTTTTTGGACACCGGACGTTTACACATAGTCTGCTATTTTTAATATTAGGATATTGGCTGTTTCATATTTTATCATTACCGGAATCATTGGAATTTGGAATCATGCTTGGCATTATAAGTCATATTGTTCTGGATATGCTGACGGCCGATGGTGTGAAATTCCTTTGGCCGCTAAAAATTCGGGTAGGCATTCCGTGTGGTGTTAAAACTGGCGGTCTGTTTGAACATAGTTTTTCCATGCTGCTTATTTTATTGATTGGTTATACCGGTTACCAAATTTATTTATAATTGACACACATTCCGTACCGGGAAGATTTAATTCTCTATTCACCTAAATTCAGACGGGGCGGATTATGTGTCAATGAGTAAGAAAAAACTCGCTCATCCAATAATTAATATTGCCGGTACGGACCCTATTTTCGGTCCAATTATGGTGCACTTTTTGGATCGGTTAAAGTTTTTGTGAATTGTCTTAGGCTCCATGTTTGCCGATACCGTCCATGATTATTAACAAGAATCAAAAACGAAGCAAACATCTTCCGGAACTTGCAGGTAAATTATATGTATTAACATTGACGAAGATGCGGCATAACACGAAACAACTGGCTGCTCACGATTACGGTGGGCAGCCAATTCTTTTAGTTATAATAGTCACGATATCATTTGGTGTTCAAGGTTAATCAATCAAGAAATAACGAGTCATTCAATTTTTACGTCGGAAAAAATAGGGAATACTGCTTTTTAAAATGTGTGCTCATCTTTCAACTTTTCTATAAGCCACTTCATATTGTTTCTTAATAAAAGATTTTAATAGCTCGAAGTTTTCTTTTGAATCGATACATTCAAGTGGAATATAAACTTCATGTTTTTTCAATGTGAAACTTCTCATTTCTTTAATATCAAATTTTAATATTTCTTGGATTTCCTTTTGAATGGTCTTCCCCTTTGTAGATTCAGGGTTCCCCTGGTCAACATGAAGGATTAAGCATTGGTACTTTTTATCTCCATGTAAAGTTGCAAATCTCCTCTTGCCTCTCCAACCAAGCCGGTTATACCCTAAGGCAAAGCTACTTCCTGGAATCGTAACTTCCACTTGGCCAAGTTTGCACAGGTATTTATGTATATCACCGAATATTAGTAGTTCGTTCATTTTTAGTTAACTCCCTTATTTGGTGAATAAAAGATCCGATTTATTTTTTCCTTATCAATTAAGAATGAAGCAACCTTTTAAGCACCTCTAACTCTGCTTGGGTTAAAGTGATTCCTTTTCCCATTTTCTCTTTGTTTGGGGCCCAATCACGCAAATCATATTTCGGTTCTTTTCCGTTCCAACTAATTACGTTTAATTCTTTCGTCCAACCTTTTGCTGACTCTGAAAGCACACCAATATGTTCTACGATTTCATATTTTAATTCTGCCATAGAAAATATCTCCTTCATTGTTTAGTTAGTGGTGTTGAAGTTACACAATATGTGCATAAGTAGCCTAAAAGAATCACTAAATTTGGTTTTTTTGTAATAAATTTGATGCTACTCCTTCCATTAACATGTCATACGCTACGTTATGCCTTATCCTCATCGATCTCAATCCTAATTACAAACCGGCCAAACCAATTATTTTCTTTGAAAGTATAGTACCTTAATTACTGATATAGTCAATTAGGTTTTTAAAGAAAATTCCCATCATATGAAAGTTTCATTGTATTCTTTTCACCTTTCTCTTTGAACCGTCCCTTCTATAGTGCTTTTCTCCGGACTTTCATAGGGATGATTGCATATTTTTCAAGATAGTCCAATATGGAAAAACAATCAATGTTGGTTAGATCCAGCATTGCAGATTCTCCTGTAAAAAATGTTGCGTAATTTTTCCCGATAAACGTCTTAAAATCACCTATTATCTATTTGCCGGCATCTTTTTTCTTGTTTGATTTTCTTTTCTTCCCTAATTTCATCAAAGTACTTAGTAAATTCCGATTCCCCTGAATAAGATAAGCACAAATACTCTTTCGCTCTTGTCATGGCTATGTACAAAAGAGATACTTCTCTTTCCTTATCATCTTCCAATGGAAAGGGCATGGAATCTAAGTTTACGATAAAAACGGCTTGATAGTCTAATCCTTTGCTACTATCAATAGTGCTTATTTTTACAGTTCCATCTTCTTTTTCAAAGTGTCTTTTCGTATGTTCGTTTTCAGTAATCCAATAATATGGTAAGTTCTCTTCTTGGAGTATATATTTGATCGTATCAATTACATTTATTTTGTTCGTCCTTTTGACACGATAAAGAATAATCATTTCATGAAATGGTATTTTCTTTTCCTCATGAAGCTTTTTTATTTGTCTTGCTACAATTTTCATTTCTTGTCTAAAGTTGGCTGCTTTTATTATTCCAGGGTCTGCACCTCTTCTCTTTGTACTTTGTGGTGCAATAATTTCCCCCTCTAATCCACGGTTTACAACCTTGTTCTTGAACATAGACTTGTTTTGATAGAAGTCCCAGGCAAATTTAACAATTTGAGCGGTGTTTCGATAATTAATAGTTAGGATTTTAGACCTACCCTGAAAACTCAGTCCTGTATCCTGTACATATGAGCGCTTTCTTTTATAAATATCCTGAGCGCGATCTTCGACAAGTAGTAATGATTGAGTATCCGGGTTAATGAGTGAACTAACTAGACGTAACCACTCGGCCGCAAAGTCTTGACCCTCATCTATCAAAACAGCATCATATTTTGGTAAAATTGCTTCATTACGCTCGATTTTTTCTAATATCATCGGGATATGATTTTCATGGATTTTTAAGTCGTTTTTTAACCAACTATGAAAATTACAAACAATTATGTTATTATGGTTTCGAGGTACAACACCTCCATCTTGGGAAAAATCGAAATCAAACAGATCCTCTGGTTCATTAAGCATACGGTTAATCATTTGTTGAATCGAATTAGCTAATGAGATATTGTAGCATAACACCAGTATTTTCCAATCTGGATGTTCTTTTGCAAGTATTTTTGCACGACTAGCTAAAATAATGGTTTTACCACTTCCTGCAACACCACGGATTAACCGATTTTTATCACCAATCTGCTTGGCCAAGCTTTCCTGATGCAAATCCATTGTTTTTATATCATGGAGTGATAATAATATTTGATCCTGATAAGGTACGGGCTGCCGAAATTCAGCACTTATTCGTACTTCAGGGAAGAGATGATATCGGATCGCATTGATATCTTCATACGATAATGGTTCTCGTAATCGGTAAGGAACCGCAAACATATTCAGGACTTTTTCCATTAATATCTCTTCTGAAAACCCTTCTTTATCAGGGTCTATTTCATCCCGAGTTAGACATAGATTAGGTTCGATAACACTATATAAGCCTTCTTGAACCATATCTTTTGCCAACAATCTTGTAAATACTGCACCATATCCATAAGGAAATTTTAACTGAAATTTATATTTCCCTTCAGTCTGAATTAAGTTTGAATCCTTTTTTAAGACATCCACTAATTTAAACATGTAGTCTCTAGACTGTTTTAATGGACTCTTTACAATTGCTTGATCACCATTTTTAGCCACAATATGCCATTCGTCCTGGTTCACTTGAAGTAATGTACTTTTTGTATAATCCTTAACCTCTAGTACCACAATCCCTAAATCAGGACCGATAATAACAAAATCTGGACGAGTCCCCCGAATGTCTGGTTCATAATAGACAATATAATCATCAGGAAGATACGTCTTTAATGTTCGAAACAACAACCGCTCGCCTACTGTTGCAGATGTTCTTATCGTATCAGGTATGGTAATAGCCATAAAGTCCTCTCCATAAACATGTCTTTTTTCCTATTGTACAACAAATTGCGACATTTTAGGTGTATTTTTAACTGATAATTGGAAATTTGAAGACGAGATTATAGATAAAATCTTTTCATTTGCATATCAAATTCCATATTACCATGATTGAATGCCACGCTTTATGTAGTAAATAAAACTTTCCAAACCATTAATGCAAAAAATAAACAGCTACAGTGACTCTGGGTCTTGTTGTAGCTGTTTTGTTTCGGTGTTTTCCCACTTGGGTACAGTGATTTTATTAAGTTTACTCCCAAAAAGGACCACCGTATTCAACTTTCCATCTAAATATAACTTATCTTTTATCGGAGCGATGCCGCCTTAACATCAGCGATTATTTTGTCAAACCTTTTTACTCCCAATAACAGCGACAGATCAACAATAACATGTGCATTGAATCACTCTAAAAATCAATCGATTCTTACAGGCGTAACGTTTTAGAAAATTTTATAAAATCGGTTCGAGGAGGAATATGATGAAAAAGGAACTCGCGAATTATAAAAGTAAGGCAAAACAGTCATTGTGAAAGTAAAGTCTTTAGTGAATCAAAGCGTACCGGTGAGTTACACGCTTCAATTTTACAGCCACCGAATAAAAATTATCACTTCCATTTTTAATAAGAAAACAACACATTCTTTTCTTTAAGCGTTTTTTCAAGTCTTTTTAATTTTTTTATAGATTCTTTTGATGAACGTTTACCTATTTCAATGACCAATGCCTCCAATAATGCAATTATAGGTACAACCGAAAAGTGTTCTCTACTAACTTCTACCTTTAATGTTACGGAAGCATATGAAATAACTGGACATGAAATATAGTCCGTAATTAATATAATTCTATTACCTAATTCATAAGCTAGCTTAACTGCATCAATGATTCGATTCGTGTATGGTTCAAAAGCAAAAACAACTAAAATCTCATCCTTGTCAAGTTGTAAAATTCGATCAAATACTACTTCCGTATCATGACTAAGTTGCCTGATTTTCGGATAAAATTCTCCAAGTAACTGTTCAAAATATAACGCAGTTGCTTTATAGGGACGGGTACCTAAAACATTGATATAACTGGACTTTTCTATTAGTTCAATGGCAGATCCGAAGTTTACTATTAAATCATTATCTAAAGACTTATTCAGCAAACTTACCGACTCTTTCCAAATCTGTACTAAAGTCAAAACTTCCCCTTCTTCTTTTTGAATATCTTCAATCGACCTCTTTAATGTCCAACGGGATTCAGAAGTAAACGATTCATCATAGAGATCCTTCCGAAGATCATTATAATTTTCATACCCTAAAGCGTTAATTGTACGCATAACTGTCGAAATTCCAACGTTTGCATTAGTTGCAAGCTCTTTAATAGTTAATAATCCGATTGATTGGAAATTTTTTAGTATATAATCACATAATTGTCTTTGTTTTTTGGGTAAAGAATCTTTTATATTGATAATTTTTGTAATTGTTGGTTTTGAATGTTCTAGATCCATTTCCATCCTCTTTTCAGCCTATATTTATAAATTTTTGTCAACATTCATCCTTATGTCTATTATATCTCATATTCAGATTTCACCCAAATTAAAAGGGTACCCAAAATAGTACCCGATAGTTAACAATATAACTTTTTTATCGAAATCTATTACCTATTATTCATCATAACGATGTTGAGAAACGAATTTATTAAAGCTTCTCCTAGTCTTTGTTCGGTCATCTGAAACAAGTATTGCTGAATACAATACGAATACGATTCCTAACACTTGCCAACTTTGCAGATTTTCCTCCAAAAATACGACACCGCTTACTACGGCAACAATGGGTTCGATTGTCGCTAAAATAGACGCCTTACTTGCCTCTAAATGTTTTAGCCCGGAAGTATATAAAATATAGGCAGCAACCGTTGCTACTAATGCTAACAACAACGATGACAACCAAACATCTATATATTGAAATTGATTAATTTTTCTTTCTATGTCACTTGTCAGTAACATGAAAATACTTGTATAAAGAAAGGTATATGTTGTAATTGTTAATGGTGAATATCGTTTTGTTACAGGTTTAGAGAAAATACTGTACAACGCATAACAAAATCCTGATAGAATCCCCATAAACAAAGTTTTATTCTGAATGGTTTCTTGGCCAAGCGGTAACAGACCTACAACAAATGCACACCCAGTAATAGACAGAGCAAGCGCCCAACCTTTACGAATGGTTAAGGATTCTTTAAAGAAGAATCGGGATAGGATGGTTACAAATATTGGACCCGTATATAAAAGAGTTACAGCTAGTGATAGTCCCGATTCCGAAAATACCTCAAAATAAAAGTAATTAAATAGAGCAATACTAAAAATACCCGAACAGGCAAAAAAAAGGTGGTCTTTTAGTTGAGTACGCAACTGGTCACGATAAAAAATTATCATGATCGTTATTAAAATAACAAAGGAAAAAATACCTCGAATTGCAACAACGTCCCAAGCAGTAAAACCGTGAGCATACAATGGTGCAACAAATAAACCAATAAGACCCCAGCATAGCGCACCAGTCATTGTCATGATGTACACTTTTAATCTTGACAGTTTTTCCATTTCTGACACCTCGTTATCAGTACTACTAACCAATTTCTATACCTCAAAACTCCTTTCATAAAAAGATATTCACGGCTAAACTTTTCATATCCCTATTTTACCAAAAGGGAGTGACATCGATTAACAAATTGCTTCTAACCGGGTCACTCCACCTTTATTATATCTTTAATCAACAAAACTATAGTCATTCTATTTTTGATGTTTTCTTAATTACAAGGTTTTCCGTCCTAACAGAGCCTTTGTTGTTTATTGAGCTTGATTCAGCTAAACTCATATTCTTTGTTTCGGGAGCCATTAAAACAGAAATTAAAAATCCGATAAAAAGTAATGCCCCACAGAAATATAGAGTAATTGATAATCCGTAGTTCTCCAAAATAACCGGAAAGAAAAACGTTCCTATTGCAGAAGCAAAACGAGTAACCCCCGTTATAAAGCCCATTGCAGTGCCACGGATATGAGTTGGGAATAGCTCATTCGGATATACCCATTGATGAGCCCCCATTGCAGTATTAAATGTACCATAGATGATAAAGAGTATAAGAATCAAGCTAAAGGGTGTATCTAATCCCGAGGTTGCCCCGAGTACAATTAAAGCGATTCCAGATACTAAAAATGGTAAAATTAACGTTGGCCTTCTACCATACTTTTCAATTAAATAGAGAGCTGGAAGCAAACCAGCAAGATAAACGATATTAATTATTGCTGACCCCAAATATTCCTTTGTTCCATCAGCAAAACCAAATTGTGCAAGGATTTCGGGAATATAGGTTCCTATTCCAAAAGTAGGTATGACTGAAAGTGACCAGAAAACCGCCACGAAAAATACCCATTTTCCATATCCATTTTGAAATAGGCTGAGAAAGGTGGTTTTTTCCGTCGACTCCGGTTCCTTCGACATTACGACACCATCGCCAAATATTTTCCTGACAATCTCATTTGCCTCCTTTTCCCTACCTTTTGTCGCCAGCCAACGTGGAGACTCCGGCATATTCAAACGGGCGATAAGCATAAGCAAGACTGGAAATACACTACTTAAAAGCATCCATCTCCAGCTCGTATCACCTACAGACAACAACAAATAACCGACCAAATAAGAACTAGCATAGCCAACATACCAGAAGCCGTTAAGCCCACCTAGTAAAGCCCCTCGATTTTTTTTCGGTGAAAATTCAGCCATCAAAGCACCGGCAATCGGGTAATCTGCCCCGATTGCAATACCTAAAATAAACCGTAAAATGACCAATTGTATCGGATCGTTAATAAAAAACTGTAGAACTGACACGATTGCCATAACAAGCATATCGAAAAGAAACATCTTCTTCCGACCAATAAGATCTGTGAGATATCCTCCTATCATTCCACCAACAAACATACCTGCAAGAGTTGCCATTCCAATTAAACCCATCACAGTTACAGTTAAAACAAATTGAGTCTGTAATACAGAAAGTGCGACTGCAATAATACCAATTATATATCCATCAATAAATGTACTTCCACTAGCATAGACAAACATTTTGTAATGAATTCCACTTAATGGAACTTCTTCCATTGTACGTACCTTATTCATAATTTTCCTCCTAATTTTAGTTAGAATCTTCTGAAATAAAATTTTATACAAATATACTACATGGAATGATTTTTCTTTTATCTTAAAAAGTACTTTTGATAAACAAGTTTACTTAAGTTACATAATATGTTGATTAAAATACAGCCAATTATCATTCTAAAAGTAAACGCTTGCAATTTATGGTTGATAATGGGCCTCTATCCTAACGCAATACTAATAAATTATAAAATTAAGGTATAAAACTGTTTTAATACTGAAATTAGATGCTTTTTTATACTGATACATAATTTTGGGTAATACCCTCATCAATACCTAAAATTCCGTTAATAAAAATAATAGGTATAATGAGGTTTTACCACTAATTTCATTATCATTAAAAGTCTTGTTTTTTTATATTTTTATAGGCAAAAATAATTAATTAGCAACAAAATTCATGAATTTTTCTTCTTGTTGAGATGCTACAGATCCATATTCAAGCAAACTATTAATATTTTGTGCTGCTGTGAATCCAGTTTGAACAGCAGTTTCTGTATAAAAGGAGCCTAAATAATCCCCGGCTAAAAACAATCGACCTGCGGATTTTGTTAATATCGGTTGTATTTTTTCACGACCCGGATAAATATAAGCAGATCCTAGTGGGAATTTCATAACGTGAGCCTCAACGACATGATTGCTAAAACCTGGGAATATTTCATTTAAATCCTTCAATTTGATTTTGAGAATTTCCTCATCTGTCTTATCAATGATTCGTCGACCACTGTCCCCTGGTGAAAATGTCATAAAACTACTACCCGGTTTCCTCACTGTTTCCATTGAACGGACAAGATTTGATTGGTGAAGAATGATGTCAAACGATCTTTTTGGTGTTGCAAAAGAATATACATGATCCCAAACTTGCGGTCCCACCTCATTTGTTAAAAATGCCGCACTTACATGTGGACCATATTTAACCTGATCAAGTGCATTTGCGATTTCCGGGTCAAGGTTTTTCGCTATCTTTCTTGTAATTGGAGCAGGCGTTGCTAGTACAGCAAAACGTGCTTCCTCCACATGGACTACTCCACCTTGATTATAGTAAACGACCACAGAGTTATCTTTCTGAAGTACTTCTAAAACTGTTGCATTTAGTTGTACCCGGTCACCTAATGTTTTTGCAATTATGTTCGTAAGTGTTGAAGGTCCACCAAGAATATTTCTCCCTAATCCATCATCTTTATTCCATACCGTATGAAAATAGCCCACACCTGCTCCTGCGGTCATCGTCTCTGGACTTCCAGTTGAACGACTAACTGTAGGTCTAAAAATTGCATCAGCATCTGGTGGTAATTTACCGGTAAACTCGGCAAAAGTTCTATCACTCATAAATTCCAAAATTCTTTGTTGTTGAACTCTATAGTCCTCTCCCGGACGTCTTTTTGCTACCTTTCCGTATTTGATAACAGCCGCACGAACTTTTGCCCCAGCCAAAATCATTGCAAATCTCGATTTCCATGACATGGGAGCGCGAAATGGATACAGTTCAACTCGACCATTTAATAGCAACTTTCCATTTAATGACATTGCAGTTAAAATTCCGGGTACGGGTAATGCTGTTATTCCAACAGACTGAAATAATTCATCAGTTGCTGATCCAGGTCCAGCAAATAAATGACCGCCCCAATTTAACCAATAGTCTCCTCGGCGTTCAGATCGTACACGACCGCCAACACGATCATCGGATTCTAAAAGTAATATATCATGGTGTTTGAGTCGCCAAGCGGCAGATAAACCTGCTAGTCCACCACCGATTATAATTACATCTTTCATTAAAATCCCACCCCACTTCTTGTGTATTTATCTTGAATGTTGTTTTAGTTCTAGTTCCCCTAATTCACTTAGTATGGTTTTAATTTTAACTTTAAACTGTTCAGATGCTGACACTAATGGTAATCTACTTGGTCCGCCTGATAGTCCTAATACCTCCAACCCAGCCTTCACTGTTCCAGGAATCGTTTCTTCTTCAAGAACGTTATATAATTCTAGCAGTTCTTGATTTAACTTAGTTGCCTCTTTTAAATTGTTCTCATTAACAATTAAGTTATAAAGTTCTGCTAATTTCCTTGGAACTAAATTGTGAACTACTCCAATTGCACCATGCCCACCTAAGGCTAATGTAGGTAAGATTAAATGCTCAAATCCAGTTAGCACGGAGAAATTCTGATTGTCCTTTGTTAATGTAATAAGTTTAGAAGTGTGTATCCCATCGGCGGTATTTTTTATACCGACAATACCATCTATTTGACTTATTTCATAAATGAGTTCAGGTTCAAGTGTAACACCTGTAGCATCTGGATAATGATAAATTACAATTCCAATACTAGAATTTTCTGCAACTGCCTTATAATGCTCAATGATTCCTTGTTTACTTGTTGTCATATAATACGGATTAATTACTAAAGCACAATCTGCACCAACTTCAGCGGCATAATTAGTTAGTTCAATTGTATCTGCTGTTTGATGACACCCCGTACCAGCCATAACAGGTAATCTACCGTTAGATATCTCACACACAAATTTAATTAATTCCTTTCTCTCTTCCATGCTCATCAGCGAGTATTCCCCTGTGCTCCCACCGACTAAAAGACCATTCATTCCTCCATCAATCAAATGTTCAATTAGTTGCTTAAGCCCACTATAGTCAATACTGTTATCAGCATTCATAGGCGTAGGCAAAGCTGGGATCATTCCAAAAGGTTTAAACATATTTATTCCCCCTCACCAGTATTAAAAAATTAGTATTTCATATTTTAAATAATTATTATGTTTTAGAACTGTCTGTTAAAAACATATTAACAGCAAAACGGAACTTTGTAAACCCTTTTTTATAAATGGGAATATTTATTTTCATTTAAACACTATTCTGAATTGTATATTGGAATATAGTGCAGAGAGAACAAGTTTCTTGACCCAATAAATCCTATTAATAGTGCCTGTTCTGGAACGCTTTAAAGTAGGTAATAATCCGCTACTGATTTCGGATTGTCAAATACTTTCATCTTCCCAATCTTCTCGATCTCAATTTAAAAATAAAGAAAACTCGGGCGTCCAAGCCTCCAGGCAATCAAAGAGCCGTAGTTCAGCGAAAAAACATTTTCGCTTGCGAAGTAATGCTACTGAAGTCTATCTAGTCACCAAAAATATATTAAATTTTTTCGGCAGCGATGTATCCCCGCGAAGCTTTCCTTGTGCACTTATGCGTTAGAAAGTAGCAATTGAAAAATTTATATTTTCCTATTAGCTAAAAAAGATACCCACTTTTCGGCACTAAAAAAACCACAGAAAATGCTGTAACAACAAGGTTTTCTTCAGTTTCTACTGTCAAATTATGTTTTACACTGGTTAGTCAATAATTAAAATTTAGGAGTTTGATGATATATGAACTATCCAATATATTTTGACAAATCAAATAAAATTAATTAATTTAAGAATAAAGAAATCTTTCAAGAGGTGGTAAAATGAGTATTCGCAAGGAGGACCTTTATTTTCTTGTAAATCTGATTGATGATAAAGATACAAAACTTGTGTATGATTTAATTAAAGTTTTGCTTGTATAAATCAACAGATATTTTCCTATAGCTTGTCCAATAAGAAAATAATCTTTCCTTTTATGCCCCAATATGAGTATGGTTAACTATTACAGGCGTTGATATAGTAAAGAGATCCCTATGCCGACAACAGGAAACAATAAACAAAACCCCTTATATTTGTAAGAAATTTGAGTTATAATATAGAAAATGCTTTGTGTTAGATGTAGGAACGCAAAGTAATTTTAGTAAACTAAACTAAATAACATAATAAACTTAATAGGGAGTGTAATATGGAAATCAATAACCTTGGTCTCTTAAATTCCTTATCATCAATAATAAACTCAGGAAAATCCGATAATATTGAATATGTACTAGCAGATTATATTTTAAAAAATCTGTACCGAATATCCAATGTAAGTATTTTAGAAATTACTGAAGAATGTTTTACATCTAGATCTGCTATTCGAAGATTTTGTGAACAGTTAGGATATGATAATTTTAGCGAATTAAAAAGTTCTGTGACAAGATTAGTATTCCCTAGTAACTTAAGATATAGAGATATTAAAGAGTACCCGATCTATCAAAGCCATATAAAAAATCTTATTAATGACATGATTATAGATATAGATAAGCAGTTCAATTTTGAAAAGATAAATTTTTTGTGTCAGTTAATTCATAAAGAAGTTAATGTAGTGTTTTTATGTGCAAACAATACAAGTGGAACAATAATAAAATTCCAACAGGAATTAATGTTTGCATCTAAGGTTATCCATGTCATTTCAACTTCATTTACTAAAAACAAGGTTTTAAAAGATTTAATTGATGAAGATATAATAATTACCGTATCAGCATCCGGGAAATTTGCTGAATTATCATTGGAATTTGTTAAAAGTTTAAAGGGACATAAATACTTAGTAACCGGAAACCAAGATCAAAAATTAATAAGCGCATATGAAGATGTTTTTTATATAAGTAAAAATAGTATTTCAAATGATTACCTTAGTATTTATGGAAAGTATGGTATAACCTATATCCTTGATTTATTATCTATGCAATATTTATATTTATATTCTTAATATGACAATAAAACCTCCTTGTAACTAAATTTCTAGCAAACACACAAGTTACAAGGAGGTTTTATATTTTCTTTTTTATTAAATTGTTGTTTCTCCCACTTTTTTATTTATTATCATGATCATAACAAAAGGCAAGCTTTTTATTTAAAAGATACGGGCGAAGATAAGCAACCGTACTGCATAATGGGAGAACATCATCACTCAATCTAATTCCAAGAATATTTTTTATATATTCCTTTCTTTTTAAAATCCTCGACCAGAGCTCCGGATAATTTTCTCTAATCTCAGCTTTTAAAACATCATCAGCAATGACTACAGTACTTTCCGCTGATACGCCATCATATCCGGCAACACTTGGTATAATATCGGTTTGAAAAATCATTCCACTTTTGATGATTTCATCTGAATTCTCATATATCGGAGACGATAGCCACTCTTCATCCGCGGTCAAGTGTCCTGGACATAAACCCCAATGATATGTGTTCCGAGGAAAAACATGATCAATAAAATTATACATATCTCCGCCAGTAATCCCGATTCGAATATTCTCAAGCCAAGCTACAATGGCAGTATAATAAGGTGATGCTAAATTTTCTACGTAATGTTTTTTCGATTCCGGTAAATCGGAACTATTCATTACAGCATATCCGACTCTACTTGATAAGCCGCCTTTATATCCTACCGTTAAAGATATGGCATCCCCTAACGATACCTTTTTAGCCGTTGGATATAAATTACCTTTCTCAAATCTTTTTCCGGTTGATGCAATGGTTACTACGTTATTTCTTTGACCCAGAGCATTCAGTTCATTGCCTAGTTGAATTTCAGAGACACCAACGTCTAGCTTGTTCATAGTTCGCAGAATACAATCGGAAGCCAGAGAAGCTCCGAACTCATAATGGGCTATTTCATTTGCATTATTTACCCTTCGCACTCCACGATCTCCAGCAATAAATATGTCCGTTCGATTGGTAATAGAACCACTATCGCCAACAATTTTCCGAATACCATCTACTACAAACGAAGGGACATCAAAGATACTTCGATTATCCTCCACCTTACTAGTAAAATGCTTCCAACCTACCAAACCAATATTCATTCCCTTACGAATTCCAGCATCCAGAAGAATACTTGAAAATGTGGGATTTGGTTCCATAGGCTGATTCGGTAGGGAAAAGTGTGGGCAGTGAATTCCTTTCGCGGAAATTCTTGAATATTGTACTTTGTTATAGTTTTCATTTCCTAAAATGAGAAAGGCGCTCCCATTAGCGTGTAGAACGAGCAAAGCTTCTTCAAATCTAGGAATAAACCCTACTAAGTATTCAAAATTCCCACCGTGTTCAACATCAGCATAAACCACCAATGTATCCAATTTTTCACGCCTTATCTCCTGCAGTACCTTTTCTAATCGGAGCTGGATCGTTTCATCATCAATTAATATAGGTATTCCACTACAATCAGGAGTTGGAACATCTATCTCTCTCAATTGAGCTTTTCTTGAATCATACTTCATTTCCATATACCTTATCTCCATTTACATAAATTTTTTCTTCTATTTTATCTTTTGTATATCCATGACCGACAACTCTATAAACATAGCTGTATATATATTCTATTCATTTACAAGAAAATTACTTAATCTTTAACATCTATATATTTTTGTGAGTTTTTATATTTTATCAACCGACAACATAAAAGGTTATGACTAATTAGCTGTAACAACTAAGATTGTTTGGTTAGCTGAGGTAACTTCCCCTGATAAAATGGTTTTTTCTATACTACTCATTGAGTTAGAATTCGTAATAATTAATGGTATTACCGTACTTATAGCCTTTTCTTTCACTAAATCTAAGTCAACCGTTACAAGAGCATCTCCAACTCTAACTTTTGCACCTTCTTTAACATTCACAGAAAATCCTTCACCATTCATAGAAACGGTATCCAGTCCAATATGGATTAAGATTTCAGCACCATTGGTCGCTTTAATGCCGATTGCGTGTTTTGTAGGAAAAACTTGCACGATTTCTCCGTCAACTGGAGATGTTATTTTACCATCTACAGGCTCAATAGCAATACCATCTCCCATCATCTTTTCTGCAAAAACAGGATCAGGTACATTTTCTAATTTTAGTACATTCCCTGTTACATATGCCCTTAATTCAATTGTTTTTGCTACTTCTTCTTTCCTCTCAAATAATTTTTTTAACATAACATTCCTTCCTTTTATTTCTATACTTATTTTTTATGTTTCAATTTATATATTATCGATAGGAAATATTGGACGCATAATGCGTTTGAATGGCAGTCTTGATGTATCCTGTAACGTTGCCCCTTGTGTTAATGACATAACACACATTTTTCCTTTTTCCTTTAATTCAGGGAAAATATATCCTTGCTTGACAATAATAATATCATAGTCTTCATCATTGACACCGGCTTTATGAAACTGATGTATT
>Ga0310827_100809_pt1 | contig 20089 bp, 14 predicted proteins | sample WT_ome_2_FD_201309 | JGI IMG/M metagenome (GOLD analysis project Ga0310827, IMG submission 201309) | Sorghum-adapted microbial communities enriched on wild type (WT) sorghum from Joint BioEnergy Institute, Emeryville, California, United... ... | reverse complement strand
CTGCAAATGTTTTTCGATTCCAATCGGGTAGAACAAATGGAGGATCACGCTTTATTATATGGATTGCCCGAAGCGGAGAGCAGACTGGATTTTTTATGGAACAGGGCACAAGAGGAGAGGCTGCAGACCTTTGCCGAAGGGTTTAAATGGAGACCTGGGCATAAAGACTTAACGGACGATTTAAAAGACATTCTTTCCGTATTTAAAAAACTGAACCTGGAAGTGATTGTCGTAAATCAATCCTCATCAGAAACGTTGCGAAATGGGTTGTATTGTGTGAAGGTTTTGATTCCCGGCATGCTGCCCATGACATTCGGTCATCGTCTGACCCGCTTAACCGGCCTGGAAAGAGTACTTCAGGTGCCCGTTAAGCTTGGATACCGTCAGGTCCCGTTAACGCCTGCAGAATTGAATCCTTATCCGCATCCGTTTCCTTAGCACACTATCCGGCAAGACGAACAGACCGGGAAAGCAAATAGGCCGGGTCGGGACTGCCGGATATTCGGAGAGGGATTCAACCGTCCGTTGAGTCTTTGGCCTCCGGCGGTGAAACCGTCGGATGATTGGCCGCCGCCCCAGTCCATGATATGTTAGGTGCAGCAAATCGGCAACGACCTTGAAGGATCCAAAATGCAAGCAATGGTTCGGCAAAGATCTCCCCGAGCTGATGGGAAAACATATTGAAAGCGTACTCCCCCGCACCTGCGCCGGCGTATTCGAAAATTTATCCAAAGGCGGACAGTATTCTGCGGGCCAATTATGCCGATTTTAGCAACGACAAGAAAAGATGTCGATACAGCTCTGCGGGATGCCGGGGAACAGATGAATCGAGTATATTGCCTCCGAAATGAACAAAGAGAGGTTGACGGCGGGAATGTTTCGTTATTTGTTATTTTTTCCTGTGGCCCCGGGGCGAAAAACGGTACAATGGAAATGAAACCATTGGTATGGTGTGGGGGGCTCAGGCGTGAAGAGGGTGAAGGTTACTTTCGATACCGGGTCCGTCCCGCCCGTTATTCGGCAATACATCGAACACGCGGCTTTCTATGACAGCAGCTGTTCGGAACAGGCCAGAACCCTGTTGGCGGAGGGGGCGGACCGATTGTTTCTGAAAATGGGCATGCGGGGGCGCCTGGAACGGGAATACCGGATGACTCAATTTTTGCATCGCCATTCTTTGGCCCCAAGGCCCATTGCCTACGCGTCGGATGCGGACCGGGATTATTTCCTGACGGAAGCGGCGCCGGGAGAGGATGGAACGTTTGGCGCCTATCTGGAACAACCCGTTAAACTGGCCGGCATATTCGGAGAAGCTCTGCGAATGCTGCATTCGCTTCCGACGGAAGAATGCCCTTATCCCGGCAGGACGTCAGAAATGATAAAGGAGCAGGGCGGCGGCCGGAAAATCGGCGCTGGGCTGGTTCGCAGCCTGACGGAGCTGGCGGTCGATGATGTGGTGATACATGGGGATTATTGCCTGCCCAATATCATTTTGGACAATTTTGCTTTTCAAGCATTTGTCGACACAGGCGATGGCGGGGTAGGGGATCGGCATTACGATTTGTATTGGGGAATCTGGACCCTTGCCTATAACCTGAAGACCGACCGGTATGGGGAATGCTTCCTGGATGCGTATGGCAGAAGCGACATCGATTCGGAAAGGCTGCTGTATTTTACCCGGTTTGCGGAGTTGGCCGATTGAGGCAAGGATTTGTAACGGGAGGCTCTCGGTGCTCGGTGCCGTTTGAACTTGTAACCCTGAACGAATCATTGTTTCCGGGCAAAATGCAAGATTGCCGGAGATCTGCACTTCTCCCCGGGCCCGGAAGAGCAACTTCCCTCTTTTCCGGAGCAGGAGGAACAGGGCGCGGAAATTCTCAGGCGTTCCTTGGCTTATCCGTCCGGCCCAGTGCTTTGTGGCCAACTGGACAAGGAATGGATCGGGTTCATGATTGTTTCGTGGTGCTTCTCCATTTCCAAAGGGGATTGCGCATAGAGGCGCTGTATAGCACATGGGCCAATCCCTGTTTCATACAATTAAGAAAGGGCAAAACCCCAAGCCGGGAGAATGCCCGTTCTAAGCGATATGGAAGGGAGAAATGGAAGATGCCCATAAGCAAGGACGACGCGGCAAATGGCTTTGTGCCGGGTCATACCCACGGTTCGGTGGATTATACGTCGATATCGCACGGTCATGTCCATCAATGCCTGGACGTGACCTCGCCGGCGATCCCCACCCGGGACGGCGGCCACATTCATTATACGGAAGGGTATGTCATGTTCGAGGATGGGCATACGCATCATTACCGGGCGTATTCCGGCCCCGCGATCCCGGTAGGGAACGGCAGACATGTCCATTATTATGACTTCTATACGTCCGAGGATGCCGGGCACCGGCATCATGTGCGGGGAGTGGATATGCCCGCCCCGGGAAACCGTTGAACGATTGGAGAGTTGCACACTCAAGATTTCTTGATCGCAGGGGATGAGGTGGATTGGCGGACGATCAGGCGCGGAGGGACCATCATTCTTCTTCTTTGCTGAGGGTGCTCCATAATTGAAACGAGCAGCTTTACCGCCTCCCGTCCGACGAAATATTCCTCCTGACTTACGCAGGTCGGGGGAATTTTTGAAAATCCGGAGAGCTCGTAATCATCCAGGAAAATGACGGACAAATCTCCGGGCACGCTCAAACCCATTTCCTCCGCGGCATCCATCACTGTCAGGCCCACGGCCGAATTGACCGCAATCACCGCAGTGAGATCAGCGGTTTGGGCCAGGAATTGCCTGATGATTTCCCGGCTTTCGGCATCACTCTCACCGATCCGGAAGACCGAGTTGACCTTCCGGCTGTCCAGGCTGACCAGGCGCAAGTGGCGGTCGATCAGGATATCGTGCTCGTATAACGCTTTCTCGTAGCCGGAAATCCGGTCCGCGATACTGGTTGTCCCTTCCGCAGGGGTCGAAATGAAGCCAATGCGCCGGTGACCCAATCGGATCAGATGGCTGCAGGCTTCAAAAGCCCCGAGAACATGATCGGAACTGACGTGATTGGTCTCAACCCCCTTCAAGTAGCGGTCCACTACGACAATCGGAAATCCCCGCAGGGTTAACTTGAGCAGTTCCTCGTTATAGGTTTCTCCGTAAGACGGATACACAATGATACCCTTGACCGGAAACCGCAGCATTTGCTTCAGCAGCCGGGTTTCCGTTTCCTGGGAATCCCCGGTTTCGCAAAACAGCAGATGAAATCCTTCCTCGGCCAGTTGATTCTCGATACCATTTAATAAGTTGGCCGAAAACCGGTTATCCAGCCGGGGCATCAGGAAGGCGGCCGCCGGCTCGGAGGCCTCACGATATACGGCTCCTTCCCCTGCAGGATGCGCCGAAACAAACGAACCCTTGCCTTGTATGCGGTAGATCAGCCCTTCTTCCGCAAGTGCGGCAAGGGCATTTTTTATGGTAATCCGGCTGACCTTGAATTGGGCGGCCAGCTCATTCTCCGATGGAATCCGTTCACCCGGCATCCAATTCATCTGCTTGATGTTGTCCAGTATGTAGCTCCGGATTTGTTTGTATAGCGGAGTACGTCCCGTTTTGCGCTCCATAAAACTCTCCTTGCGGCTATGAAATGGCGAAAGCATGAAAGAAAGGGTTGACGGTACAAGCTGTCGGAATCTATACTTTTGACAGACAATATAACAAGTTTAGCAGAAATAATACAAATATACAACTTGTTATTCCAAAGGAGAGGGTGTATCTGAACCGGGAACTCAGATTTGCAGTCATGGGGGATTTGCATTATGTACAGGAGCAGTCCCACCAGGAAGCATTGAACGGCAGGGCGAAGGGGGTCACCGAATATGCCGATGTCACCCGCAATTTGTGGATGACCCGGCATGTTACACCGGAGGTGATCTCCTCCATCGCCGCCTTGACTCCGGACTTCGTAATTCAGACCGGGGACATAATCCAGGGTCACTGCGACGACGAAGAGAAGGGCCTGCGCGAAATGGCGGAAGCGATGGAGCTGCTGCAGGGACTGAAAGCGCCGGTATTTTTCGCCCTGGGTACCCATGACGGAGTGGTCGGCAAAAGGGAGGAACGGCAGGTCAAGGAGTATGTATTCCCGGCCATTGGCAGGGCGCTGGGCACGGCACCGCTGGAAAAAGGGTATTACGCTTTCGAGAAGGCCGGTTCCCTATTCGTCGTGCTGGATTACACCACGTTCGTCAAACACGACGGGCAGGAGGAATTTCTCCGGCGCACGCTGGCTGAATCCGCCTCTTTCGAGCATGTGTTTCTGTTCGCGCATCCCCCGCTTGTCTGCGTGGGCCGTCCGTTCTTCACCCATTACGATTTTGTTCAGACGGTTCTCGGAGAAATCGCGAACCATCCTGTCGATGCGTACTTTTGCGGACATACGCACAACCAGACGGCGACGCTGCACAAGGCGGGGCCGGGCTGGCTGCTCCAGCTGAAAAGCTCCGTGCTTGGCTATCCGGACCGGCCGCCTGTTGATCTTCGCGACGTACGCCCCCTCTTGACCGATCCCGCAGATACCGAGTACGGCTGGGGGTACCTGGAGGATTCGGCGCCCGGATGGTGGGAGATCACGGTTCGGGGGCCGGAGGTTCAGGCCGATTGGCATGTGCTGCGCCGCGGTATCGAGGGACAGCTGCGATGGCGCAGAGGGGAAAAGCCTGTGTTTACCAGAACGCCCGCGTTTGCAAGAACGGCCGGCAAACCTTTGCCGAAGCTTGCGGAGATCCGCGGGGTCCGATTGAGGGCGGCCGGTTCGAACTGCAGGACGCCGGATGGCTACAGGGTCATGCTGAACGGGACGGAAGTCGGGGCGCTGCCCCGCCTGGAATATTTCGACAGCCGTCAATTCCTGGAGATTCGGCCGGAATTTTGGCCGCTGCTGAGGTCCTGCAACCGCCTTACCGTAACATCTGCCGGGGAACCGATGTGCATGGGCGGGTTTGCGCTGGAGGTCGAAACGGAAAGCGGCTGTGTGCGCAGCACCGTCTCCGGCTATTTCGCCAACACCGGAAAATGGGATCATTGGGGGAAAGCCCCCGTCGAGAAGATTGCGGACGGTGCCGCCGTCAGCGTAGAGCTTGCCTTCGGCAACGAACGCGCATAACAAGGCAAATGACGGAGAAGGAGCTGAGAAAGTGGCCTATCGCCTGATCGCACTCGATCTGGACGGCACGCTGATCGGGCGGAACCGCCAGATATCGGAAACCAACCGGAAATGGATTGCCCGGGCAAGGGAGGCGGGGATTCAGGTTACGCTGGCCACTGGCCGTCCGTTTGCGGAAGCGGCCGGTTATGCCGCACAATTGGGGCTGGAAGCGCCTCTTGTCGTCAACAACGGGAGCGAGATCCGCTCTCTTCCCGACGTCTTGCACAGACGGGAGGAGCTTGATCCCGGATCCGTACAGGAACTGTTCCGGCTACTGGACCGGTACGGGAATGAGGCAAGCTTCTGGGCGCATACCGTGCAGGGAACTATCGGACCGGACAACCGGCATCAACTTTCCGGGCCGATCCAATGGCTCCAGTTCGCCGTAAGCAGCAAAAACCCTGCCGTTTTGGAAGAGATCGTCCGGGAAGTGAAGTCCTGGAATGCCTTCGAAATCAGCAATTCCCATCCGGCGAATATGGAATGCAATCCGCGGGGCGTCACCAAAGCGAGCGGGCTTGCGGAGGTTTGCCGCCTGCTCGGGATCGGGATGTCCGAGGTAATCGCAGCGGGGGACAGTCTGAACGATATCCCGATGATTCGCGCAGCCGGACTCGGAATTGCCATGGGCAATGCACAGCAGCCGGTGAAGATGGCTGCGGATGCGGTGGCCCCTTCTCATCTGGAGGACGGAGTAGCGGAGATCATCCGGAAATACATTTTGGGGTGAAAAAGGTCAATGAATTATATCAAATATACCAGTTATCGAAAAAATTAATACAGGTATTACAAATTTAGTCCTCCTAATAGATGTTGCTCCCTTACTATTCGTTTCAGAAGGAAATTTGAATAGAAAAGGAGACTCAACATGAACAAACGATGGTGTTTCGGTGCCCTGGCCGTACTTGCAATGATGGCTTCCGCGGGCTGCGCCAAGGGCGCAAACGATGCAAAAACAGCCGAAGAACCCGCTAAACCGGCCGAGCCCGTCACGTTAACGGTGCTCCAGCAGGCTGAAATCAGCGACGAAGACTTCCAGCTGCTGTTTGCCGATCCGGTAAAGAAGAAATATCCGAACATTACGCTCAAGCTCGTCCGCACGGACAAAGGGGTTACGCTTGACAATCTGATAGCATCCGGAGAAGTGCCTGATATTCTGACTCCGCCCAATGCAGATATTCTGGGACTCAGCCAGAAGGATATTCTCTACGACATGGCTCCTCTGGTCAAAGCCTCCAACCTGGATTTGTCCCGTTTTGATCCGCTGACCATCCAGGCTGTCCAATCGGACAAGGGGGAACTGTGGGGGCTGCCCTATGCCATGCAGTTCAATGCGCTGTACTACAATAAAGATCTTTTCGATAAATTTGGAGTCAGCTACCCGAAGGACGGGATGACGTGGGATGACGCCATCGAACTGGGCAAAAAGCTGACCCGGGCGGAAGACGGAGTCCAGTACCGCGGGCTGGATCCGGTTAGCAGCTACATCTTGAGCTTTCCGTTTGCGCTGACGTTTGTCGACTCCAAAACGGAAAGGGCCAGCATAAACAACGAGCAGTGGAAGAAGGTTTGGGAGCTGACGCACACCATTTTGTCGATTCCCGGGAATGCCCTGCCCAAGCCTGAACCGGGTGCGGCAACGGAGGGAAATTTTTTCATTAAGGACAAGAATGTGGCCATGCTGGCTTCGACCAATCTGATGGCCCAAATCGGGACTGCGGCAAGCGGAGTGAACTGGGATATCGCCCAGTATCCATCCTATAAAGAGCTGCCGGGTATTACGGGCAAGCTCGATACCCACAATCTGGCCATATCCAAGACGAGTCCGCATAAGGAAGAAGCGATGAAGGTGCTGGAAGTGGTGACTTCCGACGAGGTGCAGCTAATCAGCGCCCGCAAAACCGCCCGAAAATCCCCGCTGAAAAACCCGCAAATGCAAAAAGAATTCGGTGCGGATGTGCCGTATTTGCAGGGAAAAAACACCGGGGCCATTTTCAAGGGGACGGTCGCGCCGGCGCCCGCCTATTCCAAATATGAATTGGACGGCAAGAAAATCGCCCAGGCGAAGGTCAAGGAGTATTTGGCCGGAAACATCGATCTGAATACTGCCCTGAAGCAGGCCGACGAAGAAATCAACAGCATGCTCGACTCCATGAAATAATTCTCCCCCCTTACGGAAATACGGAAGCGTATTTCCATTTTTTATGTTCCATGGTAAAGTGGGGATGATTCGGCCAACGCGGAGCAGGCGGTCATCCCGGAAATCTATTTCCACACCGGAATGGGACGGCGGAGCGGAGTGGCGGTCAAGGCGTGCCGGATTCTTTTGCCGAAAAGAGAGGGAAAAGCTCCTGTTTTCACGGATGATGCGGAAGAATGAACGGAATGGATTGTCGCAAAAGCTTTTTTCTTATCGATTCATGCGCTTCCCCGGGAAATATCCGGGGGAAATGAAGGCTGCAGTAACCGTTCGGTTTGCAGAAGGCGCGGGGATGAAAAAATCCGCGGAAATTCCAAGGCAGGAAAGGTTGATGAAGCATGTATGAGAGTCTGCACCATGTTGCGGTAATTGTCACCGATCTGGAAAAAGCCAAGCACTTTTACAGCGAGGTTCTGGGGCTGCAGGAAAGCGAGCGGAGACCGGCGTTCGATTTTCCGGGGGCCTGGTATGAAATCGGCCCGACCCAAATCCACTTGATCGTGCACCCGCCGGCAAAAACGGTCCGGGGGACCCGGCAGATTGATACCCGCGACGGTCATTTTGCCCTTCGGGTCACGGATATGCAGGCGGTAATCCGGCGACTGGAGGGGCATCAGTGGGAATACGAAAACCGGCCGAAAAGCATTACAGGATGGCATCAGCTCTTTGTCACCGATCCTGACGGCAACGTGATCGAATTCAATGCGGAAATTCCGCGATAACGGCCGGATAATTTTCTGAGCATGTAAAATCCAGCGTTGACAAACGGCGGAGGAACGGAAGATAATGCGATTATTCGATTTATCATATCGCCCAATGAAGGCGCTTTCCCGTATCATGTTGGCGGCTCAATACAGCTGTAATGTAAGCGATATCAACGGGAGCAACATTTTTGAAAAGGACCGGGCCGCCGCGATGATCCTGTCCTTCGCCAATCTGAATACCAAAAACCTCGAGGGTATGAATTGGGACATGGCAGCCGCTCCGACCCTCGCGGATCTTCCGGGTGTCGGATTCCAGCCTTACGCCTCCTATTTGTGCGTCACCAGCATGAGCAGGCATAAGGATGCCGGGATGGAGATCATCAAGTATCTGACCTCGGACGATTTTCAATTGATGTACTCGAAACAGCCCGCGAAGGACAAAAACCTGCAGGCGGTGTTTTACAACAAATTTGCCTCTATGCCGAAGGGCACCATGTACGATCAAATGGTGCAGCGGGCGTATATCAAGGCATTACCGCCGGCGTTAACCGGCGAGACGGATGTGAACACGGCTTTCCGCAACGCCGCGGAAACGGCGGACAAGGCGATCGAGGGGACCAAGCAGGCCGGGATCAAGACGAAAGAGTAGAAACAGCGAAAGGGCGGTTTGAAACAAATGGAAAAATGGGAAATGGTGTCTCCCAACGGGGAGATCCTCTTTCATTTTGCATTGACAGAGCAGGGCGGCAAATCCGGCTGCCCTTCCTATCGTATCGATTACAAGGGCAGGCCTGTCATTCTGGACTCGCCTTTGGGTTTTCGGATGGAGGACGGGCGGGATTTCACCTGCGGCATGACGGTCCGTGAAGCCGCCTTCGCGGAAGGGGACTCCGTATGGCAGCCGGTCTGCGGAGAACGAAGGCAGGTACGGGATCGTTACCGTGAGATGAATGTGACGCTCGCTCCGCTCCAGGCCCCCGGCTGTGAGCTCATTCTCCGTGTTCGGGCCTATGACGAAGGCGCCGCCTTCTGCTGGTCCTTCCGCGGGGACGGGTGGGGCCGCATCCGGATTGCCAGCGAAGAAACGCGGTTCCGTTTTGCGGGGGACCATAAGACCTGGGCGACGTATACCGCACAGGGGGCGTATCTGGAAACGGTGCTCAGCGAGGTAAAGCCGGGCTGCGAACGGCCGTTGACGATCGAAGTGGACCACGGACTTTACGCCGCCTTGGCCGAAGCGAAGCTGATTGATTATGCCCGAATGAAATTTGCGCCGGATCCCCATATGCCTTATTGCGTCAAAAGCGACCTGTCCGGCGAAGTCGAGGCGGAAGCCCCTTTTACGACCCCCTGGAGAGTGGTCATGATCGCAGACTCCCCCGGCAAGCTGCTGGAAAACAACGACCTGATCCTGAATCTCAACGATCCCTGCGCGATTGCAGACACAAGCTGGATCAAGCCGGGCAAGGTGCTGCGCGAGGTTACGCTGACCACACAAGGCGGGAAGGCCTGTGTCGATTTCGCGGTCCGGCATAAGCTGCAATATGTGGAATTTGATGCCGGTTGGTACGGTCCGGAGAATGACGACGCCTCCGACGCTGCATTCGTCAGCGTGGACCCCGCCCGCTCGGACGGTCCGCTGGATCTGCCTGAGGTGATCCGGTATGCGGAGGAGAGAGGAATCGGCATCATTTTGTATGTAAACCGGAGGGCGCTCGAACGGCAGCTGGACGATCTTTTTCCCCTTTATCGGAAGTGGGGGGTCAAGGGCGTGAAATTCGGCTTCGTCAATGTCGGTTCCCAGTATTGGACCCGCTGGCTGCATAAAGCGGTGCGCAAAGCGGCCGAGCATCGGCTGATGGTTGACATTCACGACGAATACCGTCCCACGGGCTACAGCCGCACCTATCCCAATCTGCTGACCCAGGAAGGCATACGGGGAGACGAGGAGATCCAGCCGAACGAGAACACGCTGACCATCCTGTTCACCCGCATGCTGCTGGGGGCGGCGGACAATACGGTTTGCTATTTCGACTCCCGGGTCGACCGGCTGTCCAGCCACGCTTACCAGCTTGCCAAATCGGTCGTCATGTACAGCCCCTGGCAGTTCCTCTACTGGTATGACCGGCCTGTTGGTTCACCGGGAACGGGAGGAGCCGGGAAGGAAAAACGGGCCATTCAGGAAGTGCCGGAGCTGGAATTTTTCGACGAGCTGGTTACCGTCTGGGAGGAGACCCGCGTCCTTCACGGAGTTATCGGCCAGTACGCCACCGTTGCCCGCCGTGACGGGGCCCGGTGGTTCGTCGGCAGCATGAACGGCGGACAGGCCAGAACCGTGAAAATCCCGCTTGATTTTCTGAACCGCGGGGAGAAGTATGAGGTGTACCTTTATACCGACGATGCCGCAGTTTCGACCCCAACCAAAGTCCGGATCGGCAAAATGACGGCGGATGCGGACACGGTGCTGACCATTGCGCTGCCGTCCAGGGGAGGGGCGGCACTGCGCATCGCGCCGGCCTCCGGAAAGTAAAACAACGGTGCCGGTATCGGGAGGACGGCAAAGCTTCTCGGAACGATCGGGCGGGTCGGTCAATTGACGGCGGGGAACGGTATCCTTCATTATGATCCTGAAAAAACGGTTTCCCCGGAGGCCGTCTTTTTTTGTGCCCGGCGCCGCCCGCAGCGCTTTTTCGAGGCGCGATGCCCGTTGACCGACAGCGGGATTCCCCCTCTTCCTTCTAAAGCGGGGATACCGGAAACGAACTTTGATGCGGATCGACACGCTGTGCGGTTGCCATGCATACGATAAATTACCATTTGACGGTCATGTTGATTTAAGCAAAAGGAGGCGGGCGCGTGAAAGACAGCCATTCGGTGATCCGGCGTACGGAGAAATACGGAGCGAACAACTACCATCCGCTTCCGGTAGTCATCTCCCGGGCGGAAGGGGTATGGGTCTGGGACGCGGAGGGAAAGCGGTACATGGATATGCTGAGCAGCTATTCCGCGTTGAATCACGGTCACCGCCACCCCCGAATTATCTCCGCGCTGAAGGCGCAGGCGGATCGTGTAACGCTGACCTCGCGGGCGTTTCATCACGAGCTCCTGGCGGAGCTTTATGAGCGCCTCGCCGAGCTCACGCGCAAGGATGCGTTCCTGCCGATGAATACCGGGGCGGAAGCGGTGGAAACCGCGATCAAGGCGGCACGCCGCTGGGCTTACGAGGTAAAGAAAGTTCCCGACGGCCTGGCGGAGATCATCGTTTGCGAGGGAAATTTTCACGGCCGGACGGTCACGGTGACTTCCTTCTCCTCGGAAGAGGCGTACAGGCGGGGATTCGGGCCGTTCACTCCGGGTTTCCGGATCGTGCCCTACGGGGACATTTCCGCCCTGGAGCAGGCGATCACTCCGCACACCGCGGCTTTCCTCGTGGAACCGATTCAGGGCGAGGCCGGGGTGATCGTGCCGCCGGACGGATACCTGAGGCAGGCCGCCGTGCTTTGCCGGCGGCACAAGGTTCTGTTCATGGCCGACGAAATCCAGACCGGGTTCGGCCGGACGGGGCGGACCTTCGCCTGTGAATGGGAAGGGGTCGTCCCGGATGTATATATTCTGGGAAAAGCTCTGGGGGGAGGCGTTTATCCCGTCTCCGCCGTCGCCGCTGACCGGGAAATACTGGGCGTCTTCGATCCCGGTTCCCACGGCTCCACCTTCGGCGGCAATCCCCTCGCCTGCGCGGTTGCCGCCGAGGCTGTCCGGGTATTGAAGGACGAAGGGCTGGCGGAACGTTCCTGCGAACTGGGAGATTACCTGATCAGGCAGATCCGCGCAATTTCCAGTCCCTTCGTACGCGAGATTCGCGGAAGGGGATTGTTCATCGGTATCGAACTGGACCGCAGCGCCAGACGGTTCTGCGAGCGGTTAATGGATGAGGGACTGCTCTGCAAGGAAACGCATGAGCATACGCTTCGTCTGGCCCCTCCGCTGACCATTACCCGGGAGGAAATCGACTGGGCGTTGCGGCGGCTGCGCAAGGTGCTTGTTCCGGCTTTCCCCGAATCAACCAGTGAGAAGGAGGCATTGTCATGATTCCTTACCAACCGGAAGCGCTTACCGATTTCACCCGGGAATCGGAAGCGCAGAAATTTGCAGCAGCGCTCGCCCGGGCCACGGCCGAGTGCGGGCAGGACATCCCGATACTGATCAACGGCTGTGAAGTCCCGGCGGCACGCACCTTTGCTTCGGTCAACCCGTCCTCTCCGGACGAATGGATCGGGCACATCGCCCGCGCGGACCGGGCAATTGCGGAAAAGGCAGTACTCGCCGCAGACCAGGGCTTCCGTTCGTGGTCCCGCGTGTCCGCCGAGGCGCGCGCGGATGTGCTGTTCAAGGCGGCGGCCCTGCTGCGGCGGCAGAAGCACGATTTCTCCGCATGGCTCCTACTCGAGGCCGGCAAGAGCCGGGCGGAAGCTGATGCCGATACGGCGGAGGCGATCGATTTCCTCGAATATTACGGACGCCAGATGATCGGCCTCGCGCAGCGGGGCAGCCGGGAGCTGATCTGTCTGGCGGGGGAGCGGAACCGGATGGAATATCTTCCGCTCGGTGTCGGCATCATCATTCCGCCCTGGAATTTCCCGCTGGCGATTTTGGCCGGGATGACGGCATCGGCGCTGGTAACCGGAAATACGGTGGTGCTGAAGCCCTCCAGCCAGACGCCGGTGATTGCTTACCGCTTCGTTCGTCTGCTGCTTGAAGCGGGCCTGCCTCCCGAGGCGCTGCAATTCGTGCCGGGCAGCGGCGGCGAGATCGGCGACACGCTGGTCGGCCACCCGCGAACCCGCTTCATCTCCTTCACCGGCTCGCGCGAGGTCGGGGTTCATCTGCACGAACTGTCCGCCAGGGTGCAGCCCGGGCAAATCTGGCTGAAGCGCTTCGTCGGGGAAATGGGCGGCAAGGACGCAATCCTAGTAGACGAAGATGCAGATCTCGAAGCGGCCGCCCGGACCATCGTCGTCTCCGCTTTCGGTTATTCGGGGCAGAAATGTTCCGCCTGTTCCCGGGCGATTCTTCACCGGAATATCTACGACGAGGTGCTGGAGCAGATAACAGAGCTTGCCCGCGGATTGAAGGTCGGCGACGTAAGAAATGCCGACAATTTCACGGGCCCGGTCATTGACAAAAATGCGCGCGACTCCATTGTCCGGTATCTGGAGATTGGCAGGCAGGAGGGAAGGCTGGTGTGCGGCGGGCAGGCTATGGAAGGACCGGGCTATTTCATTCAGCCGACCGTGATCGCCGATGCCGCCCCCGACGCAAGGATCATGCAGGAAGAGATCTTCGGGCCGGTTCTTGCTGTTGCGCGGGCCAAAGATTTTTCCGAGGCGCTGGACATTGCCAACGGCACTGAATTCGGTTTGACAGGCTCCGTCTTTACCCGAAACCGGCGGCACATCGAGCGAGCCCGGGAAGAATTCCATGTGGGCAACCTGTATGTGAACCGCAAGTGTACGGGCGCTGTCGTCGGCGTCCATCCATTCGGCGGCTTCAATATGTCGGGGACCGATTCCAAAGCGGGAGGGCCGGACTACCTGCTGCTGTTCACCCAGGCCAAGGCTACCTCCGAGCTTCTCTGAAGCGCCTTTGCGGAATTTTTCATGGAGGTGGGATGAGGTGAAGCTGGCTTCCCTGATGCGCAGAACCATCCTCGCCGCTGCCGGAGTCCCTTGGGTCAGCCGGACGGTGCGGGCCTGCGGCCTGCGGCTCGGGGCTTCCCGGTTTGTGGCTGCCGAGACGCTGGAGGAGACAGTGCCCAAGATCCGCCGGCTGAACGAGCAGGGGCTCCTGGTTACACTGGATTACCTGGGCGAAAGCGTGCAGGACCGGGAGCTTGCGAAAGCCGCTGCGGTGATGGTGCTCCGCATGCTGGAACAGATACACGACTGCCGCCTGAACTGCCATGTCTCCGTCAAGCTGACCCAGCTCGGATTGACATTGGATGAGAGCTTGTGCCGCGAGCTGATGGTTACGATTGTGGAAGCGGCCAAGGAATACGGCAATTTCGTGAGGATCGACATGGAGGATTCGTCCGTCACCGGCCGGACGATCAAGCTGTTCAAGGAGCTGCTCTCCATCTTCGGGCCGGAAGCGGTCGGCCTTGTGCTTCAGGCATATTTGTATCGAAGCGCCGCCGACGCCGAAGAACTCGGACGCCTCGGAGCGAATATCCGTTTTGTCAAAGGAGCGTATCTGGAACCGCCGCAGATCGCTTTCCCGCGCAAAGCGGACGTGAACGCCAATTATTTGCGGCTGGTGCAGGGGCATATGAAAAGAGGAGCCTACACCGCGGTCGCCACGCACGATCCGCGCATGATCGAGGCCGTCAAACGCTTCGCCAGAGAGCAGCAGATGCCAAACGACCGCTTTGAATTTCAAATGCTGTACGGGATTGCCGAAGGTCTTCAAGGCGAGCTGGTCCGGCAGGGATACCGGGTGCGGGTCTACACTCCATTCGGACGGGAGTGGTATCCCTATTTTACGCGGCGCATTGCCGAGCGGCCGGCCAATCTGGGGTTCCTGCTGAAAAACTTGCTGCGCAGATAGGCATCCGGTGAATGGGGGAGAGGACATTCCGATGAATCCGAACATCAACCGAAACGTGTCCCTGATCGGGGTGCCGATGGATCTCGGCGCGGACCGGCGGGGAGTGGATATGGGACCAAGCGCCATCCGCTGTGCGGAGCTGGAGGAACGGCTGGAGCGGGTCGGATATCGCATCCGCGATTGCGGAGATTTGACCGTCCGCCGCACCAGACGCTATTCGACGGCGCCCGAGTCCAATCTCAAATATTTATATGAAATTGCCCGGGTCAACCAGGAGCTGTGCGAGATCGTTTCCCATCGGATGGCGCAGGGGGATTGGCCGCTTGTGCTCGGCGGGGACCACAGCATTGCCATCGGAACTTTGGCCGGGGTGCAAAGGCGCGTTCCCAGGCTGGGCGTCATCTGGTTCGACGCCCACGGCGACGTCAATACGGCGGAGACGTCCCCGTCCGGCAACATTCACGGAATGCCCCTCGCGGTAGCGATGGGGCGAGGGCATCCCCTGCTTACCCGGATCGGCGGAGAAGCCCGCAAGGTCAAGCCGGAGCGGGTCGTTCTCATCGGCGCCCGTTCCCTGGATCCCGGGGAGCGCCAGTTTCTGAAGGAGGCCGGGGTGGCGGTATTTACCATGCAGGAAATCGACAAGCTGGGGATGCCGCAGGTAATGGAACAGGCGCTGCATGTGGCTGGCACGGAAACCGACGGAGTTCATCTCAGCCTCGATCTGGACGGTCTTGATCCGGGGGAAGCGCCGGGAGTCGGCACGCCGGTGCCGGCTGGCATCAGCCTGCGGGAAGGGCTGCTGGCCATGGAGATGATTTCCGAGTCCGGCAGGCTGGTCAGTGCCGAGGTGGTTGAGGTGAACCCGACCCTGGACATCCGCAACCGGACCGCGAAAGCGGCTGTGGAGCTGATTGCCGCTTTCATGGGGGAGAGAATCCTTTAGACATAAAATTTTTTTCAAAACAGGAAGGAATGTCCAGAAGACCGGGAGAATGAAATTACTGGGGAGCCGCCCGGCCGGAACATCGGGGGAAAGACAGCAGATTTACGGTGCTGTCTTTTTTCGTGGAGTCCGAACCGGGAGCATCGGCTTTTCGCAAGAGACTCCCGATGGCGAGGTGATGCTGCTTCTCTTCAGAATACGCTTTGGATCCGGTTGGAAATCCAGGAAAGGGTGTGCGGCATGAACCGTAAAGTGACATGGAAAATGATTTGGATCTGCCTTTTGGTAAGCGCTTTAACCGGCGGGGCCTACCCCCCGTCCGTCATGGCGGATACCGGAACAGCGGAGGTGACTCCCCCGTCTTTTCTGGACAAGCTGTCGCATGTGCATCCAAGGCTGCTGGCAACGGCCGACGATTTCGCGGCGATCCGGCAAAAGATCGATTCCGATCCGCTGGCGGCCCAATGGTACGGCAAGTTGAAAAACAACGCCGATAAGATTCTGGGTCAGCCGGCATCCCGCTATGAACTGCCCGACGGAGTCCGGCTGCTCAGCATTAGCCGCACCGTGCTCGACCGGGTCTATACTTTGGCCATGGTTTACAAGATGAGCGGAGATGCGCGTTATCTTGACCGGGCGTGGGTAGAGCTTAAGGCGGCCGCGGATTTTCCCGATTGGCATCCGCCGCATTATCTGGATACGGCGGAAATGACCCATGCCTTTGCAATCGGGTATGATTGGCTGTATAACGACTGGACCGGCGACCAGCGGACCATTCTCCGCAATGCGATAGTCGAGAAGGGGCTGAATACGGCGCTCCCCACTTATCGAGGGCAAAAGATCGGTCCCTCCAACCAATGGTTCTGGCTAACCACGACAAACAACTGGAATGTGGTCGTAAACGGCGGAATTTCCCTCGGAGCTTTGGCTGTTGGCGACGAGGTGCCGGATCTCGCCGAAGAGATTCTCGAATCCGCATACAAGTCAATCCAGTCCGGGTTGTCCGAATTTGAGGCGGACGGCTCGTATGCGGAGGGAATCGGTTATTGGGATTATGCCACACGCTATGCCACCGCATACTTTGCCGGCCTGAAGACCGCCGTCGGCACCGATTTCGGGCTTTCCCGCAGCAACGGCTTCCCGGAGACGGGGACGTTTCCGATCTACATGACCGGCCCGAAATACGCTTTTAACTTCGGCGACGCCGGATCGGGAATGCTGCGCCCGCCCCAATTGTTCTGGATGGCCAACGAGTTCGGCAATCCGCTGTATGCGCTGTATGAAAAGCAGAACGCCGGCACCCGGGCAGAGGATTTGCTCTGGTATCAGCCGGGAAGCGCGAACGCAGAGAGCGCGCCGCTCGACAAGTTTTTCCCAAGCAACAACGTGGCGCTGTTCCACAGCGATTGGAGCGACCCGAACGCCCTGTTCGCAGGTATGAAGGGCGGAGATAACCGGGCCAATCATAATGACCTCGATCTCGGCACCTTTGTGCTTGATGCCCTGGGTGAACGATGGGCCGAGGACCTTGGGGCCGAAGACTACAATTTGCCCGGATATTTCAGCACCGGTCCCACAGGCGAACGCTGGAAGTATTACCGTACGCGGGCGGAAGGGCAGAATACGCTGGTAATCAATCCGTCTGCTCTGCCGGATCAGGACCCGACGGCGCAGGCGCAAATCGTGCGCTTTGAATCCAATGACCAGGATGCGTTCGTGGTCGCCGATCTGACGGCGGCTTACGCCGGACAGGCCAACAAGGTGACGCGCGGCATTCGCCTTCTGGACCAGCGTCGGCAGGTACTGGTGCAGGATGAGATCGAAGCCAAGGCGCCTTCGGATATTTGGTGGTTCATGCATACCCGGGCGGATATCCGGGTTTCGGACGACGGCAAGACGGCCATCCTGCAGTTGGGGACCAAACGGCTTCAGGCCCAGCTTCTTTCGCCGGATCCGGCCCGGTTCGCGGTGATGGATGCCAAACCGCTATGGTCCTCGCCCCAGCCGGAAGGAATCAACCCGAATAACGGGATCCGCAAGCTGGCGATCGAGGTGGACGGAGCCGCGGCCACGCGGATTTCAGTTCTTCTGTCCCCGCTCACAGAGGATCAGACTCTTCTGCAAAACTTGCCGGCCGTTCAGCCGATTGCCGATTGGAAGCTGAACCAGGGGCCCTTTGCCGGGCTGCGGGATTTGCAGATCAACGGAAAGCCGGTCGCAGGCTTTTCTCCCCGCAAGTATTCGTATTACGTTTATCCCCGGGAGGAAAGCGGGATTCCGGAAGTCGTCGCAAGCGCGGACGAGGGCACGGTTGTCAGGATTACGCAAGCCGAAGGCGTTCAGGGAACGGCCTTTGTCGATACGTGGTTTGCGAACGACCCGTCCAAGATCACCCGTTATGTGATCCATTTCCTCCCGGGTTCGATTACGGTTCCCCGGGATCCCGACGGGATGCCGGTCGTCTCGGCAACAGCAAGCGCGGATGACGGCAACGTGCCCGCCAATACGATCGACAACAGCCTGGCGACCCGCTGGTCGGCTGAAGGGGAACAATGGATCCGGTACGATTTGGGGCAAACTTCCCGGGTCGGAGCGGTGACCATCGCCTGGTACAACGGCGGTACGCGAAAGGCCTTCTTCGATATCCAGATCTCGGAGGACGGCGTGAACTGGAACACTGTGTACAGCGGCCAAAGCTCCGGTAAAACGGCCGATCCGGAGCTGTATCCGATCGGCGACAGGACTGCGCGCTACGTGCGCATTCTTGGTCACGGAAACAGCTCGAATCACTTCAACAGCATTACGGAGACCGATTTGTTCGCAACGGTCGAGGACGGTCAGAAGTTTATCGATTCGTTCGCCAAGCTGGATTCGCTGTTGGTGACCGCCTCAACCAATGCGATAAACCTGGGCAAAACCGCTGAACTGACCGTGAAAGGCCAGTGGACGAACGGCACAATCACGGACATCGAGCCGTCCCGTATCCGTTTTGTCAGCAGCGACGACAAGGTACTTCAGGTTAGCGCATCGGGGACGGTAACTGCGGTTAGCGAGGGATCGGCCGTCGTTTCGGCGATTGTGAACGAACACCATGAAATCAAATACGGAAGTCTGCGGCTCCGGGCGGTCGAACCGAATGTCCGCAATGTCACGGCTGCCGCCGATACGTACGTTTACGACGGAGCGCCAAAGCAGAATTACGGGGGCTCAACCACGCTGCTGGTCAAGGACAGTTCGCCAGGGTACCAGAGGGAAACCTACATGCGTTTTGATTTGACCGGGCAAATTCCGGACGGATCGGTGATTGAATCGGCAACATTGTATCTGAACGGCGCGGTGAAGGATTCCAACGGCACCGAAGTAGATACGAAAATTTTTGCTTCCGACGACAGCTGGAAGGAAAACGAGGTCACCTGGGAGAACAAGCCGGTCCGAGGACAAGAGCTGGCTGGCATGCATTTTGACAGCAGCTTCCGCTGGCAGACGGCCGACTTAACGGAGTTTGTCCGGCAGAAGGCGGCAGTGAACGGCGTGGTCAGCCTGGATATCGCCCAGGATCTGAACCGCAGGGGGCTGGCCCTGAACATCAAAAGCCGGGAGGATGCCAACAAGCCGTACTTGAAACTGAAGTTCAGGGATACGACCCCCCCTGTCACTTCGGCGGAACTGACCGGAACGAAGTTCGGAGATTGGTACACTCGTGCGGTCGGCGTCAGCCTGTCGGCGGCTGACGAGGAAAGCAGTGTGGCTGAAACTGTCTATAGCCTGGATAAAGGCGCATCGTGGACGGCCTATACCGCGCCGTTTGAGGTAATGGATGAAGGCCGGCATATTCTTCAGTTCCGGTCGTCCGATACGGCAGGAAATACGGAATCGGTCCGCGAAGTTCAATTCGGGATTGATTTGAGCGCCCCCGCCTTTCTTCTTTACGCAAACGGAACCGTTGTCTCCGACGTTTATTCCGTCAAGGACAATATCCCGGTTACCTTGTCCGTGACGGCGTCCGACCCGTATTCGGGAGTGGAGAAAACAATCGTTTCCGTTGACGGCGCCGTTTATTCACCGGACAGTGTGTTGGATTTCGCCGGAAAAACGGGTGTCCATGCCGTACACGTCTCCGTGAGCGACCGGGCGGGCCATACGGCGGAAGGGGATTTCTCGGTGAATGTCTCCACGGATATTCCCGCGCTGCGGGCGCTTCTTGAAAGGTATGCCGCCCAGGGGGAAATTACCGGGGCTCTGCCGGCCCAGCTGCGAAATGAACTGGATCAGGCCGAGCATCAGCTTGGCAAGGGCGGCCCGGTTCAAGCCGCGCATCAGCTGGAAATGTGGCTTGAACATATGGAACGGCCTCCGGCATCGTCGGAGCTAACCGATCGTGCTGCGATGGTCCTTGAGGCGGACGCCCGGGAACTGATCCGCCAGTGGTTGTCCCGCAGTTGAGT
>Ga0310827_100805_pt1 | contig 20124 bp, 16 predicted proteins | sample WT_ome_2_FD_201309 | JGI IMG/M metagenome (GOLD analysis project Ga0310827, IMG submission 201309) | Sorghum-adapted microbial communities enriched on wild type (WT) sorghum from Joint BioEnergy Institute, Emeryville, California, United... ... | reverse complement strand
AGCATCTGCACCTTGGTCTGCTCGATGTCCGGCAAGTCCGCAATATCGACCACAGGAACATCCTCATTCAAAAGCGGTGAATCATAGCCACCGTCATCGCCGCTACACCCGACCGCGAACAGCGCGGCCAGCACAACGGCCGCAACGCGCCCCCGCACCTGCACGATCACCGCACCGAGGTGTCGAGCGCATCGCCGGCTTCCGCATCCTGCTGCTCATACACATCCGCCGCCGCACGCAGCTTGTCACCCAGATCGGTCAAATCGGTGCGCAACCGCTCCGCCTGCTGCTCGAGAATGTCGACAAACTTCGCGAAACCCGGCTTACCGACCTGCTTCCACGCCGCCTCCTGGGTAGAGATGCTGTCGGCAACCGCAGCCCGACGCGACGATGCTTCCTCGGCCACTACGTCCATCTGGGCAGCCGAGCGGCGCACCTCGGCAGGATCAACCTCGACATCACTCATGGCGCCGGGCTCTCCGCTGCGCGGCGGCATCCGATCGTAGCGCTGATCAGTGACGCCTCCTTTGACCCGAACACCAATGTCCGACCGTCTCCGCTGTGGAACCGAACTTCGCGGTTCCCTGTCGAATTGGCGAACACCCGGGCCTCTGTCAATCCCGCTTCAGCGGCCAACCGCTGCACCGCGGGGTGCACCAGACCCCACTGCTCGTCGTTGAAGGAAATGTCCGATACCAAGTTAGGGGTGTAGAGCAACACACCCTTTCGCCCCGTAGCCTCTTGAGTACACCCAATGCGGGATTCATCACGGTTCCACCCCCACGGTTCGCTTTCCGGCACTATCCGAACCACCTCGGCCCGCACCCGTTCGATCAAATCGAGCATCTGCACCTTGGTCTGCTCGATGTCTGGCAAGTCCGCGATATCGACCACAGGAACATCCTCATTTAAAAGCGGTGAGTCATAGCCACCATCATCGCCGCCACATCCAATGGCGAACAGGGCCGCCAGCACGACGACCACAACGTGCACCGAAGTTGCACGTCTACCGCACCGAGGTGTCGAGCGCATCGCCGGCTTCCGTATCCTGCTGCTCATAGACATCAGCCGCCACACGAAGCTGGTCACCCAGATCGATCAGATCGGTGCGCAACCGCTCCGCCTGCTGCTCAAGGATATCCACGAACTTCGCAAACCCTGGCTCACCCGCTTGTTTCCACGCCGCCTCCTGGGTCGAGACACTGTCCGCCACCGCATCTCGACTCGACGACGCTTCCTGCGCCACGACCTCCATCTGAGCAGCTGAGCGGCGCACCTCAACAGGATCGACCTCGAGATCGCTCATGCTGGCGGGCTCTCGGCTGGACGACGGCAGGCAATCCGGCCGGTAATCAAGGCGGCCTTCCATGACGCGAAGATCAGAGTGCGACCATCGTCACTGCTGAACCGCACATCATGATTGCCGCTGGAATTCTGCATCGCAGCGTTACTCGTCAACCCCGCCTCAGCGGCCAATTGCTGAACTGCCGGGAAAACATGGTCCCACTCCGCATCGGTGAACGGTCTCGTCGAAACCAGCTTCGCGAAAGCGAGCGATACACCCTTGCGTCCCGTCTCCTCCTGCGTGCACCCTCCTCGTGATTCGTCACGGTTCCAATTCCACGGATCGCTCTCCGGCACCAACCGAGCCACCTCGGCCCGCACCCGCTCGATCAGATCGAGCATCTGCGTCTTGGTCTGCTCGATGTCTGCCAAGTCCGCGATATCGACCACAGGAACATCCTCATTTAAAAGCGGTGAGTCATAGCGGCCGTCGCCGCCGCCACACCCAACCGCGAACAGCAGCGCAAGAACAACTGCCGCAACGCGCCCCAGAACCGCACTCCTACCGCACCGAAGTGTCGAGCGCATCGCCGGCTTCCGCATCCTGCTGCTCATACACATCCGCCGCCGCACGCAGCTTGTCACCCAGATCAGTTAAATCGGTGCGCAGCCGATCCGCCTGCTGCTCAAGGATGTCTACGAACTTCGCGAACCCTGGCTTACCAGCTTGTTTCCACGCCGCCTCCTGGGTAGAGATGCTGTCCGCGACCGAAGCCCGACTCGACGACGCTTCCTCAGCCACTACATCCATCTGGGCAGCCGAGCGGCGCACCTCGGCAGGATCAACATCGACATCACTCATGACGGTGGACTGTCAGCCGGGCGCCGGCAGGCGATCGAACCGGCGATCAAAGACGCCTTCTCAGAACCGAATACCAAGGTACGACCGTCGTCGCTATGGAACCGAATATCGCGGTTGCGGCTGGAATTCGCCCACGCCGAAATTCTAGTCAATCCCGCTTCAGCCGCTAACCGCTGCACCGCGGGATAAACCAGGCTCCACTGCTCGTCCGTGAAGGAAATGTCGGATACGAGGTTGCGTGTATGGACGGACACTCCCTTTAGACCCGTGATTTTCTGAGTACATCCTGAGCGTGATTCGTCGCGGTTCCACCACCACGGCTCGCTCTCCGGCACCAACCGAACCACCTCGGCTCGTACCCGCTCGATCAAATCGAGCATCTGTGTCTTGGTCTGCTCGATGTCTGGCAAGTCCGCAATATCGACCACAGGAACATCCTCGTTCAGAAGCGGCGAATCATAGCCATCGTCACCGCCGCCACACCCGACTGCCAACAGCGCCGCGGCGAGACACGCCACGGTTTGCTTGAAATAATGCAGCATCGGTTTACTCACCGCACCAGCCTGTCTTCTCCAGTTTCAGTCGGAACATCAGCCAGCCCTGCCGCGATCACTGCAAGGTTGTAGGCCGGGGTCCGCAGGACCTGCTCGCCGTCGGGCGATTCGACCGGGCGAGGGTAGTCGGCATGGCCGACGGCGCCTTCTCGTACAACCCCATCGGGCGTCACGGTCGCATCCGCCGATAACTGCTCGAGCGGCAGGCTTGACGGATTGGGGCCGAATTGATTGAGGTCACCGGCGGACGGCAAAGTGAAGGGCCCCACCTTCGGATCGCCGGAAATCCAATCCCCAGGCGCCGACATGACAAAAGCGTGGCCATCGGCGAGGAACATGTCGGACTCGTCGCGAATTGGTGTCCCATGCAGGCTGTATTCCGTCGGAGGCGGGTTGGTGAAGCCCAGGCCGGGCGAACCGTAAAACGCCGCATTGTCGACGACACCCGTCTCGCCCAACTCGTGAAGAGCCTGTGCCGTCGTCAACGAACCATAGGAGTGCCCGAAGGCCGACAGGTTGACATCGGAGCCGTGTTCGTTCGTCGCGACAATGCCCCGGTAAAAATCGGCGAGGTCCGGTGCCGCTTCAGCGGCCCGACGGTCGATACCCGCCTCCAGAACGGAGATGTCATTCCCGGGTGGTTCGTAGCCCAACCAGGCGATCGTCGAGACCTGCTCGTCATTTCTGCCCACTCGGTCCAGCTGTCTCTGAGTCTCCACCCGGAGCGCCTCGGCCTCACTCACCATGTCTGGCAGGCTGGTCGGCGTCGTCCCAACCCCCGGCGTCGTCACCGCCACGTGTTCGGCTTCGTCCGGATTCCCCACGGCGATCGCCGCTCGCGGTTCGCGTCCCTCAGGGAACTCCAAAAGCATCAGGTATTTGTTGGGGTCGTAGCCCTTCGAGGGATCGCCGTCGATCGACATCGCCTCCCGCATGGCCAGCGCTTTCTCCAGCCGCTCCTGAGGTCCTCGCACCGTGCGGTCGTACTTGTTTTCCCTGAGGTGCCCACCGGGTCCCGCTGTCCCGTACGGACCCAGGATTTCCTCCCGAGTCGGAAGTGCGTCGACTTCGCGCTGGGCATCGGCGATCTCCTGATCGAGCTCAGCAAGGTTGACCTCCCTGCGCGCCCACGCGGGCACCCCGTCGCGGTTCCCGATCCAGTCCGGATGCTCGGCGATCACCTTGTGCTGCTCTTCTTCGGACAGCGCATCCCACCAAGCCGTGACATCGCGAGGAGCAACGCCTTCGCCCTCCGGCGGATAAGGCGCCGAGAGGCCGGACTGGGCGCGGCCCATCTCCTGAGCGGCCGCCACGTCGGATGCGCCCTGCGCGGTGATCTTGCCGTCCGCCAGATTCGCGAACACCTCAGCACAGTCGGCATCGATGTCTTTGGCCTGATGGATGAGGGCCTTCGCGCGGGATTCGATGTTGTCGGCAATCGGCTGCAGTTCATCATGCATATCGGCCGGCGCGTCGATGAACACATCGCCGGTGTCCGACAGCCGCAACAATCCGCCTTGCGCGACGATATCGGCGCGCACGCTCTCCAACTCGGTCTTCAGCGTGGCCACCGCCGCAGCGGTCTCCTCGGCGAGCTGGCGAACCGCACCGATCACCGCCGCATCATCAAGGACTCGGTCGGCAGTCGAGCGGATCTTCCCCCGCGCAGCATCGGCGGCCGGCGACTCCCAGCCGGGCAACCGCGAGATCAGCTCCAGATCACTTGCGACACCCTCGATCGTCGTCAATTCATCGCCCAACTCGACGGCGATCGACTGCAATGCGCCGACGTTCCACGAGTCGATATCACTCAATAGCAACGTGCGGGCTCCCCGTTGGCCACAGCGGTATCGTAACGCAGCAACATCGGGCCTCGGCGCACCAATTTCCCGAGCCCCCACGTCCGCGGAGAAGGCGCGCGGGAACCGCACGGTACCCTCTTGGACGATGCGGACCACGGAGGTTGAGACGACGCCCCGCCGGCTGACCGGCTGGGGGCGCACCGCGCCGACCGTCGCGCAGGTGCTGTCGACCTCGGACGCCGAGGTCATCGCCGAAGCCGTCCGGCGGACGGCCGAACAGTCCAAGGCCGGCGCCCGCGGTGTCATCGCCCGGGGACTGGGCCGTTCTTATGGCGACAACGCGCAGAACGGCGGCGGGCTGGTCATCGACATGACCCCGCTGAACAGGATCCACCGCATCGACGCCGAAACCCGCCTGGTCGACCTCGACGCCGGCGTCAGCCTGGACACCCTGATGAAGGCGGCGTTGCCGTTCGGGCTGTGGGTCCCGGTGCTGCCCGGCACCCGCCAGGTCACCGTCGGCGGCGCCATCGCCTGCGACATCCACGGCAAGAACCACCACAGCGCCGGCAGCTTCGGCAACCACGTCCGCTCGATCGACCTGCTCACCGCCGACGGCCAGATCCGCCGGCTGACCCCCGACGGTGACGACCCCGAGCTGTTCTGGGCCACCGTCGGCGGCAACGGCCTCACCGGCATCATCCTGCGCGCCACCATCGAGATGACCCCGACCGAGACGGCGTACTTCATCGCCGACGGGGACGTCACCGCCACCCTCGACGAGACCATCGCCCTGCACAGCGACGGTAGCGAGGACAACTACACCTATTCGTCGGCCTGGTTCGACGCGATCAGCGCACCGCCGAAGCTGGGCCGGGCGGCGATCTCCCGCGGCAGCCTGGCCCGCCTCGACGAGCTGCCCCCGAAGCTGCGGAAGAACCCGCTGAAGTTCGATGCGCCGCAACTGCTCACGTTCCCAGACATCTTCCCCAACGGGCTGGCCAACAAGTACACGTTCGGGCCGATCGGCGAGCTGTGGTACCGCAAGTCGGGCACCTACCGCAACAAGATCCAGAACCTGACGCAGTTCTATCACCCGCTGGACATGTTCGGGGAGTGGAACCGCGCCTACGGCCCGGCCGGGTTCACGCAGTACCAGTTCGTGGTGCCGACCGAGGCCGTCGACGAGTTCAAGGCCATCCTCGTCGACATCCAACGGTCCGGACACTACTCGTTCCTCAACGTGTTCAAACTGTTCGGCCCGGGAAACAAAGCGCCGCTGAGCTTCCCGATTCCCGGCTGGAACGTCTGCGTCGACTTCCCGGTCAAGCCGGGCCTCAACGAATTCCTCACCGGGCTCGACCGGCGGGTCCTGGAGTTCGGCGGCCGGCTGTACACCGCCAAGGATTCCCGGACCACCGCGGAAACCTTCCACGCCATGTACCCGCGCATCGACGAATGGATCGCCGTGCGCCGCAGGGTCGATCCCGAAGGGATCTTCGCCTCCGACATGGCCCGACGTTTGGAGTTGCTGTAGATGGTGCACACACATGGTTCTTGATGCCGTAGGTAACCCGCAGAGCATTCTGTTGCTCGGAGGCACCTCCGAGATCGGGCTGGCGATCTGCGAGCGCTATCTGCAGAACGCCCCCGCCCGCATCGTGCTGGCCGCACTGCCGGACGACCCGAACCGGGACGCCGCCGTCGAGCAGATGCGCAGGGCCGGAGCGAAATCCGTCGAACTGATCGACTTCGACGCCGTCGACACCGAGAGCCACCCCGCCGTCATCGACAAGGCGTTCGCCAATGGCGACATCGACGTCGCGATCGTGGCGTTCGGTCTGCTCGGCGACGCCGAGGAGCTGTGGCAGAACCAGCGCAAGGCCGTGCAGATCGCCCAGATCAACTACACCGCAGCGGTTTCGGTCGGTGTGCTGCTGGGCGAGAAGATGCGCGCCCAGGGCTTCGGCCAGATCATCGCGATGAGTTCCGCCGCCGGCGAGCGGGTGCGCCGCTCCAACTTCGTCTACGGCTCCACCAAGGCCGGTCTGGACGGCTTCTACCTCGGACTCGGAGAGGCTCTGCGCGAGTACGGTGTCCGCGTCCTGGTGATCCGGCCGGGCCAGGTGCGCACCCGGATGAGCGCGCACATCAAAGAGGCCCCGCTGACCGTCGACAAGGAGTACGTCGCCAACCTGGCCGTCACCGCGGCGGCCAAGGGCAAGGAACTGGTGTGGGCGCCGGGCGCATTCCGGTACGTGATGATGGTGTTGCGCCACATCCCGCGGCCCATCTTCCGCAAGCTTCCCATCTGATGCAGCGCCCTGCGCCGGCCTCCGCGGCCAGAGTGCTCGGCCACATGGCGACCGCCACCCTGGTGGCCACCGTCGTGACCGTGGTGTCTCTGGTGGCGATCGCCGGGGTGGAGTGGCCGGCCTACAACTCGTCGAATCAGCTGCACGCGCTGACCACCGTCGGTCAGTTCGGCGCACTCGCCGGGGTCTTCGCGGCGGGTCTGCTGTGGCGACGCGGCCACCGCCTGGCGGCCCGCCTGGGCGCGGTGGTGTTCCTGTCGGCGTTCTCGGTGGTGACGCTGGGGATGCCGTTGGGCGCCACCAAGCTGTACCTGTTCGGGATCTCGGTCGACCAACAGTTCCGCACCGAATACCTCACCCGGTTCGCCGACACCGCCGCGCTGCGGGACATGACCTACCTGGGGCTGCCGCCGTTCTATCCGCCCGGCTGGTTCTGGCTCGGCGGCCGGGCGGCGGCGCTGACCGGCATACCGGCCTGGGAGATGTTCAAACCGTGGTCGATCCTGTCGATCACGATCGCCGCCGTGCTGGCCCTGGTGCTGTGGGCGGCGCTGGTCCGCTTCGAATACGCGCTGATCGTCACCACCGCGACCACCGCGGTGATGCTGGCCTACTCGTCGACCGAACCGTACGCGGCCATCATCACGGTGCTGCTGCCACCGGTGTTCGTGCTGGCCTGGTCCGGGCTGCGCGGTAGGACGCGTAACGGCGGTCCCCCGCAAGCGGGAGGTGCCCCCAGGGGGGCCGTCGTCGGGGTGGGGATCTTCCTCGGAATCGCGGCGCTGTTCTACACACTGCTGCTGGCGTACGCGGCGTTCACCCTGGTGATCATGGCGGCGGTGGCCGCCGTCACCGACCGCGACTGGGGTCCGGTCCGGCGGCTCGCGGTGATCGCCGCGGTGTCGATACCGATCGCGCTGATCGGCTGGGGCCCATGGCTGCTCGCCGCCCTGCACGGCGAACCGGCCGACACCGGCACCGCCCAGCACTATCTGCCCGCCGACGGCGCCGAACTGACCTTCCCGATGCTGGACTTCACCCTGGTCGGGGCATTGTGCATGATCGGCACCATCTGGCTGGTGGCGCGGGCCCGCAACTCCGCCCGCGCAGCCGCTCTGGGCATCGCGGTGCTCGCGGTGTACGCCTGGTCGCTGCTGTCGATGCTGACCACGCTGGCCGGCACCACCCTGCTGTCGTTCCGGCTGCAGCCCACCCTGACCGTGCTGTTCACCGCGGCCGGGGTGTTCGGGTTCATCGAGGGCGCCCGCGCCCTCGCCGACAGCTTCTCCAGCCGCCGGCTGCTGGCCGTCGCCGCCACCATCGGCAGCATCGGGGCGCTGACGTTCAGCCAGGACATCCCCGACGTGCTGCGCTACGACATCGTCGTCGCCTACACCGACACCGACGGCAACGGGGAACGCGCCGACCGCCGCCCCGCCGGCGCCGAACGGTACTACTCCGAGATCGACGCCCGGATCCTGGAGGTGACCGGCAGGCCCCGCGACGAGACCGTGGTGCTCACCGCCGACTACAGCTTCCTGTCGTACTACCCCTATTACGGTTTCCAAGGCCTGACCTCGCATTACGCCAACCCGTTGGCGCAGTTCGAGCAGCGCGCCGCGGCCATCGAGAGCTGGGCGGTCCTCGAGGACGCCGATCAGTTCATCGCCGCGCTCGACGCCCTGCCGTGGGAGCCGCCGACGGTGTTTTTGCTGCGCGGTGCCGGTTCCGGGGGCGCCGATGACACCTACACCCTGCGGTTGGCCGAGGACGTCTACCCCAACCAACCGAACGTGCGCCGCTACCACGTCAGGCTGGACCGGGCGCTGTTCGACGATCCCCGCTTCGACGTCTCCACGATCGGGCCGTTCGTGCTGGCGATCCGGGTCGGCTGATGGGCCAGATACGATCAACCCCCGTGATCGCCGCGGGAAGCAACCACCGGGCGGCCCGCCTCATCGCCATCGTCGCTGGTTTGCTCGGCGCGCTGATGGCCTTGGTAACGCCGCTGTTGCCGGTGAATCAGACCACCGCCGAGTTGAACTGGCCGCAGGACGGGGTGCTGCGCAGCGTCGAAGCCCCGTTGATCGGCTACGTCGGCACCGAACTGACCATCAACGTGCCGTGCGAGGTCGCCGCCGGGCTCACCGGCGGCCGCACCGTGCTGCTGTCCACCGTGCCCAAGCAGGCCCCCAAGGCGGTGGACCGCGGCCTGCTGATCGAACGGGTCAACGACGACCTGCTGGTCATCGTCCGCAACACCCCGGTGGTCAGCGCCCCGCTCAGCCAAGTGCTCAGCCCGCAGTGCGACCGGTTGGAGTTCACCGCGCACGCCGACAAGGTCACCGGTGAGTTCGTCGGCCTGACCCAGGGCCCCGACAGCGAGACGCCCGGCGAACCGCTGCGCGGCGAACGGGGCGGCTACGACTTCCGCCCGCAGATCGTCGGGGTGTTCACCGACCTGTCCGGCCCGGCGCCGCCCGGCCTGGAGTTCTCCGCCACCATCGACACCCGGTACAGCAGCAGCCCCACCCTGCTGAAACTGCTGGTGATGATCGCCGGGGTGGTGCTGACGGTGATCGCGCTGGGCGCGCTGCACGTGCTCGACGCCGCCGACGGCATCCGGCACCGCCGGGTGCTGCCGCGCCGGTGGTGGTCGCTGACCCCGCTGGACGGGGTGGTGACCGCCGTGCTGGTGTGGTGGCACTTCGTCGGCGCCAACACCGCCGACGACGGCTACATCCTCACCATGGCGCGGGTGTCGGAGAACGCCGGCTACATGGCCAACTACTACCGCTGGTTCGGCACCCCGGAGTCGCCGTTCGGCTGGTACTACGACCTGTTGGCGCTGTGGTCGCACGTCTCCACCGCCAGCGTGTGGATGCGGCTGCCGACGCTGGTGATGGGCCTGGTGTGCTGGTGGGTGATCAGCCGCGAGGTCATTCCCCGGCTGGGCCACGCCGTCAAGACCAACCGCGCCGCCGCGTGGACCGCCGCGGCGATGTTCCTGGTGTTCTGGCTGCCGCTGAACAACGGGTTGCGCCCGGAACCGATCATCGCCCTGGGCATCCTGCTGACCTGGTGCTCGGTGGAACGCGGGGTGGCCACCAGCCGGCTGCTGCCGGTGGCGGTCGCGATCATCATCGGCGCGCTCACCCTGTTCTCCGGCCCCACCGGGGTGGCCGCCATCGGCGCGCTGCTGGTGGCGATCGGCCCGCTGAAGACCATCGTGGCCGCCCACGTGTCCCGGTTCGGCTATCTGGCGCTGCTGGCGCCGATCCTCGCCGCCTGCACGGTCACCGTCATCCTGATCTTCCGGGACCAGACACTGGTCGGCGAACTCGAGGCCAGCACCTTCAAATCCGCGGTCGGACCCAGCCTGGCCTGGTTCGACGAACACATCCGCTACTCCCGGTTGTTCACCACCAGCCCGGACGGCTCGGTCGCGCGCCGGTTCGCGGTGCTGTCGCTGCTGCTGGCGCTGGCGATCTCGGTGGCGATGTCGCTGCGCAAGGGCCGCATCCCGGGCACCGCGGCCGGTCCGAGCCGCCGCATCATCGGCATCACCGTCATCTCGTTCCTGGCCCTGATGCTCACCCCGACCAAGTGGACCCACCACTTCGGGGTGTTCGCCGGGCTGGCCGGCTCGCTCGGGGCGCTGGCCGCGGTGGCGGTCACGGCGGCGGCCATGCGGTCCCGCCGCAACCGTGCGGTGTTCACCGCCGCGGTGCTGTTCGTCACCGCGCTGAGCTTCGCGACCGTCAACGGGTGGTGGTACGTCTCCAACTTCGGCGTGCCCTGGTCGAACCAGTTCCCGTCGTGGCAGTTCGCCTTCACCAACATCCTGCTCGGCTTCTCGGTGCTGGCGCTGCTGGCCGCGGCGTGGTTCCACTTCTCCGGCCGCGACACCGGCGCACCACCGGCACGGCCCTCCTTGTGGCAGCGGATCGGTCAGGCGCCGCTGGCGGTCGCCGCGTGGGCGCTGGTGGTCTTCCAGGTGGTGTCGCTGACCTGGGCGATGATCGGTCAGTACCCGGCCTGGACGGTGGGCCGGTCCAACCTGCAGGCGCTCACCGGCAAGACCTGCGGCCTGGCCACCGATGTGCTGGTCGAACCCGACCCCAACGCAGGCATGCTCACTCCGGTGGGCGCGTCCCTGGCCGACGCGCTGGGTGCGGACGGCGCGGAGGGCTTCGACCCCAACGGCATCCCCACCGACGTCTCCCCGGACCCGGTGATGGGACGGCCCGGCGCGGACAACTTCGCCGACTCCGACACCGGATCCGGTGACGACACCGAGAACCGGGCGGGCACCGAGGGCGGCACCACCGCCGCCGCCGGTGTCAACGGCTCCCGCGCCCGGCTGCCGTTCCATCTCGACCCGGCCCGCACGCCGGTGCTGGGCAGCTGGCGCAGCGGCACCCAGCAACTGGCCCGGCTGCGGTCGGCGTGGTACCGGCTGCCGGACGGCTGGGCGGACCGGCTGGACACCCACCCGCTGCTGGTGGTGTCGGCGTCCGGCCGATTCGATCCCGACGAGGTCCAGCTGCAGTGGACCACCGCCGCCGACCCCGCCGACGCCGAGGCCGAGGGTTCGGTCGAGTTCGGCGATATCGGCGCGGCGCCGGCGTGGCGCAACCTGCGCACCCCGCTGGCCGCGCTGCCACGGGAGGCCACCCACGTCCGGCTGGCGGCCTCCGACGACGATCTGGCCCCGCAGCACTGGATCGGGCTGACCCCGCCGCGCATCCCCGAGCTGCGCACCCTGCAGGACGTCGTCGGATCCGAGGACCCGGTGCTGCTGGACTGGCTGGTCGGTCTGGCGTTCCCGTGTCAGCGCCCGTTCGACCACCGCCACGGGGTGATCGAGGTGCCCAGGTGGCGCATCCTGCCGGACCGGTTCGGCGCGGAGGCCAACTCGCCGGTGATGGACTACCTCGGCGGCGGGCCGCTGGGCATCACCGAGCTGCTGTTGCGCGCCACGACCGTACCGACGTACCTCAACCACGACTGGAACCGGGACTGGGGCTCGCTGCAACGGCTCACCCCGTACCAAACCGACGCCCAACCTGCGCGAATCGATCTCGGTTCGGCAACGCGTAGCGGCCTGTGGAGCCCGGCGCCGCTTCGTCATTGATCCCGTGGCATACCATCGAGCCTCGTGTCGCGCGATGGTGCTGAACGGGCCCGGCGCGGTTTCGGTGTCGCCAGGCTGATTGCAGCCCTCGCCGGGATCGCCGGTGTACTGCTGTGTGGATTGGTGCCGCTGCTTCCGGTGCAGCAGACCACTGCGACGATCCTGTGGCCGCAGGGCACCGATGCCGACGGCCGGGTCACCGACATCACCGCCCCGCTGGTGTCCGGCGCTCCGCAGGCACTGGACGTGTCGATCCCGTGCCCGGCCGTCGCGACCCTGCCCGAAGACGGCGATGTGGTGCTGTCGACCGTGCCGGCCGGCGGGATCGACGCCGGACGCAACGGGCTGTTCGTCCGCGCCAACGACGAGATCGTCGTCGTCGCGTTCCGCGACTCGGTGGCCGCGGTGGCGCCGCGGGCCGCGGTGGACGCCGGCGAGTGCAGCGTGCTGCACATCTGGGCGAACCCGGCCAGCGTGGGCGCCGACTTCGTCGGGATCCCGGGCGCGGCCGGCACCGTCGGCGTGGAGAAGAAGCCGCAGGTCGCCGGGGTGTTCACCGACCTGGAGGCGTCCCCGCAGGACGGCCTGGCCGTGCGCGTCGACGTCGACACCCGGTTCATCACCGCCCCGACGGTGTTCAAGCTCGCCGCGATGCTGCTCGGCGTGGCCTGCGTGCTGGCCTCGATCCTGGCGCTGGCGCGGCTGGACCGCCCCGCCGCCCACCGGGTGCGCGGCCTGCGCCGGATCGGGCGCGCGAATCCGTTCACCTGGTTCGTCGACGTCGCGGTGATCGGCACGCTGGCGCTGTGGCATTTCATCGGCCCGCTGACCACCGATGACGGCTACAACACCACGATCGCCCGGATCGCCGGTGAGGCCGGCTACACGGTCAACTACTACCGCTACTTCGGCGCCGCCGAGGCCCCGTTCGACTGGTATCAGTCGGTGCTGGCGCACCTCGCCGCGATCAGCACCTCCGGGGTGTGGCTGCGGGTGCCCGCCACCCTCGCCGCGATCGGCACCTGGCTGGTGATCAGCCGGTGGATGCTGCCCCGGCTGGGTCGGCGGTTGGCCGCCAACCGGGTCACCGTGGCCACCGGCGCGGCGGTGTTCCTGGCGGCGTGGCTGCCGTTCAACAACGGGCTGCGGCCCGAACCGCTGATCGCCTTCGCGGTGGTGACCGCGTGGGTGCTGGTGGAGAACGCGATCGGCACCCGGAGGTTGTGGCCGGCCGCGGCGGCCGTCGTCGTCGCGGTGTTCTCGGTGACCCTGGCCCCGCAGGGGCTGATCGCGCTGGCTCCGCTGCTGGTCGGCGCCCGCCCCATCGCCCGCATCATCGGCGCCCGCCGCCGCACCGACGGCCTGCTCGCCCCGCTGGCCGCGCTCGCCGCGGCCGCCGCACTGATCTTCGTGGTGGTGTTCCGCGATCAGACGCTGGCCGCCGTCGCCGAATCGGTACGGATCAAGTACTCGGTCGGCCCGACCATCCCGTGGTATCAGGAGTTCCTGCGCTACTACTTCCTGACCGTCGAGGACAGCGTCGACGGATCTCTGACCCGCCGCTTCTCGGTGCTGGTGCTGCTGCTGTGCCTGTTCGGTGTGTTGACGGTGCTGCTGCGGCGCGGCCGTCCACCGGGGGTGGCCTACGGCCCGGTGTGGCGGCTGATCGGGGTCACCGCGGTCGGGCTGCTGCTGCTGACCTTCACCCCCACCAAGTGGGCCATCCAGTTCGGCGCGTTCGCGGGGCTGACCGGCGCGCTGGGCGCGGTCACCGCGTTCGCCTTCGCCCGGGTCGGGCTGCACAGTCGCCGCAACCTCGCGCTGTACGTCACCGCGCTGCTGTTCGTGCTGGCCTGGGCGACCTCCGGGATCAACGGCTGGTTCTACGTCGGCAACTACGGTGTGCCGTGGTACGACAAGCAGCCGGTGATCTTCGGCTACCCGGTCACCACGATCTTCCTGGTGCTGGCCATCGCGACCGGTCTGCTGGCCGGCTGGCTGCACTTCCGGATGGACTACGCCGGGCACACCGAGGTCGCCGACACCCCGCGCAACCGGGTGCTGGCCTCCACCCCGCTGCTGGTGGTGGCGGTCATCATGGTGGTGTTGCAGGTCGGCTCCATGGTCAAGGGCGCGGCCCAGCGCTACCCCGTGTACACGATCGCCAAGGCCAACGTCGCCGCGCTCACCCGGGACAGCTGCGCGATGGCCGACGATGTGCTGGTCGAGGCCGACACCAACGCCGGGATGCTGCAACCGGTTCCGGGCCAGCCGTTCGGCGAGTACGGTCCGCTCGGCGGCGCCGACCCGATCGGCTTCCACCCCAACGGGATCAGCGACACCCTCGAACCGCCCGAACCGGTCGTCGCCAACCCGGGCATGGTCAACTCCGACGGTGATCCGTCCAAACCCAATGTGGGCATCGGCTGGGCCGCCGGCACCGGCGGCGGCTACGGCCCGGAGGGGATCAACGGCTCCCGGGTGTTCCTGCCGTTCGGGCTGGATCCCGCCCGCACCCCGGTGATGGGCAGCTACGGCGAGAACTCGGTGGCCGCCAAGGCCACCTCGGTCTGGTACGCCCTGCCCGACGACTGGCCGGCCACCATCGCCGAACGGCCCCTGGTCACCGTCGCGGCGGCCGGCGCGATCTGGTCCTACGACGAAGAGGGCGAGTTCAACTACGGACAGTCGCTGAAACTGCAATGGGGCGTGCGCCTTCCGGACGGCGGCTTCCAACCGCTCGACGAGGTGCAGCCGATCGACGTCGGGGCGCCCCAGACCGCCTGGCGCAACCTGCGTTTCCCGCTGAGCTGGGCGCCGCCGGAGGCCGACGTGGTGCGCATCGTCGCCGACGACCCCAACCTCAGCGACGACCAGTGGTTCGGCTTCACCCCGCCGCGGGTGCCGATCCTGCAGACCGCCCAGGACTTCCTCGGGTCGGACACCCCGGTGCTGATGGACATCGCCACGGCCGCGCACTTCCCCTGCCAGCGCCCGTTCGCCCACCATCTCGGCGTCGCCGAACTGCCCGAGTACCGCATCCTGCCGAACCACAAACAGGTGGTGGCGTCGTCGAACATGTGGCAGTCGGCCGAGGACGGCGGCCCGTTCCTGTTCATCCAGGCGCTGCTGCGCACCGCGACGATCCCGACCTATCTGCGCGACGACTGGTACCGCGACTGGGGGTCGATCGAGAGCTACCACCGGGTGGTCCCCGCATCCGAAGCGCCGACCGCCATCATCGACGAGGGTTCGATGCGGGTGTTCGGCTGGACCCGGCAAGGACCGATTAGGGCCCTCCCATGACGACTCCCATGAGCAAGAACGTACGGACCACCCGGTGGGTCGCCATCATCACCGGACTCCTCGGATTCCTGCTGGCGGTGGCGACCCCGCTGTTGCCGGTCACCCAGACTACCGCCACCCTGAACTGGCCGCAGGACGGCCGGCTGGCCAACGTCACCGCGCCGCTGATCTCCCAGGCGCCGGTGGAGATGTCGGTGACCGTGCCGTGCGACCTGATCGCCGCGATGCCCGCCGACGGCGGCATGGTGCTGGGCACCGCACCGAAGGAGGGCAAGGAGGCCGCCCTTCAGGGGTTGTTCGTCAACGTCACCGACGACCGGGTCGACATCACCGACCGCAACGTGGTGATCGCCAGCGTGGAGCGGGACCGGGTGACCGGGGCCGCGGGCACGCCGGGGTGCTCGCGGATCGAGATCACCTCGTCGATCGACGGCACCTGGGCCACCTTCGTGGGGTTGACCGGTGACGACGGCGCCGACGGCGAGGATCTGCGCAGCGGATTCGCCGATCCGAACCTGCGGCCCCAGATCGTCGGCGTGTTCACCGATCTGACCGGACCGGCGCCGCCGGGCCTGTCGCTGTCGGCCACCATCGACACCCGGTTCACCACCACGCCGACACCGCTGAAGCTGGCGGCGATCCTGCTGGCCATCGCCTCGACGGTGCTGTCGGTGCTGGCGTTGTGGCAGCTGGACCGGCTCGACGGCCGCCGCATGCAGCGGTGGATCCCGGAGCGGTGGCGGACCTTCACCCTGGCCGACGGCACCGTGGTGTCCGCGTTCGTGCTGTGGCACGTCATCGGCGCCAACTCCTCCGACGACGGCTACATCCTCGGGATGGCCCGGGTCGCCGAACACGCCGGCTACATGTCGAACTACTTCCGCTGGTTCGGCAGCCCCGAGGACCCGTTCGGCTGGTACTACAACCTGCTGGCGTTGATGACGCAGGTCAGCACCGCGAGCATCTGGATACGGCTGCCCGACCTGGTGTGCGGCCTGATCTGCTGGCTGTTGCTGTCCCGGGAGGTGCTGCCCCGGCTCGGCCCGGCGGTGGTGGCCAGCCGTCCGGCACTGTGGGCGGCGGCGCTGGTGCTGCTGGCGGCGTGGATGCCGTTCAATAACGGGCTGCGCCCGGAGGGGCAGATCGCCACCGGCGCGCTGATCACCTACGTGCTGATCGAGCGGGCGATCATCTCCGGACGGCTGACCCCGTTCGCGCTGGCGATCGTCACCGCCGCATTCACCCTGGGCATCCAGCCCACCGGGCTGATCGCGGTGGCCGCGCTGATCGCCGGTGGCCGCCCGATCCTGCGGATTGTGATGCGCCGCCGCCGGCTGGTCGGCACCTGGCCGCTGGTGGCGCCGCTGCTGGCCGCCGGAACGGTCGTGCTCACAGTGGTTTTCGCCGACCAGACCCTGGCGACCGTGCTGGAGGCCACCCGGATCCGCACCGACATCGGCCCGAGCCAGGAGTGGTACACCGAGAACCTGCGCTACTACTACCTGATCCTGCCGACGGTCGACGGGTCGCTGTCGCGGCGGTTCGGATTCCTCATCACCGCGCTGTCGCTGTTCGTGTCGATCTTCATCATGTTGCGGCGCAAGCGGGTTCCCGGGGTGGCCCGCGGCCCGGTGTGGCGGTTGATCGGGATCCTGTTCGCCACCGTGTTCGTGTTGATGTTCACCCCGACCAAGTGGGTGCACCACTTCGGGCTGTTCGCGGCGGTCGGGGCCGCGATGGCGGCGGTGGCCACCGTGCTGGTGTCCCCGGCGGTGCTGCGCTGGGCCCGCAACCGGATGGCGTTTTTGGCCGCGCTGCTGTTCATGCTGGCGCTGTGCTGGGCCACCACCAACGGCTGGTGGTATGTGTCGAGCTTCGGCGTGCCGTTCAACAACGACATGCCGGAGATCGCCGGAATCCCGGTCAGCGCGATGTTCTTCGCGCTGTTCGTCATCGCGGCCTGCTATGCGTTCTGGTTGCACTTCGCGCCCCGCGACCGCGGCGAGAACCGCGTCGTGCGGGCACTGACCACCGCGCCGATCCCGGTGGTCGCAGGCTTCATGGTGGTGGTGTTCGTCGCCTCGATGCTCACCGGCGTGGTGCGCCAGTACCCGACCTACTCCAACGCGTGGGCCAACATCCGTGCGCTCGCCGGCGGCTGCGCGCTGGCCGACGACGTGCTGGTGGAACCGGACCCCAATGAGGGTTTCCTGACCCCGCTCGACCCGCCGGCCGGCGAGTCGTGGGGCCCGCTGGGCCCGCTCGGCGGGGTGGACCCGGTCGGGTTCACCGCCAACGGGGTGCCGGACCGCATCGTGGCCGAGGCGATCCGGCTGAACCTGCCGCGGCCGGGCACCGACTACGACTGGGACGCCCCGCGCCGGCTGGACACCCCGGGGGTCAACGGGTCGATCGTCCGGCTGCCCTACGGCCTGGACCCGGCCCGGGTACCGGTGGCCGGCAGCTATGTGGAAGGCCCGCAGCAGCAGAGCCGGTTGACCTCCGCATGGTACGAACTGCCCGCACGCGATGACGCGCATCCGCTGGTGGTGGTGACCGCCGCCGGAACGATCACCGGCTACAGCGTGTTCAACGGCCGCACCGAGGGTCAGACGGTGCAGCTGGAGTGGGCCCGGCGCGGACCCGACGGCACACTGGTGCCGGAAGGCCGACTGGAACCCTATGACCTGGGGCCGATCCCGTCGTGGCGGAACCTGCGGTTCGACCGCGCCGAGATCCCCGACGACGCTGTCGCGATCCGGCTGGTGGTCGAGGATCTGTCGCTCACCCAGGGGGACTGGGTGGCGGTGACCCCGCCGCGCGTGCCGGAGTTGCAGTCGGTGCAGGAGTACGTCGGCTCCGAACAGCCGGTGCTGATGGACTGGGCGGTCGGGTTGGCGTTCCCGTGCCAGCAGCCGATGCTGCACGCCAACGGCGTCACCGAGGTTCCGAAGTTCCGGATCACCCCGGACTACAACGCCAAACGGCTCGACACCGACACCTGGCAGGACGGCGTCAACGGCGGGCTGCTCGGCATCAGCGACCTGCTGCTGCGCGCCCACGTGATGGCCACCTACCTGTCCCGCGACTGGGGCCGGGACTGGGGTTCGCTGCGCAGGTTCGAGACGATCGTCGACGCCGAACCGGCGCGCATCGACCTCGGCAGCGCCACCCGCAGCGGGCTGTGGTCGCCCGGGGAGATCCGGATCAAGCCCTAGGCGGCAGGGGTCTGGCCGGATTCGTTGGCGTCCTGGATGTCCTCGTGGCACTCCATCTGCGACTGTCCGGTCTGCTCCACGCACACCAGCACCGGCGCCTCCTCATCGGCCGGCAACGGCTGTGCACCCGGATCGCGGGTGACGGTGGGATGCGAGATCCGGCCCGGATACAGCGACCAGATGTCGGCGTCGACCGACGGTAGGTGCGCACAGTACGCCGGCGTGCCGTCCTCGGTGATCCCGGCCGCGCCCAGGGTGGGGCCGGTCGCTGTCAGGTTCGTGGCCGTCGCCGCGCAGCACCAGGAGGGTCCCGGCCACCCCGGCGATCACCAGCAGCCCCGCGGCCGCGGCGATGACGGGCCTGCGCCCGCGGCGGCCCTTGCCGGCGGCCGGTAGCGCCAACCGGGTGGGGTCCTCGGCACCGACCCGGTCGACGCTGCCGTACCGGTGTTCCAGAGCGCGGGCGAAGTCGATGCAGCGGTCATAGCGGTCGGTCGGATCCTTCGCCAGCGCCTTGGCGAACACCGGATCCAGGTCGGCCAGTTCGGGCCGGCGGTCGCCGATCGACGGCGGTTCGGCCGTCAGATGCTGGCTGATGACCACCGCCGGATTGCTGTGCTGAAACGGCGGTGCACCGGTCATCAGCTGAAAAGCGGTGGCCGCCAGGGCATATTGGTCGGCACGCCCGTCGATGTCCGCGGCCCGCAACTGCTCCGGCGCGGCGTAGGCCACCGTCCCGACGGTCATGTCCGTCTCGGTCAGCCCGCTGCTCCGGTCGATCCAGCGGGCGATGCCGAAATCGGCCAACAGCACCCGCTCGGCGCCCTGCTCCCCGTCTCCGGCGGCGAGCAGGATGTTCGCCGGTTTCACGTCGCGGTGCAGCAGATTGCGGGAATGCGCATGGTCCAGGGCGTCGGCGACGGCGGTGATGATGCGGATCACCGCATCGAGTGGCATCCCGTTCGGATACTGTTCGCCGAGCAGCCGGCCGACATCGGTGCCGTCCACATGGTCCATCGCGATCCACAGCTGACCGTCGTATTCACCGCGGTCGTGCACCGCGACGATGTGCGGATGCCACAGCGTGGCCGCGATGTCGGCTTCCTACTCGAACCGGCGCCGGTACTCGTCGTCCGCGCTGACCTCGGCCGACAGCACCTTCAGCGCATCGTTGCGGGGCAGCCGCGGATGCCGGGCCAGATACACCTCGCCCATACCTCCGGCACCCAATCGCCGCAGGATCGTGTACTCGGCGAACTGTTGGCCGTCGGCGAGCGGCATCGCCCCCGATGGTAACCGACGACTCAGATCGGGATCAGGCCGTGCTTACGCTGCACCCGCTGGATCTGCTTGTCCCGGAGCAACCGCATCGCGCTGCGCAGCTTCAGCCGGGTCTCGTGCGGTTCGATCACCGCGTCGACGTACCCGCGCTCGGCGGCCACGTACGGCGTCGCCATGTCGCGGTTGTACCCCTCGATGAACTGCCGGCGGATCTCCTGCACCTCCGGCGCGTTCGGGTCCGGGAACCGCTTCATGATCAGCTGGGCGGCTCCCTCGGCGCCGATCACCGCGATGCGCGCGGTCGGCCACAGGAAGTTGAAGTCCGAGGTGAGCTGCTTGGAGCCCATCACCGCGTAGGCGCCGCC
>Ga0310827_100804_pt1 | contig 20154 bp, 13 predicted proteins | sample WT_ome_2_FD_201309 | JGI IMG/M metagenome (GOLD analysis project Ga0310827, IMG submission 201309) | Sorghum-adapted microbial communities enriched on wild type (WT) sorghum from Joint BioEnergy Institute, Emeryville, California, United... ... | reverse complement strand
AGCTTGCCGAACACCGTGACAAGCAGGGCGGGCAAGTCCCGGCTGAAATTGATGTCCGGGTAGGCAATTTGAATATCCGCATACCGCAGATCCGCCGGATTGCCGGCCGCGGGTTCGTGCACCCGGACCGAGACGACGCGCCCCAGATGCTTCTCCATTTCTTTCTTTCGGGCCTCGGGCAGCTCGGTCCAGCTTCCGACCGTGAGCCCCACGGCGATTCCCTGTGCTTTCTTTTCAAAATCCGCTTTGTCGTCGAACAGGCGGTAGGTCGCCAGACAGTAAGAGTTCAATGAAATTCACCTGCATTTCGTTAGGAATTGCGGGCGGCCTGATTGCTGAGCTCCAGGCCCAGTTCACCGGCCCGTTCGGCGGCACGCCTCACCGCTCCTTCGACAGCTTCACTGAAGCGGTAGCGGTCCAGCGTCTCCAGCGCGGCCTGGGTTGTGCCGTTCGGGGAAGTCACCTTGCGGCGGAGTTCCGCAGGATCTTCCCCTGTGGAGCGGACCATCTGGGCGGCGCCCAGCACCGTCTGGATCGTCAGCTCCCGGGCGGCTTCGGGAGCAAGGCCACCCTCGATGCCCCCGCGGATCATCGATTCGATCAGGTAGTAGACGTAGGCGGGACCGCTTCCCGAGACACCGGTTACGGTATCGAGCAGCGCCTCCTCCACGACGACGGCCGTTCCCATGGAGCGGAACATCTCCAGCGCAATCCGCTGCTGCGGCTCCTCGACGGCCTGCGAGAAGCTGAGCCCTGTCGCGCCCAGCCCGATATGGCTGGACGTATTGGGCATGGTGCGGACGACAGGCAAGCGGCTGCGCAGAAGATCGTGGATGGTGGAGATGGACAGCCCCGCCACCATGGAGACGATCAGCTGACCCGGATGAAGCAGGCCGCGCATTCCTGCCAGCCCCGACGCGACGTCTTTCGGCTTCATGGCGAGGACGACCAGATCCGCATCGCGGACGACTGCCGCCCTGGCTTCTTCGCCGGAGGCGGTCCCAACGCCGTAGCGCTGCTTCAGTTCCGCCAGCCGATCCGCATTCTGCCGGTTGATTACCCGGATGTGCGCGGGCGGCACCCCGGCTTTCTCCACCAGGCCGCGAATGACCGCTTCCGCCATGGAACCGGCCCCGATAAACGTAATTTTGACAGACACGATGGAAGAATTCAAATCAGGCTCCTCCTTACGGAAGTAGATATGGGCTTGCGGCTCCAAACGGCGCGGCCGTTTCCCCGCGCGGCGAACCGCAAGCTAACTGCGGATTTGTCCGTCGCCTTTAACGATATACTTGGTCGAAGTCAGGGCCGGCAGCCCCATCGGGCCGCGGGCGTGCAGCTTCTGCGTGCTGATGCCGATTTCGGCGCCGAAGCCGAATTCGAACCCGTCCGTAAAGCGGGTGGAGGCGTTGTGATAAACGGCCGCGGCGTCCACCTCGCGCAGGAAGCGGTCCGCATGCTCCCGGTTTTCGGTAACGATGCATTCCGAATGCCGGGTGCCGTAGCGGGCGATATGCTCCAGTGCCTCGTCCAGACCGTCTACTACCTTGACGGACAGAATGTAATCGTTATACTCGGTGCCCCAGTCCGCTTCCTCCGCCGGCAACATGTCCGGGACGAGCGCCCGGGACCTGGGGCAGCCGCGGAGCTCCACGCCGGCTTCGCGGAATTGGCCGGCCAGCGCCTCCAGATGCCGCGCGGCGAAGCCGGACTGCACCAGCAGCGTTTCCATTGCGTTGCAGACGGACGGACGCTGAACCTTGGCGTTGATCGCAATGCGGAAAGCTTTCTCTTTGTCCGCTTCGTTGTCGATATAGGTATGGCAGACGCCGGCCCCGGTCTCGATAACCGGGACTGTCGCGTTCTCGACGACGCTGCGGATCAGCGAGGCCCCTCCGCGCGGAATCAGCACATCGAGCAACCCGTTGAGCTTAAGCATTTCCCCGGCGGATGAACGGTCCGCGCTCTCGATCAGCTGCAGCGCATCCGTCGGCAACTCCGTCTCCGCCAGCGCGTCATGCAGCACCTGCACAATGCGGCGGTTGGATTCGAGCGCGGAAGAGCCCCCGCGCAGCACGACCGTGTTCCCGGTCTTCAGGCAAAGCCCCGCCGCATCGACGGTGACGTTCGGCCGCGCTTCGTAGATTATGCCGATGACGCCAATCGGCACGCGGACCTTGTTAATGCGCAATCCGTTTGGCCTGGTGAACGATTCGAGCACGTCGCCGACCGGATCCGGGAGTGCGGCAATTTGCCGGAGCCCTTCGGCCATCGCGGCGATTCGCTTGCCGTCCAGCTTCAGGCGGTCGAGCAGGGAGGCACGGAGACCGGTCGTGCGTCCCCGCTGAAGATCCTTCTCGTTGGCGGCAATGAGGGAAGACTCCTCGGCAATCAGGGCTTCGGCCATGCGGAGCAGGGCCGCATTTTTTTGGCGGGTATCGGCAAGCCCCATCCGCCCGGCCGCCTGTTTGGCGCGCAATGCTTTGTCCTTCACTTCGCTCATTCAGTATGTTCCTCCTTGATCAGATAATGGGAAGAGCGGCAGCGATTCCGCCGCGGCTACGAATCCCCCAGCCGGATCCATTCATCCCGGTGAATGACTTCGATCCGCTGCACCTCGACCCGCTTGCGCACTTCTTTGGTTGACAAGCCGGCGACGGCTCGGAGCTGCCACGCCGCGTAATTAATGATGCCGCGACCGATAATGCGATTGTCCGGGCCGGCGACTTCCACGACGTCCCCCGGCTGAAAGTCCCCCCGGACGGCGGCGATTCCTGCCGGCAGCAGACTGCGGCCGTCCGACAGCAGAGCGGTTTCCGCACCGCGGTCGACGGTAATGCAGCCCTTGGGATGGGAATGAAAGCCGACCCACTGTTTTTTGACCGGCAGGGTATGAAGCGGGGTTTCGAAATAGGTCCCTTTGCCGATTCCCTGCACAGCCCGCTGCAAATCCCCGGGCTCCGCCGCCCGCCCGATGAAGACGGGGACCCCTCCGAGCCTGGCGATGCGGGCCGCTTCGATTTTCGAACGCATGCCTCCGGTGCCGACCTGGGAACCGGCTCCTCCGGCAATGTGCAGCAGCTCTTCGCTGATATGCCCTACCCGCTCAATGCGGCGGGCATCGGCGTTCTTGCGCGGATCATCCGTGTACAGGCCGTCCGTATCGGTCAGGATCACCAGCTGCTGCGCCTTGACCAGATTGGCCACAAGCGCGGAGAGCGTATCATTGTCGCCGAACCTTAATTCATCGACCGATACCGTATCGTTTTCGTTGACGATGGGAACGATGCCCCAATGCAGCAGCTCCTCGATCGTCATCAGGGCGTTGTGCACCCGTTTGCGGTGGGAAAAGTCCGAACGGGTCAGCAGAATTTGGGCCACGCCGATGCCGGAGGAGGCGAACGCCTCCTGATAGGCCTGCATCAGCAGAGCCTGGCCGACCGCCGCGGCCGCCTGTTTCTCGTGGGTCGCTTTCGGCCGTTTTTTGTAGCCAATCGCGGTAAAACCCGCTGCGACGGCCCCTGAGGTGACGAGCAGCACCTGATATCCGGCGTTTTTCAGGGACGTCAGTTCCCCGGCAAAAAAACGGATCTTCCCGGGAACCAGCCCTCCTTCCGCGGAGGTCAGGGAGCTGCTGCCGATTTTTACGACAATGCGTTGCATGGAATCACTTCCTGAAAGGATCTTAGGGTACTGCTGCGCCGGTCTGCCTGAATGGCGGAACGCCCGTAAAAACGAAAAGACTTTCGTCCATCGAAGGACGAAAGCCGGGCTTCCGCGGTACCACCTTGGTTGATGCATGGTGCATCCATCTTACGGGCCCTGTAACAGCGGGCGCTGTTCAACTCTTCGTTGACCGTTCCGGGGCGGGTTCGACAAGCGGTTCACGGTAAATTCTCGCAGCCTGGAAATTTACTCTCTTGGCGTGACTCTGCCTGCTACTATTCCCTTCATCACGTTATGCTTTTTCTTAGAATAGCATGCGCCGAACGCTTTGTAAAGAAACTCCCGCGCGGCCTCGAAGGGATGGGGCGGCACCTAGAACAGGTTCAGCCGGCCGATCCGCCGGACCGCTTCCCGCAGACGGTCTTCGGAAGTGAGCAGGCCCAGCCGCACGTAGCCTTCGCCGCTTTCGCCGAAGCCGATGCCGGGCGCCACGACGACCTTGGCCTCCTGCAGCAGCATATCTGCGAAGGAAGCGGATGTGTAACCTTCCGGAACCGGCAGCCAGGCGAAGAACGAGCCCTCCGAGGGCGTGGCCTCCCAGCCGATCGCGGCAAGAGCTTCGAACAGGGCGTTCCGCCGGCTTTCATAGACCGAGACCAGCCCGGACACACATTCCTGCGGGCCGGTCAGCGCGGTTGCGGCCGCGGCCTGGATGCCGCCGAACAGACTGACGTAGTAATGATCCTGGATCAGGTTGATCAGGCGCACGACTTCGGCGTTTCCGAGCGCGAAACCGACGCGCCAGCCGGCCATATTGTAGGTTTTGGACAAGGTATAAAATTCAACTCCGACTTCTTTGGCACCCGGAGTCTTGAGGAAGCTGACCGGCTTGCGCCCGTCGAAGCCGATGGCGCCGTAGGCGAAATCGCTCGCTACGACAATGCCGTGCTTTTCCGCGAAACGCACCGTTTCTTCATAAAAGGAGGCCGGAGCCTGCACCGCCGTCGGGTTGTTGGGATAATTGATGAACATCAGCCTGGCCTGCTTCAGCGCTTCCGCGGGCAGGGCCGAGTAATCGGGCAGGAAACGGTTTTCCCGCCTCAGCGGCATAAATTCCATCCGGGCGCCGGAAAGCGCGACGCCGGACCAGTAATCGGGATAGCCGGGATCGGGAACGAGGCAGACATCCCCCGGATTCAGCAGACATTGGCTGATTTCCACCAGCCCGGTTTTGCCGCCGAACAGGATGGCCACCTCCCGATCGGGATCCAGGGTCACTCCGTACTCCTCCCGGTACCGCGCGGCGATCGCCTCCTTGAGAAAGCGGTAGCCGTCAAACGGGGGATAGCGGTGATAGAGCGGGTTTTCGGCTGCTTCCTGCAGGGACTTGACAATATGCCCGGGCGTGGGGAGATCGGGATTTCCCTGCCCGAGATTGATGACGTTATGGCCCCGGGCGATCTCCGCATTAGCCCTTCTCACCAGGTTGGCGAAAAACTGGGCCGGCAATGCGGTCATCCGGTCGGCCGGACGGATTTTCAGCGGGATACGCTCCGATTCGGATTTCAACGGTTATTTCACTCTCCTGTAAGGGCCTGCCGGAGGAGGCCCCGATCTGACAAACCTAATGTATCACGATTCGCCGGGAGTGTACAGGCCGGCTGCGCCGCCATGGCCCGGTCAAGGCTCCCGGGACAGGCCGGTAGTTTGCCGCCGTAGCTTTTCATTTCATGGCCTGCATGATAAAGTAGGGACGTCAGACGAATATCCGCTCGGATCCGGGTGCTCCTGCGCAGGAAGCTGCGGCACCCGCTCTTCTTAAAATTGGCCGAGCCGCCGTATATGCCCAACAGGAGGGAATCAAAATGAATGGGAAAAAGCTGCGCGTTGCCTTGCTGCAGATGGACATAGCCATCGGCGAACCCGATGTGAATTTCCGGAAGGTCCGGTCGCTGCTGGAACAGGCCGCCGCCCATGAAACCAAGCCGGACGTCATCCTGCTTCCCGAGATGTGGAACACCGGCTATGCGCTGGACCGCATCGGAGAATTGGCCGACCCCGAGGGGGAACGGACCCGGGAGCTGTTTTCCCGGTTTTGCGCTGAACACGGCATTCACGCCATCGCCGGCTCGATCGCGGAAAAGCGAACCGACGGCGTGTACAATACCACGCTGGTCTTTGACCGGGAAGGGCGGGTTAAGGCGGATTACCGGAAAATCCACCTGTTCCGGCTGATGGACGAGGAGAAATTTCTCCTCGGCGGCGATAAACCCGGTACGCTGAACGTAGACGGCACCCCCGGAGGAATGATGATCTGTTACGACATCCGTTTTCCGGAATTGGCCCGCAAGCTGGCGCTTGATGGCGCCCAACTGTTATTCGTGCCGGCGGAATGGCCGCATCCGCGGCTGCGGCACTGGCGCACGCTGCTTATGGCCAGAGCGATCGAAAACCAGATGTTTGTCATTTCCTGCAATCGGGTCGGCAGCAGCGGGACTGCGAAATTTTTCGGTCATTCAATGGTGATCGATCCCTGGGGGGAAGTGCTTGCCGAGGGCGGGGAAGAGGAAGAGATTTTGCATGTTTCGCTGGAGCTGGAATTGACGGAGCGGGTGCGCGGCACCATTCCGGTTTTCGAGGATCGGCGGCCTTCCCTGTATTGATGGACAGAACCCGGACAGCTGCAAAAGGCCCGTTATTCCGAACCGAAGGATACGGGCCTTGGTTGCGCGCCGGCGTCAGACCTCTTCTGCCTCTGTGCTTCCCCGGCCGGGAATGCCGAGCGTCTCCCGCACGCTGCCGATGAACGCCTCCGCGGCTTTGGACAGGTAGCGTCCTTTTCGGTAGGCGATGACAAGAGTTCGGGTAGGCTTGCCGGCCAGCGCCGTGTAAACGGGAGTAAAGGAATTGCTGCGGCTTCGGGACACCATGCTCGGGACGATGGCGATGCCCATACCCGCCGCCACCAGCGACTGCACCGTTTCGATATTGGTGCTTTCGAACACGATTCGCGGGACAAAACCGGACTGTGCGCACAGATCCAGCGTGATCTGGCGGAAGCCCTGCCCCTTCTTGAGCAGAATGAACGGCTCGTTCGCCAGGGAGGCGGGATCTACCTCGGCGCCGGCGGCCTGAGCCAGCGGATGCTGGCGGGGAAGCGCAAGCACCAGCTCCTCCTCCAGAATCGGCAGCCAGGCGAGAGCGGGATCCTGCAGCGGCAGTGAAAGCAGGCTCAGATCCGTCTGGCCGCTGGCCGTCAAATGTTCGAGATTGGCCGAGGTATCTTCGGTCAGCATGACTTCAATATTCGGATACTGCGCCTGAAAGGCGGGCAGGACCAGCGGGAGCACATGGGAGCCTGTCATCGGCAGACTGCCGATGACAAGCCTGCCCCTGCGCATCTGCGAAATGTCCTCCATCTCCTGTCTGAGCTGCTCAGCCATATCCAATATTTTCTGCGCTTTCTCGATAAAGACGGAGCCGGCGTGAGTCAATTCGACCGAATTGGTGCTTCGCTGAAAGAGAAGCACCCCGATTTCCTTCTCCAGCTTGGATAACTGCTGGCTCAAGGAAGGCTGGGCGATGTGCAGCTTTTCCGCCGCGCGGGAAAAATTCCGTTCGGCGGCAATTTGCACCGCATATTGAAGCTGACGAAGTTCCATCGGCTCACCCCTCAGTAAACGCTTCACCATTATAGCCTCTCTCTATTAACCCTACCAAATGTCATTGGAAAGGACAATAAAGGAATGAATCACCTTTAGAAGCCAATTTCATCCATTTTCATGGATGATTTTGTTATTTTCCGCAACTTTCGCGAAAATCCGGCGTCTATATTAATGTCTTGCGGTCGGAGCTTGCGTAATTTTGTCGGGCGGCTTTGGTTTGCCGTGGATGCTTGCCGGATCGGCAGGCGGCAATGCATCCCGGCCGGGGTTCAATATCATACATAGTTTGAGGTGCAGAAGATGAAATCGTTGTTATCCGTATTTACATTGCTGTTGGTGCTGCTGGTTGTCCCGGTCGCTGCCCATGCCGCGGACAATCCTGTACGCTTGTATCTGAACGGGAAGGAGCTGGTCCCCGAGGTGCCGCCCAGGCTGGAGGAAGGCAATACCCTGGTTCCGGTACGGATTATTGCCGAAGGCCTGGGGTCGAAGGTAAGCTGGGATGGAAGCACGCAGAAAGTGACTGTCGAGAAGGATGTCACCCGGATTGAACTGTACATCGGCAATACCCGCGCTTATGTAAACGGGAAAGAGTATACGCTGGAGAAGGCGCCCATGCTGGTAGCGGGCAATACGCTGCTTCCGGTCCGCTTTGTCAGCGAACAATTGGGGCTGAAGGTGACCTGGGACCAGATTACCCAATCGGTATTTCTCGATTCCGTACCCGCCCCGGCCTCCGGCGGGCAGCCGGAGAATTCCGCGGACAGCGAACCGGCGGGCGGAGACGCCGGGCAGGCCCCGAATCCGGCGTCCTCCGATCCCGGACAGAACTCCGGCGGCGGGAATGAAGCGGCTGCCTACCCGGGGCAGAGCATTGGCGGCGGCAACGGGTCCGCTCCTGATCCCGGCGGTTCGGCAGCCGTCGGAGCAGGGGAGATCAGCAATTCCACCGGCAGCCCATCCGGCGGATCGCAAAATCTGGGAGACGCCCGGACGGGCCGCCCCAATGAAACCGTGGGCCAGGTGACACCCGTCTCGCCGGCGGCAATAGACGATCCGAAAATTCCGAATATCCGGTCCATTCGACTTATTGGGGACCGTCTGTATATCCAGGCGAACGGTCAAGTTGAGGCGAAACTCTCTTACCTGAGCAATCCTGACCGCGCGGTGATCGATCTTCCAAACAGCGAGCTGGATGCGGCCATTAACGGCAAACGGGCGGTTCAAAACGGAGAAGTAGCCGTTCTGAGCAGTGCCGCCGTACAAAAAATCCGTTACGCCCTTTATTCGGACAAGCCTTCCACGGTGCGGGTCGTGCTGGACCTGAAGGCGAGAACCGATGTTTCGCCCGTCGCCAGCAATATTGCCAATCAACTGGTCTTCCAGCTCAAGAACGCCAAGTTCAAAGTCGTGCTGGATGCCGGACACGGAGGGTATGATCCCGGTGCCGGATCCATCAGCGGAAAAGACGAGAAGGATTTTACCCTGTCCATGGTGAAGAAGGTGAAAGGACTTCTGGATCGGGAACCGCAAATCCAGGCGTACCTCACCCGTTCGGACGATACGTACGTTGGTCTGGATGAACGGGCGGATCTGGCCAATCAGCTGGGCGCCGATGTGTTCATCTCCATACACGGCAACAAATACACTCCCAACGTCAGCGGGGAAGAAACCTATTACTGCAGGGACGACGGCAGCGTCGACCTCGCCAATTTGATCCATCCGTACCTGCTCAAGGCGACCGGCTTTACCGACCGCGGCGTAAGGCAGGCGGACTTCCGGGTGATCAAGAAAACGACCATGCCCGCCGTTCTTCTGGAGATCGGTTATTTGTCCAACGCCGGCGATGAAGCGCAAATGTACAGCGAAGATTTCCAGAACCGGGTGGCCGGGGCGATCGTCGTGGCCATCAAGGATTTCTTAAACATCAAGTGATTCCGTTCGTAACGGGATACCGACGCATAGGAGGGAACACCATGCTGAAAGTGGGAACGAAAGCGGCCGTCATCTTGCTTGGCGCCGCAATGGTTGTCTCAGCCTGCGGCAAGGAAGCGCCGATTCAGACTCCGGCGCAGGAGCAGACACAGGGAGGCGGCGCAGGCGCAAGCCAGACGGAGAAGAAACAGGCGGTCATCAAGACTTATTACGGGGACGAGAACGGAGAGAAGCTGATCGAAAAAACGACAACGATCGAATATGCGAAGGACGGGGACAAGTATCTGGCCGCCCTGGAGTCATTGCAGAAGACAAGCGACCCGAAGGCGGCCGCTCTTTGCAGCGGCTTCACCTTCAAATCGGCAAAGCTGCAGGACGGAAAGCTGACGGTTGACCTGTCGATTCGAAACGATGGCCGCTGGGGGGCTCCCGGGGAAGAACTGACTCTTCGGGCGCTCAAACAGACCGCATTTCAATTCCAGGAAGTCCAGAGCCTGGATATTCTTGTCGACGGAAAGCCCGCCGACAGCCTGATGGGGCATATGGATTTACCCCATCCGATCAAAAGGGGAAGCTAATCGTGAGAGAGGGGAACTAGAGATGAAGAGCAGCAAAGTATGGAAGGTTGGATTGGCCGTTGTCATGTCGGCGGCGATAGTGGGGCAGACCGCATGGGCGGATGCCGCCGCCACGTCCGGAGGGGAGGGGACGGTGAGGGTATCTTTCCCCGATGTTGCCGGGAACCATTGGGCTCAGAAATACATAACCCGGCTGACGCTGCTCGGTATCATCCAGGGGGACGACAAGGGCCGTTTCCATCCCGACCTTTCCGTCTCCCGGCAGGATGCGGTGATCATGGCCGTCCGGATGATGGGACTGGAGGATGAAGCGCTCAAGAACACTACATCCTACGTGCTGCCCTTTGACGTGAGCGACTATGCCAAGCCTTACATTGTAGAAGCCTTGAACAAGCAGCTGCTTGATCTGAAAGAAGAGACAGATACGGCTTCATCCTCCCGGCAAGCGTGGGGAACCGTCAGCGCCACCCGGGAATGGATTGCCCGACTGATTGTCCGCGCGATGGGGCAGCAATCGCTGGCGGATCAGCTTGCGCTTCAGGCGACCCCATTTAAAGACGATAAAGAGATCTCCTCCTGGGCGACCGGCGCGATCAATGCCGCAGTTTCCCTCCATATCGTTGACGGCTTCGAGGACGGAACGTTCCGGCCTCTCGGTTCTGTCACCCGCGCCCAGATGGCTGCCTTCCTTAGCCGGGCGGACGTCGAGGGAACCCATAACGGAAGCCGCGAAACAGTTGGCTATGTGAACGAGATTTCCGGTACGAAAATATCGGTCACCGACGAACAGGGGCAGGTTCAGGAGTTCAAGCTGGGAAACGATGTCGGTTTTTATACGGTAACGGATGATACGGTGAAAATTCCCGGCAGCAGCATTCAGCCGCACACGAAGGTCTATATCATCCACAGCGGGGATTCAGCGTACTATGTGGAGGATCTGAACGAGAGGGAAGCCGTAGAGTCCACAGCAGCCGGCACGCTGGAGAACTTGGATCTGGAACAGATGAGTCTGACGCTGACGACGGAAAACGGCAGCCGCTCGTATGCCATCTCTCCCAATGTCGCGGTTACGAACAAGGACGGCTCGGGATCCAGTCTCAGCGATCTGCTCCCTAACAGCGGGCTGGAGCTTAAGCTGAAGAACGACCTTATCCAGCAAATCACGATCAAATCGGTTCCGGTTTCGAAGAACGGGGAAGCGACCCTGCTGAACGTCGATTCGGACGGCGGCAAGCTGACCTGGCTGGATCAGTCAACGAACCAGACGGAAACGTTCGCCCTGGGATCACCCGTTACGATCACCTATGCTGGAAACGCCATCGATACGGATCAGCTGAACCCCGGGGATGCCGTGTTCTATCAGGTCAAGAACGACCGGATTGTCAGCGTTATTGTGACCAAACCGGTCATTGATCCCAAAAGTCTGAGCGGCCAGGGAGTGCTCAAAAGTCTTGATATCGACAACAAAATCCTGGCGATCAATACGGCTGGCAGCGAGCTTTCGGCTTATCAGATCGCCGATAACGCACAAGTGACGATCGACGGCTTCGCCTCTCCGGGCCTGCAGGATCTTCAGCTGGGCGACGAGCTAAAGCTTCAATTATCCAATGGCAAGGCGGTAAAAATTACGGTATTGAACCGCTCCGCCAAAGCCAAAACACTTTCCACCATCGTCAGCTACTCCAAAGACAGCAAAATTCTGACCGTCCAGGATTCCAGCGGGACACCTACGGCCTACCGTCTGACCGATGCGACCAGTATCAACTACGATTACGGAACCATCACCCTGGATACGTTCGATTCCGTGTTTACTCCCGGCAAGAAAGTGGATATTACGGCCAGTGGAGACAAGATTGTCAGCATCCGCCTGGCGACGAGTTACGACGGGACGATCCAGCAAATCAACGTCTATACCAATGAATTGACCCTCAAGACGGCGGCGAACGACATCATCACCTTCAAAGTAGGCAATTTGACCGGCGTCAGCATTCCGGGTCAGGCATCCGCTAGTCTTGCCTCGCTGAAGACGGGAGACAACGTGCGGATCCAGCTCTCCCCGGCGCAGGATCAGGTCGCTCATATTACGGTCCGCCGTTCCCTGGAAGCCCGGGTCGTTGCCGTCGATACGGCGAACCGAAAATTGACGGTCAGGGAGCCGGCCGGCTCGCAAACCACATACACCCTTGACTGGAACACCCAGATTACGAACACTGTCCAGGCGTCTGTGGCGTTAGGCAATGTGCCGGCCGACGGTCTGGTGGTCATAACCCTGTTTGGGTCCTCCGTGGAAAAAGTCAATGTATTGAACAGTGTCATGGGCAAAGTGACCGCTGTCGATCCGGCCAACGGAAAATTGACGGTTCAGGCTTTCGACGGCACTTCGCAAACGATCACGCTTGGCCAAAATCCGGTAATGGTCCGGGACTCCGCCGTACTTGCCGGCATTGCGGCAATCAAGCAGGGAGACCGGGTAGAAGTGGCAACCGACAGCGGCGGCAAGACGTACGTAAACGTGGCCGTGCCTGTCCGGAAACAGTTTTCATCCTATGATTTCCTGTCCAAACAAATCGTGTTCAAACGGGCGACGCTGAACGACCAAGCGAGCTACAGCTTCTTTGCCGGCGCCTATGTCCACGACGGAAATACCGCCATCCAGCCGAATTATCTGCTCGATTCCGATCCGGTCATGGTTTATCTCCTGGACGGAAAAATCATCGAGCTGGAAAAACTTTAAATCTTCAGCGCAAACGTCCCGATCCGGCCGCCTAAGCGGTTAGACAAGCGGAGTGGAATGAATCCACTCCGCTTTGTTGTGCTCCCGGCACGGGCAAGTGTCATGAAATGGCCACTTTAACGGCGCTCCTTCCATTGATTCACCTTCCCGATTTCGCTAAAATTTGCTTATTACAAGCGCGAAATACCTTCCTCGGGGGGGATTTTGATGAATAAGCAGCAGGTTCGACAAATTTTGGATACGATTGCCGCAATGTTTCCCGATGCCCATTGCGAGCTGAACCATACGAACCCGTTTGAGCTTCTGATTGCGGTATTGCTGTCGGCGCAATGTACGGACGAAACCGTGAATAAAGTAACGGCCGGTCTGTTTCAGAAGTACCGGTCCCCGCAGGACTATCTCGCTGTTGAACTCAGCGAACTCGAGCAAGATATCCGCAAGATCGGGCTTTACCGCAATAAGGCGAAGAACATCCGGAAGCTGTGCGAAATCCTGATTGACCGTTACGATGGACAAGTTCCGGCCACCCGTGATGAACTGGTTGAGCTGCCCGGAGTCGGCAGAAAAACGGCCAATGTGGTCGTTTCCAACGCTTTCGGCGAACCGGCGATCGCCGTAGATACCCATGTTGAGCGGGTCTCCAAACGGCTTGGACTGGCCAGGCCGGAAGATTCCGTGCTAGAGGTAGAGCAGAAGCTGATGAAGAAAGTGCCCCGGGAGGAATGGACAATGACACATCACCGGCTGATTTTCTTCGGACGCTATCACTGCAAGGCCCAAAATCCGCAATGTACGGCCTGTCCGCTGATCCGTATATGCCGGGAAGGAAAAACGCGTATGAAAACTCCTAAAGTCAGGAAATCTAAGAAAAATAATGAACTCAAGAAGGATGGGATCCAGTCATGAAGTGTATTTCGGTTTACACGAACAATTTCGAATTGTTCTCGGATATTTATGAGGAAATTCTGCAAACCCCGCTTGGCGAGAACGAGGAGAAGGAAATTGAAGGCATTACGATCAGCGAATCGGGAGAAGTTCCGGAAAATTATCTGGAACGGATGAAGAGCAAGCCGGAAGTTGTCGTCATGAAAGTGCGGGACCGCAACATTACCATTCTGCAGCATGGGGAAGTGTTTGAAATTCTTATCCCCGAACAGGAAATTGTGCTACACTAGAACCGGATAAAAAATCCGGTTTCTTTTTATATAGAGAACAATGGGCAGATTGGAGAGAGAGAACTGACATGATGGCAAGCGAACAGCTGGAGCTGAACCATCGTCTGAAAGAGTTGGAGAACGTGATGGAGGCGGCGGGGGATCGTCTTCGCGCCGGGAAAATGGAGCAGCTGCGGCGCAAGCTGGAGAAAGGCCAAATGTTGATCGCGTTCTGCGGCCATTTTTCCGCGGGCAAATCGACCCTGGTCAACCGCTTGTGCGAAACGGCGCTGCTTCCCTCAAGCCCGATTCCGACAAGCGCCAACATTGTCGCAATTTTCAACGGAAAAGAAAAGGCCTGCGTGTTTCATCGCGGCGGCGGCAAGGGGGAGGGAGCCTCCCGATCCGTGCCGCTTGCGGAGCTGGCAGCGTACTGCAAAAACGGCGCAGACATCGAACGGGTGGAAATTCAGTATCCGCTTCCCTTCCTGGGGAATAACGCCGGTTTATTGGATACGCCGGGCATTGATTCGACCGACGACGCCCACCGGATGTCGACCGAATCCGCACTGCATTTGGCGGATGCGGTGTTTTACGTGATGGATTACAATCATGTCCAGTCGGAGCTGAACTTTGCTTTTGCCAGGCAAATGGCGGAATGGGGCAAACCGCTCTACCTGATCGTCAATCAGATTGACAAGCACAGGGAGGAAGAGCTGCCGTTCGATCTTTACCGGCAATCGGTCGAACAGGCTTTCCGCAGCTGGAATATAGAACCTGACGGGATTTTCTGCACGTCCCTGCGCGAGCCCGGCCATCCCCATAACGATTGGCCCAGGCTGAAGCCGCTCCTTGAACGGCTGATCGGGATGCGCAGGGAGCTGGTTGAATACAGTGCCGCCCATTCCGCTTTGCATCTGATCGAAGAGCACGCGGCAGCGGAAGCCGCCCGCCATGAAGGGGAGAAAGCCCGGCTGCTTCGCGAGATCGAGAATGAAGGACTGCAGACGGATGCAGAGCTGGCACGCCTGGCCGGGCTGGATCGGAAAATCGCCGAACTGGGACAGCGGGCGGAATCCGTGCGCAGCGGATTGCACCGGGAAATCGCCGGGATCGCCGAGAATGCGAACATTACTCCCGCGGCGACGCGGGATTTGGCGGATGCGTATCTGCAGAGCCGAAAGACCGGCTTCAAGGTCGGGATCTTCGGCCGCGCGGCCAAGACCGCGAAAGAAATCGAACGGCGTCTGGAGGTGTTTTTCCGCGATTTCCGTGAGAAGGTGGACATCCACCTGGAACGGCACATCCGCGACGCCCTGAAGAAGGCCTGTGAAGCACACGGGCTGGACGACCCGGCGTTATTTGCGGCCATCGACGGGCTCCGGGCGGACGTGACGCCGGGCCAGCTCGCGGCCGAGGTGCAGAGCGGCGCCGGGCTATCCGGCGAGTACACGCTCAACTATTGCCGCAAGCTGGCCGCCGATGTGAAGGAGCGCTGCCGCCGCGACGGCTTCGCGCTTGCCGACGCCGTCGCCGAAGCGTGCGGAGCGGCGGCGCAGGCCGAGGCGGAAGCGCTCGCCGGCGAGCGCGCGGCCGTCGCAGCGCGGCTCGGCGCGTACCGGGCCCTGCAGGAGCTTGAGGCGGGCGAGCGCAGCTACCTGCAGGAGCTGCTCGCATGCCTCGGCCCCGCTCCCGCGCGCCCGGCGTTGCCGGCGCCCGCCGCCTTCGCGGCGGCCCGCGCCGCTTCAGCCGCAGCCGCGCCGCCGCAGCGGCAGGCCGCTGCGGCCGCCGTCCGCGGCCCGGCTCGTGCGGCTTCGGCCGCCCTTGCCGCCGCTCCGCGACGCAGCGATCCGCTGCGCGAAATGGCCGGGCGGCTGCGGGAAGCGGCCGATGCGCTCGCCGGCATAGCGGCGCTGCGTTCGGTCGTGCGCGACATGCGCGCGAAAGAAGCGAAGCTGCGTGAACGGACGTTCACGATCGCGCTCTTCGGCGCCTTCAGCGCGGGCAAATCGTCCTTCGCCAACGCGCTCATGGGCGAGCGGGTGCTGCCGGTCTCGCCGAATCCGACAACGGCCGCGATCAACCGGATCGTTCCGCCGAAGGAAGGCTGGCCGCACGGCATGGCGCGGGTCGTCATGAAGACAGAGCAGCAGGTGCTCGCGGACGTGCAATATTCGCTGCAGGCTCTCGGCCTGGAACCCGGGGACAAGGCTGCTTCGCTGAAGCGGATCGCGAGCCTGCGGCCCGGCGAGGTAGGCGCGCGCGGCAAGCCCCATTACGCCTTCCTGAAGGCGGTGAGCGAGGGCTGGGCCGACGCCGAACCCCTGTTCGGCCAAGAGCTCCGGGCAGACCGCGAAGCCTTCGCCCGCTATGTCGCCGAAGAACAGAAATCATGCTTCGTCGATGGGATCGAGCTGCATTACGATAATGAGCTGACCCGTGAGGGAATGATCTTCGTCGATACGCCGGGAGCCGATTCCGTCAACGCCCGGCATACCGGAGTGGCGTTCAATTATATCAAAAACGCCGACGCCATCCTGTTCGTCACCTATTACAACCACGCGTTTTCCCAGGCGGACCGGGAATTCCTGCTTCAGCTCGGACGCGTCAAGGACAGCTTCGAGCTGGATAAAATGTTTTTCATCGTCAACGCCGCCGATCTTGCTTCCAGCGGGGAGGAGCTGGCCGGAGTTGTTGCGCACGTGGAGGAAAATCTTCTGCAGCATGGCATACGCCGGCCGCGGATCTTTCCCGTATCGAGCCAGATGGCCGTGGCGGGCCGCATATCCGGTGACGACCGTCTGGTCAGGGAATCCGGCATTGCCCAATTCGAGCGGGAATTTTTGCGGTTCAGCCGCGAGGAGCTCGGGGGGATGGCCCTTCGTTCGGCCCGTTTCGAGCTGGAGCGCGCATCTTCGCTGCTGGAGGACTGGATCCGGCGGTCCCGCGAGGGAGAACAGGAACGGGCCCGCCAGGCGGCCGGACTCAGGCGGGCGGCAAGCGGGGTGCTGGAGATTGTCGATCCAGGCGCGGATGACGACATAAGGGAGCTGGAACGGGAGGCCGAGGAGCTGTTGTATTACGTCAAACAGCGCATCTTTTACCGGTTTAACGAATTTTTCAGCCTTTCCTTCAATCCGGCGGTTCTCCGCGAAGACCGGAATATTCGTCAGGCAATGGCGGCAGCGTGGAACGATTTTCTCGGAAATATGATCCGCGATCTGTCTCAGGAGGTGCTGGCCTCAACGCTTCGTCTCGAGAATTTTCTGGAGAAGCTGGCCCGCAAGCGGTACGAACGATGGATCGGCCTGGCGGCGGAGCGGCTTCCCGGCTTTCAGTCCGCAGAGTTCCCGGAGCATGCTTATGCGACGCCGGAAATCGGGGAGACAATGGAAGTGCCGGACGTGGAGCTGCGCTGGCTCCTGGCTTCTTTCCGGAACGCGCGCAGCTTTTTCGAGGGACAGGGCCGGGAGAAGCTGCAGGAGGAGCTCATGAAGCGGATGGCCGTTCCGGTCGCCGGGTACCTGCAGGCTGAACGCATCAGGCTGGCGGAGCATTACGCAGAGGAATACCGCGGGCGGCTGGCGGCGCTCGCGAACCGGGTGAAAGAAGCGGTGCAGGAGCATGCAGACGGACAGCTGGAAGCCCTGGAGATGAAAATGGACTTTACCAAACTGGAAAAAATGAAGCAGGCGCTCAATCGTCTCATACCATGAATAATTTGGCCGGAGCGGGCATGAAAGCCGCGGATTCCGGCTTTTTTTTGTGGAAATGGTAGGAAGCGCCGGAGCGATGGAACATAATGCCGCTATTTTGTCAAATAAAGCGGGTTTACGCGATATTCTACTCATTGCCGCCTTCCGGGGATGATGGTAAGATTCACTAAGCATGTGAATCCATGGGGCCATTACGGCCAAACGGGGTGGGTGCGATGGAACCGAGTATGTAGCTTTTTGAGAGCGTTGTCCCTATGGGGACAGCGGCCGGACCGTTCCGGATTCCGGGCAGCATGATTTCCGCAGGGTGCGTCCCGGAGCGAGGCAGGGAACCCCGACGCCGCGGAAGCTCATGATTACGACCTGCGCTGCAAGCGCCAAATGAGCCGGAAGGCCGAAGTCCGGCAACGGGCTTTTTCCTGATTCTGCCGCTCATGCTTCGCAACCAATCATTCAAGAATAAGCTACAAAGCGGGTTTCGTCGTGAACGGAACTCCCAGGGGGTGCCTCATGGATGTTTTCAGGCAATTGAAAAATTATTATTGGGGGGAGAAACGCTTTCTTTTTCTCTCCATCTTTTTCCTGGCCTGCGCGACCGCGCTGGGACTCGTTTATCCGAATCTGCTCCGTTATCTGATCGATAACGTGATCCTGAAACGCCAGTTCGGAATGATTCCCGTCTTGTCGCTGACGGTTATTGCGGTGATCGCCGTGAAAGGGACGGCCCAGTTTCTGAGCGGATTCTTCGGAGGAAGATTGGGCAACCGGGTTGCCTATAATATGCGGAACGCGCTGTACGAGAAGCTGCAGTATCTGTCCTTTCAATACTACGACAAGGCGCGCACGGGCGACCTGATGTCCCGTCTGACCGCCGATCTGGAGGCGATCCGCCAGTTTATCGGGTTCGGCTTCGCCCAGCTGCTCAACGTGTTTCTGATGGTCATTTTCGGCGGGACGATGATGATCGCGCTGAACTGGAAGCTGACGCTGATAACCCTGATCACCATGCCGTTTCTGGTTATTGCCGCTTTGCGGTTTGAAAGCAAGATCCATCCGGCTTTCCGCAACATCCGCAAATCGTTCAGCCAGCTGACGACGGCAGTGCAGGAGAATATTACCGGTGTGCGAACGGTGAAGGCGTTTGCCCGGGAGCCGCATGAAGTGGATAAATTTTCCCGGCGCAGCGACGAATACAGGGAGACCAATATTGAAACTTCTTATTTATGGGCAAAGTATTTTCCGCTGATGGAGCTTTTCGCAAATATAAGCGTCGTTATTCTGCTCGGCGTCGGAGGATATATGGTTATTCACCAGTCCCGGACGAATTTGTCGCTTGGCGAACTGGTAGCTTTCTTCAGCCTGATCTGGTACATTATCGGACCGATGTGGGGCATTGGCTTCCATATCAATAACTATACGCAGGCGAAAGCGGCAGGGGAACGGATTCTGGAAATTCTTCATCAGCATGTTCACGTCAAGAACAAAGAGAATGCGATCGTTCTTCACAAGGACCAGGTGATGGGACACGTCCAATTCGAACATGTCACCTATGCGTATCCGGAATCGCAGACAGCTCTTCATGATTTCACGCTGGATGCGAAGCCCGGCTCGGTCATTGGTCTTCTGGGAGGAACAGGGTCGGGGAAATCAACCGTGATTCAGCTGCTAATGCGCGCATACAACGTCAAGAACGGGCGAATTCTGCTGGACGGGCGAGATATCCAGGATCTGGATGTGGAGAGCCTGCGCAGGCAGATTGCCGTGGTTTTTCAGGAGACCTTCCTGTTCTCCGCTTCGATCCGGAACAATATCGCCTATTCCAACCGCGATGCTACCATGGATGAAATCGTCCGCGCTGCCAAACTGGCCCAGGCCCATGATTTCATTATGGAGCTTCCGCTGGGCTACGATACGATCGTCGGGGAGCGGGGAATGGGACTGTCCGGCGGTCAGAAGCAGCGGATCGCCATTGCCCGGGCGCTGTTGAAAGATCCGAAAATTCTGGTTCTCGACGATGCGACCAGCGCGGTCGATATGGAAACCGAGCAGGCGATCCAGGCCGGATTCGGGGAACTGATGAAAGGCCGGACCACGTTTATCATCGCCCACCGGATTTCTTCACTGAAGCACGCCGATGAAATTATCGTTCTCGACAAGGGCCGCATTGTCCAGCGCGGGACGCACGAACAGCTGCTCCGGCAGCCGGGTCCCTATCTGGAAACCTACAATATCCAATACGCCGACCATCCCCATCTGGGCTCTGCCGCCGGGGAAACGGAAGCGGCCGCCGCACAGGAAAGGAGGCGGGCCCTGTGACTGTAAAGCAAGGAATGAACAAACAAGCGCCGCAGCAGGCAGTGGACGGAAGGCGGCAAGCCAACGATAACGATCCTTCCAAGGCCCGGTTTGTCTATCAGGACGACGAGGCAATGGAAAAACCGTTCGACTGGGGTCAGCTTAAACGGCTGGCCCGCTACATGAAGCCTTACGCCAAACAGATGATTCCGATCATTCTGGTGATGATGGTTGTAGGAGCCATCACAAAGCTGACGATTCCCCTGCTGATCAGCCGTTCGATTGACCATGGTATCCGTATGGGCAACGAGAAGCTGCTTTGGATCATGGTGGCAACGATGCTTGGATTGTATGTGGTGCAATGGGTGGCGAACGCTTTCCGCATTCGCTATACCAATATCATCGGCCAGA
>Ga0310827_100796_pt1 | contig 20310 bp, 9 predicted proteins | sample WT_ome_2_FD_201309 | JGI IMG/M metagenome (GOLD analysis project Ga0310827, IMG submission 201309) | Sorghum-adapted microbial communities enriched on wild type (WT) sorghum from Joint BioEnergy Institute, Emeryville, California, United... ... | reverse complement strand
GCCGGATACGCCGGTCGACGTTGATCATGCCGACGTGCTCGCGGGAGGCCCCTTCCCGGTCGTCATTCACGCATGCGGCGGCGCCTGCGCCGTCGTCTGTCACCTGCAGGAATATGCGGCCATCCTCCCTCCAACCCTTGACACGAATATGTCCGACGCCGGCCTTGGGCAGGACGCCATGAAAAATCGCGTTCTCCAGCAGCGGCTGCAGGCTCATCCGGGCGATGCGCCCTTCAAGCACTTCTTCGTCCACTTCATAGAAAACTTCAAATTGATCCGGGTAAATCATCTGCTCAATGCTGACGTACGCCCGCAAATGCTTCAATTCTTCCCCGATCGGAATCAAAGGCCGCTCCAGCCGGAAAGCGCTCACAAGAATCTCGTTCATCTCCGTCAGAATGTGGAATACCGCTTCCGTATCGCCCATGCGCGCCAGCCAGCGGACGTTGTTCAGCGTATTGTAGACAAAATGCGGATTGATTTGCGCCTGCAGCGCCCGGAGCTCGGCTTTCTTCTGCTTCCCGCGCTCCGCCTCAAGCCGGCGGAACAACCGCTGCAGCCGGCGGATCATCCGGTTGAAGCTGACAATCAGCACTCCGATTTCATCCTTCATGTCCCGCCGGCTGTACGGGACCCATTCGCCGCGTCCGACGGTCCGCATATGCGAAGAGAGCCTGACCACCGGCCGCAGAAACCGGTAGGACAGCCCCACTGCCAGCGCCAGGCCGATCAGCAGCAGAAGAAAGTTCAATCCGAAAAGCAGGTTGCGGATTTTGGCCGCATCCTTGAGCAGCCCCTTCTCCGGAATCACGCCCACGACATTGATCGGGTCGGGCTGTCCGCTGCCACCGGATACGATCAGATACCCCATGGCCCGTGCGGAGGCCTTCCCTGAAGCGACAGCCCGGTTCAGAGCGGCAAGCGGCAGATCCCCGGGATTCGCCGGGTACAGCAGGCCGCCCTGACGGTCGACCAGGAGAAGCTTCTCGTCGTATTGTTTGTCCGGCTTGTCCAGCACCTGCTTCAAGCGGTCTGCGGCCAGCGTGAGCAGCACGTATCCTTCGGTCCGGTTCGTCTGCGGCGATTTGATCTTGCGGCCGGCAAGCAGCACCTCCTGCTTCGCCTTGAAACGGTCCTGCACGAAGGACGGATGTCCGATGGGGGCCACCACCAGTTCTCCGCCGCTCTCCTCCAGTTTGCGGTAAAAATCCGAACGGAAGAGCTCGCTTTCCGTGACCGACGTCGTTCCCGCGACCTCTCCCCGGCCGCTGACCAGGAAAATATCGTACACATAATCGCGGGTATTGATGAACCCGTCAAAATAGCTTCGCAGCTCCAGCTTGTTGATGCTGTCGCCCAGCAGGGCGAAGAGATTGCGATCGTTCATGTAGAACAGCGTCAGGGTCATCAGATCGATGTCCCGCATGTAAAAATTGATCTCGCTGTTCATCGACCGCACATAATTTTGGGCGTAGTAGGCGGTATTCTGCCGGATGATTTTGCCGGCGAACGAATAGCCGGCCATGCTGTTGGCGAGCAGTACGATGCCGGTCATGACAAACCCGTACAATGCCAGCCGGAGCGACACATTCCGGCTGGGCCGAAACCATCTGCGCTTTGCCATTCGCATTGCCCTTCGCATCCCCGATTTTCGATGGCCGGCGTCAGCTGCCCGCAGGCAGTTCAACCCATCGATAGGGGGAACGGGCCGCCAGCGCGCCGTATTCGATGATTGTGATCACGGCCACCGTTTCCGCCGCGGGCACCCGGGACGTTCCCGTATCAAAGAATGCGGTCAGATCGCGTATGAACCCCCGGAAATAATCCGATTTGATTTGAAATAGCCGCGATCGGCCCGTCTCATAATGAATGGCCATGCTAAAGGGGCAGTCCCGGCCGTAATGATGGATCTCGGCCTGCCTCCCGTCGGCGAAGCCGATCAGCAGGGCGGGCGAAACGGCCGTGCCCGTGAACATCACCCGCCGCGGTTCGCTGCCAAGCAGGGAGACAATCGGTTCGATCTGATGGATCGAATAGTTGTCGTACCGCCCCGGTCCGAAGCTGCTGACCGCGGCAATTCCCTTCCGGTCTGTTTCGATCACCTCGGCGGCATAACGGAGAGCGGAGCTGGAATACATCGGCGTTCTGCAGCGGTCGGCCAGCTCGAACAGCTTTAGCGCGGTTCTCCGGTCCGGCGCGAACGTTTTGTCAATATAGGTCGGCTTTCCCGACCGGAGCGGCAGCTCGGACAATTCCTCATGAAACTCCGGATGGTCGGGGGCCAGGACGATCAGGCCATCGCTGCGCTCCACAACGGCTTCGATCGAATCGAGCCACTCTATGCCCCGGGTCCGGCACCAGCTTCTATTGTCCGTTCCTCCGGGCGCATCCGTTTTTCCGTAAGCATAGGCGACCTTCATCCCGCCTCCCGAAGCCTGCTCTATCCATCCGGGATACTGGTTGGCGTGCCATTCGTCCAGAAAATAATCGATAAATCCGATTTTTTTCACCTGTTCGCTCCCCCTTCAATCGAGCACAATCCCGAAATATTGCCGCAGCGCTTCGCGGTATTCCGCTTCCGTCCGCGGAGTAAAGACGCGGACCCCGCCCGCGGAAAATATGCGGAATTCCCTGCCCGAGGCTGTATTCCTTCCCACTTCCGTACGGATCGCCAGCATTTCGCCGCGGGTAAAGATCGAATCCGGGGCGTGTTCGCACCAATAAGAGGCCATGATGAAATCCTTCGGCAGCTGCGGTTCCTCGGTGAAGGAATACAGCCGGCTCCAGACGCCGTTCCTGCGCTCGCTCAGCATCCAGCCGAAGTCGGGATCGCGGTCCAGACGGTAGCATTCGCCGCCCTGGGGCTGCTCCAGGCCTTCCGTCATTTGCACCGGACGGACGGGCACGATTCCGCCTACGCCCACATCGCACAGGAAGCTGTTTCCTCCGGCTTCCACCTTCAGCACATGATGCCGCCGCTTCGGCGGAGGGTCCGGCTCGTCGCGCCAGAACCGGGCGAACAGGCTGGTGACCGGGTATCCCAGCTCCTTCAGCAGCCAGCCAAAGAGAGCGTTCAGCTCAAAGCAATATCCTCCCCGGCGGCGGACGACAATTTTATCATGGAGATCCGGAATGTCCAGCGACAGCGGAACGCCGCGCAGAATGTCCAGATTCTCGTAGGGCACCGAATGGAGATGGCGCTCCTGCAGCCCGGCCAGCGCCTCGGCGCTTCCATCCAGCGGCCCGTTATAGCCGATCCGCTGAAGATAAGCGCGCACTTCGGGCTTTAACCCTTCATGTCCGACATTCATGTTCTTTCCTCCCCTGACTGTTGTCCCTGGCCTTGCAGATCCCCGCATCACCATTTTATTCGACACTTTCGCACGCTATCCTGCGAATGGTCCGCAACAGAGCGGCCATGGAATCTTCCCCCGGGAATTCCGGCAGCCGGCAGCGGGAGGACCTTCCGTTCGCAGGAAGGCTTTCATTTGTACCGGATCGGATCCTTGAGGCCCGCCTCGGCAAATCCCTTCAGCCGCAGCCGGCAGCTGTCGCATTCCCCGCAGGCTTCCTCTCCCCCGTTATAGCACGAGGTCGTCAGGTGATAAGGCACGCCAAGCCGTGTGCCCTCACGGATAATCGCGGCCTTGGACCAATGGAGAAGCGGGGTCTGAATCCGCAGCCGCTTTCCCTCCGCTCCCGCTTTGGTGGCCAGGGCCACAACTTTCTCCATCCCGGAGATAAATTCCGGCCGGCAGTCGGGATAGCCGCTGTAATCGAGCGCATTCACCCCGATATAGACGGCTTCCGCTCCGGTGACCTCGGCGTAGGAAGCGGCTATGGAGAGGAACAGCAGGTTTCTTCCGGGCACGTAGGTAACAGGGATGGCCGTTTCGCCGAATTTCCGTGGCACCTCCAGACGGTCGTCCGTCAGAGCGCTGCCGCCGAATTCCTTCAGGAACGGAAGCGCAATGATTTTATGCCGGTCCCGGACGCCGTAATGCTCCGCGACCTGGCGGGCGCAGTCCAGTTCGATCCGGTGCCGCTGCCCGTAATCGAAGGTAATCGGGTACAGCTCGCAGCCGGCCGCCGCGGCGATTCCCATGCAAGTGGCGCTGTCCAATCCGCCGCTTAAAATGACAACCGCTTTGTCCGGTTTCGTATGCATTGTTACCGCGCTCCTTTCGCGTTGGGTGATTAAACCGGATTCTTCATTATAGCACAGAAAAAAGCCCGGACACCGGGGACCGCGGAATTTGCACGGCATCCCGGAATTCGGGCTATCGGTGCTGAAAAGCCTCCGTGGAATCGGAAGCTTCTTCACCCGGCTTCAAACATGCTGGCGGTCCCGATTGCTCTGCCGGCCGGCCTGCGGCCGTTTGGTCAGGACGCCGAGGGCGGCCGCGACGATGGCAGCCGCGACGATGGCAGGCAGGATCAGGAGAATCCAGAGTTTGGCGCCGGCCGAATCCATCGCCTGCAGCCATAGCGACAAACCCGTCAAGGTGATCAGCAGCGTCGGCAGGGTCAACAGAATGCCGGTCTGGAAGTAGTAGCCCCAGGTGATCCTCACTCCTTTCCGCTTCAGCACATGCAGCCACAGCAAAGTGGCCAGCGAGCCGATCGGCGTGATCTTCGGTCCCAGATCGGAGCCGATCACGTTGGCGTAAATCATCGCCTCGCGTACGGCGCCGTGAACATCGAGGCCTTTGATTGCCAGCGCGCCGATCATGACGGTCGGCAGGTTGTTCATGACGGAAGACAGCGCCGCCGAGATCAATCCCGTGCCGACGGCCGCGGCATAAACTCCATGGGAGGAAACCGCCCGGATCAGATGGCCCAGCCCGTCGGTAAGCCCGGCGTTTCGCAGCCCGTAGACGACGACATACATGCCGATCGAGAAGATGACGATCGTCCACGGCGCCTCCCTGATCAACCTGCCCGTGCGAATGACGGGGCTTCTTCGTGCCGCCGCCAGGAACGCGAACGCCGCGGCGCCGGCAATGGCGGATACCGGAATGAAGAAGCGCCCGCTCAGGAAATACGCGATCAGCAGCACGGCCAGAATAACCCAGGAAAGCTTGAACAAGCGCCTGTCCCGGATCGCCTCCCGCGGCGCTTTCAGCTCCGTCCAGTCGTAGCTGCCGGGAATGCTTTTGCGGAAAAAGAAGTACAGCACCAGCAGGCTGGCGGCGACGGAGAATGCGTTCGGCACCAGCATGCGGCCGGCATATTCCCCAAATCCGATGCCGAAATAATCGGCGGAGACAATATTGACCAGATTGCTGATGGTCAGGGGCAGCGAAGCGGTATCCGCGATAAATCCGCTGGCCATGATGAAGGGCAGCACCTGCCGCCCGTCGAACTTCAGCGCCCGGACCATCGCCAGAACGATGGGAGTCATGATCAGCGCAGCGCCGTCATTCGCAAACAAGGCCGAAACGGCCGCTCCGAGCAGGATGATATAGATGAACATGCCCAGGCTGTTGCCGCGGGCAAGCCGCGCCATATGCAGCGCCGCCCATTCGAAAAAGCCGATCTCGTCGAGAACCAGCGAAAACAGAATGATCGCGACAAACGTCAGCGTCGCGTTCCAGACTATGCCGGTTACGGTCAGGACATCACGGAAAGACACAACGCCCAGGAGCAGGGCGGCAGCGGCTCCTCCCGCCGCCGGCCAGCCTATGCCGAGACCCCCCGGCTGCCAGATGACGAAAGTTAAGGTGATCAAAAACAGGATGAACGCAAGAATAGCCATGCAGCACCCCCCGCCGGTCCGCCGGCAGCCTGTTTAAGCAAGGACGGTTGCGCCGGTCATTCCCGGCCTCCCGCCAAGCGGGCGCCCGTCACTCAACCGGGGATACTATACTGCAATTTTACGGCTTAAACAATACGGAATTGAGATGATTTCCCCGGCCTGGAACGGAAAACCGAGCCGCACGGGGCCTGTCTCCTTTCTCCGCCTCCCGGCGGCAAAACCAGGATCCGGATGAGCGATTTGCGGGCGGCTATGGCCGGGACCATTGCCGAAGCGGCCGCTTCGGGAACGGAAAGCCGATCCTTCCTCCCGTCTGGCCTGCCGTTTATGCGTGTCCATGTCGGATCAGGCCCATATACGCTTTTCATGCCGAGTCCTAATCTCTGCCAATGGGCGGAATGTTCCGCCGGATCCCGCCCGCAGGATGTCATGAGACAGAAACCGCGTTCGGTCCTTTCCCCCATGCGTCACCCGGTTCATCGGGAATTTGTGCCATCCTTATTTCTTCCCCCCGAAGGCCGGGATTCCTTCTTTATGCGGCAAGCGCAAAAGGCCGGCCGTCCGGAGCAACCACTTGCCCGGACGCCGGCCCTCGCCGTTCCCGTTATGCCTACAGCGTCAGCACGATCCTGTGCGGCATGCCGTCGTCGGACAGCCTCACGAAGGGCCCTTCCTCCGTGGAGTACTCGTTCAGATCAACCTCCCGTCCGTCCATCTGCAGGGAAGAAGCCCCTTCCGACCTGCCGGACGGGTTGCGGACCGTAATGCGGTATTCCGTGCCGCCGAAGCGGTAAGCGGCGGAAAATTCCGGCCAGGCGCGGGGGATGCACGGGCGGATGAACAGCCGGTTCCCCCTGCGGCGCAGGCCGAGAATCCATTCCAGGCCCGCCTGGTACATCCAGCCCGCCGCGCCGGTGTACCAGGTCCAGCCGGCATGGCCCCGGTGAGGCTCCCCGGTATAGATATCCGCCGCCATAATGTAGGGTTCGGCCGCATACCGCCGGACTTCGGCGGGAGTCCGGGCGTGATGGATCGGGTTCAGCAGGCGGAACAGCTCGAACGCTTTATCCCCCTCGCCCAGTGCGCACCAGGCAATAATGCTCCAGATTACGCCATGGGTATACTGGCCGCCGTTCTCGCGAATGCCGGGCGGATACCCCTGAATATAGCCGGGGCTCGGGTCCGTATGATTAAACGGCGGATACAGGATGTGGGCCACGGACAGGCTGCGGTCCACCAATTCGCGGTCGAAGGAATTCATGGCCTGGCGCTGCTTCTCCGGCGCGCCCATTCCGGAAAGGACGGACCACGATTGGGCGATCGCATCGATGCGGCATTCCTCCCCGCGCACCGACCCGAGCCAGGTCCCCGCATCGGTGAAGGCGCGCCGGTACCACTGGCCGTCCCAGCCGTATTGATCCAGGGCGGCGGCCAGTCTTCCGCGCACATTCCGGTAATCTCCGGCCCGCTTGCTGTCGCCGCGGCGTTCGCACAGCCCGGCCATATGCTCCAGGATTTCTCCCAGGAACCAGCCGAGCCAGACGCTCTCGCCGCGCCCTTCGGCGCCGACGCGGCTCATGCCGTCGTTCCAGTCGCCAATACCGATCAGCGGCAGTCCGTGCTCGCCGGTTTGCAGACTCCGGTCCACCGCGCGAAGGCAATGCTCGAAGACAGTGCCGCGCTCGCCGGAGACGACGGTTTCTTCATAGCGCTCGTACTCATCTTCGCCCAGCGGATCGCTTGTGAGATACGGGACCGTTTCGTCCAGCACGCTTTCGTCCCCGGTATGCTCCACATACCGGGCTACCGCATAAGGCAGCCACAGCAGATCGTCGGAGAACCGGGTGCGGATGCCGCGCTCCGTCTCTTCATGCCACCAGTGCTGCACATCCCCTTCCTCGTACTGATGGGCGGCGTGCAGCAGAATCTGCGCTCTTGTCAGATCGGGACGGCTGTGCAGCAGCGCCAGCGAATCCTGCAGCTGGTCGCGGAACCCGTAGGCGCCTCCCGCCTGGTAAAAGGCGGTGCGCGCCCACATCCGGCAGGCCAGCGTCTGGTAAAGCAGCCAATGGTTCAGCAGCAAATCCATCTCCGGATGCGGCGTGGATACGGTAACCGCGCCCAGCACGCGGTCCCAGAAGGCCTGTACCTCCTGCAGCGCCTGCTCGCAGGCTCCGGCATCGCGGTATTTTCGGGCCAGCTGCGCCGCCCGGCCGCGGGAATCCCCGCAGCCCAGCAGCACGAAGACGGTCTTCTCTTCGCCGGGACCCAGTGTCATCCGCATCTGCAGCGCCCCGCAGGAATCGTACAGCGGCCCGTCCGTATTCGACAGGCGTTCCCGGCGCAGGGCGGCGGGATGCTCGAAGGTGCCGTCCCGGCCGAGAAATTCCCGGCGGTCGGCGGTCCAGGACAAGGACGACGGATCGTCCGGGTCTTGGACACGGTCTCCCCCGGAACCCGCCTGGTCTCCCGGGCTGACCGCCAGAAAGGCAACGGCATCGCGGAAATGCTCCTGATACGTATTGCGCGCCGTCAGCATCCGGTTCTCTTCGTCCCACTCCGTGACGACGAAGGAGGCATTTCCTTCGCGATGTACGCCGAGCACCCATTCCGCATAATACGTAACGGAGAGCGTTCGCCGTTCCGGCGTATCATTGCGGACCCGCAGCCGCACCACCTTGACCGGATCGTCCTGCGGGACAAACACGGTCATCTCCTGCCGCAGGCCGCGGCATTCCATTTCATACCGCGTGTAGCCTCTTCCGTGAGCCGCCCGGAAGGAAGGCCCTTCCTGCGAGCGGGCCGGGGCAAGCGGCCAATAATCGCCGCTCTCCTCGTCCCGCAGGTAACAGACTTCCCCGGGCGGATCGAGCACGGGATCGTTCGACCACGGGGTCAGCTTGCATTCGCGGCTGTTGCGCCACCAGGAATAGCCGGTATTCATCTCCGATGCCAGGCAGCCGAACTGCGGATTGGCCAGCACGTTGATCCATGGAGCCGGCAGGCGGCTCCCGCTTCTCAGCAGGATCTGGTATTCGCGGCCATCAGGGGTGAAGCCTCCCCAGCCGTTGAAAAAGAGCAGGCGTTCCTCGTCGGTCTGCGCAGGGGGAGGGTCCGCCTCCGGTCCGGTCCAGGCCGGGGCCGGGATCGGGGCGGAAGCCGCATCGTCCGCCTCGGACGGCACCCTCAGCTGCGCCCGCAGGCTGGGGCCGTCGGCGCGCAGCACTAGACGGGAGACGGCTTCAAACAGCACCATCTCTTCCCCGGACAGGGAGGCGGCGTTGACGATGCTGACGCCTCCCTCCCCCGGACGGCCGGACCCGGTCATCCTTTCCACCGAGCGCCGGAGCGCCTCCTGCAGATCCTGCTGGTAGCCTCCGGCGGATTCGTTGAGCAGGATCAGGTCGAAAAACAGCCCCCTTCGCCGCAAATATTCGTACCCCTGCAGCACCTTGTTCACAAAGGACAGGCCGGCGGTGTCCCCGATCCGCACCATCACGACCGGCCGGTCTCCGGAAACGCCGTGCGCCCACAGCCCCTGCTGTCCTCTGGTGTTGGCGGCAATGCGGCTCCGGCGTTCCGGCCGCAGCGGAGCGGCATACAGCACGCGGCCTGCCAGTCCCTGAAAAACGGCCATGTCCGCGGGCGTCAGATGCAGGTGCTGCTGCTCGATCCGGCTGCGCGTCCAGGCCAGCTGGAAGGTCCGTTCGGCCCGGGTTCCCCCGGCCAGCTGCCGCAGCAGTTCCGCGGCCTGCTCCCTCGTGCCGGCCACCCCGGTGACGGCGATCAGCCGGACGCGGCCTCCCGGTTCCAAAGTCACCCTCCGGCGCATGACAAAGGCGGGATCGGCGACCGCCCCGACAGTGCCGTGCAGCCGGGAGGCGATCCCCCGGGGATTGGCCAGCGTATGCCCGCGCCCGATAAAGCGGGCCCGGTCGGTCTCGTACTCCGCTGCTCCAAGCGGCTCGTCCCCGGATGTCAAAGTATGAAACGCCCAAAGCGCTTCCTCTCCGCCGTCGCGGGGACGCTTTCGCGCCAGCAGCGACTCCGTGCCGGCATCGAATTCCGTCTCCACAAACAATTTGCTAAAGGCCGGATGGGCTTTGTCCGCTTCGTGCGGCGCCAGGGAGAGCTCAAGGAACGTCGTCACCTCGAGCAGCCTCGTTTCGCCTCCCGTGTTCTCCAGGGTCAGCCGCCGGATCTCGGCGTTCGCCTCGGGAGAGACGCAAATTTCCAGCGTCGTCCGCACGTCCCCGTCCTCCCGCCGGAATACCGACTTCTCCGGCGAAAATTCGATCCGCTGCCGGTCCGCCGGCGTACGGCAGGGCTGGAAGGTTGGCGACCACAGCTTGTCCCGCGCCGCATCCCGGATATACATATAGCTCCCCCAGGGGTCGGCCACCGGATCTTCCCGCCAGCGGGAAACCTCCAGACCGTCGTACCGGAGAAATCCGCTGCCGCTGGTTGTAACCATGGAAGTGAACGATCCGTTCGACAGGACATTCACCTCGGGGACGGGCGTCCGGGGATGGGCAAATTCCCTGAGCGGAACGTTCCGCGCCGGCTTGATCCCCGCTCCGCGGGAGACGGCGGGCAGCTCGCGGCTGCGGATCGTTTCCCTGGCAGGAATCCTTTCCTTCAGAAGCAGTTCCGCCGCCTGGACGCGCTTGTCCCGGTGGAAGTAATCGTACATCTTCCGGGGCAGGAGCAGATTGGCCAGGGTCAGCAGGCTCATCCCCTGGTGATGCGCCATGAAGCTGCGGATCACCATATGGGTGCGCCCCTCCGGCATGCGCACCGGGGTAAAATCGATCGCTTCGTAGAAGCCGTATTCTCCCCGGGCCCCCAGTTGCTCCATCCGGCGCAGGTCCTCCAGTCCTTCCCCCGGAGCGAACGGAAGCGCCATGATGGTCGCGTACGGCGCCAGCACCAGATCCTGCTCGAGCCCGCGCTTGAATCCGAGGCCCGGCACGCCGAACGCTCGGTACTGGTAGTTCATCTGGTAGTCGAACGCGTAGTAGCCGGATTCGGAGATGCCGAAGGGCACGCCGCGCTGGCGGGCATATTCGATTTGCCGCCGGACGACGCCGCGATACGTGCTGTCCCAGATGGTGTTCTTGTAAGTGCGCAGGATCAGCCAGGGCATCAAGTACTCAAACTGGGTTCCGGACCAGGAAATCAGGGTCGTGTGCTTCCCCTGCCGGTTCACCGTTCGGCCCAGCGCCATCCAGTGGGCCACCGATACCTGTCCCAGAGCGATCGCGACAAAGCTGGTCTGCCTGGCCTCGGAAGCCAGCAGGTCGTACAGCACCGAATCGGCTTCCCCGGCGGCCACATGATACCCGAGCACGAACAGTTTGGCCTTGTGGTCGTACAGCTTCCGGAAATCGGTCGCCGCAATCAGGGCTTCGAGCCGGTCAAGCAGGTGCCGGCCGCGCTCCCGCCAATCCCGGGGAGCCGCTTGCGCCAGTGAACGGTTGCCCGGCCCCTCTTCCCCCGGCGCGCCGAGAGCCGATTCGCCGGGTCTCGTCCTGCCCAGCTCTACGGCGAATTCCTCGCGGCCCGCAGCTTCCAGGCGGGATTCGGGCGGCCGGTCCTCCGCCGAATCGGCAAGCAGCCAGTGCTCCAGCCCCTGTTTGACCGTCATCAGGCTGGCCACAAAATTACCGGAGTCGACGGTCGACACGTACGCGGGGGGCAGCACGGCCAGGGTGGACGTATCGTACCAGTTGTACAAGTGGCCGTTCCACTTCTCCAGCCGTTCGACGGTTTCCACCGTCCGCTCGATCCGGCCGACCATCTCCGGTGTGCCGATGAATCCGAACTCCCGCGCGGCCAGCACCGAGGTGAGCAGAAACCCGATATTCGTCGGCGACGTCCGGCGGGCCACCCCGCGCGGCGGATCGAGCTGCACATTATCCGGGGGAAGATAATGGTCTTCCGCGCCGGCATAACGGTCGTAGAAGGACCAGATTTGTCCGGCCAGCTTGCGCAGCTCTTCTTTGTCCGCCGGCGACAACAGTTCTTCCTCCCGTGCGACGGGCTGATCCAGCCAGCGGATGGCTAGCGGCGCCAGAGCCCAGAACAGGGCGAGGATTCCGCCCGCCCACCGCAAAGCCGGCAGCGGCTGCAGCAGCACGACGGCTGCCGCAAAGAGCACGATCAGGACGTAACCGCCGCGGGTGCCAAGCAGCGCCGGCTGGCGCCCTCCCCGGCTGCCGCGCTCGATGTGCGAAGAGCTGGTCCATTCCAGCAGCCGGCGCTTGCTGATCCACAGCCGGTAGAGCGTGCGGCCGACAGCATCGAGCAGAACGGCCGTCTGGAACGGCAGGGTCCAGGCCCCGATCAGAACGTGTACCGCCGCGGAGCCGAGTCCCCGGACGTGCCAGCCGGCCCGGCCGATCGAGACGAGCTGGCGGATCAGCGGCAGCAGCAGCGAAGCCGAAATCAAAGCCAGCCAGCGCCAGGGAGAGCCGGGCAGGACCGTCAGGCCGAGAAGCAGGGCGGCGTAATATGCGACCGGAACGAGGCTGCGCCGCAGGTTGTCAATGACCTGCCAGCGGGTCACGGCCGACAGATCCACCGGCTTCAGCGCCCCCTTGCGGTCGCATACGCGGGGATACAGCCAGCACAGAAGCTGCCAGTCCCCGCGAACCCACCGGTGCAGCCGCTTCTGGTAAGTAATGAATTTGGACGGATGATCGTCAATCAGCTCGATGTCCGACAGCAGACCGGCCCGGAGAAAGCCGCCTTCCAGCAGGTCGTGGCTGAGCACCGCATTTTCGGGAATGCGTTCACACAGTGTCTCGGCGAACGCCTCCACGTCGAAGATGCCTTTTCCCGTAAAAATCCCGGTTTCCAGAGCATCCTGGTAAGGATCGGAAGCGGCGAACGCATACGGATCAAACCCCGGATCGGACCAGAAATAGGCGAGCCGGGAACGCATAGCCGATTCGTGGCTGATGCCGATCCGCGGCTGCAGCACGCCGTATCCCTCGACGACCCGGGTCCGCTCCGGATTCAGCCGCGGACGGTTATAGGGAAGATGGATCGTGCCGATCATCCGCTGGGCGCTGCCCATGGGCAACTGGGTATCCGCATCCAGCGTGATGACATAGCGGATCCCGGGCAGTACGGAAGCATCTCCGATCCGGTAGTCGTAGCTTGTCTCCGTACTGCCCCTGAGCAGTTCGACAAATTCCACCAGCTTGCCGCGCTTGCGCTCCCAGCCCATATAGACCCCCTCGCCGGGGTTCCATTTTCTGCGCCGCTGGTAGAAGTGAAACGTCGTACCGCCCGGGACGGAATATTTGCGGTTCAGCGCCTCGATCCGTTCCCGGGCGCAGGCCAGCACCGCCTCGTCCTCCGGCAGCCGCTCCCTGTCGGCGTCGGTGAAATCGCCCAGCAGGGCGTAATGGATATGCGGATCGCGGTTGCCCAGATAATGGACCTCCAGGCGGTCCGCGAGTTCAGCCACTTCTTCCGGCGAAGACCAGATCGCCGGAATGACAACCATCGTGGCCGCTTCCGGCGGAATCCCGCTGGAATAGTCGTAGCGCAGGAGCGGCCGAGGACGGCAGCAGCGCTCGATCGCGAAGTGAAACCAGGTCACCGCCCACTCGCTGACCGGCAGAGCCGCAGCCAGCAGAATCGCCGCCCACCCCGCCAGGGACAGATAGGCTCCGCCGCCGATCCAGGCTGCGGAGCCCGCCAGAAGGAGCCCGAACAAGCCGATCAGCCAGGCGAAATACGTACGGGATCCCCGCAGCAGGGATGCGCCGGGCCGCCGCCGCGGCTTGCTGCAGGCGTGCAAAGCCCGCGTCAGCCGGCGAATCCCGGCCGGGTCATACAAATAATAGGCCGCGAACGCCGCCCGCGGCAGACGGTCCTCCCCGGCGGCCGGGCCGCCCGCCCCCGCCTCATGCCGCCCGGCGCCGCGGGAAGCCCCGCCGGGAGCCTGCTCCTCCGCCCGCTCCATTTCCTCCTTCGCCAGCTCCACGCAGGTCGCGGCGATCAGGGTCTCGGGCACACGCAGCCGGCGGGCCGTCGTTTCCACGTGCCGCAAAATCTCGCTCCGGCTTGCCGCGTCCAGCTTCGGGTAGACACCGGTGCATTCCCCGCGAAGTGTCCGATCCGGCAGGCTGATCCGCTCGAACAGATCGTTCCAGTCCCGGCGTTCGTTCTTGCGCAGCCGGCTGATCAGGTTGCCGGCCGTTACCTGAAGCGATGCCTGCAGCTGATGTTCGTAGGCCACGATCCGGTCCAGATCTTCCGCGCCGTTCTCGAATTTGCACAGCAGCCACTGTCGTACCGTGGCGGAATCGTCGGCCCATTCCCGCAAATGGCTGATCAGGTGGGCCACCCACGGACCGGGCAGCGGAACTTCCAGCCCCGCCGCATCCAATTCGGCATGGATCGTATCGGGATCCAGGCGGGAGGGGGCCAGCCGGGACAGCAGCCGGTCCACCTCCATGCATACCTCCCGCCGCTCGCGGACGAAGGACATCGCGTGCGCCAGCCGGCCGATCAGGGCCACCCGCAGAACAAGCGGGATCGCCCGGGCCTCCGCAAGCGTAAGGGCGGAAACTTCCTGGTAAGCCTCAATATAGGCGACGAGGGTATCCTCCTCGACCAGACCGTCCACCTGCTCCAGATAGTCCTCGCAAATCGATTGGATCCGCAGCTTGCCCTCCTTCCGGAGACATGGCAAAGAATCCGGAGAACGTCCGGATAATTGCAGGCGGACTTCCAGCGCCTGCTCTTCGATAAATTCCGCGTTGTCCAGCAGCCATTCCTCCGCGGGCTGCGCACAGCTTGCCGGACTTTCCTGAAGCAGGGAAACAAAGTCTCTCAAGCTTTGTATATTTTCCTCGAACGTCCCTCTCATCTGCTTTAATCGCGAACGCGTTTTGCCCACGCTGTGCTGAAGAGCAAGCTCCCGGGCTTTCCCGCGCAGTTTCTCTGTCGTATAAGAAGACATTAGCCCCTCCGGATAATCACTAGTTGAAAACAATTCTAGTTATTGCCAATTCGGAAGGAGTTTATTACCCGGAGGGCCAAAAAGAAACCCCCGCCGGATGGAGGCCGGGGCGGGGATGGCTGTATGTTTTGTCCGCATAAAGTGAAAGAGACGATTCGGGCCGGAGAAGGATCGGCGACTGTTTCTTCCGGGGGATGACAACGATCTTGACGAGGGGACTTCCTTCAGGAAACCGGCACCCGATACCCGAACGAACGCCGCACCCCGAGCTGGTCTTTCACGGTAATGCCCCGCTGCCCTCCCATCGCCGCATCGGCGTAATACGGGCAGCTCCCGCCGGCTGCAAAGCGTCCGGTAAAAAACGTCCCCTGCCCTTTACAAAAGTCCGACCATCCGGAGACCATGCCAAATTCCGTCGTCTTCGGCCGATTTCGTTATGTACTTCGCCGCTTTTTTGGCTTGCTCCGCGGCATTGCCCATGGCCACGCCGTGCCGGACAGCCGACAGCATTTCGATATCGTTCAGCCCGTCGCCGAAGGCGTAAATCCGCTCCCGGTCGATCCCCATTCTTTCCACGAGCTTTGCAACCCCGACCGCCTTCGATCCGCCCTTCGGCAGGATGTCGACGGAGAACGGATGCCACCTTACAAAATCAAATTCGGCAAATTCCCGTTCGTAGGGCTGCTCTTCCCCTGCGGAACAAAAGAGCAGACCCTGGTACAGTTCGCGTCCTTTGTAATAATCCGGATCATAGCCGGGAAAACGGTTGATTTTCAGCGTTTTTATGCTTTCCGTAATGTAGGAATGCTCCGGAACGTTCGCTTTCATATCTTCGTGATCCATATAGACAACCGGATGGCCATTGCGAAGAGCGGCTTCGGTCAGTTTTTCCAGAGCCGGAAAGTCCAACGGGTTGGTGTAAAGCACGTTCCCGTCAAGCACGACGTATTGGCCGTTATAGCTGACGTAGGTATGGATCCCCAGGTCCCGGCGCAGCTCTTCAAACATGAACGGGGCGCGTCCCGTGGCAATCGCCACCTCATGCCCGCGTTCTTTCAGTTGAACAATCGCTTCCCGGGCGGAAGCCGGGAGCTCCTTCCGATGGTTCAGCAAGGTTCCGTCGATATCAAAAAATACAGCGCTTCGTATCGTCATGTTCTGTTCCCTTCCATTCGGCTGAATAAGTCATATCACCTATTATACCGCATGAGCCAAAGCCTTTCCTTCATTGGCTTTTCTCCGGCAAAGCCGAACAGGGAGAAGATGACGCTCCGGCCGAGAAAAACGATGAGCCGAATCATCGCACAAGGCCGTTTGATCGGGCCGTGGCGTCCCGGGATCCAGCTCGGGATAGGCAAGCAAGACGGAGGCGAAAACGACCCATCTGCAGCTGCTCTTTTGTTTGTCCTCTGATCTCTTCTCCCTGCTGTTATCGTTTCCGCAGGGATCCCTTGCTTCGGTTCCGCAAGCCTGAAACCGGGCCTAGTTCCAATCGAGGACGACCCCGGTGTAAACTTCCGGCTGGTTGAGCAGCCCGTCATACGCTTCCTTGATCCGGTCCGGTGTTACCCGGTGTGACAAGAGCGGCGCCAGGTTCAGCTTTTTCCGGCGGATCCAGTCAAAGACCATCTCCTGCTTGCTGTAAAGCGACTCCGTTTTGGACAATTCGGAGTATACGGGCAGGCACCATTCCAACCCCCCGCGAATTGTTATCCAGCGCAGATGGACGTCGGACAGGAGCTCCGTCAAATTGCCCTGAACCGGAACGCGCGGGCTCCCAAGCAGGACCAGCTGCCCGAAATTGGCTGTCGCCTTCAGCGCCTGCATCACCACGGCGCTGTGGCCGACGGCATCTACCGTGATCTGGGCCATCTGTCCGCCGGTCATGTCGGAAATGGCCTGCTGCACTTCTTCCGGGCTTCCGCCGACTGTCAGATCAAGGCCGCATCGGCCTGCCAATTCGCGCCTTCGTCCGGCGGGCTCGATCCCGATCACCCGGCACCCCAGGTGCTGAAACATCTGGGCCGCCAGATTGCCGACCATTCCCAGCCCGAACACGGCAACCCAAGCATTCCGCGGAATCTCGCTCAGTATGACCGCGGTCGCCGCCACCCCGGCCATCCGGGATGCCGCCGCCAGGGCCGGGTCGATATCGTCCGGCACCGGGATGATCAGCCTCCGTTCGCTCATCCTGAACGCGGAAGCGTGCGGCCCGAACGTGAATACGCGCTGGCCGGGAACCGCCCTCGTCACCTTTGCGCCCACGGCTTTCACAATGCCGACATTGGCGTAGCCGGACTTCCACGGGTACGCGCACCACGAGCCGGGCTCGAAAACCTTCGGCTCCTTTCCCGAATAATTGGCGAGCTCTGTTCCGGCGCTGATGAACGTGTATTCCGTTTCAATCAGCGCCTCATCCGGTCCCGGCTCTTCTTCCCAAGGAAGCGTCTGCAGTTCCACCTGATGCTGACCTGTTACGACAACCTGCCGGATTTCCATGGCATCCATCTCCCGTCTTATTTTTTTCCTCAACAAAGTATGGGTCAGGCAGCGTTTCTATTCCTTCTTCCACACCGACTTATTCTATCCTGCCGCGGCATCCGGATATTTTTTCCATACCGCAAGGAGCGGTCTGATCGATCCCCGGAACAAAAGGCCGGACGGCAAACGTGCCATTGCTTAGCCCAACCTTTTTTCGCCTGTGATTCGCAATTGTCAAATCGAATTCGCCGTGCTAATATATCTCTGTATATTTGAATATATGAAGGAGTAGTGCGGAAATGAACCTTGACCTTCAACAATTCAAGGCCGAGTTCTTTAAAGCGCTGGCCCATCCGTTACGCATTCGCATACTGGAAATCCTGTCGGAAGGAGCGAAAACCGTAAATGAGATTCAAACCCTGATAGGAAGCGAAGGATCCGCGGTATCGCAGCAACTGGCGATTTTGCGCAATAAACATATTGTTTGCGGGAGCAAGGATGGAACATCCGTCCTGTACAGCTTGCGGGATCCTCTGATCAAGGATTTGCTGCAATTGGCCAGGCAAATTTTCGATCATCATTTGGCCGGGACGATAATCCTTTTGAAAAATATGAGGGCAAACGGCAGCTAAATGTGATGTTTTACAGGAAATTTTCAAATCCACGTTTCTTTATTTATACATATTGATGACAAGGGAGCGGATCAGGCTTTGGAGCAATCGTGGCTACTCTTCATTCTCGCCGGAGCGCTGGGACTGTTCGCCGCGGGCGCACTCGCGGCGCTTCTGTTCGCCGGGAATGCGTTTATCAGCAGGCAATTTGCGTATGGCTGTTCTCTGCTGGCCAATGCGGCGCTTATTGCCGGTGGAATTTTGGGACTATCCGGGGAAACGTTGACCGCGACGCTATTTCGGGGGATTTTCGCGTTCACGGATATCCTGCTGAGAATCAATGCCTTATCGGCCTTCTTTCTGCTCGTCATCGGCGTGGTCGGGTTGATCACGACGATCTATGCGATCGGCTACGTATCGGAATATGGGAGACGTAAATCCATTCCGCTTTTGCATGCGGGTTTGCCGGTTTTTTTATTGGCCATGGCCGGGGTCGTAACAGCCGGTAACATCTTTACTTTTCTGGTTTTCTGGGAAATCATGTCCGTTGTTTCCTATTTCCTTGTTGTTTATGAACACGAACGCAGCGAGGCGCAAAAGGCGGGGATGATTTATGTGGTCATGACCCACCTCGGAACCCTTTTTCTGACCATCGCCTTTTTTATTTTGCAGCATTATAGCGGCAGTTTCGAATTTCAACAGATGGGCCAAACGCCTCTGCCGAAGCCTGCGCAATCTCTGGTTTTTATCTTCGCACTGCTCGGATTCGGAACGAAAGCGGGGCTGGTTCCGCTGCATGTTTGGCTCCCCAGGGCGCATCCGAGCGCTCCCAGCCATATCTCGGCATTCATGTCCGGCGTCATGATCAAAACCGCCGTCTACGGTTTTCTTCTCGTCACGATGCAGCTTCTGCAACCGGGTCCTCTCTGGTGGGGGATCGCCACCGTCATCATCGGGGCTAACACCGCCTTGTTTGGCGTGCTGCATGCGCTCGGCGAAATTGACCAGAAGCGGATGCTGGCGTACAGCAGTATTGAAAACATGGGCTTGATCTTTATGGGAATCGGAACTGCCCTCATTTTTCTGGCCGGGCGGCAACCCTTGCCGGCTTCCCTGGCACTCATCGCCGTCCTGTACCATGTGGCCAATCACGCCTTGTTCAAAAGCCTCTTGTTCATGGGAACAGGCGCCATTCTGATGGTTTCTCATACGAAGAACATGAATCTGCTCGGCGGATTGATCCGGCGGATGCCTTGGACGGCGTTGTTCATGCTGGTCGGATCCCTGGCCATTGCCGCTATGCCGCCAATGAACGGCTTCGTCAGTGAATGGCTGTTGTTCCAGTCTCTCTTCACGCTTGGTTTTTCCAGCCATTCGATCGGAATGTATCTCTTCGGGGTGCTCATGATTGCCGTATTGGCGCTCGTCGGAGCATTGGTCGCTTTTTTGTTTATCCGTTTCTTTTCCATGACGTTCCTGGCCCTTCCCCGATCGGACAAGGCCGAACAAGCAGTTGAAGCGCCTCTTTCCATGCGCATCGGGATGGGACTTTTGACCGGCGGCTGCATTGTACTGGGGATACTTCCCTTTGTCTTGTCCGGCTCCGTCCAAAGTGCTGCTGAGGCATTAACGGGCACCTCTTCCGCCCTGTCGTACGCGATCACCGCGGGAACGATTAGTAGCGGCTCGAGTAAAGCTGCCGTCGGGGTCGCGGGACTTCTGATATTGTCCGGCGGTTTCGTGGCATGGGCGCTTACCCGCGCGATCGGGAGAAAGACCGTAATCACGCGCGGCGAAACCTGGGCTTGCGGGGGCACTTTACTTCCCCCCATGACATATACAGCCAGCGGCTTCAGCAAGCCGATCCGCGTAACCTTTCATCTGCTGCTGAAGCCGTCCCGCCGCCTCGTGGCCGATAAAGACCCGCAAACCCCCTATTTCGTCCGGGGATATTCCTATTCCAGCCGGATTCCTTTACTCGTTGAGGATTTGTTGTACAAACCGGTGATGAGCATCCTGGTTGCCGGAGCTCAACTGTTTCGCAGAATACAAAACGGCATCGTGCAAAGCTATCTGCTTTATCTGCTGGCGACACTTGTGATCATTTTGGTTTGGGCCATAGGGAGGCAGCCATGAGCGAAATTTATTGGGAAATGGGACAAGTTGTGTTTCTCATCCTGATCGCCCCGCTCGTCACGGGAATGGTCAGGAAGGCGAAAGCGTTGCTGCAGGGCAGACAGGGGCCGCGCCTCCTGCAGCCCTATTACGATCTGTACAAGTACATGCACAAAGACTCGGTCGTTTCTGTCGAAGCATCCTGGATTTTTACGGCCGCTCCCTTTGTCGTTTTTGGCGCAACATTGACAGCGGCGGCTCTGGTTCCGGCTTTTGTGCGATCCTCTTTGTTTTCCTTTACCGGGGATCTGGTGCTTCTGGTTTATTTGTTTGCGCTAGCCCGCTTTTTTATGGCTATGGCGGGG
>Ga0310827_100794_pt1 | contig 20350 bp, 12 predicted proteins | sample WT_ome_2_FD_201309 | JGI IMG/M metagenome (GOLD analysis project Ga0310827, IMG submission 201309) | Sorghum-adapted microbial communities enriched on wild type (WT) sorghum from Joint BioEnergy Institute, Emeryville, California, United... ... | reverse complement strand
CTCTGAATAGCTTGGAATGATTCCTTGTGAATGTCGTTCAACAAATTCTACATTTGTTTGTAAAAGAAGGGCATATAGCATAGATACGACAAAATTTCCCTCCGCTTCACTATAGTAACTTACCTTGTCGGCAATCGATTCAAGATAAGAAAAAGATGAATTAGCAGGAATAGAAATCGTGTTTAATTCCTCAAGCAGTTCATCCATAAACAGATAATCACTCGGTATTTCCCAAGAAGTTTCCGCAATTGTTACTTCCGCATTGTTCTGATTGGAAGAAACTGCCGTTATTTTATGTTGACCAAGATAAGAAATCGCATCTTCCATTAATTGAACGGTTTTTTTAACATCGATCGAATTTCCAAGTTTATCAAGCAGTTCATCGGTGACATCAACACGCACGGTAAGAGGCAATTGTTGCGGTTCAGACTTGGTAAAAAAGGCGTACCATGGCTTGTCAATTTGATTTGTCATTTCCTTTACGGAGGCTTTTACATCAAATTGAATATGTTTATATGGGATAACTACGGAATTATTCGCCGTTTGGACAATAAATTCCCCTTCATTTTTCCAACGTTCGATTGCTGACAGTAATAAAGAAACCGCCTCATCTTCCGTTTTTTCTCCTACATCAATTCCGCCGATGGAAGATCCTTTCGGGAATGTGGTGGCTGCCTTGACTGAATTGGAAAAACCGATTTCATAAAAACCAAATGAAAAAATAAATATACCAATAAGCAACACGTAAAGTCCCTTTTTCCTTTTCACCATAGCCATTACAAAACCACCTTGCCCTGAATATTTAAAATTTATATGCCGAATGTCATGTATAACAGTTTATTCATACACAAAGTTCTTTTTACCTATATGAGTCAAATGTCATATTATATGATTGATTCAGACAAAAATTTATTTTACTATTCTATATAATCACAAAAAGACCATTTCGCCTTGAATATTTGAAATTTATGAGTATATTGTCATATTTTAGTAGTCTATTTATCCTAATTTAGGTATTATATAAATAGTACAATCATTGTCTAATATTATTTTAACCTAATAATTAATATAAATAAATTGGTAAATTTGCCAAAAACTTGAACAGATAATTTGAATTTAACTTAATTTTAATATTTTCGATAACAAACCGCAACACTTTTTGGGAAAATAGAACTATAACAGACAATAATACAATTTTACTATTATACGATGGGTTGATCATTTATACTTATTACAAACAAAAAATATTTCGGGGAGGTTGTCCCTGTGAGGAAATGTTTTTCCAATAAACAAGGATTTACTTTAGTGGAAGTCATCGTGTCAATTACGATTCTCTCAATCATTATTTTAACTTTCTCAAGTATTTTCTTATTTACAAATAATACAGCGAACCGGAACAACGAAAAACTTGTTGCGGTTCATTTGGCAAAAGCAACGTTGGAAAGTGTAAAAGGAAATCCATCTTATTATTTTGTGTTAACCGAAACCGGCATTACCCCTGGAGAAGGATTTCAATTTGAAAATGACTCAATAAAAATTACTCAAGTTATTAATAACCAAAACTATGAAGTTAAAATAAAACCCAGCCGTGACAATGGTCAAAAAGAATTAAGTCTTGTTCATGTATTAGTCGAGACAAAACTACTCGGTTCGAAAACACCGATTACGTCGAAAGTGGAAGGATATGTTAATTATGCACAATAAATTCATCCACTCAAATAAAGGGTTAACATTAGTCGAACTTTTAGCGACACTTACCATTTTGTCATTTATAGGAATCGTTATATATTCTGTATTATTTAATGGGATTCGCTCCTACGAAAGAACAATGGAAGAAACAAAATTGAGAGATGAAGCTGATTATATTATGGCTAATTTTATCGACAAATTTTTTGTACTAAAAGCAAGTGAAATTACGAGTTATCCGGATGAGAATACAAATATAAATTATATAACTGTGATTGGTAATGGTGGAGAAGCGAAATTTTTCGGATTTAAAGATGGAAAAATTTATGTCGGTGGAGAGGAATTAAAATTATCTAATGGAGATATTGAATTATCGGGGGAATCCAAACTTATTTCAATAAGTGACTCGGAATTTAAGGTGAAGCTTATTTTAAAATCAAAAGTATCGAACCAAAAATTAGAACTAACAAGTATGTTAAATATATTGGATGATCGAAAGGAGGGGACTACTAATGCAACAAATTAGAAATCAAAATGGGTATTCTTTACTTTTAACCATATTTGTTTTCGTTTTATTTACAGTCCTTACCATGGCATTGCTTACTGCTACGTTGACCGGCGCCAAACGAAATCAAACAAGTGAAGACAATGTCCAAGCAACTGAGTTGGCAACCATGGGTATTGATCATTTGTCTAACAAAATTAATAAAGAACTGAAAGATGTACTTGGTGAGGAGGGACTTACCCAAAGTGCGTTTAACATTCAATTAGATGCAATTCTAAATCAGTATTTAAATAAAGAAATAAATGTTGATACAGGAAACACAGGAACATATAAAGTGAAAATTACTGCAGTAAGTCCTGTTGATAAATACCCTTTAAAACGAAAAGTTACGATTGAAAGTAAAGGAATAGTTGACGGCAAGGTAAAAAAATTAACATCGATTGTGCAATTTGGTGCCCAATCAACATTGGAAACTTTAAAATATACTGTCGGTTCCTATATTTCAGATAAATGCTCCAAGAATAAAAATAGTTGCATTCCCGGAGAAGGAAACACATTCTTACATGGTGGTGTCTCAATCAAAGGGGACTTTAAAGTTGATGGAAACCTGATTACTACAAATCGAGGTTATGCATATTTAAACGGTGAACAATGGATTTCTTCGCTATATCCAAGTGCTGTGTCAGCTGATGGGCAAAAATATTCACATATTGTTTTAGGAGGAAAGATTTATACGTTTACCAATAAACCAGGCTATCAAAATCATATCAACTACTTGACTGGCGGTAATTATACAAACAAAACAAATAATATTACCGATGCATTCAACCAGGGGGAAGTACCCTTAATTGTTGAAAGACAACCTGTTCGCGATGATATAAAAATTGAAGAAATGAAGTCTACTTTCACCATTTCGAAAAATGAATCAAAGAAACTAGATTTGGACGATCCGACTTACAAAAGTGATTTAAATTATCAAAACGAAAAAGTTTATTCATCTCATAAATCTTGTGAATGGGTGTGGGTTCGGACAGGGTTGTTCAGTGGTTATTGGGAATATGTATGCACACAAAAATATGATGGTAATTATACTTTTTATGGTAACAATACGTTCGGAAACTTTGCAACGGATGGCAGTTTAACATTAAGAAATTCGTCCAGTTCATTTAAAAAGACCGCTTTCACAAATGGCGCTTATATAAATGGAAATTTGACCATTGGGAATGAAACTCTTAAAACATATGATTCAACTAAATATGACAAAATTCAGTTAGATGGGCCAGTTTTTGTGAATGGTGATGTTCACATTGTTGGTACAAACGGGGAATTCAACACAATCATGTACGTAAACGGAAATGTGATGATTGAATATTCTGTCATCAACGGGCTAAATAAAACAGGTTCTCTAATCATTTTTGCAAAAGGAAATATTGATATACGAAATAATAGTGTTAATCAAGATACACCAAGTAACATTAAAGGTTTTTTTTACTCAGAAAAAGAATTGGAAATGTTCGGAGTTGGTTCTAATATACGAATTGAAGGCGGTATTTCTGCTAAAAGAATTGTATTAAATGCTATCCGTGGTAGGGCAAGTAGTAGTCCGTTTGATGGTTCGCAAAAAATTACAAATAGTGATTATTTCGAAGGGAGCAGTAATCAAGTAAATAAAACATCTCGCCTACAAATCATTTATGACCCAAACATTATGAACACATATGCCGATTTAAAATCAAGAGAACCCATGGTGACAAGTGTGGATCCACCTCAAATAAAGGATAGAGAATTGAAATAAGGATACATTACTTTATCAATAAATTTAATCAATATTAAAATCCACTATGCTTTCATAACATTAGTGGATTTTATTTATTCATTCCTGGCTTATGAAATAAAAATATTTGGTAAGACGTCCTGCCTCAAGTAAAGTGCGAGCCTTTCTATAGTTAAGAGTGGAACACAAATTTTGAAGATTATTTTTTACATGGTCACAAATTAAACGATCCCTCTCCCTCCTGCTGCATTACTCTACTTAATTGCATACTTTTCACAAAATCTTATCAGTCTCATCTTTTTATAAAGTAGCAACAATATCGTTTCACCCTCACCCGACATACTCCGCCACTTTATTCCTTCCTACCCTTTTTGCTCCAAGATAGAGGGCTCGGTCGGCATAACGAATTAAGCTTATGGCGTCATCGGTATCAGCCGGGGCTGAAGCGATACCTATACTGACTGTAATTTTTTTCGATAATGTTTTTCGTTCATCTGTTAAATTATCGTGCATATGAAAAGGATAGTTTTCAATCGTTTGACGAATCGATTCACCCATTTGAATTGCTTCGTCTTTTTTAATATCCGGCAAAATAATAATAAACTCTTCACCGCCATAGCGAGTAAGCGTTCCTTGATTTCCAACAATTTTCCTGAGAAGATCACTCATTTGAATAAGGATTTCATTCCCGCTTTGGTGTCCATACTGATCATTAATCGATTTGAAATAATCAATATCGAGCATCAATAAAGAAATACATTTTAGTTTGCCGATATGCAAACGTTTGAAGGCATCGCGCAATTCTCTTTTGCACACTCTGGCATTATATAGTTTGGTTAACGGATCTCGCTCACTTTCCTTTTTGGTTTTTTCATAATGTCTTGCATTTTCCAGCGCCACGGCCAAATAAGAACAAAGAATATCGAGAATCATTAAGTGGTATTTTTGATAATCTACCTTATTTTGCGTTCCAAGGAAAAGTACTCCTGAAACTAAATTGTTTTTTATGATTGGGACAACAAGCACACTCTCCATCTCCTCGGGAATTCCCTCTGTATTGATGTTTTTCCACTGTTGTTTATCCCGATAAAAAGCGAACTGTCCGGTCGCCCATACTTGTCCGATGAGACCCTCGCCTTTTTTTATTGAAGAAAATTTTCGTGTAATAAATACCCCGTTTTCATAACAACGAACCACTTGTAAACGGTCATCATTCATATGATCGAAAATGTACAAATAATCAGCAGGAAACATATTTAATAGATGTTCGATAAAAGTGTCCAATACTTCATCGGACTTTAGCCGCTCGGTCAAACGGTGGCCAGTTTCAACAGCTTCCTGTAAATATTGATTAATTTCCTTACTCGTATTATATTTTAACAAAATTAGTTGTGTACTAATAATCGGGGCACCTACCAGCAGAAAACTTGACACACCCACTAAATCATATAAAAAGAACAAAGTGATCCCGACCGGAAAGGCGATTAGATTCATAAGCCCTTCCCAGAGAAATGCTTTTGATATTAATGGTTTCCGCGTTTTATACAATAAAGAAAAAGTAACAGTAAAAAGTATTTGATTAATCATGAAATAAGAAGCGATATACAGCCCTGCCAGGACGACAAAATTTATCGTTAAATTTTCTGCTTGAATATGCTCTCCACCGAAAATGTAAAAGATCACACCGCTTACCAAAGATACGATCATAAACATGATAGAATTCAGAGGAAAGTTATACAGCTTTTCTTTTGGTAACCGTAATCTTAACAAGACAATAAACGTAATAATTTGGGCCAATATTCCTTCAGCAAATAATCCATATTTTAGAAAAACAAATAAAGTTAACCATTGTGTAACCGAAAAAGGAATTTGATTTACGACGATCGGTATCAAAGCGACGATGCAGGAAAGTCCAGTCGTGACTATAAAGTCAAAATGATGATAGAACTGCGTAGGGGGTGAAATTTTATATGCGGTCCATAATCCTGTCGGGAAAATGACAAGCCAAGCAACCCATATAAAAATTTGAGTTCTTCTATCTGCAACCATTCTACCTCCCCTCCTTTTGGCACGGGTATTTTTACCTACTATTATAATAAAAAAATATTTTATTTAAAGGAAAATTTATGAACATTTTAGCAAAAAAGTATCAGCTCGTCGTTACCATGCCATGAAAAAGTCCCAAAAGGTACTCGCCAAACATCGTATCTGGTTTTTGTTTTGCAGTGGCCTTGTCGTTGCACTGAACAGAGGGCAAGTTCATATTCTTCCTCTATACGATCGGACCAACGACCAATAGAAGAGGGGCAACGATACCCCTCAATCATTTTTATTGTAAAAAAGAACTGCGTTTGTCTTATAATACCTTCTTTACTTCTTTGATGAAATACAGCGAACCGCAAATGACAAGGAGCTCATCAGCTTGCAATTGTTTTTCTTTTATAAATTTTGGCCAATCCAATACAATTTCTTTTTGAGAAGCATTTGAGAGATCATATAAGTTCTCCGCCTTTGTTGCTCGATGATGGTCAAATTCAGTAAAGTACAAATGATAGTTTTGTTCATCAAGTACATCAATCATTTTTTTCAAAGGTTTGTCTCTCAGTGCAGAAAATAAAACATGAATTTTTTTATCCGAAAAATGACGCTGTAAAGTTGCAACTAACGTTTCGATTCCTTCCCGATTGTGGGCACCATCAAGAATCACTTGTCCGCGTATTTCAAATCTTCCCGGCCAAAATGTCGTTTGTAATCCGGTTTGAAGGTGTTCGTTTTCGATATACAATGCATAAAATTGTTTTAAATATTCTGCTGCCATCACAGCCAATGTCGCATTTTCAATTTGGTGTTTCCCTAACATCGAAATGGAAAGTTCAGTATATGTTTGGTAAGGCGTTTTTACCGAAAATTGCTCACCGGTTTCCGTTGCGCCAAGATCTTTATAAATAAATTCGCGTCCCAGTTGATATACAGTGGTCCGTTTCACTTTTGCCGTATCTTCAAAAATACGGAGGAGCTCTGGATCAGTTACTGCGGTGATGACCGGAGCACCGTTTTTTATAATTCCTGCTTTTTCTGTAGCAATTTCAGCCAGTGTATTGCCAAGGATATTCATATGATCATAGCCAATATTCGTGATGATAGATAGAAACGGATGAATTATGTTTGTGGCATCATTTCGCCCGCCCAATCCGACTTCAATGATTGTTATATCAACTTTATGTAGTTTTCCAAAATAATAGATCGCAATAGCTGTAAGCAGTTCAAATTCAGACGGATAGCCTAGCTCTGTTTGGACTAATTCATCCGCTAGCGGTTTAATGGTGTTTGCTGCTTTTATCAAATCAGCTTCCGGAATAGGTTGACCATTAATACTAATCCGCTCCAAAAAAGATTCAATATAAGGGGATGTATATGTCCCTACTTCATAACCCGCAGTTTGTAAAATAGAACGAAGGAATGAAAGTGTTGACCCCTTTCCGTTTGTGCCACCTATATGTATAGCCCGTACAGTTCGCTCCGGATGATCCAGTTTTTCCATTAACCACTGCATCCGCTCCAGTCCGGGTTTTATGCCTTGATCCAGTTGACTATTAATCCAATTGATAACTTCTTCACTTGTTTGAAACACGGATTTTCCACTCCCCTGTTGTTAATTCATGTATTTTCATTATAAAGTTTTTGTCCACCTAAAGTAAAAGATGTTGCAATGAATAGCTGTCGTTTTTTAAAATCTGGTTTCTATTAAGGCAGTTTAAATATTGCCTGAGATGGGATAAAAGGTCGGGAGCGTCGACAAAAATGACACTTCTTCATCCAAAATTGGCGACGAGAACTGATTTCGTTGACATATTTGTGTTCAAGGTGAGAAACTCAAGTACACTTATTATACGAAAAAAGCTATCACATATAGGTATGTCACATGTGAAAAATGGTGTGCTCCCATAAGTGATAGCTTTCTCTATTACCTATTTCATCCTTCTTAACTCTTCCAGTCGTTCTTGGACGGTTGCGCGTTTTTCTAAGTAGTCTTTTTCTTTCGCACGTTCTTCTTCAACCACTTGCGCAGGTGCTTTAGCAACAAATTTTTCGTTGGCAAGTTTTTTCTGTACCCGCTCGACTTCTTTATTTAGTTTCTCAAGTTCTCTTTCAAGGCGGGCAATTTCTTCTTCGATATTGATGAGCCCTTGAAGCGGCAAGTATATTTCTGCTCCGGATACTACCGCTGTCATTGCTTTTTCCGGAGCTGCTGCACCAACACCAATTGTCAACATTTCCGGATTACAGAAACGTTCTAGATAAGCTTTATTTGTTTCTAAAGTGTCCAAGATTTTTTCATCATGGGCATGAATGATCATGGCGATCTTTTTGCTCATCGGCGTATTCACTTCGGCCCGAATATTACGGACAGAGCGGATGATTTCAACGAGCAACTTCATTTGTTCGCTTGCTTCGTGGTTCGACAATTCCGGTCGTACCTTTGGCCATTCGGCAACCGTTATCGACTCCCCTTTATGTGGGAGATTTTGCCAAATTTCCTCGGTAATAAACGGCATGAATGGATGAAGTAACCGCATCGTTTGGTCTAAAACATAGGCTAAAACGGAACGAGTTGTCTTCTTTGCCGTTTCTTCCTCACCGTACAATGGCAGTTTTGCCATTTCAATATACCAATCGCAAAAATCATCCCAAATAAAGTTATACAAAGCCCGGCCAACTTCACCAAATTCATATTTTTCAGCCAGATTGGTAACTGTTTCAATTGTTTCATTAAGTCGGGTTAAAATCCACTCATCCGCAACAGATTTTTTACCGTTTAAATCAATGTCTTCATATGTGAGTTCGCCCATATTCATCAAAGCAAACCGGGATGCATTCCAAATTTTATTGGCAAAATTCCATACGGATTCAACTTTTTCCGTACTGTAACGTAAATCTTGCCCCGGTGATGATCCGGTTGCCAGAAAGTAACGTAAGGAGTCGGCACCGTATTGATCAATGACATCCATCGGGTCGACACCGTTCCCAAGTGATTTACTCATTTTCCGCCCTTCTGCATCGCGAACTAAGCCGTGAATTAAAACATCTTTGAACGGGCGCTTACCGGTAAATTCAAGTCCTTGGAAAATCATCCGGGATACCCAGAAGAAAATAATATCATAACCGGTGACAAGCGCATCGGTCGGATAATAGCGTTTCAAATCAGCTGCTCCCTCATCCGGCCAGCCCATTGTTGAAAATGGCCATAATGCCGAGCTGAACCAAGTGTCAAGGACATCCGGGTCTTGCTCCCAGTTTTCGGCGTCTTGCGGGGCTTCATGACCAACATATACTTCCCCGGTTTCTTTATGGTACCAAGCAGGAATACGATGACCCCACCAAAGTTGGCGTGAAATACACCAGTCACGGATATTTTCCATCCAATGAAGATAGGTTTTTTCAAATCGTTCCGGAACAAAATGCACTTTCCCTTCCGTTTTTTGCAGCTTAATTGCAGCTTCAGCCAGTGGTTTCATTTTGACAAACCATTGGGTGGAAAGATATGGTTCAACAACAGCCCCGCTCCGTTCCGAGTGACCGACAGAGTGAACCATTTCCTCGATTTTGATCAGGACACCTTGTTCTTGTAAGTCTTTGACAATTTGTTTGCGGCATTCAAAACGATCCATGCCTTCATATTTTCCGGCTTTTTCATTCATTGTACCGTCTTCATTCATAACAAGAATCCGTTCTAAGTTGTGACGATTACCTACTTCAAAATCATTCGGATCATGGGCCGGGGTTATTTTTACCGCACCGGAGCCAAATTCCATATCGACATATTCGTCAGCAATAATTGGAATTTCGCGACCGACGATTGGAAGCACTAATGTTTTGCCAATTAAATGTTTATAGCGCTCGTCTTCCGGGTGAACCGCAACGGCCGTATCGCCGAGCATCGTTTCCGGACGCGTTGTCGCAATTTCAATATAGCCGGAACCGTCTTTTAACGGGTACCGCATATGATAGAAAGCGCCCTGTATATCTTTGTAAACAACTTCAATATCGGAAAGGGCCGTTTTCGTAACCGGATCCCAGTTGATAATATATTCTCCACGGTAGATGAGACCTTTTTTATAAAGAGAAACGAAAACTTCACGAACCGCTTTGGAAAGACCTTCATCCAGTGTGAATCGCTCCCGGCTATAATCGAGACCAAGTCCTAATTTTGCCCACTGGTGACGAATCGTTTGCGCATATTCCTCTTTCCATTTCCAAGTTTCTTCCAAAAACTTTTCTCGTCCAAGATCATAGCGGGATTTCCCTTCCGCACGCAGTTTTTGTTCGACTTTTGCCTGCGTTGCGATTCCGGCATGATCCATTCCCGGTAGCCACAATACATCGTAGCCTTGCATTCGTTTCATCCGGGTAATAATATCTTGTAAAGTTGTATCCCAGGCATGCCCAAGGTGAAGTTTTCCGGTCACATTCGGCGGCGGAATCACGATGGAATATGGTTGTTTGGTTTCATCATCTTTTGCTTCAAAAAATTTGTTCTTTACCCACCATTCATAGCGACCTTTTTCTATTGAATTTGGATCGTATTTTGTGGGCATTGAGAATGTTTGTTCACTCATTTAAATGCCTCCATTTTAATTTAATTTTTTGCAAATCCAGACAATTAAAAAACCCCACTCGTTAAAGGACGAATGGAGTTGATTCGCGGTACCACCTTTATTCACAAATGCATAGGAAACGTGCATTTGGCGCTCAACCAGATAACGGATTTCCCGGCTTTTGCTACTGCAGGTTCACAAAAGCTGCTCCCGGGCGACCTTCCAACAGTTTCACTTAAGAACTCACACCACCGTTCTCTCTCTGAAAAGCCTAACTGTTGTACTCTTCCCGTTCAACGCATTTGTCTATTTATACTTATTCTATAAAAATAACGGACATTTCGTCAATCATTATCGGCCATTTGAGGAAAAATTATACTAAATGATATTTATACAATTCATTTTCTATCGGTTTTTTGAAAAAATTTAGTGATTTTGAAAGCCTGCTTTATACAATTCCCCTTCCTACCGGTTTTTGGAAAAAAATACTAATTGAAACCCATAATCCGGTATTCGAACACGAAAGCCAAAAATGCCTTATGTTAGTTGGAATGCGATGGACAGCACCCGAGAAGGATTATTTTCACTTTTTAAGATTTGCTCAAAAAATATGAACAACTTCCCGTTATATTCACATAGAATGAATTAAAGAATGACTTTTTGCAGGCGTTCTCATGTCCGGTTGGGGTCTTGTTTCCTTTTTTTGGGTAGACAACCGTTTTGAAGGAGGGGTTTCATGCGTAGAAAATACAATCCATATTTACTCCCATCATGGGCTCGAACGATCAGGGAAGTTGGAAAGCAATTGATTATCCCGTTTACGATTTTCCAAGGAATCCGAACGTTACTCATCCCAACGACTTTTGATGTCATCCTATTATTAATTTTTTTGTTAATTGTCGCTCTTTTCCAAATGGAACTGATATAGGTTAATTTAATTAATCAATTTGGTTTTTCAGACTCTTATATTAAGTTGTTGCTCTCTTCCAAATAATACTTGCGTGTTCAAAAAAGGGGGATAAGTGCAAGGAGAATCCGAGAAGAAATTTGCCAACTATCCCCCGAACTTTACTGACTAATGGAAACCGACTCTCTTCGCTTAGGAAAAAGCAGTTAGTTTTCGGATTTAAGTTTTTTTGGAATAATCTTCGGTAGGCTTCCTAATTCAATTTTTCACTTCTTTAAAAGAAATTCCAATTATCCTCGATTTGCCCTTCCAATGTTTTATTCAGCCAGTAGTTCTTTTGCACTGATTGTTGTTCTATTCATTGAATTTGCGATGTCTTTGTTGTCATTCGTCAATGTTTCAATAGAAGCACTCATTTCTTCCAGATTGGCACTCGCTTCTTCAAGAATTCCCGCAAACTGGGATGTATATGTTTCTATACTTCTACTTTTTTCGACGACTTCATTAGTCATTTCTTTTGACTGCAGTAAATCCGTGTTTAATTTTTGAAATACTTCTTTTAACTGTTGAAAGTAAGCGACAATATCTTCCGACGAATCTGCCAGGTGAGTAATCTTTTGTTCACTGGCTTGCATTTTTTTCAACGTCGATTTATTGCTCGTATTCACGTTTTGCAAGTTTTTGGTAATATTATCGACCGTATCTTTTGTCGACTCTGCCAGTTTACGAATTTCGTCGGCGACAACCGAGAATCCTTTGCCGGCTTCCCCTGCTCGTGCTGCTTCAATGGAGGCATTTAAAGCCAATAAATTTGTTTGCTCGGAAATTTCTTTAATTTTATTTGAGTATGTATTAGTTTCTTGAATGTTCTTTGTTAAATCCAGTAATGTTTGGTTTAAGTCGTTCATAAATGCTTGAATCTCCATTACATCTTGTTTAAACATAAACACTCTATTTTCACCGAGAGACGTGATTTCATCTGTTTTATCCGCCTCAGTTGATAGTTCTTCCATCATATTTTCCAGCTTTAGCATAATCTCAAGATTTTCCATCGTATGACTTGAAATCATCGCAATTTGGTCGGTTTGCTGTTGACTGCCAATTGTTAATTCTTGTAAACTGTTACTTAATTCATTTTGAGCCAATTGATTGCTCTGAATCCGTTCATTTGCATTGGCCATTTCTTTTAAAATGTTGTTCATATTGGCTTGAATGCGTTCTTTTTGTTGCTTTTGTTCCTCGCCATGTTTTTCTGACTGCCATAACAATTCCCGGATTACGGATTGCTGTCTGGCTTTCAGGTGAATTAGTACATAAAGTAAAAGTCCTGATAAAAGATAGAGTATGAAAATAGTAACAAAGTTTTCTTTTATTACGACTGTTTCTTTTGTACCGACAAAAAAGATGGTTAACAGGATCGACAATCCTATGGAATAACCAAGGATAAACGGTTTTTTTTCTGAACTAATCGTCGAAAAAATGGCTAAAAAGAATGTGATTAGAATAATATTAATTCCGCCGCCGGTAACCGTAATACCTAAAAATGTAAAGAAACCAATCAATAAAACACTTAAATAAGGAAATAGAAAATGTTTTTTAAGTATTTTTTCACAAACTATGTATAAAACAGCAAAACAGATTAATTGGGTAGAATAGATAGTAATTACAGGGCCTTGTTTTAGTGCAATTGATTTCAAAACAGCCAAAACTAGGGAAACTGAAAAAGTAGTAAACATAATCAAATTTGTTTTTTTACTATCTTCCAACAACATTTGCTGTATCTTGTCCATTATGTTTCACCTTCTTTTTTGTATATTCGTTTTTTGATTGATTAATAGGGAAAACACAACTCTATTGAAAGCGTTTGCTTATAATAGAAAAGTAATAAGGCTCCCACTCTTTCAAATTTTATTATTTTCCCTCTATTATACATGAATACCTATTCAGTGCAATAGAAAATTGTGATGGAGCGGCGGCTTTTTATAAAATAGGGCACTATCCTATTCAGTGCGCGGAAGCAAATTCATAATAGAATGGTTTTTTGTAAAATGGGGCATTATCTATTCTGTGTGCGGGGCAAATTTATAATAGAACGCTTTTTTTGTGAAATGGCGCACTATCTATTCTGTGTGCGAGGCAAATTTATAATAGGCGCTTTTTTTGTGAATTGAGTCACTACGTATTCTGTATGTGAGACAAATTCATAATAAGCGCCCTTTTTTTTGAAACGAGTCACGATCTATTCTGTGTGCGGAGCAAATTTATAATAGGCAATCTTTTTGTGAATTGAGTCACTAAATATCAAGTGATATGGATATTTTTCAAAAATATATGTTTGCCTGAATTGTTTATAAACGAATAGACTTAATGATGATTGAAATAGTAAGGAGTTATTTAGGTCAAGGTTCCTAATTAATCTCCCTGACCCTTTCCATTATTTTGAAGATTTTTTAACCAACTTAAAAAATATTGTTGATTTGTTTTATTGTAAAATTCATCCTCTAACAGTTTTTTTAGCAGTTTTTGCTGCTCTTCTTTTGGCAGTGGAGAGTTTTTCAAAAGTTCCCGACATTCATATAGAAAATCAACATATTCTCCGTAATTTTCCGGAAAAGTGGCTTCCAATTGTTGTTTAATTTTCCTAGTCAGCATGGGGCTGGCACCGTTAGTTGCAACACTTATTGTTAATCGGCCTCTATTCATGATCGTGGGAAAATGAACATTCCCATTGGAAGCATTTGTAGCATCATTAATTAAAGAGTTTTTTTGTGCATATTGAAGAACCAATTCGTTCACTTGGGGATTATTTGTTGCAATAATTACGAGAAAAGCGTCGGATATATCATTAGGTTCAAAATGCTTTTTCATCCAATTTACCTGGCCTTGTTCCCAATAATTGCGGATTTCCTGGGTAATTTTTGGACTGATTACGGTAATTTTCCCACCGCTTTCCAGCAATAGACGAATTCTTCTTTCAGCTACATGGCCTCCACCAATTATGACAATATTTTTGTTATTTAAATCGAACATTAGCGGTATGAGTCTTGTCATTATGCAACTTTCCTTTTCGGTTTCATTTTCGTTATAACATTGTCTTGATTTATACTATTATATCAATTTTTCTGAATACCTAGGAGACTTATTGAAAAATTTCAGTAGTACTGCACTGAGTTCAACAAACCTCCTCCGATTTCAACAGTCTATTAAATTCAACTGTAATCTTATCGAACTTAACAGGAAGGACCACTTATTCAACAGTTGGACCCCAGAATTCAACAGCATGACCCCGTTATTCAACAGCGCACCCATCGAATTCAACAGTTAAATCAAAAAATTCAACAGTACTCTAACTTGAATTCAACAGTAAAAAAGAATAATTCAACAGCCCACACCACGAATTCAACAGCAAGGACCACTTATTCAACAGTTGAACCCCAGAATTCAACAGCATGACCCCGTTATTCAACAGTGCACCCATCGAATTCAACAGTAAAATCAAAAAATTCAACAGTACTCGCGTATTTATTCAACAGTAAAATTGGAAAATTCAACAGTGCACACCGCGAATTCAACAGCAAGGGCCACTTATTCAACAGTTGAACCCCAGAATTCAACAGTATACCCGATTAAGTTCTACGAATAGGCATATTAGGATTCCGGTTGCATTTCCAATTTCATGACGATATTTTCAATGTTTTTTAGTTTCCAATAAGCTTGCTGAATCTTTTTTGTATATTTCAATTCCTGGTTTGGGGCGACTCTCCTTTGATAGCGGTCCAATAACCGAATCATGAAACCGGGGTGGGCAAGATAACTTTTCATAAGCAAAAGTTCCGTTTCTTTTAGTGGATAGTGTTTCATATAAATATTCAGCCATTCCATACAATCTTCACCGTTTGTCGGGTATGTACTTAATGCATTAGATAAAAACGGCAATAAGTCCTGATATGAGGAACCGATACGGCTTTCGTCAAAATTAATAAAATACCCGTACCCTTTATCATCAAATACAAAATGATCCAAGCTAACTTTACCGTGCAAAAGGACCGTTCGAACTTTCTTTGATTCAAGTATAGTGTCTTTCCAAATTTTAAGATTACGAAGTGCATATTCATAGGCCTTTTGGAATTCATGATAATATTGGACAAATTCCCATTCAAAAGGAGACATATACCATTTTTGCTCACACTGTTCAATCCAACTGTCAAGATATTGCATTTCTTTATTCCACTGTCCACTCGTTCGCTCAAAATGTTCCTCGATATTTGTCTGGTCCATTTCCATCTCTTGTGATGTCAAAAGATGAAGTCTGGCAAGTTCCCGAATCATTTTTCTTGCATGATTGGTTTCAACCGGTCTTGCCTCGCTTCCTAACCAAGGCGTTAAATAATACAGCTTTCGATCTCTTAAAATCATATATTGCCCGTTTTTTGCCTGATAAAGGGGAACAAAACGATAAAACCCTTTATTGTATAAAAAAGGGTAGATGGAAAATAAATTTTTTCCCTTAGTTACTTCGGTTTCTTTCAATGCAAACACATTGTTTTCACTAAATACTTTATATACTTTTCCAATTTTCTCCAAATGTCTTGGTTGAATATGATACTCTTTTAAAATTTCGTAGACCTTCATTTTTTCACCTCAATGCATATAAAAAACGGGTCTCGTACCCGTTTTCTTTGTTTCGTCACTATTTACATAAAGTGATTGGGATATGATATTTTTCGTAGTTATGCTCGAAGTTATGACGATTGTATTTTATGTGTATTGGTAGGAATGTATAGGATTTGTCCTTCATAGACATCCTGATTCGGCTCTAAATGATTTGTTCGTAACAGTTGGGAAACTGAGACGTCATATTTTTCGGCAATCAAGTTCAATGTATCTCTCGCTTGAACAATATAAATTTTCATCCGAACCGCTCGATTTTCATCTTTTCTTCCAAAAAATTCAGTGAGTGAGATGGATTTTTCATCCTGATTTGTTTCTTGCGGCTGATAATTTATGTTTTTCTCGGTTCGATTGGCTTCGTGATCCTCTTCTGCTTGAACTTCCTCAATCGCAGCCGATTCCTGAACACTCGTCTCCACTTCTGCAGTCTCAATTTGTTGATTCGTATCTGCTCTTGTTTTCGGCTCATCTACCGGTTCATTGTCTTTGTCCTTGTTTGACAGGTCGCCACTGACTTCGACCTCATTTGCCGATATTGCCTCTGTATTCACAGCTTTCGTTTCATTTCTTTCCACTGCTAATTGGTTTTCATTTTCCGAATTATTTAAAACTTGATCAGCATGGTCGTTATCCTCAGTTTCCATGCGAATAATTTCGGGCCCATGTGACGCTTTTCCCTGCTCTTCTTTTATACGTTCCACTTTTATGCTGCTGGCTTCTGATTTATTTTCAAACTCCTCTTCTATCCGACTGGCATTAGGTACAGTTTGTGACTCCTCTACTATACTGTGGGTTTCAGAAACATTTTCCGCCTCTGCCTTCTTGTGAGCCGCTTCAAGTATATTTTTCGACTCCTCTTCTATGCGGCCGGCATTAGGTATAGTTTGTGACTCCTCTATTATGCTGTGAGTTTCAGGAACATTTTCCGTCTCTGCCTTCTTGTAAACTACTTCAAGTATATTTTTCGACTCTTTTTCCATCTCTTCTATCAATCGTTTGTTTTCCAATCCTCCTGATTCTACAGGGGCAAACAGTTTTTCATTCGTATTTGTCGACAAAGTTGCCTGATCAGCCTCTACTCGTTTCTTCCCAATTTTTTCCAGTTTATCCATAGTAGAAGTAAATTGAATCGGGATTGGGATATTTTCTTCAGACTCTTCATCTCGGTCCTCTACTTTTTTAGCCTCTACTGAGAATGTGCTGTCGTCCTCATATTTATCAGTGAAAAAATCGCTTGAAACCGGAATTAATCGGTCTTTATCAGTTAATGGATCTTCAGATAATGCCGAGGTACCTTCTTCACTACTTGACAAAATATCTTTCCGTTCATATGCGGATGCATCTGCGGCAATTCCTGTAATTGCGACATTCGTTGACAATTTTAAGCAGTCTTTTTCCGGGATTGAATAATCAAAAAATTCAATAAGGACATCCAAGTCATCTATACTGCTCACTTTTTCTCTTGGTACGGTAATATCAACGGGAAAATCAAAATGAAATTCTGATATTCCTTCTTCTCTTGCTTCAAGTACGGTAACATATTTTTGCCCTGAAAAATAAATACGATCTTCTTCATCATTTATTTCAGCTTCTGATTTTTTATATTCTCCGTACATTTTTAGTGATCCACGGATGGAAATAAAGTGGTTCAAATCTTGGATGGTAACATTTGGCTCTAATGCTAAATTGTATAATTCCCCAATCTCTTCTCCCTTTCGAAACCACACTGTTTCATCCAAAGAAAATTTAATGGCTACCGGTTGATTATTATCAGTCAACATACTTCCCCCCTTACGAATCTAACTGTGGATTTTCAGAAACTCACTGGTGAAGATAAAATTTGTTTATTAGGATAAACAAAAATAGGCGTATTTTGAGATAACCTGAATAAGGAGCTATTATCTACTCATATCATTACAAGTTATGAAAAAGATGGATGAAATATGCTTAAAAAAGTTACTTTTGTTGAGGATCACGCGGAAAGGTTTTTAAAATGTGGAAAAATAGAATTCCTTTTCCAAAAACATCGGAAGCCAACAATAGGTCCAAAATCAATAGGTGATTTTAAAGTTGGAAAATGACGTACAGACTGATCCCGAGCCTCCCCGCTGACTAGATCACTGTACGTCATTCCAAGGTTTAATTCATTTCTTTTATTTTTCGAAAAGCATTTTCTGCGGCTTGTATGGTTTTTTCTATATCTTCATCCGAATGAACGGTAGAAATAAACAATCCTTCAAATTGGGATGGCGGTAAAAACACACCTTGCAATGCCATTTCCCGATAATACGTTGCAAAATATTCGAGATTGGATGTTTTCGCTGTACCATAGTTAATCACTTGTTCATTGGTAAAAAAGACGCCGATCATCGAGCCGGCCCGATTGACTGTCAGGGGAATCCCGTATTTTTCTGCTGCGTGACGATAACCGGCTTCCAACATATCCCCTTTTCGCTTAAATTCATCATAGTGTTCACGTTTTAACTGTTTCAATGTTTCATAACCTGCCGTCATTGCCAAAGGGTTGCCGGATAGTGTGCCTGCTTGATAGACGGGACCACTTGGAGCAACTTTTTCCATGATTTCGGCTTTCCCACCGTAAGCACCAACCGGAAGCCCGCCACCAATTACCTTCCCTAAACAAGTTAAATCAGGTTGAATGTTAAAATAACCTTGGGCACAATGATAATCGGCACGGAAGCCTGTCATGACCTCATCAAAAATAAGCAGGGCTCCATATTGCTCGGTAATTTCACGCAATCCTTCCAAAAAACCAGGTAACGGAGGAACAACGCCCATATTTCCGGCAATCGGTTCAACAATGATTGCCGCGATATCATCACCAAATTTTTCAAAGGCCGTTTTAACCCCGTCCAAATCATTATATGGAACAGTTATTGTATTTTTTGCAATGCCTTCAGGAACGCCGGGGCTATCGGGAAGTCCAAGGGTTGCTACACCCGAGCCGGCTTTAATTAACAAGGAATCGCCATGCCCGTGATAACAGCCTTCAAATTTTAAAATTTTACTTTTCCCCGTATATCCTCGTGCCAACCGTAATGCGGACATCGTTGCTTCTGTACCGGAATTTACCATACGAATAATTTCTATGGATGGTACCCGCTCCTTAACCAGTTCAGCCAATTTATTTTCGACCAATGTCGGAGCACCGAAGCTTGTCCCGGACTCGACTACTTTTTTCAATGCTTCAACAACTTGACGATTCGCATGACCCAAAATTAATGGTCCCCATGAAAGAACATAATCAATATATTCATTCCCGTCGATATCATATATTTTCGAGCCTTTTCCACTTTCCATAAAAATTGGATTCATATCAACAGCTTTAAAGGCACGCACCGGGCTGTTAACTCCCCCCGGCATTAACTGTAATGCCTCTTGAAATGCTTTTATCGATTTTTCGAATGAACGCATACAATCCCTCTTTTCTCTATATGTTTATAAAGAGCATACATCATTTACGTGCTATTATTTTTCTTCATTCAGCCATTTGGCAATGTCCTTCGCAAAATAGGTAATGATTAAATCCGCACCTGCCCGTTTGAATGCGGTGTGCATTTCCATGACAATTTTCTTTTCTTCAATCCAACCGTTCAAGGCAGCTGCTTTAACCATTGAATACTCCCCGCTGACATTGTAAGCAACTATCGGGACATTAAACTCATTGCGCACATCACGGATAATATCCAAATATGGCATGCCCGGCTTGACGATTAAGAAATCCGCCCCTTCCATAAGATCCGAATGGGCTTCTCTTAAAGCTTCCCGACGATTAGCAGGGTCCATTTGATATGTTTTCCGATCGCCAAATTGTGGGGCACTTTCTGCAGCATCACGGAACGGACCGTAAAAAGCGGATGCATATTTCACTGCATAGGACATGATTGGTACATGTTTAAAACCCGCTTCGTCCAACCCTTTACGAATCGCAACGACAAAACCGTCCATCATATTCGAAGGGGCAATTATATCAGCACCTGCTCTTGCTTGGCTGATTGCCGTTTTTACATGAATTTCCAGTGACTCATCATTGGCAACATCACCGTTCATGATTACACCGCAGTGACCGTGATCGGTATATTCACATAAACATGTATCTGCGACAACAAGCATTTCCGGAGCATGTTGTTTAATGGTTTTAATGGCTTTCTGAACAATGCCGCGATCATGAAATGCACCGGAACCTATTT